>Ga0310123_10000501_pt1 | contig 35089 bp, 32 predicted proteins | sample CB6_AW_1057_MG_FD_203505 | JGI IMG/M metagenome (GOLD analysis project Ga0310123, IMG submission 203505) | Marine microbial communities from Western Arctic Ocean, Canada - CB6_AW_1057 | ecosystem: Environmental > Aquatic > Marine > Oceanic | place: Canada: Western Arctic Ocean | collected... | reverse complement strand
ACCTCGAGGCTGAACTCATCGTGGCCTTCTCCAGTCGCACCGCCGCCGAATGGCTCGATCGGCTCGCCGCAGCCGGAATCCCCTCGGCACCGATCCGGTCGATCGACCAGGTCGTCGCCGATCCGCACCTGGCCAGCCGAGGGATGTGGCACATGATGGACGACCGACAGGGCGGCAGATTGCTGACGGCCGGATCACCGTTTCGCATGAACGACACCCCGCCCCCGCTCTCGGACTCGATTCCCGGTCTCGACGAGCACCACCAGGAGATCCTCAGCCAATGGCTGGCGACCGAGTCGTCCTGAGAACCGCTTGCCCCGACGACGTCGACGAGTTGTCTCGATTGGAAGCGGCCTGCTGGCCCGAAGGCCTGGCGGCCGACGCGTCACAGCTCCACGCCCGCATCGCCGCCTACCGCGACGGTCAGTGGGTGGCCGAACTCGACGGGCGGCTGCTGGGCTATAGCTCCGCTCAACGCATCGAGCCCGGACTGCTCGACAGCGTGCCGCTTGACTACGAGACCGTGACCGACGGCGACCGATTCACCGCCACGCACGATGACAACGGCACGATCTACCAGTTGGTGGGCGTCTCGAGCCATCCCGAATCCCGCGGCCAGGGGATCGGACGCCAGTTGGTCGACCACCAGGTCGCCCGGGCCTGGACACTCGCCGGCATCCGGCGGGTCCTGGGCTTCACCCGCCCCACCGGCCGCCACCTCGCACCCCACCAATCGCTCAGCGACTACCTCGACATCCCATCCGCAGGCTCCGCACCCGACAAGACGCTCGCCTTTCACCTCGACTGCGGTGCCCGGATCGTGTCGGGCCACGACGACTTTCGAGCCGTCGACCTCCAGTGCCTCGGAGCAGGCGTGCTGATCGAATACCTCCGCTGATTCGCCTCCCGTCTCTGGCGAACCGGTCGTGACGGGTTACGATGGGTGCCGCACAGAAGAACGCCTTTGGCGGCTCGACTGCTCATCTGTGCAGTCGGTGCCGCAACAACCCCAACAGGAGGGCCAGCAAGGTGTCGATGACCCCCGAACAAGATGATGCAGCGCTCGAGGACGCCGCCAAGAAAGCGGCCTCGGGACTCGCATCGGGACGACCCCGCACCTCGGTGGCCCAGGACCTCGTGAACGATGGCTGGAGCCAGGAGGACGCCAATTCGTTTGTGGCGTCCGTCGAGGAGGCCATGCACGAGAACTCCTCCTCAGGTGGCGGCAGCGGGATGGGTGGCTGGGTGTGGTGGATCGGGGCACTCGTCATCTTCAACCTGCTCAGTTGGCAATTCAATTGGCCAATCTTCATCTGGTAGACCCGTCGCAACACCTCGGCAGGCGACCTCAACCATGCCACGCCCTCCTCGCATACTCGAACTGCTGATGGGCCTCTCGGTGATCCTGTGCGCGATCATGTCATTTCGTAGCGGAACTCCCGAACGTGCACTGGCGGGGATCTTGCAGTTGACCGTCGGCGGCCTGCTGATGGTGAGCCGGCCGCTGCAACGCACCGCCAACCCCGCACAGGTCGCCTCGAGCCTGCCGGCACTCGCCGCTGGAGCTATCGGGTTGGCCATCGCCGCGCCCTGGGGCGATTGGAACCTGGCCACTGCCACCATGTTCTCCACGGGACTCATCCTCGCGGTCATCTCGCTGCTGACACTGGGCCGCAGCTTCGGTGTCCTGCCGGCCGCCCGCAAGCCGGTCTGCAGCGGAGTGTACCGGTGGGTCCGACACCCCGCCTACGTCGGTCAACTGATGATGCTGACCGCCTGTGGGCTCAGCAACTCGCTGCTGCTGGGCCTGCTGATCCCGCTGGCCTGCCTGCCATTACTGGCCCTGAGGATCCAGGCCGAAGAACGACTGCTCGGTGACACCTGGACCGACTACCGCCTCTACATGCAACGTGTCCGCTGGCGCATCTGCCCAATGCTCTGGTAACAGCCACACCGCAGCAGAACCGCAGTTGTCGCACCTCGAACGCCGAAGTAAACTAATGGGGGCTGGGGGAAGGGTCTGCATCTGTCGAGGCGGCTGGAAATGGCTGTCTTTCGCGACGGATCCTTTGACGACGGGCTATTGAAGGGACTTGGACGTGAGTGAAGTCCACACGCCGCAACAGGCATCAGTACCGGCACACGAGGCCGACGGTTCGGCCGGGTTGGTGACTCCCAAGGAGCGTCCCGCCTGGGCCATGAGCCTGGTCTTTCACATCGGCATCCTGCTGGTGCTCTACGGCGTCACCCAGGCGACCTATTTGAGCCAGGATACCGCGCCGCTGGACAGCCTGTTCCAGGAATTCGATCCGGACAACTACAGCTTCGACACGGCGGTCGTCGAATCGATGGGCAACCAGAGTGATCTCAACGAAGCTTCGCCCTCCCAGGCCGCCTCGACCAGACTCAGCACCACGCCCCAGGAAGAGGTCCAGAAACGGCTCGACGAGAAAGTGCTGAGGATCGAATCGCCGGAGACGGCCGAGATTTCTCTGCCGCCTGAGAACCAATTCGCCGACGTGATCGACATCCAGGGCCAGACCGAGAACCCCGGCGGGATCGAGGGAGCCGTGGACCGGATGTCCGTCGAGATCGACCGGTCTCTGCAGAGCCGTAAGACACTGGTCATCTGGCTCTTCGACGAGTCCGGTTCGATGGCCCCCCGCCGCAAGGCGATCGCCGATCGGTTCGAGAGCATCTACAAGCAACTGGGCGCTCTGAAGTCGGCCGACTCCGACACAAAGCGCAGGCCTCTAAAGACCGCCGTCGTCGGATTCAGTGACAAGACCAACTTCTACACTCAGCAGCCAGTCGACGATGTCGGTGAGATCGTCTCCAAGATCCGCAACATCAAGCCGGCCGAATCGTCCAACGAAAACGTCTTCACCGCCGTCACACAGGTCACCCGCAAGTGGCTCAACTACCGCCGCAAGATGCGATACAACGTGATGATCGTGATCGTGACCGACGAGCGAGGCAGTGACTACGGTGAAGACGGCGCGGCACTCGAAAAGGTGATCCAGCTGACCCGCGTCAATGGGATCCGCGTCTACTGCATCGGCAACGCCGCGGTCTTCGGTCGCGAAAAGGGCTGGGTGCTCTACAAGTACCCCGACGGCTACACCCAGGAATGGGACGTCGACCAGGGACCGGAAACGGTGATGATGGAGCGGCTGAACCTGCCGTTCTGGGGCACGCGGGGGTTTGGTAAATACCAGATGTCCTCCGGTTACGGCCCCTACGCCCTCAATCGACTCTGCGCAGAATCCAAGGGCATCTACCTGATCGCCGACAACGGCCAGGGCCAGAAATTCAACCAGGCGGTGATGCGAGGATATCGACCGGATTACCGGCCGATCCGCACCTATCTCAAGGACGTCGAGACCAACTCGGCCAAGCGGAGCCTGCTGCGGGCGGCGCTGTTGACCCGTGAGAAGCGGATCCCGGTGCTGGCACTCTCCTTCAACGCTCCCAACGACAACGTACTCCGCACCGTGCTCAACGACGCCCAGAAGCCCGTCGCCGAACTCGACTTCCGGCTCAGGGAACTGCAGGTCGAACTCGAGGCCGGGGAGGAGGATCGTGGCAAGCTGGCCGATTCCCGCTGGCAGGCCGGCTACGACCTCGCCATGGGCCGCGTGCTCGCGATGAGAGTCCGAGCCTTTGGCTACAACGTGGTACTGGCCCAGATGAAGAGCCAGCCCAAGACGTTTGAAAAGAAAGACAGCAACCTCTGGCGGCTGACCCCCAATCGCGACATCAACTCCGGAGGCTCAGTCAAGCGGCTCCACAAGAAGGCTCTCGAATACCTCAACCGCGTCGTCGATGACCACGCCGGGACCCCGTGGGCCCTGTTGGCCGAACGAGAACTCAGCGCCCCGATGGGTTGGGGCTGGGTCGAAGGCCACCGCGCAGCAACCACCGCGGGCAGCCGGGGAGCCGCCAACAACCAGACCCGAGTGCTGTTTGTCACCGACCCCAAGACCGGCAAGAAGAAACGCATCGTGGTCAGCACCAAGAAACGACCTCGTCCTGCACTCTGACTCAACCACAAAAGACCTCAAACCGGCCGCCAGATCCCGCACACATGCACTCTCAAATCCGAAACCTCTCGGCACTCTCGACGTCGATCCTCCTCCACGTCGCCGTGCTGCTCGTGCTGTGGCTGCTGAGATTCGACCTGCTGCCGGCGATCCCCGACGTCGTCGTCGAGACCTTCTTCAACGAAGAACAGACGCAGGAACGCTTCGTCAAGGAACTCGACGAACAGACCGAGATTTCCGAGACACAGAACATCAACGCCGGCGGAGTCGTCTCGACAACCATCGGCGGATCGGGCTCGGTCCAGGTCGCTCAGACCCGGATCGAGACCTCCCAGTCACTCCAGGACCCCGACCTCGAGATCAATATCTCCGACGTCACCCTGCCCGGACAGGAGTCCCTCGGCGATGACCTCGGGGTAGGCGAGGTCAACGGCGAAATCGGCGCGATGGTCGAAGGCTACGGAGCCGCACTCTCGCGGCTCACACAGGAACTGATCCGGCTGATGCGAGAACGCAAGGTGTTGGCCGTCTGGATGTTCGACGAGTCCAACTCGATGAAGGACGACCAGAGAGAAATCGCCTCGGAGTTCCACAAGGTCTACGAGGAACTCGGGATTCAGCAGGCCCAGGACACAAGGATCAAGAAAAAGGGCGAGGTGCTGATGACCTCGATCCTGGGGTTCGGCGATCGCATTCATGTACTGACCAAGACCCCCACCGGCGACGTCAAGGCCATCCAGCGAGCCATCCTGAGGATCGAAGTTGATCCGACCGGCAATGAGAACATGTGCGACTCGATCAATAAAGTCATTGACACCTTCTCGCCGATTGCCCGCAAGCAGAAACGACAACTGGTTGTGATCGTCGTCAGCGACGAATCTCCCACCGATCACATCCAGATCGAAAAGACCATCCAGCGAGCCAGGCAAGCCAAGGCACCCATCTACATCCTGGGACGCGAAGCGGTCTTTGGGTATCCCTACGCCCGCCAGAGATGGAAGGACCCCGTCTTCGGACTGACCCATTATGTCAGGGTCAACCGTGGCCCGGAAACCGCCTTCCCCGAGTGCCTGCAGTACGACGGGATGCACGCTCGCTGGGATGTCTTCTCCAGTGGCTTCGGCCCCTACAGCCAGGTGCGATTGGCCAAGCACTCAGGTGGCATCTTCTTTGTCCTGCCCGGCGAAGAGGAACAGCTGACCGGGGCAGGTGCCCATGAGAAACGCCGGTTTGCCGCTTTGGCGATGAAGGAGTATGAACCTCTGCTGTTGGCACGTCGCGAGTACGCTCAGCAAGTCACCGCGCGACCGTTTCGGGTCGCCATCTCCAACATCATCGCCCGGCTCAACCCCAACGACTATCCGTTGATTCCCAGCCACGACCCCAAGCTGAAGATCAAGCGGATTCACTACTCGGTCAAGGTCGAGGAGTTTCGGCGGGATGCGATCGAAGCGGGTCAGCGGGCCTTCCGCGCCATGGGATTGCTCAGCCAGGCCATCACCATCCTCGACAAGAATGCACCCCTGCGGGACGGTGAGAACTCACAGCGATGGCGGGCCAACTTCGACCTGATCCGCGCCCAGTGCTACGGCTACCGAGTGCGGCTGTTCCAGTTCCTGCTGGTCCTCGACAAACACGCCGTCGAGTTCCCGGCAACCAAGGACCCCAAGTCCAACCGCTGGCACTTTGGACGCTCGCAGAAAATGGTCACACCCGAGGCCGCCCAGTTCGAGCGGGTCAAGGTGCAACTGAAACTCAAGGCCAAGCGCGAAAGTTTCCTGGCGGAAATGAAGCAGCAACAGGACCGGGCGACGGAGCTGTACGAGCTGGTCAAGGTCGAACATCCGGGTACCCCCTGGTCCCGCCGGGCCGACTGGGAACTGAACCACGGGTACGGGATGGAGATCCACGAGGGGTTCCATGACCCGAATTACAAGCATGTCGGTTCCCGGATCAAGATCCCCAAGTTCTAGCCCGAACCCGGCTCGTCCGACTTAGCCGCCTCAGCCCCGCTCGACCCCGGCTCCTGCGCAGCCGCCCTCGCCGCAATCCTCGCGGCGATGATCGTATCGACGAACAGTTGCGTGGCGTGGAACATCAGCATTGGGAACACCGCAAACGGGCAGACCGCCGCGATCCCGAATCTCGGATCGGTCGCCAGCAGGACTCCGATCGGCAACGTCTTCTGGCTGCTGCCAAAGAGTACCGCGATCCGGTCCTCACGCGAAAAGCCCATCAGCCGGGCCCCGAGACCCCCCAGCAGCATCGCCGCGAGGTGAATCGCCAGGCAGCAGACCCACACGATCGCGATCGCACCCAGGCCCAGGCTCCCGGACTTCAGCTGAGGCCCCGCCTTCAACGCCGACGCGGTAAACACCAGCACCAGGATCAGGCCCTGGGCGATGATCCCGATCCGAGCCTTGTGCGCCACGGCAAACCGTCCGACCGCCGGGATCGACCGGGCCAGCTGGCCCAGGATCGACGGGACCAGCACGACATAGAGCAACCGCTCTGTCATCGCCCCGATTCCCAGCTCCGCCGAACTGCCCACCAGGTCTGAGGTGGCCAGGTTCAGCCAGAAGGGCGTGACCACAAAGCACAGCGAGTTGGTCAACAGGGTCGTCAACAGGCTCACCGCGTCGTTCCCGCCCGCCTTGCGGGTCCAGACCGACACCGCCGCCATCGTGCACGGGACACTCGTGGCAATCACCAGCCCCACCGCAAAACTCTGGTTGCCCTGCAACCCCATCAGCCCCCAGCCGGCCAACGGGATGGCAACGATGTTGACCAGCGAAGCCCACAGCACCGGCAGCGGGAACCTGAGTGCTTCACGCAACTTGCCGCTGTTGAGGCTGAAGGCCATCAGGAACAGCACGATCCGAGTGATCCAGCCCGGTGCGGCCGCCAGGAACGCTCCCGCGCCCTGCTGGCTGTCCAATGCGTCGACCGTTTCTTGAGAAAGCGACAGCCCCACTGCCAGGCCGCCGCCGACCAACGCCACCAGGCTGACCAGGAACCAGTGTTTCCCGAAAAACGTGAGCGGGGCCTTCGACATAGACCGACACGTTAGCGAGTGCCCCGGCCGTCGTCACCTCACTGGGTTTCAGACGGCTTGGCGGCCGGCTCGGTGGCCTTGGGGGGATCGGGCTTGGGCTGGGCTGCCGCCAGAGGCTTCCATCTCCTCAACAGCACCTGGGCCCCCGCCCGGTGAGGGTCCGTCTCGCCGATCATCTCGAGTACCGCCACCGCCTGGTCCCATTGTTCCAGTTCGCCCCGCCACAGACCCTCGAGCCACAGGGCTCCGGATTCCCATTCATGAGGCCCGCCGCGTTTGCGGTATTCGCGGAGCGCGTCGGCGGCCGATTCGACGTGTCCCTGCTCGTACTGGCAGACCGCCGTCCAGAACGCCGCGTCGTCAGCCGCTTCCTCATGCACCAACCGCACACGTGTTGGCAGCAGTGCCTTGAAACCCGCCTGATCGCGACGGTCGATGAAGCCGACTTCCTTGGGCAAGGGGGGCACGTCACGCCACATGCGGATCTTCAGAAACGTCATCACCGCCGTCTTCCACTCACCCAGTAGCTGGCGATTCCTCGACATCCGGTGTCGGAACTGTCCTTTCTCGGCCACCTGCAACTGGATCTCCCGCGTCCCGCGGCTGGCCAGGATCTGCTTGATCGGGATCGGCGACTCGAAGGCCCGCGATCGCAGCACGAAGAGTTGCAGTTGCTGTGTCGTGAAGGCGGAGTTTCCGTCGAGTCGCTCTTCGGGGTAGTCCCAGATCGCAATCGCCGCCTCGTCAAAACCCTCGGCCTCGACCTTCGCCACTCGCGCCAGGGCTCCCTCGAGAACGATCTCACTCGCCTCCAGAGGATGCCACAACAGGACGTCGTTGTCGCTCGCAAGAGCCAGCTGCAATCGCCTCATCCGCGGTGCCCAGAAACTGGTGCCACCGACGAGCGACACGCGGGCCGCGGCCAGCGAAGCCGCGGTGAAGGGGTAGGGTGAGTCTTTCGAAACACCCAGCGACGCCAGCAGCGAAGGGTCAGCTGCCACGTCGGACAGCGTCGCAGGACGACTGATCGCAGCCAATGTGGTCGTCGCCGGCCCGGAGGGCAACGGCAACCCCAGCGTCGGATCGTAGAGGTAGACCTTGCCATCGAGCAGAACACCAACCAGCAGCCGCGTCGGCGCTTCTTCTGCGTGCAAGACCACCGCATCGATCCTCAATTGAGCCAGCAGGTTGATGAACAACCAGGCGCGGTCGCGAGCATTTCCTTCACCGAACATCGCGATGCCAAACGGAGCCATCGGCAACTGCGTGTCTTCGTCGGACCGCAATACGATATTTCGCATGATGTAGTAGAACAGCCGGGTCGAGCGTTCGAGATCGGTCTGGGCCGGGGCAGCCACCAGCTTGCTGATCCGGGCATACCACAACGCGTCACGGATGTGAGTCACATCGCGATTGGAAAACCGGCTGGCACGGATCCTGGCGACCAGGTCCTCGTTGAGACGACCGCTGTAGACCTCGTCGACCGGATCGCCCTCATCGCCAGCCTCCGCCCCCTTACCACTCATCGACACCCAATCGTTGAGCAGGCTGACGACGGTCTCGCGCCGAGTGCGAATCCGCAGGGTCTGCGGCTGCGACATCTCGATGAGGGTCTTGAGCACATCGCTGCGGCGACGCTTCCGCTTGGCCGCCGTCTCGGTCGTCCCGCCGCTCGAGCCCACCTCGGCGTCGTCCCAACACCCCATGCACAGCAACGCGATCATCAGCACGAGGACCACTCGCCCCACCGCAACCGGTGATCTATTCGCCCGATCTCTCAGCACCCGCTCATCCTCCCGCGACCTGGCCTGTGCAGTGCCCATCGTCTCCAGCCTCCTCACCCCCAAACACCCTGTCAACCACCGAACTCACCACGCGATCACCATCCGCCGTCTCGCACCGCCTCGCGGATCCGCAACAGCCCGCTCCAGAACTGTTCCAGTTCCTCCAGCGGGATCATGTTGGGGCCGTCGCTGAGGGCCGAATCGGGGTCGGGGTGAGTTTCGGCAAACACGCCATCGCAGCCTGCGGCCACCGCCGCCCGAGCCAATATCGGCACCATCTCCCGCTGGCCTCCGGTGGTGCTGCCACCAGGCAGTTGCACACTGTGTGTCGCATCAAAGACCACCGCCGCACCGGTCTGCTGCATCACCGGTATCGCTCTCATGTCGTTGACCAGTCGCCCGTACCCGAACGTCGTGCCCCGCTCGGTCAACAGCACCCTGGGATTTCCCGACTCGACACACTTGGTCACGATGTGACCGGTGTCCTCGGGAGCCAGGAACTGCGGCTTCTTGATGTTGACCACGCCTCCGTGCCGCGCCGTGGCCACCGCTGCGGCGGCCACCAGATCGGTCTGCCGGGCCAGGAAGGCCGGGATCTGCAGGATCCCGCAGACTTCAGCCGCCGGTTCGGCCTGTTCGGGCAGGTGGATGTCGGTGGTCACGACCAGCCCGGTCTCGTCGCGGACACGCGCCAACGTCGCCAACCCCTCGTCCAGACCCGGACCGCGAAAACTGTCGATGCTGGTCCGGTTGGCCTTGTCGAAGCTGGCCTTGAACACCAGCGGAGCCCCCATCCGGGCAGCTAGCTCGGCCAATCGGCCGGCGATTTCTCGAGTCAACTCGTCCGACTCGATCACGCACGGCCCGGCGATCAGCAGCAACTGGGCCCCCACTCCACAGGCGGCGTCTCCCACCGGCACGGGATTCTCAACCACGAAGACCTCCCTGTCCGTCGCCCCGCACAAACACCTCCAACGAGCCGGGCAGGCACTCGAGTTCAACCGGAACCTCACCGGCCGGATCACCATCCACCTGGAAGGGCACCGGACCCTCGTCGGCATCCACCGCGGTGATCCGCACACGCCTGGCCGTCATCACCCGGACATCGCGTGCCCGTTCGTGAGTACCCCGCCACAACTTAATCGCGTAGCGAACCATTTGGAACGCCGATCCACGCTGCAGCACCGTCACCACGAACTGGCCGTCGTCGGCACGCGCCCCCTGGCCCACCTTCAGCCTCATCCCATATGCCGGCAGATTCGACACCATCACCTCGATGCCCTCGATCGGCTCGGGGTTTTCGTCCAGGTACACGTGCATCCGTGGATACCGGTACGTACGAAGCGCTGTCCAGATCGGTTGGGCATAAGTCCAATGGGTGATGTGGCCCGATCGCCTCCGATCCAACTCGTGAGCAATGAAGGCGTCAAACCCACCGCTGGCCACCAGGGTGAACAACTGGCCGTTGGCACGGCCCGTGTCGATCCTGCGGGTGCACCCCTCGGCGATCAGCTCGCCCAGCTCCCGCCCACTGTGGGGCAGGTCCAGGAAGCGGGCCAGCAGGTTCTCGGTGCCCATGGGCAAGACGGCCAGAGGCAACCCGGGGTGCCGGTTGACCACGTCGACTACCGTCCCATCACCGCCGGCGGCGACCACCGCGACCACGTGCTCTCGAGAAGTCGGTTCGCTGACCCGTAGGTCGAGCTCTTCCCGGACCGAAAACAGCCGGGGCGTGATCTTGTGGCCACGCAGCGTGCTGCACAAGTCCACCAGCTCGCGACGACGACTCCCCGATCCCGAACGGGGATTGCGCTGGATGGCGACCCAGGGACTGGTCATTCTCACCGTCAACGGTACCACGCCTCCAACTCGATCAGGGAACCGATCACCGAGGGTGGGGACACCCGTGCCCGCTCGGGAGCACCGGGCACCGCGTTCCCGTAACGATAACGGTCCACATGAACCGCCTGTAATCCGTTCGACAGCGCCCCCTCGATGTCGTTGACCCGGTCGTCTCCGACCATCAACACCTCCTCGGCGCGGCACCCGCAAGCGGTGACCAGTGCCTCGAAGAACTCCCGGCCCGGCTTCCTCCAACCCACCTCCGAAGAAACCACAACCGCCCGGGCCGATTTCAGCACCGGCCAACCCGCACAGACGGTGTGTAGCCTCCGATCAAAGTTCGACGCGATCACCATCCCCAGTCCCAACTGCTCGATCCGCGACACCGTGGCACCGACATCGTCATAGCACCTCCAGGCTGATGCCCGTCCGAAGTGTTCGAACAGCTCCTCGAAGCACCGATCGACAGCACCGCCGGCCCCATCCGCCCCCAGCTCCAGGAACACCTCGCCGACTATCCACCTCCAACGCGACCACTCCAACTCCTCGCTGGTCACCAGCCCACCCGCTCCCGCCTCCCGGTCCCTCTCGCTACACGCCGCGAAGGCCGCCGAGAGTCGCCGGTCGACCTCGTCCCGGTCCAGGCCACTGCCGTGGCGACGACCGACCTCGGCGTACGCGTCAGCCACAGGCGGATCCGCTTCGATCAGGGTCCCGACGGCGTCCACGGCAACGCAGCGGATCGCCACTCGAGCCGGCCTCTGGCCCTGTGCATCCGAGGGCACCCCGTACTGCAGAGGACCCTCCTTCACGCCGTCACCTCTGATGAGACTCGCCAGTCTCGACGTGATACCTCGACACGGCCCAGCGAAGCCCGGTCGATGGTCACCCCCAATCCCGGGCCGGGCAGAGCCGGAGCATATCCCCCCCGCCCAAACGTCAGATCCTCGACGGTCAGACGCTCTGAAACCAAGTACCGATCGAAACTCCCCTCGAGATACCGGATGCCGCCCACCGAAGTTGCGAAGTGTCGGCCGGCGGCCGAGAGGATTCCGGTCTCGCCGACCTGGCAACCCAGCTGGTAGCCCAGCGCCGCCTGGTTTGCAACGGCGGCGATTTCGAGAGAATTCAGGAAACCGCCACACTTGGAGAGCCGGATGTTGAACAGGTCACAGCTGCCCGACTCGATGGCCCGCCGTGCGTCTCCCACGCTGCACAACGACTCGTCGAGCATGATCGGCACCTCGAGCTCACGACGGACCTCCGCCAGGCCGCTGACCTCGGCATGAGGCACCGGTTGCTCGAGACACGACACGTCGTGGCAGAGCAGGGGAGCCATCTTCCCAACCACCTCGTCACAGCTCCATGCCTCGTTCGCATCGAGCCTCAAGTCGACCCGTGGACCCACCGAACGCCGGACCAGCCCCAGCAGGCTCGCGTCATCCACCCCGTCAACGCCCACCTTGACCTTGGCCTGGTGGAACCCGAACGCCCGCATCAACCAGCCGCGGCAGCGAACCTTGAAGCGACCCGTCGGGGTGAAGGCCAGGCTGTAACGGGCCCTGGTCGATGACTCGCGGATCGCCATCGCCGGAGCGAACAGCCCGGTGAGGTCCGAGAAGGGGACCTCCGCCCATCGCGTCGCGGCATCCAGCACCGACAACTCCAATGCACACCGCGCCGAATGTCCAAAGCAGTCCCGGCGATCTTCCGCCGCGACCGTGAGCCCCTCGGAGGGTAAAGCGAGCTCCAATCGTCGACAGGCGGCGACAACCTCTTCCAGCCCATCGAAGCAGTCGCCGAGTTGAGCGGTGAAATCCGTGGCCTCGAGCTGGGCAATCGCCGTATCGATCGTCTCGCCGGTCACGTATTCGCGAGGCAGCCCCTCGCCCCAGCCCTCGCTCCCGTCGTCCAACCGACAGCGGATGACAAGCGAATCGGTTTCGCTGCGGGTGTGAGACGCGTGTCGGATCGTTCTCTTCAGCGGGATCCGCACATGCCAGGCTGTCAGGTCGTTGATTCGCATCGAACTGCTGTGCCTCGCCGAATTCCCGCGGCCTGACCGGAAATCTCCAGCGCGGGTTTACCCGAAGCTGATCCAACCGACAAGCCCACCTCGATTGCCATTTGCGGGTGACAATCGCCAGGCTTCGTGTTATCAACCGGCCACGCGCCGTCGGAGGTTCCACTCCCAACATCGCGGTATTTCTCGAGGATCCGGCCATGGGTGCCGCTGCTTCACAGCCACAGGCAATAACCACCTGCTGTCCCGCTCGAACGAAGCGGCGACCGCCCCAAGGCGGTGGGGTGTGATCAGCAGTACGGCCAAACGGATTGCCGAGAACCTGGGACGGGTCCGAGCGACGATTGCCGAGGCCTGCTCGCGAGCCGGCCGGGATCCGCTCGACGTGCAACTGGTCTGTGTCACCAAGTACGCTCGGCCCGAATGGATCGACGGGCTGCTCGAGTGCGGAGAGAGTGTGCTCGGTGAGAGTCGGCCGCAGCAGCTGGAACAGCGAGCAGCGGAGTTCCCCGATCACGTGCAGTGGCACCTGCTCGGGCAACTGCAACGCAACAAGGTCCGCCGTACCCTCGCCGCCGCGTCATTGGTGCATTCGGTCGACAGCCTCAGGCTGCTCGAACGGATCGAGACGATTGCCATCGACGAGGGGCGACGGCCAGCGGTCCTGCTGCAGATCAACAGCTCCGATGACGCCGGCCGAAACGGGTTCACCCCCCAGACGCTCAGGGCGGCATGGCCGCGTGTGTGCGAACTGACGCGGACAGACGTGCGCGGCCTGATGACGATGGCACCGCCCTCGGAAGATCCCCTCGTCACTCGTGCCGCATTCGACTCGATCCGTGAACTCGCCGTTGATCTTCGGGCGATCCCCGTCGAAGAGGGCGCAGTCGCACTGCAGGAGCTGTCGATGGGGATGAGCAACGACTACGAGATCGCCGTCGAGGCGGGGGCCACCATCGTCCGGCTCGGGCGGACCCTCTACGAAGGCCTCGACGGCTGAAAGTCCCCGGCGAGAGGCTACAGTCCCAGCATCGGACGCGAGTCGGTCGACGAGGTGACCAGCTGCGGCAGCTCGTGATCCGTCTCCACTTCAGCATCCCATTCCGAGTCGTCTCCGACGCCCAGCGACACCGGGTGCAGTGCCTCGGTTTCCAGGCGAAACCGCGTGTCGGAGATCGGAGCCAGGAACTGGCGGAACCAGATCATCTGCCGAACCCGCTGGCACGGATCGTCGAGGTGAATCGCGGCACCCTGTTCGCTCCAATCGAACAGCATGCCGAAGAATCCGCTGGGGACGAACTTTACGTACGACATGTCCACACCGATCCGGGTCACCCCGTCACGTTCGACCAGCCGCGCCAGCGTCTCACGCAACAAGGCCAGGTCCGACCCGTCCCAGATCTCCATCGGACCAAGTTTGATCAAATGGTAACCGTGGCGTTTCTCGATGATCATTCGATGCTTGCGGGCCATGGGAGATTCCTCGGGCAGGGGCGGAGGGGCAGGGGGAGCTGATTCGCTTTGAAGGTGGCTGGTTGTGCAAGAGACCGGCGTCTCATGTTGCACTGGCACACCAGCGACACTCACCTACAGCATTCCCCGGACCGAACGTCACAAAACAGAGCCCCGCAACGTAACTGGTGCTGCTGAGCGAACTTGCGAGTCCTGGCGGTTGACCGTACCTGGCCGCGTCTGTGGCGTTGTCGCAACAGGTGTTGCCGAAATGCCACACGGCGACGTAAGCGGCCTGCCGCGGCGATCAGCTGGCAGATCTGCCCGAGATCACTCGTCGGATTCTTCGGCGAGGTAGAGCAGGCGACCGCAGTTGTTGCACGAGATGATTTGGCCCAGCGAGAGTTCCACCACGAGCTGTTGCGAGAGCCTGATCGAGCACGAGGTACATGATCCTTCTATGACTTTGGCCATCGCACCAGGTCCGTGCGCCCGGACCAGCCTCTGGTAGCGTTCAGCGACATCCTGCGACAGGATCGACTCGGCCTCGGAAATCGCCTGCTCGAGCTTCTCGCGATCCTGGTTCAGGCCCGGCTCGGCGGCTTCTACCTCCGCAACCGACTGCTGATGCTGGGTCTCTGCCGACTCCGTCTCGGTTTCGATCTCGCTCATTCGCGTCTGCGCCGTGTCGACCCGTTCGAACAGCTCGAGGATTTCGTCCTCGAGCACTGCATTGGCGGCGAGATCGGCATCGATCTGCCCCTTGATGATGTCGAATTCCTTGTTCGAGGAGGCCGCATTGAGCTTGGAGCGGAGGTCTATGAGCCGGGTTTCATTGGTCTTCAGCTGCAGTGTCCGTTCGTCGGACGCCTTCCTGAGGTCGGTCACCACCTGTCGCTCGGCATCTGCCTCACCCTGCTTCTTGACCCTCAACGCCTCGCGGGCCCGCACCCGCCGCGGCCCGGCCTCGAGTTGCTCCAGCACACCGGTGTGCTCGACGTGCAACTGGTGGAGTTCCCTCAGTCCACTTGCAGCCGTCGTCATCCTGTCATCTCCTGGCGTGGCACTCTTGGCCATCTCAAAAAAAAGAGCCGGTCGAAAGTCGACCGGCTCGAGGCATCAGTTTGCGGTGCCCGTCAGGACCCCTTCGAGGAATCCTTTCAGTTGTCGGCTCCGGACCGGGTGTTGAAGTTTCCTCACGGCCTTCGCCTCGATCTGCCTGACCCGTTCGCGAGTCACCTTGAAGATCCGTCCGACTTCTTCGAGCGTGTAGGTGTATCCGTCGCCGAGCCCGTAGCGCAGCTTGATGATTTCGCGTTCGCGATAGGTCAGTGTCTTCAGCACCGAATCGATCTTGTCCTTGAGCATCTCCTGGGTGGCGGAGTTGACGGGACTGTCGGTGCTGTGGTCTTCGATGAAGTCACCGAAGTAGCTGTCCTCGCTCTCGCCCACCGGGCGGTCCAAGCTGATCGGATGTCGAGAGATCTTCAAGACCCGCTGAGTCTCCTCGAGACTCACGTCGGCCGCCTCGGCCGTCTCCTCCATCGTCGGCTCGCGTCCCTTTTCCTGCAGCAGCTGCTTGCTGACCTTCCGCAGCTTCGACATCGTCTCGATCATGTGGACCGGGATGCGAATCGTGCGGGCCTGGTCTGCGATCGCGCGCGTGATCGCCTGCCGGATCCACCAGGTGGCGTAGGTCGAAAACTTGTAGCCGCGGCGGTACTCGTACTTGTCCACCGCCCGCATCAGGCCGGTGTTCCCCTCCTGGATCAGGTCCAGAAAACTCAGGCCCCGGTTGCGGTACTTCTTGGCGATCGAGACGACCAGCCGCAGGTTGCCCCCCGAGAGTTCTCTCATGGCCTGCTCGTAATCGGCAAACCGCCCCTCGATGATCTCCATCCGCTTCCGCAGAGTCTCCGGCAACTCCAGCGTCAGCAGGACCAGATCCTGCAGTTCCCGCTGCAGGTTGGCCCGTTCGTCCTTGGCCGACTTCAGACGACGGATGCTCTTGAGGTGTCGCTGAATCTCGGTCATCCGTTCGCAGATCTGTTCGAGCCGCTTCATCACCGGCTGCATCCGCTGGGTACGGACACTCAGCTCCTCGACCAGCGTCACCATCTTGCGTCGGCGACGGTCGATCTCGGGCACCAGCTTGCCCCGCGTGATGTCTCCCACTCGAGGATTGACCATCTTCTCGGCGTCGGGCAGGTACTCCTGCCGCAACAGGTCGATCGTCCTGAGGTTGTGAGGCATCCGGCCCAGGATCTGTGTCTTTTCGAGCCCCTCGGTGACCGAGACCTTGATCGTGCGGTCAAACGGCAACTCGCCGTGATGCACCTTGCGGAGGATCTCGATCGCGGTCCGCAGCGGGAAGTCGCTCTCGAGCAACGACCTGCGGAACCGCTTCCGGGTCACCTCGATCTTCTTGGCCAGCGAGATCTCCTCGGCGCGGGTCAGCAACGGGATCTCACCCATCTGCGTCAGGTACATCCGCACCGGATCGTCGATCCGCCGCGAACGATCCTCGCCGATCGGCGACTTCTGCCTCGAGTTGCGGGTCTTGCGTTTCCCGAGGTCTTCGGGTGGGTTCTTGTCGGCGATGACATCGAGCCCCAATTCCTCGGCACACATCAGCAGTGCATCGAGTTTTTCCGGAGTGGCGGCCTCGTCGGGCAGATAGGCATTCACCTGGGAATAGGTGAGGTACCCCTGTGCCTGACCGGCTTCGATGACAGCCCTGAGTTCTTCAATCAATCGGTACACAATTCCAACCTCCCGCAGATCAACGAATTACGCCCTGGCGTGTTCGTTTCTGGTGGTGCTCGAACGCCCGTCTCAGACGGGCCTTGTCTTCGTCGTCCAGTCCACCGGTCGACTCATCGCCACCGGCCCGGCCGCTCCGTTCGCTTTCAAAATTCTCACGCTCACGTCGCCACTTCAACACCTGTATGGTTTCCTCGACGAGGTCGAATTCCGAGTCGTTCAACCGCAGCGACGTCTCCTTCAACCGCGATTCCTCATCGATCTTGACCAGCAGTCGCTTCAACTCGGGGTCCTCCATCGACGCGGCCACTCGCTCAAACGTCGGCAAGTCCCCGTTGTCGTGGATCTGGTAGCAGACGTCCAGCAACCGCCTCAGAAAACCATCCCGAATCTCCTCGGCCCGCACCTGCTCGTGGATCCGCTCGATCAGCTCCGGAGACGAGAGCAGGATCTCGATCAGTTCCCGCTCAGCCCGCTCGACCCGAGTCGTACTCCCGATTGACCGCTGATCCCCATCAGCGACGCCACCCCGCTCAGCACCCGCGTCGACACGTCGAGCGACGCCATCGGGCGCCGAGTCGGCGGCACGATCCGGTTGCCGCTGCTGCTGGTTCTGCAGCAGGTTGCGTTGTTTCTTCAGAGCCGACCGCAATTCGGTTTCGGCAATCCCCAACCGCTGGCTCACCAGCCCCAGGATCACCGCCTCACGCGGCGTCCCGGCCAGCCGAGGCGCGGTGACAATCAACTCGAGCATCTCGGCCAGCAGCCGTTGTCGAGCATCCACGGTGGCCGTGCCGATGCGAGCCATCGAGGCCTGCCACTTGAAGTCGAGTGCTTCGGGTGCCTGTTCGCACAGTTCGCGAAATGCGGACTCGCCATGACGTTCGAGAAACTCGGCCGGATCCAGGCTCTCGGGCAGCGTCAACACCCGCAAGTCGACGTCCTGGGCCAGGAAGCGGGGCAGGGCACGCTCGGCGGCCTGCTGACCGGCCTGGTCACCGTCGTAGACCAAAACCACCTTCTCGGAAAGCCGCTTCAGAGCCGTCACGTGCTCGTCGGTCAGAGCCGTCCCCAGCGTGCCGACCACGTGGTCGACTCCGTACTGGTGAGCCGTCACGCAGTCGGTGTAACCCTCGACCACCACCGCCGACTTCTCGCGGCGGATCCCGTCGCGGGACATGCCCAGCCCATACAGCAGGCTCTTCTTGGAAAACACCGGGTTTTCTGAACTGTTGAGATACTTAGGGGCGTCGGCGTAGGCGTGGTCCGGGAGAATCCGACCGCCGAAACCGACCGTGCGGCCACGCAAGTCGTGGATCGGAAACAGCACGCGGTCGACGAAGTCGTCGCGGAGACCCGAGCCATCCTGCCGCTGACGCACCAATCCGGCCGCCTCCAGCTCGCTGCCACGATAACGGCCCTGGGCCCGCACCTGCAGCCAATCCCAGACGGGAGGATGAAAGCCGACGCGGAATTTCGAGACCACCTCCGGGCCCAGATGGCGCTGATCGGAGATGTACTCGCGGGCACGGGCAGCTGAGGGATCATCCAGCAGGAATCGGTGGAATTGCTCCTCGGCCCAACCCAGCACCTCGTACAGCCGGCTCTTCTGGTCGCGATCCGGCCCCGCAGGGCCCCGTCGGCGAGGCACCTCGAGATGGGCTCGCGCGGCCAACTGCTCGAGCGCCTCGCGGAACTCCACGTGTTCGAAGTGCATCACCCACGAAAAACAGTCGCCTCCGGCATCGCACACCCAGCATCGATAAGTCTGCCGGTCGGCGTAGACGTGCATCGACGGGTTGTGGTCGTCGTGGAAGGGACACAATCCCACATGATCGCCGCGCCCACCGCGCGCCGACAAAGAGACCGTTTCACCGACCAACGAGACGAGATCCGTTTGGGAACGGACCTGCTCCTTGAATTCACTCGGGGAGCCGCCTGCCACAGGACACTCCTGCGATGCCTGTTCCGGCTACCCGCCCCGTGACGACCACGTGACGAACTACCAGACCCCGCTCGCCAGTGAACCTGGGGGCCATGGCGACCTACAAATCCACGCGAGACACGACAATACTAGCTGCCCGAATCGGCGGGTCAAGTTACCGCGAAAGGCTCTGCGGAGTCTTCGACCCGCGCAACCGGTACAGCCGGAGATGACGGGCGCGATCGCTGTGACCCACGCCCGCACGACTCACTCGCCGTCGGCCCCCGCCTCACCCTCGCCAACCGCCCCCTCGTCGACAGCAGCCTCCTGGTCAGCTGCCGCATCACCGTCGAGCGTTTCGCTCTCAGTCGCCGATTCGTCCTTCTGCGGCGACGTGGCCTCAGCCTGAGCCCCGGCCGATGCCTCGCCCGATTCCTCGCCCGTTTCCTCGCCCGTTTCCTCGCCCAATTCCTCGCCCAATTCCTCGTCGGAACCGATCAGAGTGATCTCGTGCAACGGTTTGTCTCCGAAGATCCGCTTGCACTTGGGGCAGACCGCCTTGGCCATCCCCTTGCCCGACTTGCCCCCGATCTTTTCCTTCTTCCGGGATTCCTCGCTGACGACCAGTCCGCAACCCTCGCAGCGGTACCCGACGCGAGTGACCTCGTAGGCCTCGTCGGCCTCGTAGTACGTCGCGTCCTCGACGATCGTCATCGTCGTCTCTTCGTTGTAGTGGCAGGTCACTTCCTTCGTGGCATCCTCAAGCGGCACGCCGACATCGGCTCCGAAGTTGACAATCCCGTACAATTCGCCGAACCGCCTGGAGATCCGTCGGAATTCGCTCAGCGACAGGGATAGGAAATCGATCGTCTTGGACTCGGGATCCTCGGGCAAGCGGATGCCGATCCGCCCCGCGCCGAAGACATCAATCCCGGCGAACATCGATTCGTGAGCGTAGGGTGCCGGCTGGACGATCCGCATCGTCTCGCATGTCTCGGCCGCAAGGCTGATGAATTCCGCCGCAGGCAAACCGTCCGTGGCCTGAACCTCCTCGAGATGTTCTCGCACAAGCTCACGCACCTGGGAAACCTGCTTGCCGCCTCCGCCACCAAACAGCCCGCCAGCCTTGATCAGTTTGACCAGCAGCAGGATCTCGGCCGAGAGTCCCACGTCGACAACGTCGAACTTGGCGGCCAGGCTGCCGACCTTCAGCTTCAGCGAACCCGGGTCCACCTGGTGCAGGTGTACGTCGTCGAGCCACTCGACAAACAACGTGTCGGCAGCCGACTCATCAACCCGCTCCTCGGTCTCTGATTCGCCCTGCGACGGATCCCAGTTCTGTTGCGGGACCAGGAACGGAGAGTGGCACTTGGGGCACTTGCCCGACTTGCCGCGGTGCCGCTCCTGCACCTCGATCGGATGCCCGTTGGGGCAGAACACGATGAACCCGGTCTTGGCCGTGGCCCGGACCCCACCGCGGGTGACCGATGCAGAGCCCTGCTGGCGGCGTGTCCGCGTCTCGGCCTCCTCGCTCATCGCAATATCCAGCAACGCATCACCACTCTCAGCCACCGGATGAGCCGTCTCCTCAGACTTGCCCGACCCGTCAGAAGACCCGGCCTCCGCCTCGGCACCGGACGCGGCGGACTCAGACGGCTTGTCCTCGGCCGAGACCGGCTGAGCGTGCTTGAGCAGGTCATCGTCGAGTTCAAAATCGGCACTGTCTGACATGTTGACACCGTCGGCGAGTTCGAAGTCCTCTTCCTCCGCCATGGTCGTCGCAACTCCCGGCGAGGTGCTGGATTGCTGCTCCGTGACGAGGGCAGTATCCTCGGGCTCGCCGGCTCCATAATCCTGGCTGTACATCACCGGCGAGGGATTCCGTTGCATCTCCTGGTAACGTGCCGCGATCTCGGGACGCAGAAACGCCCCGCATCGCCAGCAGCGGACAAGTTCCGGGCGGACCACCTCGCCGCAGTCGGCACACTCGATCCCACCGCTGCGATTCTCGACAACCACCACGTCGGAGAGTTCGCCCGCAAACTGCTCGGCCGCCTCCGGGTCCACCACGTGCTGACAGAGCGGGCACTGGACCGTATCGCTCAGCAGCAGAGTCCGACAGGACGGGCAGGATTGAATCGAGACACTCATGAAAACAACACGCAGGTGACCGGCGTCCACAGACCGACATCTCGGTCCCTGCCTCCACAATAACACACGTTCGGCCCCCTTGGCAGGGTTTCTGCTGCCCACGCCCGGGACCACTTTTCACCGGCTAATACCGACGACGTCCGCTTCGATCATCGGCATCGGGGTCCCACTTCTGAAACCGCGGCCTCGCCGCCCATGCCACACGCCGTTACGACCCGGATCATCCGCATGAACTCACCCGTTGACGCACTGCTGGCCGCGGCAAAGGATCTACACGCCGAGGGTGTGCCCGACGTCGTCGATGGGCTGCTGGAGGCCGCCAGAGACCGAGGTGCCAGCGACCTGCACATCGTCCCCACCGAAACCGCGCTGGATCTGTCGTGGCGAATCGATGGCGTCCTGCAACACGTCGGCCAACTGCCTCGACGTGTCGCGGGCAACGTCGTGGCCCGCCTCAAAGTGCTCGCCGAATTGCTGACCTATCGCACCGACGTGCCCCAGGAAGGCCGCATCCGATCCGGTGACAGCACGCTCGACATGAGAGTCAGCACCTTCCCCACGCTCTTTGGCGAAAAAACTGTCGTGCGACTGCTCCGCACCAGCGATCGGCTCACTCACGTCCACGAACTCGGACTGCCACAGACCCTCGCTGAGCAATTGCGCGAGACACTGGGCCGCCGCAGCGGTTTGTTGCTGGTCGCCGGACCCGCCGGCAGTGGCAAGACCACCACGCTGTATGCCTGCCTGCGAGAACTCGTCGGCACCGGTGATCAGCCGTTGAGCCTGGTCAGCCTCGAGGACCCCATCGAATCGGTCGTCACCGGAGTCGCCCAATCCCAGGTCAACCCCGCCGCCGGTTTCGACTACGCTACCGGCTTGCGGTCGCTGATGAGACAGGATCCGGAGGTGATCATGGTCGGAGAAATCCGCGACCGTGAGACCGCCGAAACCGTACTGCAGGCCTCGCTGACCGGACACCTGGTCCTGACCACCTTCCACGCCGGTAGCGGGGCCGAAGCGATCGGGCGACTGGCCGACATGGGCATCGAACCCTACCTGATCCGCAGCGGACTCATCGCCATCCTCTGCCAACGACTGCTCAGACGACTCTGCTCCTGCAGCAAACCGGCCAGCAAACCGGCCAGCCAAACGGCCGACACAACCCCGCAACCGAGTCCGAACCCGCGTACCGCAACCGGGTGCAGCCATTGTCACGGGACCGGGTACCTCGGTCGAAGCGTCATCGCCGAGTGGTTGGACCCGTCGGAACCGGCCATCGCCGAGGGCATCCTCCAGCAACTCGACAGCCGGACTCTGCACCAAACCGCACTCTCAACCGGCCACGCCGATCTCGCCTCCGCAGCACGCGACGCGATCGACGCCGGGTGGACGACACCCGAGGAGGTCGTCCGCGTGCTGGGGCTGAGGTGCTCAGAACCCCCGGCGGGAGCGGTACCCGGAGACGCACGATGAGCTCCGAGAATCAGCCATCCCTCTCGCTCGAAGATCTCGCCGTGCTCAACGACGAAATCTGTGCTCTCACCCGGGCCCGGCTGCCGTTGGAACTGGGATTGAAGTCCGCCGCGAGTGGACTCAGACGGCAGGTCGCCGGCGTCGTCGAATCGCTCGCCGAGAGACTCGCAGCGGGTGCCTCGCTCGAAGAAGCCCTCAACGAACAGCAGCAGTCGTTCCCGCCGGTCTACCGCGCTCTGGTCACCGCCGGACTCAAGACCGGCCGACTCGACCACGCCCTCGAATCGCTCTCGAACTTCTCCCGCTCGCTCGAAGAACTTCGCCAGAAGATCGGCCTGGCCCTGATCTATCCCACCCTGGTGCTCGTGCTCGCCTGGGGCCTGTGGTCGCTGTTTCTGGCCTCACTGTTCCCCAACTTCGATGCGGTGCTGGTCGACTTCGGAGCCGGGCAGGGCCTGATGCAGCGGATCATGAGGACCGCGTCGGTGACCATGCCGTTCTGGATCCCGGTGTTGCCGTTGGGGCTGTTCGTGATCGGCAGCTCGTGGTGGATGTCTCGCAAATGGATGCTGCATCCCTCCGGAACCGGCAACACCTGGCACCCGGGTCGGCTCGCGGCAGCGGGACTCCGCCGATTGCCCTGGATCGGCTCGGTGCTGATGAACTTCCACCGCGCCAACTTCACCGAACTGTTGGCGATGCTGCTCGAGCACGAGGTGCCGCTGGAGGAGGCCGTGCCGCTGGCCATCGACGCCAGCGGCGACCCGCAACTCTCGTCACATCGCGACCAGATCGTGGCAAGACTCCAAGCCGGTGCCCCCCTCGGCGAGGTGCTGCAAACGGTTCGGGCCATCACGCCCTTTATCCGCTGGATGATCCAGTCGGCCGAAACGCAAGGAGCACTGCGGCCGGCACTGGTCCAGGCCGGCACCATCCTGCGACGACGAGCCGACTACCAGGCCGAATGGTTTCAGATGGCGTTTCCCGTCCTGATGCTGGCCGTCGTCGGCGGAGGTGCGGTACTGATCTACAGCCTCTCGCTGTTCCTCCCAGTCGTCGACCTCCTCGACGTCCTCTCGCAACCCTGACTCCCCCGCCCGCCCCCCCCTTCAGCAACATGTGACGCAGCATGACCCGGTTTCGCTACCAGGCCACCGACGACAACGATCAACCCCTGAAGGAGGGGACGATCGAGGCGGAAAACCGGTTCGTCGCCGTCGCACGGCTGCTGCAGGACGGGATGCACGTCACGGAACTTGAGGAGCTTGAGGAGCTTGACGAAAACGAGGAGGGGGTCGGGGAGGTGCTCGAGCCGGAGAATGTCTGGATAGTCGAGGATCGGCGGATTGCGGTCGTCGACGGGATGGCCGAGGTCGTCCGTGGCGGGCTGCCGCTGGCCGCCGGGTTGAGGGCGCTGGCCTCGGAACTGCCCTCCCGACGGGTGCGGCGGGCACTCGAGACCATCTCGAGTCGACTCGAGCAGGGCGTCTCGATCGACGAAGCTGTCGCCGGACAAATCGACATCGTCCCGCGTCACCTGAAGGTGCTGCTGCGAGCCGGCGTGAATACCGGACGGCTGGGAGAACTGCTGGAACACTACCTGCATTTCGCCCGCACCAGCCTCGACACCCGTCGCCGCAGCATCCTGGCACTGTTCTATCCGCTGCTACTGATCCTGGTGACGATGATGGTCTCCGGAACACTGGTGGCATTCGTGGTGCCGCCCTTTGAGAAGATCTTCCGCGATTTCGGCATGCAGATTCCCGAGTTGACGCTGGGGGTACTGTGGCTCGCCAGGGCGCTCGGTGGCTGGCGGCTGGCGATTCTCCCGGTGCTGCTGCTCGTGCTGGTCCTGGCCTGGATCCTGATCGGCCGCCTGGCCGGACCGCTACAGCGCAAGTGGCTCTACTACGTCCCGGCGATGGGTCGCATGGTCCGGCTCAGTGCCGTCTCACGCTTCTGCCACCTGCTGGCGATCGGCCTCGATCATCGCGTGCCACTGCCCGAAGCGTTGCGGTTGGCCGGCAGCGGGACCGGGGACGCCTACATCAGCCAGACCACCAGCCGCATGGCCACCGACGTCGCGGCGGGACACTCGCTGAGCCAGGCCGCGTCGACCCACAGGATGGTCCCCGAAATCACGCACGTCTTCGAATGGGAAGGCCGGGACGACGCCTTCTCTGAAGTGCTCCGCGCCACCGGTGACATCTGTGCCGCTCAGGCCCGCGTGCAGTCGGGACTGATCCGGGTCCTGGTCGAACCCATGGCCGTGCTCGGAGTGGCCCTGATTGTCGGACTCATCGCCATCGCGCTGTTGATGCCGATGGCCAAACTGCTCAACGCGCTCTCATGATTCGTATCCGCTTCAACCAGTCCCCATCCCAGAACCCCCGTCGCACCGACCGACTGATCTTCCTCCTGTTTCGAGCCACACCGTGAACGCCGACATCACACTCGCCTATGCGATGTTCACGATCCTGCTGATACCGCTGAGCGGCGTTGCGCTGCTGATCGTCTCCGGCCGGCTGCGCAAGTGTCAACGGCCACGGCTGCTGGTCGTCGCACGAATGCTGCTGTCGCTGGTCGCCCTGGCCATGCTGCTCGTCTCTCTCGGCGGCATGATCGCGATCGTCGGCTGGGGCCTGCATGCCCAGGCAGCCCCCGCAAGGTCGATCCCCTCTATGGTGGCTGATTCGATGATGCTGTTCCTGCTGGCGGTCATCGGCTGGGCGGCGGTGATGGCGCTGCGGCTGAGCATCAAGGCGCGGCTCGAGCTGACTCCCTCGTGCCGGCTGGAACTCGAAGAAGGACTCGGGCTGCTGCACCTGGTTGCCTGGTGCCTGGTCGGTTTGCCGTTGCTGTTCGTGGCTCCTCTGGCCATCCCGATCTGCGTGGTGCCGTTTCTGCTGACCGAGGGTCGGGCCAGTGCCAGGCGCTCCAAACAGGGACACCTGCTGTGGCTGCTGGCCATCGCCGTGAAACGAAAACAGTCTCTGACCCAGCTGCTGGACAGCTACGCCGAGTCGCTGGATGGGGCACAGGCATTCTCGATCTGGCGATTCATCGGCCTGTTCAAACCCTCCCGCTTCCGGAACCGCATCCGGCACCTGGCCGACCGGTTGCGCGATGGGGTCGCGCTGGCCGATGCCCTGGAAGACTGCCCCGGCCTGTTGCCTCGAGCCACCGTGATCGCCGTACGAGTCGGACACGAATCGGGGTGTTTGGCCGAGGCGCTCGAGCGGTCCGCCGTCACGCAATCCCAGTCGATCCGGCAGGTGGGAACCGTCTCGGACATCTCGACCTTCTTCATCTACGGGGCCGCCGTGCTAAGCGTGACGATCTGCATCTGCCTGTTCCAGCTGACCTTCATCGTCCCCAAGTTGAAAAAGATCTTCGAAGGCTTCGACGTCGAACTGCCTGCCGTCACCGCCAACCTGATCAGTTCCTCCGACGTAATGGCCTCGCACCTGCTGCTCGCCGCACCCATCGTTTCGCTGCCCTGCCTGCTGCTGATGGCGTTTGGCATCAGCTGGTTCTGGGGCCTGGAGAACCTGAGGCTCCCGTGGCTGACCCGCCTCTGGCCGCGACTGCACTCGACCTCGATCTTCCGCAGCCTCGCGCTGGCACTCTCGGGCAACCGTACTCTCGACCAGGCCCTCGAGATCCAGGTCGACGCGGCGCAGTGGCCCGAGGTGGCGATCCGCCTCGAGCGGGTCCGCGAGGCGGTTGTGGCCGGAGGCAACGGCTGGGCGGCTCTGCGGCAGGAACGACTGATCAATGACCGTGAGCAAGCTGTGCTCGAGTGCTCACAACGACTGAACAACCTGCCCTGGGCACTGCAACTGATGGCCGACTCGGCCCAGCGACGCCTGCACCGTCGGGTGGTGCTCAGCTTCCAGGTCGTCCGACCGGTCGTGATCGGAGCCCTGGCGCTGGTGGTGGGCCTCATCTGCATCGGCCTCTTCTACCCGCTCATCAAGCTGCTTTCGGAGCAGGCCTGATGCACCACGTCGACCTCACAACCCGCCGCAGTGCCCCCCGCGGCCGCCGAGGCGCGATGCTGATCGAGATGCTGGTGGCCGGCATCCTGCTGACGACCGTCATCGTGCTGGTCGGCCCGCTGCTGCTGCAAAGCAACCAGGTCCGCCGCTCCGCAGCACAGAGACAACTCGCCACCCAACTCGCCGCCAACTGCCTCGAACGACTCGTCGCCGGAGAATCCCAGCAACTCGCCGAAGCCAACGTCCGAAGGGGATGGGACACGCAGAAGTGGTTGCCCGAGATGACACTCGACTTCGAGATCCGCGACGACGACGCTCGGCGAAGAGCCACAGTCACCGTCAACTGGATCGGCTCCGGCGGTCAAGCCGCTCGCCCGGTGCGACTCGCCGGGTGGCTTCCGGCCGACCAGGAGGGCTCCAGGTGAATCGCTCACGCCGTGGGTACTCTCTGATCGAAATGCTCGTCGTGATCGCTGTGATGTCGGTGATGGTCACACTCGGGACCCTGACGATCGCATTGCTGATGCGTTCGGAGCGGACCGGTGGTGACTCGCTCGTGGCGGCCCAGGCCGGGCACCGCCTCGCTCGCCAGTTCCGACAGGACGTCCACTCTGCAGACGACGCCACGCTCGACACCACAACCCCAGGACATCCGCTGCTCAAACTGCACGCAGGCGGTCGTGTGACGGTGACCTGGAGTCGAGTCCAGCAGGGTCTGCGCCGCACGGCCGACGACTCGCCGGTCCGGATCGAGACCTATCGAGTGCCCACCGATTACTTCTCGATTGTCCTGGGCCCCGCACAGCCGGGCTCACGCACACGACGGCTGGTCAGTATCACGACAACGCCGCAAACCGAGTCGCGGCCACACCCCCGAGACGCCTGGCCGGTTCGCGTGAGTGCTGTGCTGGGAGCGGAGGTGACGCCATGAAACGCCCCGTACAGACTCCCGGGCGAGACCACCCCCGCGGCGCCGTGCTGCTGGTTGTGCTGATCGTTGTGCTGCTGATTCTCGGCATGGCCGGCTCCCTGTTCCGACTCGCGATCATCCAGCACAAGCAATCCCGGCAGTTTGAACTGCAGGCCCAAGCCGACTGGCTGGCGCGGGCCGGTGCCGAGCGTGCCCTGAAACGATTGGCCGAGAAGGACTTCGCCCAGGACACCTGGAACGTCGAACTCGAAGGGTTTGGGCCCGTTGAGGTCGTCAGCCGGGTGGTCACGTCGAAGAACAACCCCGGGATCCGACGGCTCGAATCTCATGTCCGACTCGAACCCGGATTCGCTCACACACCCGCCCACGGCTACGCCACACGAACCGTTGGCCCCACGCAGAACCCCAGGCAGGACTCGCCATGACCGACCTCAACCCCATGCCAACATATCCTGATCACCCTGAACACGAGCTCACACGGAGCCCCACGAACATGACCGCAGCATCCCCTCGTCGTCGTCCCGGTTTCACCCTGATCGAGCTCCTGGTCGTGATCGCGATCATCGCCATCCTGATCGCATTGCTGTTGCCGGCCGTGCAGCAGGCGCGCGAGGCCGCTCGCCGCGCTGCCTGCAAGAACAACCTGATGCAGATTGGTGTCGCGCTGCAGAACTACGAGATGGCTCACCGCTGCCTGCCACCGGGATCGATCGACAAGACCGGGCCGATCCAGAGCACGGCCCAGGGATATCACATGAGCTGGGTGGTGCAGGTGCTGCCGTTCATTGACGAGGGCAACGTGTTTCGGCACATCGACTTCGGCAAGAGCATCTACGCCAAGGAGAACATCGACGCTCGGGCGCAGCCACTTGAACTGCTGAGGTGCCCCTCGTCGATCCTCCCGCCGACGATGACCCTGCAAGCTGTCGCACCCCCCGCCAGTGCCCCAGGTCGTCCGGTGGCCGGTGAGTTTGGCCCGGCGACGGCTACAGTCCTGGTCGGCACCGCTGGCTACGCCGGTGTGCATCACGACGGATTCCTCGTCGCACCGGCAGCTGACGCCGGGCCCAACACCCCCGGGACCTACAAGGACGGTCCGATTGACGTCGACCAGAACGGCGTGCTGTTTCTCAACAGCAGCGTCACTTACCATCAGATCCCCGACGGCAGCTCGCACACACTCTTCGTGGGCGAGACCCGCGAAACAGCCGGTGGGCTGGGCTGGGCCTCGGGCACCCGCAGCACACTCAGAAATGGAGCCACCTTGATCAACCAGTCCGGGAATCTGCCGTTCGGATTCTCCGCGCGACGAGCAGCCCCTGCCGCGGTGCAAATCGACCTCAAGGATCCCCTGGCGGTCGGCGGCTTCGGCAGTTTTCACTCCGGAGGCGCCAACTTCCTCTTCGGGGACACCTCGGTCCGCTTCCTCAACGAAAACATCAACGCCACCATCTACCGCAACCTCTGCAACCGGCGAGATGGAGCACTGCTCGGCTCGTTCTAGCCTCAGCCCCGCAAGATCAGTTCCGGCCGAAGCAGTACACCGCACTCTCGGTACGAATGAACATCCGGCCGTTGGTGACCACCGGCGTGGCCAGGATCTTCTCGCCGAAGTCGTGCTTCCCGATCACCGACCAGGTCTTGCCGGCCTTGATGATCGACATCACTCCCGCTTCGTTGCAGGCGTAGATCTTGCCGTCACCGGCCACCAGCGAAGCATAGTAGCTGCCTCGGCCAGGGATCCGTCCGCGTCGCGTCCGCTTGCCCGTGCGGGCATCCAGGCTGGTCAGGATGCCACCGTTCTTGATCATGTACAACAATCCGCGGTAGACGGCCGGACTGGGCACCACGGGCAGGCCCTCTCGCGAAAGCCAATCGACATGAGTCTCGGTCACGTCACCCCGACCACCGGGACGTACCGACATCGCGACATTCTGAGCGTTCTTGAAGACATTCGCGTGATGCTTCCACTCGGCGGCATCGAGTTCCTTGTCCTGGTCGAGATCGATGCGGAAGAACCGCGCCCCGACCGGGCTCCCCTCGGGCAACTCGGTCTTGGCGATCTTCTTGTTCTTGTCCTTGTCGAGCTTGGCCAACGCCTCGGAGAATGGCTCCATCGAAATCCGCTCCGAGAGATCCCCGCCGGGTGTCCACGAGGCGATGTAGAGCCGAGAAGGGGTGGTCACCGGAGTGGTATCGACGATCCGCGACAAACCGCGGACCCACCACAGCGGCTTGCCCGTCTTGATCTCATACGCCGTCATCTTCAACGCACCGGCCACCACCAGCACCCGCTCCTGGTCGCTCTTCCAGACGATCGGAGTCGAGTAGCTGCGGGTCTGGCCCTGGCGAGGCGTCTTCCACACCGTCTTGCCGTTGGCCGGGTTGATCGCGATCAGGAAACAGTTGACGTCGTGGTCCTCGCTGAGCACCAGCAGGTCGTCGACCAGCACCGGCGAACTGCTGGCTCCGAACTCGTCCTGGAACGGCCCCATCGGCTTCCGCCACAGCTCCTTACCGTCCAGGTCGTAGGTGACCAGGCCGAAACTGCCGAAGAACACGTAAATCCGCTTGCCGTCACAGGCCGGAGTCGAGACGGCCGGGCTGCCGGTGGAATGAGTCTTCTCGATCCGCTTTGTCTTCAACACCATCGTCCACAACAGCTTGCCACTGCTGCGGTCCAGGGCCACTGTCGCCAACTGCTTGCGCGCCTTGTCCCAGGTCGTCAGCACCACCAACTCGCCATGCACGCACGGGGTCGAAATGCCCCCGGACACCTCCTGCCGCCACACCAGCTGCTCCTTGGCCGCGAATTGCTCGGGCAACGCGAAGTCGTCACCCGCAGCACCCTGGTTCCGGCGAAAGAACGACGGGCCGTCGGCCGCCAGCATCGGCGAAACCATCGAACACAGCAGGGTGAACACGACGAACGAGCGAGCCATGGTGGAGTCTCCAGAAGAGCCAGGTGGGATCGTCCGTCGAACAGGATACCCGAATCGGGAGTCGTCGCCGACGCGGCCCCAACGGAATTCGATTACTTCTCAGCGGCGACCTTGTTTCGCAGGATGCCGACGCCCGAGAGTTCCACCTCGACCACGTCGCCGGGCTTCATCGCGTCGGTCTTGCCCGGAGTGCCGGTGAAGATCAGGTCGCCGGGATGCAGGGTGACGTGGCGACTGAGGAAGCTGACCATCGAGGCGATGTCGTTGATGAAGTACTTGGTGCTCTCGTCCTGTCGCACCTCGCCGTTGAGCCTGAGAGTCAGTTGCAGGTTGTCGTAGTCCAGCCCGGTGGCAATCGCCGGGCCGCAGGGGCCGAAGGTGTCCGACGCCTTGGCCCGCCACCACTGCACATCGTTCCTCTGCCAGACTCGAGCACTCACGTCGTTGCCGCAGGTGACACCAAACACGTGCTTCAGAGCGTCCTTCTTCGAGACATTGCGGGTCACTTTGCCGATCACGATCACCAGTTCCGCCTCGTAGTGCACCGTCTCGGCATCCCTGGGCAGGATGATGGTGCCTCCGTGAGGCAGCAGGCAGCTGATCGTCTTGAAGAACGGCTGAGGGATCTGGAACTTCGGCGGGATCACGCCGCTGCGACGAATCTCCGACTTGGTGTCCGAGGTGGTTGTCGTCTTGCCGCTCTTGTTGTCCTGGGCGATCGTGGTCACCGTCGTGATCGTCGTGGTCGTCTTGTCCTCGTCTCCCAGGTGACTCTTGTAGTTGCCCGCCAAGGCAAACACCTGCGTCGGTTTCGCGGGAACCAGCAGCTTGACTTTGTCCAGGTCGACCTTCTTGCCAGACTTCTTCCACTTGCCGAACAGGTCACCGTCGATCTTGAGGATCGTCTTGCCCTCGAGAATCCCGTAGGACACCTCGTCGCCATGCTGGTAGCGAACGTAGAGCGTCGCCCGCTTGGTTTTCTTGCCCTGCTTGCCCTTCTTGGGCTGCTTGGCCGCAGCGGCCTGTTGGGTGCGGTCGCCCGGTGCAGAGACCAGGCAGAAGGCGGCGGCGAACAGCAGACCGAGCATCATTCGGCGAGAAGTCATCGTGGTGTCTCCCGGGTGAATCAGCGTCACGTACACGTCGCGGTCGTCGCATCCTAAACCCGCGGCAGTCCGCCGGGCAACCGTCGCGACGCCTCGAGTTGGCTCGCTTCGGCCCGTCGAGCTAGAATGCCGCCATCAACCCCTTCCGGCCGCATCTCGCTCCGCCGGCTTGGACGTCATCCTCGGAGACAAGCTCATGCCACGCGTCAACCGGGTCAAGCAGGCCATCCGCGACGGACGCACCGCCACCGGCTTCTCGCTCTGCTTCCCCTCGACACACGTCATCGAAGTCCTCGGCCGACTCGACTTCGACTTCGTCTGGCTCGACGGAGAACACGGCCCATTCGGGCTGGCCGACATCGAGGAACACTGCCGGGCGGCAGAACTCTGCGGAGTCACCCCGATCGCTCGAGTGCCCAACATCGAATCGTCGACAATCCTGCAGTACCTCGACCGTGGCATCCAGGGCATCCTCGGCCCGCACATCGCCTGCCGAGCCGATGCCGAGCAACTGGTGCGGGCCTGCTACTTCGGGCCGATCGGGGAACGGTCCTTCGGAGGCAATCGAGGGTGTGACTACGACCACGAACTCGGCGACAAGGTCCAGTGGTACCGTGAGACGAACGAGAACATGCTGGTCGGCGCGTTGCTCGAAGACGCCGGAGTGATCGACAACCTCGACGAGATCCTCGCGGTCGAGGGGATCGACTACTTCAGCATCGGACCCAACGACTTCGCACAGGGGCTCGGGAAGCCGGGCGAAGGATTTACCCCGGAAGTCCAGCAGGTCATCGCCGAGGTCTACGACCGCATCCGCGCCGCCGGAAGGGCGGTGGGCGACGACATCACACGTCGAGTCGATGTCAAGAACTCGCTGCTGAGCCTCGGCAGCGACTTCCTCGCCGGCTGAGGAGACCGGGCCATCGACCGCGATCGCTGTTTTGTCACGGACCGACAGTTGATACAGTTCCCGCGCATTCTCAGCACCCTGTTCGGGACCAGGCCCCAGGCATGAATCCGTTGCAGCGAGGCCTCGCCGTCGTGGGACTCCTCGTCCTGCTCGGAGATGCCGCGTGGCTGGTTTCGGCACTCCGCCACCAGCCGGCCTCGATCGAAACGACCACACCGCCCGCGTCGGTCGTGCTCGACAAAGCACCTCAACTGGACATCTGGCGAGCCGAACACACCACATTCGAAATCGAACGCCGCTTCGGGCCCGCGTTTCTTGAAGCACTCAATGACCGCGACCTCGATCGACTCGCCGCTCTTGCCACCCCCGATCTCAAGGCCCTCGGACTCGGCGCGGCGCCGGTCACCGAACGCCGGCACGGTGATGTCGTCGAATTGTCCCGGGCACGTGATCCCCACGAGCAAGCCGACAGCCTGACCGCCCGAGGCCCTGACAGGAATCCACAGCGGCTTCTCAGACTCGGCCCGCTCCGCGCCCAGGGTCCTGCAGATCACCGAGGACCCCGACCGGCCCAGCGGCTGGACCGCCCGGATCCTGCTGACTTCGATCGGCACGACCGCCGATGGACACAAGCGACAGGTCCTCAGCGAACACACCATCGCGGGGATTGTCCAGGACGGCACACAATTGGGACAGGCCGCCTGGCTCGATGGCTGGCCCGTTGAACGGACCGTCCAGCGGGTTCATGGGCACCGGCCCGGTCGAACAGAACATCGGGCTCGGAGCCGCAACCCGCATCAAACGGCTCACCGTCCGCTGGACCGACGGCACGACGCGACATTTTCGTGACCTGCCGGTCGATCACCACCACGTGATCACCCAGGGCACTGCGGCACTACAATCGGTACCACTGGAACACTCAACCGGCCCGGTTCCGACCACGGATTGAATCCCTGATAAGTTTAGATTTCTGTAACTCACGGCCCAGCAAAGGATTGCGACTCCCTCGTCCCGTTTGCCTCCGGAATCGTGTGACGCGATCACGGGGGTCGGCAACACAGAATCAACTCCCGATTCGCAGTGTTGACCCGAGTTGAACTCGGCCGAGGTGGTCCCGTGTGGTTGAAACGGTGTCCCAGACACGTCCAAGCGACGAGCAGCTCGCCAGCGAGGCGGCTCGTGAAGGGTCCGATGGACCGGCCTTCACCGAGTTGGTCTCTCGCTTCCGTGAACGTGTCTGGCGGATCTGTTACCGCATCATGGGCCATCCCGACGACGCGGCCGATGCGACCCAGGACGTGCTCGTGCGGATGTTTCTCCGGCGAGCCCATTTCGAAGGCCGATCGCTCTACTCGACCTGGGTCCATGGCATTGCGGTCCGCACCTGCTTGTCACTTCGGCGTGCCCGAGGCCGACGCCAGCGACGAGTGGCCGTCTTGCCCGAGATCGACCTGGACACAGCCGGCTCATCAACCCCCCCGCGGGTCAGCGAGCCCGTCGACGGCCCGGACCTCGAGCAGATGCTCGATTCCTTGAGCGACGAAGACCGGGCTCTGGTGGTGATGAAGTATTCCGAGGATCACAGCTACCAGGAACTCAGCGAGATGTTTGAACTCTCCGAGAGTGCCTGCAAGATGCGAGTCAGCCGAGCGGTGGGGCGATTGCGAGAGAGATACGGCAGATGACCACATTCGAAAACGACGACCGGGACTTCGAGGGCGAGTTGGCCCACCAACTGGCCGTGGCCCAAGTGCCGCCTGTCCCCGACGATCTCGACGCGGCCGTCCGCGTTCGACTCAACCGAACACTCCAGATCAGCCACTGGATCACGTTTCTGACGGCAGCCATCCCGATGGTGATTGCCACGATGCTGAGCCCGATAGGCCACCTGCTGATTCAGACACTCTCCGGTCGCACTCGCCGATCATCCGGAGCCCCAGAGGATACCTGAAGCGAAACTTTGACTGTGCGGAGCGTCGTCCCAAGGGCCGACCCGGCAAAACGGCGACGTCCGCACCTCACGAGGGAGACTGACATGACCCTTTTACTTTCCACATCGCTGGCGGTGGTTCCGGTGGACCAGGCCAAGACGGCCGTCGAAGCCAGTGTTGGCGAAGTGAGTTCGGCGTTGCACAGCGCCTTTGAACCGGTAATCAACCTGCTGCCGTCGGTGGTAGCGATGTTCGCCGTACTGGCGGTCGGCTACATCGTGGCCCGCCTGCTGGCTCGTGGTGCCGACGCGTTGGGCCAGCGGATCGGGCTCGACGGTGCGGCCCAGCGCAGCGGATTGTCGGATTCGATGAAGAAGGTCGGCATCAAACGTGGCCTCTCGGCCATCGTCGCCCAGCTGGTCTTCTGGCTGCTGATGTGCGTGTTCGTGGTCGCCGCGTTCAACCTGCTGAACCTGCCGTCACTCTCGGCAGCCACGCAGAAGCTCGTCGACTACATCCCCAAGTTGATGGCGGCCACCACGGTCGTGCTGATCGGCCTGCTGATCGCTTCGTTCCTCCGCGGCGTGATCGCCACGGCGGCCGACCGGATCGGCATCAGCTACGCCGACCGCCTGGCCAGCGGAGCCTACTACATCCTGGCCCTGATGACCTTCATCGCCGCGTTTGACCAGCTCGAGATCCAGTTCGCGCTGCTCAACCAGCTGATCCTGATCGCCTTCGGAGCCCTCGCGCTGGGC
>Ga0310123_10000500_pt1 | contig 35097 bp, 23 predicted proteins | sample CB6_AW_1057_MG_FD_203505 | JGI IMG/M metagenome (GOLD analysis project Ga0310123, IMG submission 203505) | Marine microbial communities from Western Arctic Ocean, Canada - CB6_AW_1057 | ecosystem: Environmental > Aquatic > Marine > Oceanic | place: Canada: Western Arctic Ocean | collected... | reverse complement strand
TGACCGTGAATCTCTGCACTAGCAGCCAACAGCGGCTTGGGCGCCACACATTTACATTGCGCTTTCGGGTGGGGATCGCCGGCGCTGCGCGTCGGCAAGACCTTCGGTGTGGTGTCGGCCGGTGTGGTGTCGGCCGCTACGGTGTCAGCCGGTGCGGTATCAGCAGCTACGGTGTCAGCAGCTACGGTGTCAGCCGGTGCGGTGTCAGCCGGTGCGGTGTCAGCCGGTGCGGTGTCAGCCGGTGCGGTGTCAGCCGGTGCGGTGTCAGCCGGTGCGGTGTCAACCGGTGCGGTGTCAGCCGGTGCGGCGTCAACCGGTGTGGTGTCGGCCAGTACGGTATCAGCAGCTACAGTGTCAGCCGATGTGGTGTCGGCTGGTACGGTACCAGCGGGTGCGGTGTCGCTTGTGTCTGCCCCCAGCACGAAGACGCCCAACAAGACGGAAGCCAGCGAACAATATTTTCGTAATGTCATTTGAAGCTCCAGTCCTTTGTCGTTAACGGCATTGCTTCCGGTATTCCCGCCGCTTGGTTATCGAGCCGAATTCAATGGAACCCCTGGGTTAAAAAATGCTTTGGATGGCAAAGCGCGAATGTATTGCCAACTTGTGTCACCAACCAGAAGCTCACGATCGTCTACATGGAGCGGAGATGATGGATCCGGTTGGCCACCTTTTTTAATCACCACAAGAACCGTGTTCTTTTGCCATTCCTGCGTAAATTGCGCAGCGGGGATGCGTATGTTTCCTCGTGCGGGATCTGCGAGGTAAACCCACTGGCCATCGAACTCTCGAAAAATGACAAAGTGCATATATTCATTGGTTTTAATTGCCACTATCAGTGGAATTTTCGACTCTGTCAGCTGCTTAAAACTCAATCGTCCAATCGTGGCCAGAAAGCCATTTCTGACAGCCAGTTGACGCAGGTCCGTGATTGTCAGGCCATTCACGAGACGGTCAGCAATGTCTTCCTGACTCAACATTTCATCAAGGTCTCGGAGCAACTTGTGCTCACTGATATTCTCTTTCCAGTAGTACCGGATCATTGTCGCCAGGACTGCAGCACCGCAGGTGTATTCACGTCGCTGCATAACGATATTTTTGTGCTGAATGGACTTCCAGTTTTGTACTGTTTTTTGAAACAGCCGCGCTCTGTCCCTGACAGGCGCGCCGTCAGACTGTGCGATCGATTCGCCCATGCTTAATACCAGAGTACTGAGAAGGAGTGCTCCAATCCGGCCCTCAGCGGCCCTGATCGATGCCGTCAGCGACTTGGTGTGTTTTAGGACATCCATGGTCCAGTCCTGCGTGTCTAAGCGTGAGTGTGATTTCTAGCTGGGAAATAAAGTCGTCATCAGAATGTCCACACCCAGCCCATAGACACATTGGTGGCATCGTCAGTGAGTCCAAACTCTACAAATGGTTCTTGTATGCGATCATTCCCGGCGATGGTTGCTGCAATTCGCAGATTGACAGGCTCTCTCATCGATCCGACAAGACGCTGGTCGTTGATGGTGCTGTCTCTGAGGTGGCTGCCGAACAGTGCCGAACTTAACGTCAGTCGATCGTTGACTGCGAAGCCCACGCCAAACCGGTACCGAAACTCAATACCTGGCTGGACGTTAAATGTGCGATCGTGAAATTCTCTGGACAGTCTGCGTACAACGCCGACACCATAAAATAATATGACGGGATCAATCGTGTCGATGAATGTGAGGTCGCCAGCAAAAGCAAAGTGGCTGCCTCCCAATTGTGTTCCAGGATCCAGAGGGTTGGTAATCAACGACGCTTTGCCCGTTGGTATGGTAAGTCCGGCGCTGCCGATGATGCTGGTCTCATTCACAGACGGGTTGTTCAGCAGACAAGTGGCGCCTAAGGTCACGCCACCAATTCCCATAATATTTTCGGAGGTATCTGTGCCGGCATACGCCACTTCAGTGTTGTTCCAGCTCAGGGGAGCGTTCATGAACAACTGCAGGTCTTTGCTCAGGCCATAACGGACTGCAAACGGCACGGTCACCGATCGAGCAACGATTCGAGCATCGTGCACCGAATCCGGATCGGGAGTTTGATCGACCAGAAACGGCAAGTCGGCATGATAGAGGGTGTATGCCAGACCCACGTCCGCCTGATAATCGCCAGGCTTTAACAAAGGGCTGACTCGTCGGAGAAATACTAAGCTGTTGTCTTCCGGCGCCTCGCCATATAACGTGTCCTGGTCATCAGTTGCCGGTTCATAGTTCAAATTTTGAAGGACATTCTCACCAGTTGCAGGTGCGGAAGCACCGGCGTCCTGTCCACGTGCCTCATTGTACAGGGCACCTGCTGCTGCAACGACACACGCGAGGAAAGAACACCGAATTGGCTGATCGCTTAAACTGAATGACCTTAAAAGCGACATCATTATTCCGGCACCTTCAGAAACTGTTGCGACCAAAGCTTTTCTTTGTTGACGGATTTTATTCTTGTGATCAACGCTGGTGTTCATCTCGTAAATGGGTTCTCCAACACATTTACCAGGATCAATTTTCTGCTTTGACGCACCAAACCGGATTCGGGCACATTGTTTGAAGGATGTGAGACTGGGATTCAGATCTCGAAAAGACGCGCATTACCTTGAATGGCGTAATGCAGTTCGCGAAGTCCCCCCTTCGCTTCCTGTACTTGTTTAGGCCCCCATGTCCCGCAAAATTCCAAGCTGGATCGAGCGAGATGCCCCCTTCTCAAGTTAGCGATCGACGAACAAGCCGGTCGAAAACAACCCTATTTCGGGCTGCAGAATCGATTCGACCGAAATATTCCGAAAAAACAGTACGTCTGGTGTAACTGCCATAACATTGACTGAATATCAGGTGTTTTGCTGGTTGAGTCAGATGACAGTGTGATGTGGCAGTAATTGCTGGTTGGGTCCGAAGTGTCGTTCCATGCGTGACGTCAGTGGCCTCCAGGCTGGTGACCACGACCCGTCCGTCGGAAAAAGGCGGGGCCCCCATTGCCAGCTCTTCTGCAGTGGTTTCTTGAAGTCCAGGTAACGTTCGGAGCTGCCATCGGGCCTGATCATCCCCGGACTGGCGACAGGCCAGGAAGTCTCGCCACGAAAAACGATCACAAACTCCTGATGACCCTCGACGGCGGATACTGAAATTACTGCGAGAGCCGGACAGACTAGGACGAATGCCGCGAGTATCATCAGAGAGTACTGATCGATCATGTGCACGCGCATTGTTTCAGGCGATGGCAAGGGATGGAGGAACGGCCTCTCACGTCAACCGGATTTGCAGAGTCAGCCTGGCCAGCAGGCGATTGGCTGTCGCTCAGTCAAGCGGTTACTCGGTTGATCGCGGAAGGCACTCAGGGACGCAGGTCCGTCTGGGAGTTGCCGATACGCATTCAATGATCAAGCTGGCGCCGCGGTGTGAACAGAGGGACTGATTCTGGCAACCGGATGCGTCTGTCTTCGCGTCGACAATCGAGCCGCCTGTGTTGTCGTGGTCTTGCCAAATAGGTCCGCAATGTGTTCTCCACTGCGCAAAGCGTGGCCGATCCGCCATCGCGAAACTCTTTGTACAACGCTGGGTCCATCCCCCAAACAGAAGGCATCAGCAAGCTGGAATACTGCCCGACCTGTTGTTTTCCTGTTTATTCCTGTTCTTTCTTTTCGATCTCCGCCTGATGGACACCTCGTGTCTTCTCACCATGCCTTAGCTCCACTTCGAGCATCACTGCTCCCTCGGGCACATTCACGCCGGAGAATTCGCAGGTCGCGACGTTTGGCGGAAGCTCGACAGTGACTACGTTGTCATTTATTCGAAAGGCCGCCGTGCCTGCGTGCGGACTGGGGGAGAATCGACATCGCACGTCGTAGGTGCCCTGTACAGTGGTCAACAGCCAGTGCCCCATTGAGTCGGGTGCCCACGGCCGCCCTTTTGTGTGGCGCCAATCCTGTCGCGTCAGCACGACCGGGTTTTCAAACTTCGTACCAACATGGATGCGGGGCGGGGCGTAGTTGTCCGGCCGAGTTGAACCGACATCCGCAAACCAGCGGTCGTACTCGCCGCGCATCCGCTCGACCACCGTCAGTTGCGCGGCAGCCTGGTCGTGCAGTTCATACGGATCTGCGGCGAGGTCGAAGAGCTGGAACGCTGGATCACCTGCAAAGGACTCACGTCCGAAGCCACTGGAGTGCAGCAGCTTCCAGCGTCCAATCCGAATCATGAAATGGTGGTAGCGAACCGGTCGATTACCTCGGTGGGACTGGATGACCAAAGGACGGTCTTTGACGTTTTCGGTCTTGCCTTTGAGAAACGGCAGCATGCTGAGTCCGTCGAGTTTCAGCCGTTTCGGCTTTTCAATTTCGGTGGCATCCAGCAGGGTTGGCAGGACATCAATGTGTGCGCACGGGACATCGGATGAATACCCTGCTTTCAGATGAGCCGGCCACTGCACGAAGAACGGCGATCGAATTCCGCCTTCCGAGACATGGCTCTTGTCGCCATTAAAGCCTGCCACGTAGCGACGTCCTCCGGGGCCGTTGTCAACCATGAAAATCGCGATCGTGTTATCGCTGATCTCGAGCGCCTCCAGCTTTTTCTGCAACCGGCCGACGTTGCGGTCGATGTTGGTGATCATTGCGAAGATGCGAGCACGTCTCTCAAGATCGGCCTTAGCCGGGAGTGGGTGTCCCTTGTCCTGTGGGAAGGCCGAATTCGCCAAATCCAGCTTCCGGTAAGCTGCCAGGTCCGGCACGGGAACATCGTGAAACGGACCGTGTGGGCAGTTGTCGGGTAAATAAACGAAGAATGGCTTCTTCCGACTGGCAGACTTCTCGATAAATCGCATCGCATTCGCGTAGTACACGTCAGTGCAATAGCCCGTTTGCTGCTCGGCGACACCGTTGCGGAACAGAATTGGATCGGTGTATTTACCTTCGCCACCGGGCGGATCCGAGGGTTGACCAATGCCGCCGCCGCGATGAATCAGTGACTCCTGAAACCCTTGGTCCATCGGTCGCATGGGGTAGCAGTCGCCCAGGTGCCACTTGCCAAAGATGCCCGTCGCATATCCGTTGTCCCTGAGGATCTCAGCGATTGTCACCTCGGACGTATCCATCATGGCTCGGCCGATGTAGGTATCGATACAGCGAGTGCGGTAGTTGTACCGGCCCGTCATCAGGCTGGCTCGAGTCGGTGCACATACCGGACTCACATAGAATGTTGACATCGACGCGCTGCGTCGGAACATCGCATCGAGATTCGGCGTGCGAATAACGGGGTTACCCGTGACCCCAAGGTCGCCGTACCCCATGTCGTCGGCCATAATCAGCACGATGTTCGGCGGTTGCCTGGCATTTGCTGTGAGCGGACAGACGAGGATCGTGAGCAGAAGAGTAAAGCGATAAATCATTATTCCCTTTTCCTGAAAAGGGGTTCGTTTCAGACTGATGTGCGAACTCGGGTAAATCGTCCCAATACTCTGCCTTCTGATGCTTTGAAGTCACCATTGTCGCCAGCTCTGACCCGTATAATATCGACCACGTCTGCAAACTCGCAACTTCAAGGCAGGTTGCAAACCCTCTCCGCAGATCTATCGTAGCCGCTCTTCCGGTGGTAGTTTGACTCGTGGCCAGGTTTGCCGATCGACGCGAACAATTCGATGCCGCGCAAAACCCGTCAGCAATTCTTTGAGTTGGATGCGCAGCTGAATGCCGCTGCTGCCTGGTGGCGGATTGTCGATGTGGCTGACTTCGATGATCGAGCCGCCTTTGTTATCGTGGTCTCGCCAATAGGTCCGCAATGTGTTCTCCGCTGCGCAGATCGTGACTGTCTCATTCTTTTTGAACTCCTCGTAGAACGGCGGGTCCATCCCGCCAAACAGAGTGACCGTTACGATGCCTTCACCGTGTCCCTGGTGATCGCAACGATCCACAACGGCCGCCAGCCCGCGATGAAGCTGATATTCCCGATGAATGATCCGTTGCCGCTCGGTTGCTGCCTTTCGGCTTTTGTCGTCAACCCAGATGTCGATCACTCGGAAATTGCGGTTTCGCCATTCGGGACACCAGGAGAGATTGAGCTGAACGATCTGATCCTCTTCCAGCGCTTCACTGCCAACCAGCGTTCGCCCTTTCCAGACCCGTACGCTGTTGTACATCCAAAAGATCTGCTCACCTTCCAGTCCATTTTCGCTGGCGTACCGACGGGAATGACTTTCAATGCCCTGTCTTTGGCAGAGAGAATCTTCCAGGCTTGGCCGTGACGCTGGTAGAAACTGAAATCGTCCTCGATCAGCAGCGCGTGGTTGTATTTTGACGCATATTGCGGCGGACCAGCGTTGGGCGGCAGTGTCTTTTCTTCGCCCGGCGGCGGAAGGTAGAACGTGCCGTGCAGGTGCGTGCCGATCGGAATGTCACGCAGTTCGGCCGGTGCACCGTGGTAGTAAATCATTCCATAGGGAAGCATGGCAAACTGTTGCGGTTGAGCTTTGTCGTAACGATCGTCGACCAAGTCGCCGTCCAGCCGCTGTCCGCCCCGACGATTGATCGGATCGATCTGTACCAATTCGCCAGCCAGATAGTGACCCGTGCCCGACGGCGGGAACTCGCCAGGTTTGGGAATGTAATCCTCGGCGATCGCTGGCAGCGTGGAAAGACCCAGAACGAGAACCGTTACGCAAAGTTGAGTGGCGCGAGTCATCACATAAAATCCCAATCATCGTTTCTGAAATAGTTCCGACGTCACCAGATTCTCAATCACTGTGCGGATCCGAAAATCGTCTTTCTTACTCGCCGCGACGATGGCCTTGATCTGGTCGCGATCGTCGATCGTCATCACGCGGCGAAGGGCGTAAGTCGCCAGTTGTTCGATGAACGCTTCGGCAAAACGATGGATGTCCTGCGCGAGCAGTTGCTTGAACTCTTCCGGACTATTGAACTTTCGGCTGTCCGGGAGTTCGCCACCGGAGACAACTGGCGGGTTTTCACCTTGACCACCTCGGACACGCTCAACCGTTCGCCATTGGCCGATCGCGTTGTAGTTGTCCAGCGCAAACCCAAGCGGATCGATCTTTCGATGGCACGATGCACAGACGGTGTGCGTCGTGTGAGCTTCGAGTTGCTGACGCAATGTCGCTTTCGGTTTGTTGCTGGGTGTGGGCGCGAGTGGCTCAACATTGGGTGGCGGGGACGGCGGAGTGCGACCGAAGATCGCCTCGGAAATCCAGACGCCGCGATGTACCGGACGGTGTCGTGTGCCGTCAGACGTGAGCGACAGGATCGACGCCTGTGTCAGCACGCCGCCGCGACGATATTCGGGCTTCAGTAAAACGCGTTGAAATCCGGATGTCGTCAACTCTGGCATCCTGTAATGGAGTGCCAGACGCGGGTTCACCATCGTCCAGTCCGAGATGAGGAACTCACGGATGGAGAGATTTCTAGAAAACACCTCGCTGAAAAAGTTCGTCGTCTCCAGCACCATGCTGCGTTCAAGCCATTTGTCGTAATCGGGATAGAGTCCGGGGTCCGGCGGGAACATGCCGACACGGTGAAGCTGCAGCCATTGTTTCGGGAACGAATCACTAAGGCGACGAATCTTCTCGGCGCCCAGCATTCGGTTGAGTTGGATTCGCAGTTGGTCGGGCTTTCGAAGCGTCCCATTACGAGCTGCTGCGAGGAGTTCGTTGTCCGGCATCGAACTCCACAGGAAGTACGACAGTCGTGATGCGAGTTCCCAGCCGTTTAAGTGATTGCGCTGGTCGGTCGTTGAGCCTTCGGTGATGTAATAAAAGTTTTTACTCGAAAGGATGCCCACCATGGCGGCACGATAGGCCGCTTGAAACGAAGCTCCGGCGGCGAGTTCATCTTCGACAATCTTTAAGTATCGCGTGACTTCTATGTCAGTCGCCGGTCGTCTCCAGGCGCGAGTCGCAAATTGCTTGATGCATTCGTGGGTCTCGGCCGGATCGCCCTCTGTGGCAGGAACGAGTCCTTCGCGTTTCTTCAGATCCGCTTCGCCGGTGGCGACGGTCTCGTATTCGATCCAATCGATCAGCAGCAGCGGATAGATTGGCCTGCCGTCGTCGTCGAACATCATGTATCCTGTGGGACGACGCCCGCGGCGATCGCGGGAGCTGATTAGAACTGAACTGGTCATACTGAGCGTGTGCCGCGCAAAGTGACCTTTCGTGTCATTCATGATCTGGAAGCTTGGCGACATCGTCACGAACTCGACGATGACCGGCCTGTCCTCGGCCGTCACGATATCTTCGTCAAATACCGATCGCTTCAAGACAAAATCCCAGACCGTCAGATGCGGCGCGCGATCGCCGAAGGGCTGCAAGCCGCTGAGCTGAATTCGCACACGAACCTGCGCGCCCTGGGCCTCGGTATGAATGTGCGGCCCGACCCGCCCCGGGTAATAGATCCAGCGATAACGCGTGTCGGTGTCCTTGCGATTTATCTTCAAGAATCCTGGTTCGTACCTTCTCTTGCGGACCTTCGGTGGGCTGTTAGCAAACGCTCGCCCCAACACCGTCTCGGCCGCCTTGATGTATCGCTCGACATGCGACGGCGCAAGCGAGAGCATCGAACCAATACGATCGAAGCCATGCCAGCGAGGGTCTTCGTTGAACACTCCGGGCATATGAACGTCGAATCGAACACCGAGCAGGTCGCCGACCGTATTGGCATACTCGTCGCGGCTGAGCCGGTAGTGCGACACCGGACCTCCCTTCGCCATGCGGGCAGCCCGACCTTCCGACACACGGGCCGAGAGCCAGTCGACAACGCGTCCGAGTTCTTCCGACTTCGGAAGCGGTTCATCTTTGGGCGGCATCTCGCCGGAGTTCATCCGGAAGATCACTTCGTCCCAGCGCTGAGCGATGCTTTCATCCGTGAAGTTTCGTGGCAGCGTGTCGAGCCGAAACTCGCCTTCCTGCTGCTTCTCGTTGTGACAGCGGGAACAATACCTTGCGAAGAACGGCTGGATCGTTGAAGTAAAATCCGCAGGTTTAGCGAAACCAGTCTTCGGCATCAGTGAGAACAGTAATACACATAATGCAAACGATGTCGTCTTCATGTAGCTGCTCAAATGTTGAACCGCTAATCAACGCGAATAGACGCTGATGTTACGTGTCACCGACTAGCGTTCATTAGTGTTTATCGACGGTTTCTTTCACGTCTCGACCTGGGACAATGTGCTATTGCTGTCGGCGAACGTGTCTGTCTCGACGCCCATCTTCTGAGCCATCGTCAGCAGCAGATTGCTCAGGTGAGCCTTCTCGTTGACCGGCCGGTGGCAGACCGCGTAGTGCTTGGCCGGAGTGTCTAGGCTGTAGCTGTACCCGTCATCTTTGCCTGCTGTGTTGAAGTCGATATGACGGCCATGCTTCAGTCCCAGTTTGCTGCCGCCGGCAAGCACGAGCGGCAGGTTGGCGTTTCCGTGACTGTGACCGAACGCCATGCCACTACCGAACAGAGTCATCGTCGTGTCGAGCAGCGGTCCGTCCGCGTCCCTGACTTCGGCGAGTTGATCCAGCAGATAGCTGAACTGAGCGATATTGAACGTGTCACTCTTGGTCAGGTCGTTCATCAACTTTGGATTGCCATTGTGATGCGACAGCGAGTGCCGGTCCTGATTAACTCCGATCTCGGGAATCTTCAGCCCTTGACCTTCGACTCCCGTACTGAAGGTCGCGACGCGCGTCATGTCCGTCTCAAACGCCAGTACGATCAGGTCGTACATCGTGCGGAAATACTCGCCGACCATCTCCTGCGAGATGCTCCGGTTAAGACGCGATCTTGTACCTGGATCCACTTTGGGGCGCGGTGTGTCGAGCCACTTGTCGGCCCGCTCGGTGCGAATTTCGACTTCCCGCACGGACGTCAGAAACTGCTCCAGTCGACCTCGATCCTCTTTGCCCAGCTGGCCATCCAACGTTCGGGCTTCGTCCAGGATTGCATCCAGAATGCTGCCCTTGCGCTGCAGCGTCCGCCGCTGTCCGGCGATGCCGCCTTTGGGATCTTCGAACAGTTCCCGGAACACGACGCCGGGAGTCGACTGAGCGGGCAGTTGAATGCCGTCCGCATTCCAGGCCAGCGCGGCGCCCTTGTTGGCAAGCTGCATCGACGTAAACCGTGTGTGCGGAGCGGTCACCTGAGCCACCAACTGATCGACAGAAATCGTATTGCGGTCCGCCTGTCCCAGCTTGCCACCGGTCAGCCAGATTTTGCTGCAGTTATGGTGATGCCCCAGTCCGTGCGGATGATACAGCCCACTGATGGGCGTGATGTTCGCTCGATGCTTTTCCAGTGGCCTCAATGACTTCGAGAACTCATAATTGGCTCCCGCCTTCGTGACCTGAAAGTCAAGCGTGTTGACTCCATTCGGCATATAGATGAACACACTGCGTTTCGGCTTTGCAGCTGGCTTATCCGCAGCCAGCAGCGGACGCATGCAGTCGAGCAACGGCAAAGCCATTGCCACGCCAGCCCCTCGAAGCACCTGCCGACGATTCAGCAGCCAATTCCGCGATAAAAAATGTGGCATGTTGAGTCTCCTTGTTCGGAGCACGTGGACAGGACAGAAACCTGTCCCACCCTTGTTCGTTTTGCCGGTTTTGCCAATGTGGCTTTTTAACACGTCGCTATTGCCTTTTCTATTCTAACGTGCCCCCTGGTTGTGAACACTGAGGCTGAGTGTTTCCAGCGGGGTGGAAGCTCTTCGCCCAAGATCGCCTTAATTATGGGGTCGTACCTTCTTGCTCAACGCTCGTGTGGAGTCTGCCGTCATTAAAGGCGTATGTTCGGGCGGCGAAGCTCGCATCCTGGCCGACACACCGATGCGGGTATCATTCTGATTCAAGAACCCGACGGACTTAATCCGGGCGTGAAGTCAACAAAATCACATTGCAATCTGGTCTGCGCGCGTCAGTGATCATGACCGGATCGCCGAAACTGGATCGTACCTGTCTCAGTAACGCGGCATACCGACACACCTGATCGCTCTGGGGTGTCTTGGCCATCCACATCGCTGCGTGTCCGAAAGTTATGATTCGGCGCGAATATGTGCACTTGTCGGACGTAAGTATTAGAGACATCTTCTGACGGAATCAGCCGCATGTTCTGACCGGCTGATGCTCTGTTCGACCTTGTCGGGGGACTCATTGTGAGTCCCGATTTTTTATTGTCCTGACGAAAGGAACTCAACATGCGCACAAATGAGTTCATGTAAAGGCGAGCCCTGAAACGAACGGCTCGTCTATTCGCGGCACGCTGGGCGACTCCGTGTGCGATCGGTCACACGGCGTAAAGGCAGGCCGGTTACCAGTCGGTGCTACGTCATGCAGCGGAAAGGGTGATTGTGTCAAAGACACTTGAACTGGACCGGCAACGGAGATGCGTGGGAGACTGATCCCCGCGTCAGCAAGCTGCGCTGGTTCCATGTTCCGGACCGGGCAGAGCCAATCCGTCCGGTGTCCCGGTTCAGGACTGGGTGGAAGCACGACGTCCCTGGTCCGATGGCTGATCGGTCAGTCAGTCACCAGCCGTGCTGCGGTTCGTTCAGCCGGCAGCAGATGAGTGTCCATCCATCCGTAAATGAGCTGGCGAGATTCATGCGCTACGGAATGCCCGCGTCCATGAGCGAAAAACGCGAAATTCTGGGGTGATTTGTTCAGTTCGTAGACGTCCATGATCTTCAGATTCATGAGGATTCGTTGACGCTGCGTGAGCGGATCGCCGTCATTGAGCCCTGAAACATCGAGAAAAGCGCGTGGAGCAATCAAAGCGATGATCTCGTGGAAGTCGATCGGGGGCAGCCGTCCGTCGAGAATTCCGGACCGGATGTGGCCGAAATATACGTACCATTGATTTCGTGCCCAGGCTTCCACTCGGGTGTTGTGTCGAAAGAATGCCGCACCACAGTTGCATGCCGATGCCTTGACACGTTCATCGTAGGCCGCCAGGAAGAAAGTGCCGTGTCCACCGAGTGAATGTCCGAGAGCGCCGATTCGTTCTGGATCAACTTCCGGAAGACTCTGTAACACGTCTATCGCAATGGAATGCTCGTAGGTGAATTTCCCCACTGCGGTCCAGTGTGGATTTTTCATGTAAAAACGATCTGTTTCATAAGGGCCTGCCGTCGGCACACGATGACCGGATACAAAGTGCTCAGGGGCAATCACTACATACCCTCGCCGGCACAGGTGGTCGAGGTACGCTTTGTCGGGATCATCGACCAGACCCGCAGCGCGTTGTTTCCCTTTTTCGAAGGTACCGTGGAGTGCCACAATGCCGGGTACCTGAGATTTCCGTTGGAGCGGAATACCAAGATAGGCGTGGGCACGCTCATCCTTTTCGACGGCGTAACTGACGAGTTTCCGTGTGTAAAGTCTGTCGACCACGACCGATTCGTGAACCTCCAGTTCCAGCTTTGGTCTTTGTGGCTTGTGTTGATCCCGCAACAGACCGAGGTATCGATTTCGCAGTATTTTTCGCCGAGCCTGCCAGTCTGACGAAGATTCAAGACCTACTGTCAGATCGTCCCAGGAAGACTCAATCACCGGAGGATCTGAGACGGGCCGAGGTCTTGTCTGACTCAGCGCGCTTGCAGTACTCATTAAAATAGTACACCCAATCGACACGGTAATCCTGGTATTCATATCCTGCTTTCGGTTATACAGCACTGCGGCAGTGTCATGGCGCTACTCAGCTGGTTCTGAATAGTTGCCATGGACGTGAATTTGACGTGTCGTTTATATCCGCGCATTGTGCCCGCTTTTCTGTCAATTCTTGCAACCAGCAGCCAGGTGGACAATCCGCAGTACTGCAAAGATCCGTCCGAGTTTGTGGTGATGACATCATGAGGCAGCCACTCGTCCAAAGGTTTATTCAAACTGTCTCTGGGGTGTTCTTTGATTGGTCTGCTCGCGCATGATCTCGCCGGATTCAAAAGTATAATGAGCCAGTTGAGTCCGACGTCGAAACAGAAGAGCGACAATCGTGCAAAGAGAGCAGTTCCCTGACGTGTCACGGTCGATAATTGCCACGGCGTTGATTGTTCTGTTCAGCACAGTCGTCTGCAACAGTTGCGCTCAAACAGGGCTGAACAATGCGCTGGAACAAATTGAAGGAGTGCGTGGCGGGCGACACTGGATTGACCGGCTAACCGCTCCACCAAAATCTCCCGACGAGTCACTCGCCTGTCATGAGATAGAGCCGGGCTTTGAAATCCAGGTGGTTGCCGCCGAACCACTGGTACGGGATCCGGTAGCGATCGCATTCGATGATCAGGGTCGGATGTTCGTGGTCGAATACGGTGACTATCCCATGGGTCCTCCGGAAGGGGAAGATCCTCTTTCTCGCATCATCATGCTCGAAGACACCGATCATGATGGACAGATGGATTGCCGAAGCGTCTTTGCAGACAAACTGAATTTTGCTCACAGCTGCATGGCTTACAAAGGCGGCCTGCTTGTAGGAGCACACTCAGAGATTCTGTATCTTAAAGATACCGACAGTGATCGGGTGGCCGATGTTCACGAGGTCCTGTTCAATGGATTTGATCCGGCTCACCCTCAAATGCAGATCGGTTGTCCTCGTTGGGGGATTGATAACTGGATCTCACTCACCTATGGCCCTGGCAACATCGCGTCGAAGAGTCACCCGGAGAAACGAAAACAGTTGCCGCGTCGGGATTTTCGTTTCGATCCGCAGACGATGGAGTTCGAAGCAGACAGCGGACTCGGACAATTTGGCAATACGATTGATCGCTGGGGCAACCGGTTTTTTTGCACCAATCGAGATCCGATCATGACAACGCTGCTGCCACCGACGGTGCTGAAACGCAACCCGTTTGCCGTCATCCCGGACACGCAGTACAGCTTGGGGAAATCAGGAGGTGATACACGGGTCTATCCGCTCATCGACATGAAAAGTAACTATCTGTCGCACGCCGGCACTCATACGTCGGCCTGCGGAGTCACTGCTTACATTGGAGAGCACGGCGATTCCAACCTGCAGAACAGCGTTTTTGTATGCGAACCAATTGGACATCTGGTTACGCGGTCCATTGTTGCGGTCCAGGAAGCTTGCCTGACTGCAATACGAGCTCGACAGAAGGCTGATTTTTTGGCATCGACCGATACCTGGTTTCGCCCGGTAAGTCTGACGAATGGTCCGGATGGAGCTTTGTATTTGGCCGACATGTATCGTCTATGGGTGGAACATCCAAAGTTCCTGCCACCGGAAATTGCTGCCCGGATCGACTGGCGAGCAGGTGATGACAGAGGACGGATTTATCGCATCATTCCGGAGGACATGTCGCCTCGTCCGTTTGCAGCGGCCACCACGACCAGGCAACGGGTCGCACTTCTGAACGATTCCAACGGCTGGCGACAGTTTCTGGGGCAACGGTTACTGGTGGAACAGCAGAATGCCAGTGCTGTCCCGCTCGTACGACGCCTGTTACAGTTCGGTGCCTCCCCGACGACTCGGTTGCATGCTCTGTGGACATTGCATGGACTGAAGTGTCTGACGGCTGATGACCTGGTGAATTCCCTGCATGACCCGAATGCTCATATTCGCCATGATGCAGTGCGGTTATCGGCTGCCTCACTGGTGGATGACACGGTGTTTTCCTCACTGGCCAGACTGGTCAACGATGCGGACGCTCGCGTACGACTTGAACTGGCGGTGGCTTTGGGAGAAAGCGATCGCCCGGAAGCCACAGCGTTACTCACACAACTTGCGCTACTAAATGGTGAGGACGCTTCGTTCCTGCGCGGACTGCTGACTGCGGTCAGGAATCGGTCCGGATTGGTTCTCCGGGGGCTGATTTCAGACCGATCATTTGTTTCCACGGGCAATGCCGCAAAGATCGATCTGATCAGACAACTGGCGGCAGTCGTCGGAGCACGCGGTGACCTGAAAGAACTGGAACTTGTCCTGCGGGTCCTAACCGCCGACCGGCCCGATGGAATTTGGTGTCGTGCGGCCCTAATCAGCGGACTTGGCGATGGCCTGGTGAGACATCGTGGTGACTTCGGTCGACAGTCACTGACTCAGTTGCTGGCAAATCCTCCAGACCGACTGGCTGATTCGGTTTCCCGGCTCAGCGAGCTGCTCGCCAACCATCAAAAGAGCGCACTTGACAAGACTATGGCGATGGCTGATCGCGTGGCTGCCGTTGAATTACTGGCTTATCGGCCGTTCAGTGAATCATCGTCCGTGCTGGATGCTCTGTTGAACGGTGAGCAACCTTCTGGTTTGCAGGCAGCATCGATCACTGCTCTTTCGGCGCACGGCGCGGCGGCCGCCGCAATCATCGTTAAACACTGGCCGGAGATCGGACCGTCCGTCCGTGGGCAGGCACTGGCGTCACTGTTGCGACACCCCGAATCGACTCGGCTCGCTTTGGCAGCCATGGCCGAAGGACAAATGAATGCGTCAGCGTTGAGCATCGATCAACGGGTTCTGTTGCTGAAACATTCTGACGCAGGAATCCGCGGACCTGCAGAGCAGTTATTTGGAGGTGCCGTTTCAAAGAACCGCCGGGAAGTAGTTGAGCAGTATCACCCAGCTCTTACACTGTCGGGCTCGGCAGCTGACGGAGCCAAAGTATTTCAGCGTGTGTGCGCGCGCTGCCATCGTTTGGATGGCAGCGGACATAATGCCGGGCCGGATATCACAGACATGCGTAATCGTTCTCGATCCGCCATCCTGTTTGATATTCTGGATCCGAACGCCAAAGTCGATCCCCAATTCACGGCTTATACAGTTGTGACGGTCGATGCGCGCGCATTCAGCGGACTACTGGCGTCCGATTCAGTAGAAGCAATCGTTCTTAAAATGGCCGAGGGAAAGCAGCAAACAATTGGCCGCGGTGAGATTGATGAAATCCGAGCCAGCAGTATTTCGCTGATGCCCGAAGGAATCGAAAAAGATGTCACCGTGCAGAACATGGCTGATTTACTGGAGTATCTTAAGAATCGCGCCCCGCAGACCGTTTCGGACTGAACGTCGGAATCAGATACATGAAAACTCCCACTATGGCTCCGCAAATTGGCTTGAACCGGATCTTTGTTTTTAGCGTATTCCTATCATGGCCGATTGCTGTTTTGTGTGTGCTTACCATATTCAGTCCCCTTTATGCCGATAGCGCATCACCCATCTTTCGTGGGGGTGCCTTCGCAATCGATATTACGCCGGAGAAATTCCCCGTGAGCTCGGCCGGCAGTATGTCGCATCGCAACGCCACTCAGGCACACGACCCGTTGCACGCCCGCTGTCTGGTGCTCGACGATGGTCAAACGAAACTAGCGTTCGCCATCTGCGACAGTTGTATGATTCCACGCGAGATCTTTGATGCCGCCAAGGTGCGTGTGGAGGCAGAGATTGGGATCCCCGCTGACCATATTCTGGCATCCGCGACGCATACTCACACTGCAGTCACCGTCGCGCTGACCTTTCAGAGTAAAGTGGAAACTGAGTATTGCGACTTTCTGGCAGACCGCATTGCCGATGGGATCGTCCAGGCAGCGTCTCAGCTGGAACCGGCCAGAATCGGCTGGGCAGTCGGCAATAATCCGCGTCAAGTGTTTAATCGCCGTTGGTATATGCGTCCAGGATTTACGATGTCGGATCCTTTCGGCCACGGGATGGACAGAGTCCGCATGAATCCGCCTCGGGCCCACCCGAAGTTACTGAAGCCGGCCGGTCTGATCGATGCGGAGGTTCCAGTGCTGTCTGTGCAGGCCGTCGATGGCCGACCGATTGCTGTGCTGGCGAATTACTCGCTGCACTATGTGGGGGGTGTTCCTGCTGGCACGTTGTCCGGCGATTACTTCGCTGAGTTCGCCAATCAGCTGACGGTGTTAATTGATGCCATTAACACACAGCCGTCGTTTGTTGGCATCATGTCCAACGGCACCAGCGGCGACATCAATAATATCAACTTCTTTGAAGGCACTTCCGGCGGCGAGCCATTCGACCAGATTCGACTGGTTGCAGCAGACGTCGCCGGGTCCGCCCACGCGGCTCTGCAGCGCATCGAGTACCACGACTGGGTGCCGTTGAAGATTGTGGAAACAGAAATCAATCTGGACGTGCGACGTCCGTCTGTCTTTGAAATCGAACGAGCACGAAAGATCCTCGACAACGCCGGTGATGGGCCGTTGCAGGGTCTGCCTGCCATTTATGCGAATGAGACGATCGATTTGACACAATATCCGGACGCCGTTTCTTTAAAGCTGCAGGCCATTCGCATTGGCGGGTTGGGAATCGTTACGACTCCCTGTGAAACATTCGTGGAGACCGGACTGGCGATCAAGCAACAGAGTCCTTTGAAACCAACATTCATAATTGAACTGGCCAACGGTTACAACGGGTATTTACCGACTCCGGAGCAGCATGCTCTTGGTGGTTACGAAACCTGGCGTGCGAAATCCAGCTATCTGGCCGTCGATGCCGAACCAAAGATTCGTAATATTCTTCTGACATTGCTGAAACGCATTCAAGACTGACGACCAGATCTTCAGGTTAAAGGTGGCCACGCCCGGCGATCTGTGCCATGTTGACTGACTGATCGCACACCAGCTGGCATTAAGAACGGGGACTGATCAGTGCGCTCAGTAAACCTGCCGTTGTCAGCATTCCAGGCTGTTTTACCTGCCCTGCTGAGACTGAACTGGCCGCAGGCAACTCAGCGATGAGCCTCTATCCGACGCGTCAATTGAATCGCCCGCTTCGTATGGCTGCTAACACATCATGGTTCGTCATGTGTGGAATCGGCGCGGTTGCGGTTGGATGCTTTGCGGCGGCCCACCGTCACAAACAGGCATGTATTCGCCGATGCACTGTAGCGGGAGAAGCTTGAGGGACATTCCCGGGCGAGTGACCGGAGTGAGTGTTTGCAGGCAGGCATCGGAGATCCTGTTTCTCGGGTTTGCCGGCATTCAGGTCGGTGAGGCAGTAACCTCCTGTCGTCAACGGTTTGGTCAGTAAAGTCGGTAACCCTCTCCGGAGTCAACCGGGAATTGTTGCAGGTCTATGATGCGCAGAACAGAACCCGATGCCGCAGACGGAACATGCGAAAGTGTCCGATCGGCAGCAGCGGGTCAAACAACAGCATTGATCAAGCGTTCAGGTTTGCCTACGTGCCGTTCCATTCCTGCAGCAGGGCTGTGATACGGGCTTTATTAAAGTCGTCTGGAGGATCGTAATCCTGGTTAGCCAGCAGATCATCAACCGTTAGCTTTGGAGATGGAACACCGAGTTCCGGGATCTCGGCATGAGCTGTCCACGCGATGGCATTCAGGACCAGCGTACGAAAATCAGAATTGCCCCAGTTCCAGTGATAGTGGCCACCGGTGAAGCCAAATCCACGGCCTCCATCTGCCCGTTCATGAGCCCAGGCCACGTGCTGTGGTTCTTTGCGTTCCAGTACAGCCGACCGAACGTATTTGTTGTTACTGTGTGGACCATCGTTACGTGAGAGCGACGCCACCGGAGGAAGATCCGTCAGAATTGGAGTGACGCCGACCAGTTCATTCACGAAACGCATGTGGTAATACCATTCATCGTTAATTGTGAACGGCTTTACGCCTCGGGCAATGGGATGATACGGCAGGCTTTCAAAATTCGCCGTCCAGTGAGGATTTACGGACCAGTGGGTTTCAAAATAGCCACCGATCCAGTCGCGAAAGGCATCACCTGAGGCTCCCCTGGGAACCTCCACTCCATAGTGAATACACACCAGTCCGATGCCACGATTCTGAAGCTTGCGCAGCCGAACGAGATGCTTGTTGAATGGATGACCGCCTCCGCCGTCGGCGTAGATCACAATCGTATCGGCATAGTCAAGAACACTCTCATCAGCGGGCCAGTCGTCGGTGTAGACACGGGCCTGGATATCCAGGCCGCTTTCATTCAGTGCATCAGCCAGCAGCATACAGCCGGCACGGTGTTCGTGAGATCCGAAACCATGGCTGGGTCGACCGGAAATCATAGCGACTCGCTTTGTTGCCGGCAGTTTTTTGAGGCGAATGTTGCGGAACTGTACTGTCATCGGCGGACCGACATGGATCTGAAGTGCCAGTACTCCTGACGCCCGACGCTGTTCCAGGTCGTTGTCGACACATTCAATTGTCTGATGACCGTTGATGAAGTGCTTGAAACGGTGTCCGCTGGCCTCAATTCGATAACTGTTCCAGTCTTCCTTTAGTATTTTTCCCTGCAGTTCATCGCTGTCGGCGAACTGGTTAAAAACGGTTTTCACAAACTTTCCATTACGCCGAGTTAATTCCGTGGTCTGGCCGCGGGCCGCCAGAATCCCGCGAAAACGCTCGCCGTACAGAATGCCGGAATAAGTGTCGCCGGCTTCGAAGTCGGCCTGGTATCCACCGATGGCCCATTGCGTGTCGGGAACTTCGAAGCTGCGGTACTGGATACCCGAGTTGCCGTTGACAATTCGATATTCCAGCTCCAGTTCAAAATTGTCGACTTGCCCGCCACGCCAGATAATAAAGCTGTTTTGCTTCAGCTTTGTTTGTGGTGTAGTTTTGCCAGTGATTGCTCCGTTTTCGACGGACCACAGTTGGGGATCTCCATCCCAGCCTTCCAAAGTTTTACCATCGAACAGGCTTTGCCATTCGTCGTCGGCGCTGGTGACGGACGTGAGGTAACAGGCCAGAGCAAATGTCTGCACAAGTGTCAGACAAGAACGAAGTGTCATGGCAATTAATCTCCTGGGGTAGAAGGTGACTCGGTGGGTGCCGGGAAAGAAACAGAAGATCCGTGGCCACTTTGCAGATCTAGGCAGACCAGCCAGTCTTCGCTGCGCAGATACAACTTTCCATTGGAAATGACCGGGGCTGCCCATGCCGGATAGTGAATTTCCGGTATGGAAAACCGTCCATGTTCCTGAAACTCCTTCGGGTCAACCTGAACGATGGCCAGAGTCCCCCGTTCACCAAGCACGACAAATCGACCACCGACTTGGGTCAGCGAACCTCGGCCGTAGTACGGAAACGGGACAGGTTCTTTGGTTTTGACATTCACGATCGCTCCGGTTTTTTCGTCCCGAGCAAAGTCCTTCAGATCGCCGTTGAAGCCGGTCGACGTCCACACGACTTTGCCATCGCTGAGTCGGATACAGCGGAGTTGACCTTCATTTTCGTGGCGACCACTGAAGCCGTAGACAAAGCCGTCTTCATGTATAGGGGTGGACCAGTGAGCAAGAAGATTACGCCGGTTGCGCCAGACTTCTTTGAATGACTGGCCGTCTTCGTTGACTTTAATCAGCGCAGAGCCGGTCCTGTAGGCAGCCGACACCAGTATCTGATCTTCGACGACAACCGGGCGAGCGGCATTGACGGATTCATGGACGCGTGGTCGGAACCAGTAATGGAAGTTCTCTGCTCCAGTCTCCGGATCAAACGACACCAGACCCTGTCGCATCAGGCACAGCAGGTGGCGCTGATTGTGAATTGTGGCAATAATCGGAGACGAGTAGCTGACCACCATTTCGGTGCCTGTCCATGTGTACGACTGCTTGCGATCAACATCAACTTCACCGTTCCAGGTCGATTGACCACCGGCTTCCCACAGCACGCTGCCATCGTTACGGTTGAAGGCGACGGCACCGGAATTCGGCTGACCGCCGACCAGCACAATGAGACGATCACCATCCAGCAGCGGAGAGCAGCCGACACCAAAGAACCAGTCGGGCAGCCGGAATTGTTTCCTGAGGTCATGCTGCCAGATCAGCTGGCCGTCGCTGAAGTTTACGCACGTGAGAATACCCTGGGCACCGAGTGTAAAACACTGGTCGCCGTCCAGAACCGGGGAACAACGTGGTCCGTTGTTGTAACCGTACGGATCGGAGAAGGAGCTGGGGTATTCGTACTTCCAGATTTCCTGGCCGTCGGTCACGGATCGGCAGGATACAATTTCGACTCGTTTCTGTCGGTGATGGACCACCAGCCGGTTACCCACGATCGACGGAGCGCTGTAACCGGTGCCGACGTTCTGCTTCCAGAGCAGTGGTGGTTTGTCCCTGGACCAGTCGAGCCCGAGACTGGTTTCGGACGATACCCCGGTGTGCTGTCGGCCCAGAAACCAAGGCCAGTCTTCTGCGTGAATATTTATCCCACGGAAGCTCAACAGGATGAATATTGCCATCGATGCACGCCACCGTGCAGAGGCCAATCCATGCACGCATTTCATTCTGTGATCTGGACTGCTGACGGATTTGATTCTGGTGGCCGGTGGTTGCATCGAACCAACTCATGAACAGACAGTGGCGGGCATGTGAGACGTGTGGTGGGTACTGATTTGGAACTGTAATGGAACCATCAGTCGTTCAATATTTCACTGCGCAGAGATTCCAGCAATTCAACGGCCTGGCCGATATCTGCTTTTTGACGCCCGCGATCTTCCGGGATTTCCCGTTCGATAGTCAACGGGCCATCGTAGCCCAGTTCGTGCAGTGTCTGCAGGTAATTTGCGATGTCCACGTCACCTTTTCCCAGCGGAACCTCCTGGCCCCAGACGTCTCCTCGCTGACCTTCCGGTGCCCAAATGGCGTCTTTGCAGTGGATGCTGCGAACATAGCGCCCCACTTTCTTCAGGGCTTCCACGGGTTCGCCGGTGCCGTAGAGAATCATATTGGCCGGGTCGAAGTTGATAAACAGGTTGTCGCGATCAACCGACTCAATGAACTGCAGCAGGTGATCGGCGGTTTCCTGGCCGGTTTCCAGGTGCAGGGCCTGGCCATTGTTCCTGAGATGATCCAGAAGGTCGCGGGTTGCATGCAGCAACGCATGATAACTGTCGGAAGAGGCGTCCTCCGGTACAAACCCGATATGCAGTCCGAGTACGTCCAGTCGCAGCTGGTGTGCGAAATCACTGATCTCTTTCATTTCCTGAATACGGGCCGACTGTGTTTCCTGGGGAACCAGCCCGACTGTTCGAACGCAGGTGGCGATATCGGCATAACTTTCTCCTTCGAATCCACCAAACATACAGGTGATGGTAATGCCGGCATCAACGCAATTGCCCAGAAAGCGATCGGCCGACTCCTGCGTTCGTGACTCTTTCTGTGGGGCATGCAGCTGGATGGTGGGAATGTTCAGTTCCTGAACCACATCCAGATGCACCCCCAGTCCGGCGTCCAGAGACGCAAAAACACCAATCGGCCACTGCTTCATCGGTTTACCTCGGCTGTTTCACGGAACCACACAAAAGGATGTTGGCGAAGGACATTCGAATTTGCAAACGGCTGGCGCCCCGCCCATTCACAGCTGAGAGTACCCGTAAAAGTGGATACGGTCGATCGAAGGAGCAATAATACTGTTTGCGGAATGTGGGGCTCCAAAGAACCATGTCCGTAGACTATGGACTATGAAACAGTAAGAATTATCTATGTTGATATAAAATATAATGTTGTTGAGCTTGATGGTTACAGTCATGTCCAAAACTGAATTAATGTAAAGTTTTCGCATTGGGGGCCAGAGATCATGAAGTACATTCCATTTTTTGCGGCAGCCATGCTCCTTACCACGGCACTGGTCGCAGGAACGAAGAACTGTCGCCAGGTTAGCAGATGCAATAACAGTGGTTCCGTTGTAACAGCCGGGAGGCAGCAGTCCATCGTCAAAGATGTCGGCGCTATGGAACTGGAATTGCGCGGAGTTCGTGATGAATTGACGGCGGTTCGGCAAACAACTGCGGAACTACAGGAAGCCTTTTCTACGGAGACCGACTTACTTATTGAAGAACTGGCGGCGTTTAAAACGCGGCTGGAGAAACAGCAGGCCGTGACAGTGGCCGAGAAAGAACGAGCCGACAAGGCGGAAGTCACGGTTGCGCGACTCCAGTTGACGTTGAACACGGTGGTTGAGGTACGAGATGGACTTTCAAACCAGGTGAAGACGCTGACGGATGAACGTCAAATATTCATCGCGCAAGCCAATACCGCCAATCTCGAGATCGAACACCTCAAAAAAGAGGTATTCGAGAACGGAGAGGTGACGACTGCCACCAAAGACTACGAGGCCAATCCACCGAAAGACGATGATTCTGAAAACGACACTCCTGCTGAGGAAGAACCGAATGACGAAGAGGATGGAGAAGAAACGCCGAATGCAGAGTAACCTTTAGTCGACATTGAGTTGAATCATCCAGAACGCGTGCCCTGGCATATCGAATCGGTCAGGGTGCTTTTTGCTGGTCAGTGGCCGTTAAACGACTTGATCAGACCGACCTGCATTTCCCACCAGTTTTTCGCGGCAATAGGCGATGTAACAGCCCTGTCCATCCTGTGACCGCCAGCACAACCAGCACACCGGTCAACGGTGCTCTCATACGAGTGTTGGTCCAGTAAAAGGAATGCACGACGAGGAATGAGGCGACACTCACCCACAGCAGCAAAACGGTGCTGTTCCGATGCAGTCGCAATAAACTGGCCAATAGTCCAGTGCCCAGCAGTCCGTACCACGTACCTGTCACGTAAAGTATCCATGGTGGCAAAGACCTGCCAGGGGCAGTCGGCGTGAGTGCACAGAAACGTCGCCAGCGCAGCAGCACGGCCCGTGCAAACATCGCTGGCTCGTTCCGCATTTCAATCGTTGCCCGCTGGTACATCCACTGGTCTACAGCCCGTTCGTCAGACAGGTCAATGTCAGCCTGATTCAATTGCTGCTGCAGACTGCGCTGCCAGGATTCCAGTGAAGCTTTGTCCCAGACAGGTTGTTTTCCGGTCACCACCTGGTCATAGAACTCTGAGTTGTTCCCCAGCAGCAGCGTATAACCTCCGTGAGTTGTTGCCGGGATCAGTGCACCGAACTGTACCGCATTCCGAATGATCCACGGAGAAAGAGTCACGGTTGCGAGGACAGCCGGAAGCCACATCCACACGACAGGCCCGGTGACGGAAGTCCGGTGCTCACGGACTGACTTCCACCGAAGAACGGCCATGGTGAAAGACAGTAACAGGCAGCTGATCAGTACGACCGGTCGACATAATGCGCACAGTCCCAGCAGCAAGCCGGCCTTCGCACCGGTCGCGAAGTTTGTCGGCAGGGCCGGGAGACTGGAATGTCTGAAAAACCGCAGCAGGTAAATGAGAGAGAGCACAAAAACCGCGGCGGACACATTTTCTGTCATTGGTTCTGTCGTGTAGCGAATCAGCAGTGGATCGACTGCTGCCATGAATCCCGCCGCAAGTGTTCCAGTGCGATTCAACTCAAGTTCCATGGCCAGTCGGATTACGGCCACAACCAGTACAAGTCCCGAGAGCAGATTCCAGAAAGCGACACTCACCGCAGGAGAGATGCCCAGAGACAGCGGTCCGGCCAGCAGTAGTGGATACAGGACAGGACGGAAGGCCGTCGGACGGATTCCATTGGCTGCCGAGTAACCCTGTCCGTCGGCCAGCATCGTCGCCAGTCGAACATACGCATCCGGGTCAGTGTGCAGTCGATCGCCGTCCACAATGATAACAGTGACCCGCAAAAGCAGTGTCAACAGGAGTAATCCTGCCGTGGCCGCCATCATTCCCGCTGACTGTTCAGCACGAACGTTTTGGTCCTGTTCACGTCCTGGACTCAACGGAGCAGCCATGCGTCCATTTTCCTCGTGGTCGAACGTGAACATGCAGTTGAAGAATTAGCTATCCGCTGCTCTAACCAATTGAGCCATGGCCCCCTATTGGTAGAATCGATGTCGCGAAATGGGGCGACACCCGGTAACCGGGAAGATTCCATGACAACAACACACCAGAAGCCAGAAAAGCCACGAAAAAATTACCTGCTTTTTCCGCATGGAAACGGTCAGTGGGCAAAGAAAATCCGAGGCAAGCAGTACTACTTTGGGGCATGGGATGACCCGGCGGTGGCTGAGGACAAGTATCTGGCCGAGCGGGAGTATTTGCAAGCTGGACGCAAACCACCACTGGTGTCGGACGGGTGTCGTGTGCGTGATCTGTGCAATCGGTTCCTGACCGTCAAAGAGTCGTTGCTGAATTCCTGAGAGCTGGCACCACGGTCATTCCGTGATTACCACAAGGCGTGTGAACTACTCATTGAGCACTTCGGACGCGAACGGCTGGTTTCTGACATCGGGGTCGAGGACTTCGACGCATATCGGCGCGCTATATCAAAAGGCCGGGGGCTGCACGCGATACGGCGACAAAGAAGCGAATCTGCGAACCACTTTCGACAAGATTATCGACAGGGCCGGGCTGAGCCGATGCCCAAAGCTGTTCCAGAATTTGCGGGCCAGCCGGCAGACCGAACTGGAAGAGTCATTTTCCACCCACGTCGTTTGCAGGTGGATGGGCAACAGTCCGAAGGCAGCTCGAAAGCACTACCTGCAGACGACCGAGGCACACTTCGAAAAAGCGACGCAGTTACCGTCCGCATTAGCCCGTAATGCGTCGCATGAAAGGGCGTTTTGTCTGGAAAAAAACAGTTCACCAGCAAAAACATTGGTGGAAAATAGCCGAGGCGGGACTCGAACCCGTGCCGAAAACTCAGGGGAAACTGCACTTTTGTATGAAGGCGACGCAAAAAGCGAAGCATTGACGCTGGGTCGTCCGCAGAGCAGTGGCACTGTTCCGCCTGATTCTGACTGCTACAGCTACTTCGTTCGGCAGTTGACCGAACAGGGATTCACTGGTCCCCAGTTGCTAATGATGAATGACGCACTGAGGGAGGCCGGTCTGCAGATTGTCCCAGCTGAGTCATAAGACCTCGCCCAGACTTCAACCTTTTTTAGGCATGGCTGTAATTTGAAATTCAGGCAATAAAGGAGACGCGATTTTTCATTTTGCCACGCCTCGTAGGGGGATGACAGCGGCGGCATGTTCCCAGCATCTCACTTGTAAGCACCCGTAGTTCAGCCGTTGTCATTGAGTGGTTCTGCCGATCAGGCGGCCCAGTCCTCGCACAAGGTCTCCGCCTGTTCGAGGACCAGCTTGACCGCCTCCAATCTACTGGCGCCGAAGGCAACTTGCTACGACCAGGCCAACTCAGTGTCGCCGGGCGCGTACTTCACATAGTGCCAGGCCAGACCCGCAACGACAAGCGAACGGTCATCTGTTGTCTGGGGGCCGTTACCGCATCAGGCTGTCCAAAGAAGATGTCAAAGACCATGAAGAGTTGCTCAAAGAAATCTTTGAAGCAGCATTTCAGGCAGCAGGACAATGATGGAGTCATGAGTTGCTGACGTGAGTCAACTCTGTGACCTGACCACTGACCGACATTCCGCCCCGCTCCATTCGGGAGGTTGAGACTCCTTCGAAAAAAGACGGGGTCAGTTATAATCGACCTCCCGGACACCTTTCTGATCGCGCAGTGCCTGAGTGAACGTTCGAATCTGCTCCCGCAATTCTCGTGCCTGGGCAGCGGAAATTGAATCAATCTCAACAATGGGTGTCGACTGATCGGAAGTCGTCAGCGTCAGTGTGGCGAGACGAAACACTCGACGAAAAACCGACTGTTGGAAAGAGATGTCCTTAACTCGAAATAATTCCAGCTCGTCCGCGATTCGGGACAGTACACCTCTGGTGATTCTGAGTCGTTCGGAAGTCAACTCGTAGTTGATGGACCAAACGGTCAACCATGACCAGACTGCCGAGATGATTGGAATCAACAACCCCAGGGAAATCCGCCAATCCAGTTTTATGGAAAAGATCAGGAGCAATATCGCGAACAGTCCAGATACCAGAAACTTTCTCAAATTCGTGATCTGTGACGGGTGTCCTGACCATACAAACTGTTCGCCTGACTCACCCGGAACCACACTTTTGCTCTCATTGACATCCTGCGGCGGTGCAGGATGTTCCTCGCCAGGACCTGGAAACTGGATTCCTTTAATACGACTTACCGAATGCCACGGTCCGTCGGAAGAGTTCGCAACCTCGGCATTACGATCAACCTTTCCGTTAGCTATGAATTGTTTGAGACGCGAAGATTCGTAAGGTCCGCGCAGTTTGCCGGCCTGCTTGATATACCATTTGCGTGCCATATCTTCCGCTCGTGCCAAAAAGACGGATAGGTGGAAAGTGCAGGATACGTTCGAGGTTGGTACTTCTCAAAGGCCCCGCGGCGGTTCTGTCGAAGTCCCGACGAATGGTCCTGAGCCCCCGACACAGATACCGAATTGGGACGTGAAAGCAGGCTCAAAGAACACAATCGGAAAGTGATCATGAACAGCAAACACACTTTTGTTAACAGCACTGGGTGTGATGTTCTGCAGTGGTTGTATGGCAAAACAACAGACACCAGCTCCACCTGAGGAATCCGGCAAAGAGACGTCCTTACAACAGCCACCGGATCCGAATACGCAAGGCGGCGATGCGAATGCGGTTCAGCAGACGCCCACAGCCGGGAATAATTCGCGAGATCGTCCGTTCGAAACACACTCAGCCCTGATCCGCTCGACTCAGACAGGCCACGTCGCCATTGGTCATTGTGATCACCAGACTCCCGTGTCGATTCACCGCGAGGCCCCATTTCACAACTCGTCGCGGCAGACGGCGGCTCCACAGCACCGAGCCATCTTTCACGTCCAGCGCGAGGATGGCCGGAACGACTTTTCGGTTTTGTGTCACGTCTTCCATCTGGCCGGCCACGACGACGGCATTTTTTGCGATGACGATTGCGTCCGACGAGACGAACCAGCTGTGACGCCACAGGACCGCTTTCTTTGCGTCTGACTCGCTCGTATCAAGCCGCTCAATAAACTGCCCGTTGCCACGGACGACCAGGTTTCCACCCGAGGCCTGCAGCGAGTAGTTTTCGTTGTAGCGCGAGGCGATGCCGTCCTGTTTCTGCGAGTACAGCATGCGGCCTCCGGTCACGACCTGTTCGCCGCGCAGAAACAGCTCGCTGCCGCGCGAAGAGCGCTGCATCTGCCAGTGCGTGTCGAGCGACTCGGGAGACTCGCCCGTCAGTTCGTTGAGGCAGCGTCCGCTCTTCGCATCGTAAATCGCCGGAGAGACGACATTGCCGCCGGCCATGTACAACCGTCCGTCGTTCATCAGCAAATGGCCCTGAACGCTGATGCCGGTCACCTCATCACCCGCAATCAGGTTGCTCGACCGGGTGTTCTGCCAGACGATGTTTCCGCTCGCCGCGTCGAGGCCGTAGACGTACGTGCCATCGTGGCTCGCGATGCCCGCCGCGGCATAAGCGACTCCGTTTTCGACAAGCACGCCGCTGGCCACTGGCCATGTTGAGGAGAGCCGACCGTAGACGGGCATGCGTCGTTCGATTGGGGCGGCTCGGAATCGCCACAACGACTGACCGCTGACCGCTTCCAGAGCGTAAACCCAGCCGTCGGCCGAGCCCACGAAGAGTCGACCGTCGGCGAAACTCGGTGGATAGAACACGCGGCCGTCGGTCGCGTAGCTCCACTTCACGTCGCCGGACTTCACGTCGAGAGCCCGCACGATGCCATCGGTTCCGCCGAAGAAAACGAGATTTGCAACAGCAATCGGCGGCGTGGTCACGACTTCTTTCTTCGGCTGGAAATGCCATGCCACCTCGACCTTTGAGGCAATTTCGACGGACGTCACCGACGATCGTCGGTTGTTCGCGCGGTACGTCGGCCAGTCGCCGGGACCGCTCGGCAACGGAGGAACGCGAACCGCCCGGTCGGTCCTCAGATGTCCCTCATTTGTTGCTTTCGAGTGGTAATCGAAATCGCCGGCTGACTCCAGGCTGATCACTCCAACGAGGGAATGATTGCAGTCGCACATCCACGGTCCCCAGTACAGCTGACCGTTGGCCGCGATGACTCCGTCCTGGCAGGCGGGCCGCATCGCAGGAATCCGCTGCGGTAGCTTCTGCGTCAGGTCAAACCGCATCGTGCCGGTGTGGCGGTAACCTCGGGTAAAGATGCTGTCGACCGTCCCCGTTGCGCGGGTGCAGTTGCCGCGAAAGCACTGCAGATCGGCGAGGATTTCTCCGGTGAGCGGATCGAACTTCTTGCTGGTCTGCATTCGACCCATTGCGTACAACCCGTCGGGGCGAATGATGAGCTGCATGTTGCCGTCGTCGTATGACCACAGCAGTTGTCCGGTTTCCGCCGAGACGGCGACCAGTTTTTTTCGTTGCGGACCCGCAAAGAACAGTGCCTCTTCTGTGCTCTTCATGTAGGAACTGGTCGAGTAACCGAGCGGCGCGGTGTCCGCGGGATCGTGCTCGCCGATCGCGTCGAGGACCGCCGCACTGTCCGTTCTCCAGACGTCTTTGCCCTTTTTTGAATCAATGGCCGCCAGAAAGTTTCCGTGACTGGCGACGAAAATTCGGTCTCCGGACATGCTCGTCGCGCGGCTGTCGATCGGTTGTTCTTCCTGCTTCTTCCACAGAATTTGTCGCGACTGCAGGTCCATCGCGAAGAGTGTCCGGCCAAAGCCCCAGGTCTTCTGAAACTTTCCGTAAGTCGCTTTCAATGTCGTCCACGGCCAGCCTTTTCCGGTGCGGTCTCCCTTATGAGGATTGTGAAGCTGCTCTTCTTCACCGATCAGCGCGTACAGAATTCCATCTTTGATCGTCATCCACTTCCAGACCGGGCCGTCTGCAAAGTTTTCCGGCAGCGTGATTTCGTCTTTGACTTTTCCCGTCGCCGTGTCGAGCAGTTTGCACGAGACATGGTCGGCCAGGTACAGCGTGTCGGGAGTGGCGATGATCGTGTTGCGGTGGATCATGAAGCCCGGCTCCATTTCCCGTTCCCATAACATCACACCGTTGTAGGCATCCATGGCGACGAGCTTGCCGACCACCGGCCATTCGCGTTCCTTGAAAGCGAGATGCCCGAACGCCTTGAACAGTCGCCCGCCCGAGGAGAGGGTGATTTCCGGCATCGGTCCGTAATACGGAGCAGCCAGAAACTTTGTCAGATACGGAGCCTTCGCGAGACGGTCTTTAGCGAGCGGGTTGTTGGCCGAGTCCTGGTACGGGTGAGTCCACTCGCCGGTGCCGTCCGGAACGCGCTTGACGGTGACTTCTTCGCCGATGATAAGTCGTCCGCGCGGCCTGAGAACTCGCCTCAGTTCTTTTGCCGAAACCGCTTTGCCGGATGCAACGACAACACTCGCCAGATTGTCAGCGAGGCAAAGTCGGCCGCCTTCGAACTGACTCACGTAGACTCGCGTCCCGAGCAGCCGTTTCTGGTCGAGCTGCTTTTGCAGCTGGCGGACGTCTTTCAGGTCGAGGCATTGAACCACGATCATCAGCTCAGTCGCCGCCGCAAGATCGGAAATCGCCTTACCCGATTTCTCCTCAACCAGCAGGCAAATGCCCCGGTCGAGTTTCACCAGTTCTTTCAAAGAGTCCTGCGCAAAACCAGCCAGCGGGCACAGCGACATGGCGAGGACGGTCAGGAGACGCAGCATGTTTTTCTCCAGTGGCAGTTTCCGTTTTGGGCCAACAAATCCAGCTGCGTGACCCACCACGTCCCCTCGTAAATTTGCATCATTCGTCTGTTTCGTTGGCACTTCTACCGGGCTTGGTCGCCGAGATCGCCGTCCAGGCCAGCCAGTTTCAGGGCGAGCTTCGCGGTCCGTCGCCGTTCCGCGTCGCCGGTTTTGTCCGCGGTGGTGGCTTCGATCACGGTCCGCCAAGCGGGCAGCAGGTCCTCCAGCAGCCTTGCAATCCGGTAGCGTAGGCGAAATTCAACCTAGCCTCGAGTGAACTACCGGATTCAACCACATTCCTGCAGGGTCCTACTCAGGACTGATCTACGTCAGCACCATGACATTCTCGAAATGGAATGAAAAGAAGCTCGTCGATAACGATGTTTTCTGGTTGCAGGTCGAATCGCAACACCGAGTGAAATGAATGTGCTGGATCGGATTCTCGCCATTGTCTTGTGCGTTGCCCATCCCGCGGAATTGCATAGGACACGCCCTCCTTGGTTACCTGGAGGGCACTGTTCCGGACCTGGTGCAGAAAGAGAGAGAGAATTGCGCGTATCGTTTTGATGACGCAAGCAGAGTGAGTTATCGCTACACGTCGATCGGGAGTGGATGGGAATCGAACCGTTGACCATAAATCTCTTCATACTAACACCATAAATCAGACGGCACAGGCAGGCGACGCGCAAAACGACGCGCTCAAACGGTTTCATGAGATCTTGACGTGCGAACATGGGCTCACTTCAGACCAGGTGACGATCATCTCCGAAGCTGGTCGACGGTGCGGATTGTTTGATCCACTCAGCATTCCCAACGGTTGAACCTGCGATCTTGTAGTTGTGGCCGATGGTTTTTGTGCCTGGTCCAAGGGCCATGGACCTTGAAGCGGCGAACCAATTTCCTGCGATACATCTGACGGTTGACGTACGGCGTTAAAGCACACAGTTCAGGGTCCGCTCCTGGTCTTATCGCTGCAGTCGGTCTCGCGCATACCCAGAGATTCACAGTTCCTGAGTTCCAATGAGCGGCTGGGGGGAGGGGGGGCGGCTTGACCCCATCGCGGTCGCGATATGTATTTAGGCAGGGCTCTGAAGTTTTTTCGGTCCGAACGTCTCTTCGCAAACTGCAGCAAGCTTTCGCATTAGAGTGGCACCAGGTAACCCGCTCGGCAACAACACTGCAGAGCGACCAATTGTATCCGCGAATCCAAATCGGTTGAGCAATGACAGCGGACTTCTTCTCCCAGCCGATCCTTAATTCGCCGTACGAGTATCCAGGCTGTCACTGGGCGCTGGACAAGACTGGACAGCCGAGAACAGCACCTGATTCGCCACAGCCGGTTCGTCAGCAGCCAGTTACTCAAAAGCGGGCAGTGACATCACCAGTGGTCACAACCTGCGGATGCACTTGTGAGCGCACAAAAAGCGGGCGACCCACTGGCCGCCCGTGATGCGCTGTGTGGTGCTGAGTGTCCGGTGCCTCAGGCGGCGGCCGATGTTTGCCGACGACGTCTGCCGTAGCCAAACAGACCCAGTGCACCGATGCCAAACATGGCAATGGATGAGGGCTCGGGGACGGCGGTGGCGGGAGCGGCTAACGTGACCGTGGCGAAATCATAGATCTTCACCAGATTGTCGATGTCCATGCCATCTGCGAGTGTGCCGGTCAGAGTTACATAGTCCAGGTCGCTACCCGAGGCGTAGTCACCGTAATCAAAATTGAAATCGGTGCCGAAGATGGTCACCGTGCTGTCGTCGTAGGCCCACAACCACTCCCCAATCGAGCCGCCGGAGACGGTCACCGTGCTGTCGTCGAAGGCATACAGATTGTCCCCAATCGTACCGCCGGAAATGTTCACCGTGCTGCTGTACCAGGACTGCAGATCTTCCACTATCGTACCGTCGGAGATGTTCACCTCGCTGTTGCTGCGGGCCTCCAGATCATCCCCAATCGTGCCGCCGGAGATGTTCACCGTGCTGTCGCCGTAGGTCAACAGTTTGCCCCCAATCGAGCCGCCGGAGACGTTCACCTCGCTGTTGCCGTAGGTCAACAGCCAGCCCGCAATCGTACCGTCGGAGACGTTCACCGCGCTGTTGCCGTAGGTCAACAGCCAGTCCCCAATCGAGCCGCCGGAGACGTTCACCGTGCTGTCGCCGTAGGTCAACAGGTCGTCCCCAATCGAGCCGCCGGAGATGGTCACCGCGCTGTTGTCGTAGGCCACCAGATCATCCCCAATCGTACCGCCGGAGACGTTCACCTCGCTGTCGTCGCGGGCAATCAGTTCGTCCCCAATCGAGCCGCTGGTCAGAAGATTGACCGTCGTTGCGTTCTCGACAGAGACATAACCTGCCACTGCAGAGTTCAGGTCGTAGGTAGCGCCGTCGTTCAGGATGAGATCTGCCGAGGCAGGAACGCACGCCAGCAGCATGGCGGCACTCAGTACGATGGTGGTCATCACCGGTTGAAATGATCGTTGCATGATGTAACTCGCTGGACTGAAAAGTTTTAACAGAACCTGCTCTTTGGTCCGGGGCCTAGGGGATACTGGGTTTCCTGTACCTCAGGCGGCGGCCGATGTTTGCCGACGACGTCTGCCGTAGCCAAACAGACCCAGTGCACCGATGCCAAACATGGCAATGGATGAGGGCTCGGGGACGGCGGTGACGGGAGCGGCTAACGTGACCGTGGCGGATTGATGGATATCCACGTGATTATCGAAGGCCGTGCCATCTGCGAGTGTGCCGGTTAGAGTCGTCCCGTTTGTCCAGTTGCCGGTTCCGTAGTCACCGTAACCAAAATTGAAGCCGGTGCCGAAGATGGTCACCGTGCTGGAATCGTAGGTCTGCAGATCGTCCCCAATCGAGCCGCCGGAGACGTTCACCGTGCTGTCGTCGCGGACCTCCAGATCGTCCCAAATCGAGCCGCCGGAGACGGTCACCGTGCTGTTGTCCCAGGCACGCAGATCGATCCCAATCGAGCCGCCGGAGACGTTCACCTCGCTGTCGCCCCAGGCCCTCAGATCCCACCCAATCTCGCCGCCGGAGACGTTCACCGTGCTGGTGTCGGAGGCAGTCAGACGCTGCCCAATCGAGCCGCCGGTCAGAAGATTGGCCGTCGTTGAGTTCCTGACATGGACATCATCTTGTGCCACTGCATAGTCCAGGTTGTGGGTAGCGCCGTCCTCCAGGGTGAGGACATCCGCCGAGGCAGGAACGCACGCCAGCAGCATGGCGGCGGTCAGTACGATAGTGGTCATCACCGGTTGAAATGATCGTTGCATGATGTGACTCCGTGGACTGAACAGTTTTAACAGAACCTGCTCTTTGGCTCGGGGCCTGAGGAGTACTGGGTGTCCTGTGCCTCAGGCGGCGACCGCTGTTTGCCGGCGACGTCTGCCGTAGCCGAACAGGCCCAGCGCACCGATGCCAAACATGGCAATCGATGAGGGTTCGGGGAGGGCGGCTAAGGTGACCGTGCCGGAATCACTGATATGCACGTCATTATTGAAGGGCGTGCCATTTGCGAGTGTGCCGGTCAGAGTTGCCCCGTCCAGCGAGCTACCGTCAGCGTAGACTCCGTAACCAACATTGAAACCGTAGCCGAAGATGGTCAACGTGCTGTTGTTGATGGCCTCCAGTTTGCCCCCAATAGAGCCGCCGGTGACGGTCACCGTGCTGTCGTTCCAGGCAAACAGATCCCACCCAATCGAGCTGCCGGTGACGTTCACCGTGCTGTTGTTCCAGGCATACAGATCCTCCCCAATCGAGCCGCCGGAGACGTTCACCATGCTGTTGTTCCAGGCATACAGAGTGCCCCCAATCGTACCGCCGGAGACGTTCACCATGCTGTTGTTCCAGGCATACAGAGTGCCCCCAATCGTACCGCCGGAAACGGTCACCGTGCTGTTGTTCGTGGCATACAGATCAACCCCAATCGAGCCGCCGGTCAGAAGATTGACCGTCGTTGAGTTCTGGACATCGACATCATCTTGTGCCACTGCATAGTCCAGGTCGTGGGTGCCGTTGTCGTCCAGGATGAGGACATCTGCCGAGGCGGGAACGACTGCCAGCAGCATGGCGGCGGTCAGTACGATGGTGGTCATAACCGGTTGAAATGATCGTTGCATGATGTGACACGCTGGCCTGAAAAGTTTTAACAGAACGTGCTCTTTGGCTCGGAGCCTGAGGGGTATTGGGAATAACGGGGACTGTAGCTGCCTTATTTGCATTGCGTCAACTGAGTGCTTTGCGAACGAACGTAAACTTTGTCTAACAAAACAGTGGGGGGTCTGCGGTTATGGAGCAGAGACCAAAAAAAGGACCCGCGGACCCACACGGCGTATGAGCACCGACGTGCAGGCCCCTGCGGGCTGCCGAAAGTCAGAACGCCAGCCGGAGCATGTGGCTCTGTACTAGTCCGGTAATTGAGCTGTGCGGCAAGCTGAAGTGGCGTCTGATGGGCTTGCCCGGTCGTTTCGGATCGGGCCACGATTTCCTGACGCCTATGTCTCCGTGTATGAACCGCGACCATGCCTCATTTGTGATGGAACTATACTCCTCGCGGCTGCTGTACAGACGATCCAGCGGGCCACGCATGCTGAGATCGATCCTGTGTTGGCCGAATTGACCAATAACAATACGGGCCTTCTGTCGGAGCTGAGCGACACAGTAGCATTCGGCCAGGGTGT
>Ga0310123_10000499_pt1 | contig 35187 bp, 30 predicted proteins | sample CB6_AW_1057_MG_FD_203505 | JGI IMG/M metagenome (GOLD analysis project Ga0310123, IMG submission 203505) | Marine microbial communities from Western Arctic Ocean, Canada - CB6_AW_1057 | ecosystem: Environmental > Aquatic > Marine > Oceanic | place: Canada: Western Arctic Ocean | collected... | reverse complement strand
AAGCTCAAGCCACGATTGCGGTATTTTTTGGCGATTGACACGACCAGACGCAGGTTGCCGCCCGACAGCTTTTGTTTGGCGTCGGTCCAGCCATCCATACGTTTACGGATTTCGCGGCACCGAAGCAGATACTGCTCGGGCGTTTCAAGCACCATTCGAACATATTCTTCGAGTTCACGTTCGAGAGACTGGCGCTCTGACTCGGCAGTTCGCAGTCCACTCAGACAGGTGATTTCATCCTGCAGCTGCTCGATGCGGTCACCGATCTGCAGCATCCGTTTCATCACGGGCTGCATCCGATGGGTTCGGACGCTGAGTTCTTCACACAGTGTACACATCTTCACCCGTCGACCCCGGAGCCGGTTACGCAGAACTGATTTTTGGGGATCATCATCGGGCAGCTCCCGCCAAGCCGGAAAATCTAATTCGCTGTCAACCATCAGGCCCCTCAGGGTCTTGAGATTTGTATCCATCCGACCTTCGATTTGTTCCTTGCGGGCGTCTTCGGTTTCGGACGTTCGAAGGGTTCGTTCGAATGGCAGTTCTCCTCGCTGGACTTTTTCGATCGTTTCAACGGCGATTCGCAATGCGAACTCTGATTCGACGACATGCCGACGCATGCGTTTACGAGTGATTTCTATCTGTTTCGCCAAAAAGATCTCGCGGTCACGAGTGAGCAACGGAATGTTGCCCATCTGACTCAGATACATTCGAATCGGATCGCGCGATGAGAGTGCGGACGTTTCGGCGCCCAACAGCGCTCGTGCGGCCTTCTCCGCCTGTTCTTCCTTGATGTCGTCTTCGACAGGTTCCGGTTCCAGCGGAATATCCGGGTCTTCAACAAAGTCCAGACATTCGACATCCAAGGCCTTGATCAGATTGTCGACCATCGCCGGGTCACCACCCTCGTCTGGCAACCAAGCATGAGCCTGCTGGATCGTTACGAAGCCTCGTTCCCTGCCTGATTCAATGATCGCCTTCAATCCTGTATCCAGACGATGCACGCGAATCCCCTTGTATGTTCGTTGATTCTTTAGTGTGGTCCGGGGCAGTCGTGAACCCTGCCGGATCAAGTCCGGTTTCACCTGTTGCCGTCGCTCTGTCAGCCACTTGAAATATGAGACAATGCCCAAAAGTCAAATACGAGTATCGCTGCCTCCGTGTGAGACACACATCCTTGATTATTCAGTTTCAGTATTCGATTCATGGGTATGAGGTAACACCCCGGCAACAGTTCTCAGCATACCGGGGTTTAGAAAAAATCAATCGACACCGGAGACTGAAATTCAATTATCTGCTCGGAGTCGCTCCATGAACGCCATTCGTGGCAGCTTCGTTGTCATCTGTGGGACTGCCGGTTCGCGGTGGAACCTGCCACAACGACACACGGGGCCAGCTCGCGAATCAAAAACGCGATCAATCTCGCCGGCGCAAAAGCAAATTCCCCGTTGCATCAGATGCGGCTGCCGAACTCTGAGACAAATCTGGATGCAGAAACGTCTCGCCACCACAGCAGACCTGTTGCACGGCTGCCCGGCGCATTCACTACATGAACGCACGTACCCCATCACAGCGATTCCCCGACTCCTTCAGGATTCAAATCTTTTGGGTCGTTTTGAATTGGCAGCGGCAATCACCCGGATCCACACGCCTGCCTGAGATTCATTCGGGCGTCTGTCGGTTGACAAGATTACTGTCAATGCGGAACTCGTCGAATGAATCATGTTGGTGGTCTCTTACCCACACTCAAACTCTGATTATTCGCCTAGACTATTGTTTTCGTCAACCGGTTCGCGGTGTCAATTCATCTGGTTTTCCTGATTGTTTCCAGCATTAACGCTCAGAAGGGACCGAAATCTACCAACTGCAGATCTCATGCCGTAAATCCAGGAACTCCTGATCCTTTAGCAGGGATCTGCTCAGGATCCTTGCGTGCGGTGGAACCTTTTTGCAAAAACCTTGCAGTTTGGTTCAGGAAATCGGCAGAATGCGACCTCACCGGACGGACGATCTGAGATGCCGCCCATTGGATCCGTGATTCCCGTTGACCCTGTCGAATATCAACCATGGCCAGCAAGAAATCCAAAAAGAAATCACCCAGCGGAAATCCAAACTCCAGAACAGTATGCCAAAATCGGAAGGCACGTCATGAATACGATGTCCTAGATCAAATCGTTTGCGGGATTCAATTGTATGGCAGCGAAGTCAAAAGCATTCGAAACAACAAGGTGTCGATCGACGAAGCCTATGGCCGAGTCGAGGGCAACGAGGTCTGGCTGGTCAACTGTGACATCGCTGAGTATCCGCAAGCCACCGTCGTCAACCATGACCGTCGTCGCAAACGCAAACTGTTAATGCATCGTCGAGAGATTCACAGGTTTGCTGAGAGCGGAGAACAGCGGGGACTGACCCTGATTCCTCTGGCCGTGCTGATTCAACGCGGTTTCGTGAAAGTTCGCCTGGGACTGTGCCGAGGCCGAAAATTGCATGACAAACGGGATCGCCTGAAGAAGCAGTCCGATCGTCGCGAAATGGATGCTGCATTATAAAAGCGGGCGTAGACCGGCCGCTTTTATGAGCTTGGCGGCTGACTGGCATTCGACTTGCAGTAGAGGTATTCACAGAGTCGGGTTCAACACTGTCTCAATTCAGGGATGTTGTCCCCCGGATCAAAAAACATCACCTTTCCTGACTGCCGCTCCGGCAACCTCATCAGTTCTGCGTTGTTTGTCCTCCGGTTCGACTCCTGCGTCTGCGTCACCGTCTGCAGAATTTACAACCCTCCCTATGGCAGAATCTACAACCCTCCGTTTTTGGCAACTGTTGGATAACGGTTGCTGTCTGAATTGATTCTGACAGCATTCGCGGACTGCGCTGTACCCGTAAGGTCGCCCAGGCGAAGTGCACTCCGTTAACAATAATCTCCACCCCCCCCCCTCAGAATCCTCTGGCAAGGAAGCCATGATGACACTGATCGCCCTCCTGATGCTGGTCGCTGACCCTCTGGCTGAACCACTGCCGGAAGTTGTATTGCTCGATTTTACGGCCAGCTACTGCGGTCCCTGTCAGGAAATGGTTCCAGCTATCCAGAGCATGGAGAAGGCGCACTATCCTATTCGCAGGGTGGATATCACAAAGAATCCAGAGATCTTTCGGCAATTTCAGGTTGAGCTTATTCCGACATTTATTCTGCTCGTCAATGACCAGGAGAAAAAGCGGATTGTTGGGAGATGCAGTGAAGATGAACTCCGGCGCATAATGATTGCAGAGCGCGACGCTTTGCAGGCACAAACTAAGTCCGACCAAGAATCAGCCCTTCCGCCCTCGAATACGCGGGTGCTTGATCAGGATCAACGGCCAAGCGGTTTGCGGGGGCTCTTTGCCATGATCCGTGACGGATTCGGGGGGCGCCGTCAGAGTACAGGATTTCTGCATCCGACGTTCCGTGCGCAGAGCCCACAGCCACTGTCGACAGACACCGCTGGTGAAAATGCGATGGCGGCGACCGTTCGCATTCGTGTTACAAAACCGGGAAACAAAGAAGACATCGGCACCGGGTCAGTCATTCACAGCACGACGAAGTCATCGATGATTCTGACATGTGCCCATTTGCTTCGCGGTCCGGCTCAGGGCTTGAGGGTTGAAGTGGAATTCTTCCGTGACGGTCGCACATTCAAATATCCAGCTGATATTGTGGCGCACGATGACGAACTGGAACTGGCAATACTGCAAATCCGAAATCATACACAATTGCCAACCGTGGAACTGGCTCCTATATCGGTCGGTGTTATGCCAGGAAGTGCTGCGTTCAGTATCGGCTGCGACCACGGTCAACTGCCGACGCACATACCCATCAAGGTGGTCGACATCAATCGCTACAACGGACCTTCCAACATTGTGTGTACCGTCGACCCGGCGGTCGGTCGGTCCGGGGGCGGGCTGTTCAATTCCGGCGGACAACTCATCGGCGTGTGCAGCTGTGCGGATCGCGATCATCATGAAGGCCTGTATATGGGTCGTCAGGCAATCCACCAGCTGTTTGCTGCTGCACAATTAAGTCATCTGCTGGAGAGCGGACGTGATTCCGGTAATCGGGCTGATTTTTCGCCCGAGTCGGACCTGGCCGAGGACGAATTGATCGCGGCACTCTTCAACGACGATTCCACGGTCGCTGTGGCCGCTGATGACGGCAGATTCACTGAGTCATCGGCAGATTCGGCAATGCCGCTCGTCGAACCTGCCGCAGAACAGAACCAGACAGGTGATCGAACCGCCACCCGGGACCATGCGGACTCCAGGAAGTATCCGCTGCGGGAAATTACCGTGATTGTCGATTCCCTGGATGGCTCACGACCGAAGGAAGTCGTTGTAATCAAACGGCCAAGTCCATGGCTGCTGGAATTGCTCACGGGCGAAGCACCTGTCTTGCAACACCCCACAGCTGTTGGCAGAGATGAACTGCTGTCCAGTCGGGTGGTACGAACACTGCATCCAGCGGCTCTGCGACGTACACCCGCGACTCATCCGTTCGGACGTCATCGACTCCCGGATTCGCCGCCTGGTCGTGCAGTTCGCAAACGTCCCGCACAGACAAAAGCAGATGAGCTTCACTAAAGAAATGCAGTGTCGGTTACCACATCGATTGAACCAAAGCCGACCCCGTTCGTCAGGCCTGACACAATGGCACCTGGCAGGAAGGAAGCTGATTGTACGCAGCAGGCTCATCCTGATTTGAAAGCATGGTTGCTTTGCCTGTCTGTGTTGCCGTTTCTTGTAATTCCGATGGCTCATCTGCTGTCGGACCAGCAAACGGCCACGGGATTGTTCCACTACGAATTACCCTATTACGTGGCCAACGGACGAGCAGTCCTAGAGCGGGGCAACGGACTGTTTTACCCGAATCCGTTTGACCCGTCCCCGGACTCGCCTGCGATTTACGCTCATTGGCTCCCTGGGATTCTCGGACTTGCTGTGTCTGGTTTCGGAGTTGACCCGGGCAGTTTGATTCTTTGGTTGACATTTGCTGCTGCTTTAGGATTCGCCGCGGCCACGCAGCGGTTGGTCGTGGCATGTCTGCCCCGGGATTACGTCAACTCCCCGGTTCCTTTTTTGGCAGTGATGTGGGGTGGTGGTGCCCTGACCATTGGAAGTGCAATCACCGGTTGGCTCGCCGGCGATCATACACCTGACCTGCTGGCGCTGGATCCCGGGAACGGAATGTGGTTTCTTAACTGGGGTCGGAACGCCCTGTTTCCCACGGAAGCTGTCTACCATGGGCTCACGGCATGTTGTTGGCTGGCAGAAATTCGGCAGAGGAGAGTTGCAGCGAACGCCTTTCTGCTGCTGGTGGCGACGACGCATCCATGGTCCGGCCTGGAATTGCTGCTGACCATCAACCTTTGGCGGAGTGCGCGGTTGCTGATTATGCGCGAGCGTGCCAGCGTGATACAGCTGAGTGCTTCGGTTCTGATGTTCGCCGTATTTCTGAGTTACTACAAAATCTGGCTGCCATCGTTCGAACAGCATGCTGCGCTGCAGAGTGTTTGGGAGCTTGATTGGAGTCTCAAGTGGTCGTCCGCCCTGGCCGCGTGGGGATTCGCGGCTGCAACTGCGGTTTTCCGACTGTCGACCAACCCGTCAATACTACGAACTACGACCGTGCAGTTCCTCCTGTGTGCTTTGTTGGTGGCGGGAGGGTTGTCTCTGCATGATCGGCTAATCAAACCAGTGCAGCCTTTGCATTTTACTCGAGGTTACGTGTGGCTGCCATTGTTTCTGCTGGGGTTGCCCGCGTTGCTGGAAGCGGCGAGAGGCTTGTGGCACCGCTCTCTGATGTCACGAATTGCAGTGTCTTTTCTTGCAGCACTCCTGATTGTGGACAACATGGTTTTTGGAGCGGTCCATTCATGGCGACAGTATCACCAGGAAGACGGTTTTCACCTGGACGTGCACGACCGAGCCCTGATGGCCGAGTTACATGAAACGTATGCTGCAGCCGTGGTGATGACGGAATCGGGAACGCTCAATTATCTGTTGCCAGCTTATGCGAATCAGCGACCGTGGCTGGGACACCAATTCAACACCCCCGACTTCCCGCAGCGATATGAAGTGATGCAGCGGTGTTTCACCGGCGACACGGTGTTCCCATCCGAGATTCCTCTGGATGTGACGTTGTTGGTTGTGAAGCTGAGTCGAAACTGTCAGCCGCTGGTCGAGAGCAGGGTCTGGCTGGATTGTGGTGCGAAGAACGCCAAATGGTCGATTTGGCTGAAAGCGGAAATCAACTGAGTTGTTTCGGGTTGCTCCATGCGGCGTTGCCCTGTCTCTCCAAGATCAGCGCTCGTTGGAACTGGGTGCCGATCTCGTGATATCGATTATCAGTGCAAGCTGGCTTCGAGTCAGTCATTGCCGGGCATTCGTTTGATCGCTGTGGCAAACCTCAAGAAACTCAGAAGGTAATCACAGTGGATTGAACTTCCCACGATCGTCACGTCTTAGGATTATCAGTTATGGCAACTGAAGCAGTGGAGAAGTGACGAAACGTTGTGGCAACTTGGATCTGTGCGGCCAGCGGAGTTTCCGACCCGCAAATCAGCGCGGCTACCCTCGAACGTCCTTCCCCGCGTTCCTGATGGCACAATGCGATTTTCCTGGCTTTGCGTAACACGGGCAACTCGCTGCCGGAGAGCATTTCAGCTCCCAACAGGGTATTCGTTTCCATGATACGGTGTTCCACCTGTGTCAATGCGTCTGGCTTTCTCAACACGCTGTCCAGGATACGGATTTTGAACACGTCGTGCATCGGGCCACCAGTCGAATCAGATCCATTTCACGATGTTCCAGTCCAAATACTGCCGCGAGGCGAGCGCTGCGCAAACCGACTCGTTTGATATGGTTACCGGTTTCTGAGTCACGGTGACTGGAAGCCCGCACCAGCAGATGGATCGTTTCCTCGTTGGCCCTAAAGATGGCAGCGGTCTGAGAACGCACCTGCTTCTGCTGAGCGGCAAACGATTGAGTCTGGTTTGATTCGACACCTTCCGAAGAATCAGCATACCTCGCAGTCAGCGTGTTTAGCTGTCGACACAAGACCGGAATCCGTAATGACTCACAGTTCAGGTGTAAAATTCGGCAGGCTCTGCGGGCGACGGGTCGTAGAACTACAGCAACCATCGATGGTCTGCTCAGCTAACACACTCGTATATCAGGATGCGCCGGAGCGGTCTCCAGACATTGCGAACGTTCCGGATTGAGCACGCCGATTGTGATGAATACAGGCTTAGTCAGAGACGGAGACCGATTGCCTGCGTAGTCAGTTCGGTTCGAACCGACATCACGAATCACAGAATCAACCGTGACTTGGAAATCCCTTTTGCTCTACACTTGTCCAGATCCTGCGATTTCGGCGGCCGACAGACGTCCAAACGCGGAAAATCAACCGCTAACCACTCAATTTGCGCGGAGCTGCAGGGATGCTGTTGTTAGGCCGAATTTGTTGTTTTTTTGGGCTGATTGTGGCCTGCGGGTGGGCATCTTGTGCATTGGCTCAGGAGTTTTCGCCCAGCCAGATCCTGAAGCCATATCGGCCTCGGCAGGCCAATGTTGAATACGACACGCCGCCTGAAAAAGAGTTTGATCAGTGTCGAGTGGAAATTGAACGAAAAGCGGGTCGCGCGGGTTTTGTCGTCTACGGTCCGGCTGGACAGGTGATCCGCCGATTCACAGATACGAACGAAGATCAGAATCCCGACGTATTTCGTTATTACCAGCATGGTCTGGAGGTCTACCGGGAAATCGATAGCAATTTCAATCAGAAGCCGGACCAGTATCGCTGGATGAACTGGGGAGGCACCCGTTGGGGCCTTGATTCCAATGAAGACGGCCGCATTGACGAATGGAAGATGATTTCTGCTCCGGAAGCTGCTCGGGTCGCGGTGGAATCTCTGCTGCAGAACGATCCCCACGCTCTGGGCACGGTGCTCGTCAACGCTGACGATGTTCGTCGGATGAAAGTGAACAAAATCCTGGCAGATGAAATGCTGAAGTCTGTGGCCAGTCCCGCAGTACAGCTGAAAAGCCTGTTGGCCAATTCACGTGTGATCAACAGAAACACAAAGTGGGTGCGTTTTGATCCCCCCATTCCGGGGCTCGTTCCGGCAGATGGCGATCGCTTCAAAGCCGATCTCATGGTCTACGAAAACGCCATGGCCATTGTTCAAAACGGTTCCAGTCACGATTTGGTGTCGATCGGAGAAATGGTCAATCTCGGCGACGTCTGGAAACTGACGCAGTTGCCCCGCCCGCTTGATTCAGACAACGAGCAGATCCAGCTGGGCGGTATATTGATGCAGCCGGTCAGCGTGGAGTCCCTAATAGCCGAGGCAGGTTCGATCTCCAAAGAAATGCAGACACTCCTGAAGCAGCTGGAAGCGATTGACAAAAAGATGCCGGGTGAAAATGCAACGCCAGCCCAGCTGCTCGAATACAATCGCAGAAGAGCAGACGTGATCGAACGTATCATTCCGATGGTGAAGGGAGATAAACCGCGCAGCGACTGGATTCGTCAGTATGCAGACGGGCTCGCCGCGGCTGTGCAGACCGGAAGCTACCCGGACGGATTCAAACAGCTGACTCAACTTCAGGACCAGGTTCGAACGGATCAGCAAATGCAGGGGTACGTGTGGTACCGTCGATTGCTTGCCGAATATGCTGTTCGCCTCCGAAACAACCAAGAAGAAGAACATGCAGCTACTCAGGAATGGTGGTTGAGTGAACTGGAACGTTATGCCGAACGCTGGCCCAGGTCTGATGATGCTGCGGATGCGATTATCCAGTTGGCGATCAGCCTGGAAATCATGGGCCGTCTGGACGACGCCCGCAGCTGGTACACACGGCTCGCTGCCAATCACCCTCGCACGAACGGTGGAATTCGAGCTCGGGGTGCCCTTCGGCGTCTGGATCTCACCGGTAAAAAACTTGAACTCAGTGGGCCTTCGCTCACCGGCCAGAACATCGCCGCATCGCAGTATCACGGTCGAGTCCTGCTGGTGGTTTTCTGGGCCACCTGGGCTACACCATATGCGAAAGACCTCCCGGCAATTGAAGCCATCTACAAAAAACATCGGCCGGCCGGATTCGATATTCTGGGCGTAAACCTCGATCCCAACGCGGCGTCGCTCAAACCATTCATCGAAAAATTTGGTGGAAGCTGGCAGCATATCCGTGACGCCGACGGAATGGATGGCAAACTAGCCAGAGACTTTGGCATCGTGTCCATGCCGACTATGTTCCTGGTCGACAAACGAGGCATTGTGGCCGGTGGGATTACAACGGAGAATCTGGACCAGGCTGTTCAAACGCTGCTGCGGGGTAAACCTCTGAGTGATTCTTCCCCAGCTCTCGGATCGGCCGCAGCGGCAAAGGCAAAGAACTAAGAGCCGATAAGAAAACGACGTTCAATCCGGCGATCGATACACTCCACCCCACCGGATACGATTCCGATGGCCGTCGCGACTGACGGGGAAGTTTCTCTACAGGTGGGTTCACAAAGCCACTGTAATTCGCTCAAACACCCACGATGGCCGAACGATCGCTTGCCAGTTTCAGCATAAACTCCTGAGTGCGATCTGCCATCTCGTTTCCGTCCGGGGCCAGACCGGCCAGAATCATCGCATTCGAATGCAGCTGGCGACCACAGCTGCGTATGAACTCAGCATTGTCATCGTTGGCGGAGATCTCGCACAGCCGGACAACGACCGGTGCATCCGGATTGATCTCGAGGATCATTTTCGAAAGTTCAAAGTTCGGTGTATTCATCTGCAGAACCTTCTGCATCGTAGTGCTCATAGACCCCTGAGTATTCACCAGGCAGCAGGCGCTGGAAGTCAGACGTTCTGACCGACGGATATCTTCCACCCGGTCGTCGAGTGCGGATTTCAATAATTGGATCACACGATCGAAGCCCGGGTGGATAGCCTTGTCGTCATTCCTTTCCTGGCCTTTGTCCCCACTGTCGTCCTTTGCAGACGTGTCCGCTTTCGGTAATTCCAGTTCGGCAGAATCGACGGACACTAAATCGCGATCATTGAAGCTGCCGAGCGTGGTCAGCAGGTACTCATCCGCTGGGTCAGTCAGGACCAGAACTTCCAAATTGCGTTCGCGAAAGATCTCCAGATTCGGATCACGCAGAGCGGCACCGGCATCGGTCGCTGTGACAAAGTAGATCTGCTTTTGTTTGTCGCCCGCTCGTTCGCAATAACCATTCAGCGACACGAGACCGTCTTCAGCGGTCCTGTCGGTGGACCGGAATCTCAGCAGTTTGCCGAGCCGTTCACGGTTTTCGAAGTCTTCTCCGACTCCTTCGCGGAGAACTGAGCCGAATTCGCGATAAAACTCTGCATACTTAGCCGGATCGTCGGCCACGAGACTGTCCAAGTAATCGAGGACTTTTCTGGTGATGACGCGTCGCATCTTGATGAAGACTGTGCTGTCCTGCAGAGCTTCGCGGGACACATTAAGAGGCAGGTCGGCAGAATCCACGATGCCGCGAAGGAAACGAAGGTATTCGGGCACCAGATCGCGGTTGTCATTCTGGACCAGCACGCGTTTGGCGCACAGATGTAACCCGTGTTCGGATCGTCCGAAACCCATACGTTCCAGATTCGTGTCCGGACAGTACAGGATGCTGTGAAACTGAAATGGCGAATCGGATGACAGGTGTAGATGCCATTTGCTCGTTTGACCTGAATGAGTTAGATATTCAAAGAAGTCTTTGTACTGCTCGTCACTGAGCGAGCTTTTCGGTTCGACCCAGATAGGCCGCTGGTCATTGATGTGTTCGTCGCCCAGATAAACGGCATGCGGTACAAACGTGGAGTATTTACGGAGAATGTACTTCAGTCGTGCATCCTCCGTGAATTCATCCATGCCGTCCTTCAGATGCAACCTGATTTCTGTTCCCTGCTCGATTGAATCGTCACTGGCCTCGATTGTGAATGATCCGTCGCCGGTAGAGCTCCAGACCCAGCCTGACTCTTCATGCACACTCCTTGTGTGCACTTCAACGCGGTGCGCGAGCATAAATGACGAATAGAATCCGATTCCGAACTGGCCAATCAGGGACACGTCCGATGGGTCTTCGGTCGATTTTTTCAGCTGCTGCAGATATTCCAGTGAACCACTATGAGCAATCGTGCCCAGATTTTTGACCAGCTCGTCATGCGTCATGCCAATGCCGTTGTCACGGATCGACAATAACTGAGCATCTTTGTTGGGTGTGATTGTGATATGCAGATCGTCGGCCGTGATGCTGTTGTCAGTGAGCGACGCATGTCGACGCTTGTCGATCGCATCGGAACTATTTGACACAAGTTCACGTATCGTGATCTCCCGGTTTTGATAAAGCGATTCGGAAAGTAGATTCAGCAGGCGGCTGATCTCGGCTTCGAACGTAAACTTTTCCTTCGTGGCTTCTGAAGACATGGCTGTAGCTCCTGCCTTTATGCGAGTGATTGTTGTGTGTGAGATGGTTGTGGCCATTTGCCGATAATGGTCGCTGTTGGGACGGTCTTCAATGAATGTCCTCTGTAGCTGGTCCCGTGGAGTCCTGGGGATCCGACTCTTCGGGTTTGGTCAGGTTCCAGATTTTCATCGAGGAGACCAGCCAGCATTGCTGCAGTTCCCAGCCCGCGGGAATTGGTAATTCAAACAGTTTTGGTGTTCGCACCAGCAGCAACGCGTTGGCCGATGTCACTGCAGGCCGTGCCAGACGAGTCAGCGATCTGCTCAACACCCCGCCTTGTTCCATAGTATGGCAATCGGCAAATGGCGGATCAAAAAACAACAGAGTGTAAGGGAGCATGCTGTCGCTTCCACGTGGCACAAAGGACGTGTAACGAACATCTGTTTTCCAGCATATTGTTGGTGAGCTGCTGGCAATGAGCTGGACATTTTCCTTCAGACTTCGGTGCACCACCGGTTTCGCTTCGAAAAACACGCATGAAGCTGCTCCTCGACTGATCGACTCCAGTCCCATCGTTCCGACACCCGAGTAGATGTCTGCCACACGCGCCGCAGGGATTTTGTCAGCAATTCGGTCGAACACCACCTGCTTGACACGATCAGTGTAAGGTCGAGTCACGTTGCCGTGTGGTGTCTTGAGCTGACGTCGACGCGATTCTCCGCCGATGATGCGCAGGCTCATAAGGTGTTACAGTGTAAAATGTTATGAGTTGGGATAAACCAGAGAGCTGCCAGAATCCATTCGGACCGTCCTGGCCGGGTCCTAGTGGGACCGTAACCTGGCCGGAACGGCCAGATAGAGTCCCCTTCCGAGGACACTGATACAAATTTGGTACGTAAGAAAACAGTGGTTTTGTGAAATTTGCTGTTTCCGTGCCGTTGACAGTCGACGTGATTCCCAATTAACTTCGGGACCAATGTTTCGGCATTTGCCCGGTCATGTTCGATTCGGTGGAATGAGCCACCTAGGTGTTGTTCCCGGGACCAAAACTAACCTAAGGAGTCTTGTCGCGATGGCAAAGGACAAACCACGTTCCAAGTCCGATATCCTCAATGCACTTGGCGAAATGACTGAACTGAGCCGCAAAGAGGTCTCGGCCGTTTTGGATTCCCTGGAGGATCTGATAGAAAAAGACCTGACGAAGGGTTGCGGAATTTTCAACCTTCCAGGGATGCTGAAGATTTACGTGCATCACAAAGCAGCAACCAAAGCCCGTCCGGGTCGCAATCCAGCTACCGGAGAAGAAATCATGATCTCTGCCAAGCCTGCTTCCAAGGTTGTCAAAGTTCGAGCTCTCAAAAAACTAAAGGAGATGATCTGAATTCTGATTGGCAGAGTGCCGTTGGATTCTGGCTTGGTACACGTTCTCGGACGTACCAAATCAAGTCACATTTGCTTAGCTAAACGATTCGCCGGAACTCGACGAGGGCGAATCGTTTCCGTGTACCTGAGATTGCCTCAGCAAACCTGCTATAGTGCCTACTTTATCAGGAGGGGGGGGTGTTGGTGGCGCAGGTAGTTGACGGACTGGTGGTGCGTGCGTAGAATCTCGGTGATGCAGTGATGTACGGCCGTTCCTTTGCCAAGATTTTTGGTACGAGAAACCGGTTTGAGCAGGGGTTCTCCCATGTTAGTTTTGTCTCGAAAAAAGAATCAAAGCATTGTGATTAACGATGACATCGTTGTCACGGTTATAGAGGTACGTGGCGCCAAAGTGCGCCTTGGAATCGACGCCCCCAAAGATATCCCGGTTCATCGTCGGGAGCTGCTCGGTGCGATGCTGGGAGAGCAGGAATTGGCTGATGCTGGCAGAGCGAATGATTCTCAAACGAGCTAACAAGGTCTCTTAAGTCAGCACTCGGTGCGGCAGTTTGATTTAAGTTTCATCTGTTGCATAATCGACAACCCAACTGCCGAACGACAAGGCCCCATCGTCTAGTTAGGCCTAGGACACTGGGTTTTCATTCCAGCAACGGGGGTTCGAATCCCCCTGGGGTCATCATCTAAGCCTCAACCTTTGATTCAGGTTGAGGTTTTTTTGTGCGCCGTGGGGGCTTAGCAGGCGTGGAACCCGATTCCCACCGGATCGATCAATTTGAGGGCCATTCCGAATGGCAGTAGTTCAGTCTTGATGCGGTGTTTGGCTGTCTGGTCGTCACGAACCACATTCATTCGTGTGAGCGTCCTGCAAAAAATGCTAGACTCAGCGGGGTCACGAGTTCCCGTGTGATGGTGTTCAAACGGAACTCTGGAGCAACCGAGTGGTTTCACAATCTCTTCCCAATCAGTACCTCGCCGATCCCGATGTACAACTGATGTTGCGCGTGGCAACAGATGATCACGGAGCGTTTGAAGAGCTGGTGGATCGTTACCAGCATCGTTTAATCGGATTTTTCTATCATTTGCTCGGCGACCGCACAGTTTCGGAAGATCTGGCGCAGGACGCATTTCTACGAATCTACCGTGCGAGAGAACGCTACAAAGCCTCGGCCAGATTTTCGACCTGGTTGTTTCGGATCGCTCACAACCTTGCCAGCAATCAGATTCGCGGTATGGCCAAACACAGGCGTGAAATTTCTCTTGCGGTCCGTCAATCGGAATCGCAGGAAGTCCGACTGGAAGAGCGTGTGTTAGCAGAACGGTCCGCCCTGATGCCGACGAGGCAACTGGTGTCCCGAGAGGTCCAGATGCAGGTGCGGGAAGCGCTGGACTGTCTTGGAGAGCGACAGAAAATGGCCGTGCTGTTGCACAAATTTGAGGGGATGAGCTACGAGGACATCGGCAATGTGATGGGTATGAATGTCGTGGCCGTGAAATCACTGCTCGCGCGTGCGCGAGGAAAACTCAAGATTGCGCTGGAGAGGTTTGCCTGACGGACAGTCATGGTCTGAGTACAACATCTTCGACTTGTGTTGCAATCGAACATTTGGAGTTGTCATGCTGTCCACTTGTTGATTCACCGACCGTTTCATGGATATCTGATTTGATGGTGGTTTGAAAATGTCAACACCAGCCGAACAGAACAGAAAAGTCTGGATCGGATTCGACCTTGGTGGTACTAAGATGCTGGCGGCAGTGTACGACAATGATTTCAGCGTTTTGGGAAAGAAACGCCGCCGGACTCGCGAAAAAGGCAGCAGCGGTGTTCCTGTCAATCGAATCATTGAATCGATTCACATGGCACTGCAGGATGCGGAAATCGATGTCCAGTCGATCGGCGCGATTGGAGCCGGGTGTCCGGGTCCAGTCGACATGGATCGCGGTATTATTCTGGAGTCTCCCAATCTGGGCTGGAAAAATCTGCCTTTGAGAGACCAGCTGGCAGATGCATTTCAGTGTCCTGTGGCTGTCTGTAACGACGTTGACGCCGGGGTCTTTGGCGAATACAGCCATGGTGCCGCCCAGGGTCAGCGTTGCGTCCTGGGCGTATTCCCCGGGACCGGCGTCGGTGGTGGTTGCGTTTATGAGGGTCGAATTTTTCGGGGATCGTCAACGTCGTGCATGGAAGTGGGTTTCCTCCAGATGGCCACGGAAGGTCCCGCGGCCGGACTGGGACCTGTCGGAACTCTGGAGGCACTGGGAAGCCGGTTGACGATTTCGGGAGAAGCGGCTCGAGCAGCATATCGTGGCATGGCTCCGGCGCTCGCCGAGAAAGTTGGTAGTGACCTTGCCCAGATTCGCAGTGGCGTTCTTGCATGGGCGATTGATGCGGGTGATGTGGAAATCGAAAAGATCGTACGGCGTGCAGCTCAACAAATTGGTCGTGGAGTCGGATCACTGATCAACGTTCTTGCTCCGGATGTCGTGGTGATCGGTGGTGGCCTCGTAGAAGCGATGCCTGACCTGTATCTGGAAGAAACGACTGCCGGTGCCAAGCGTAACGCACTTCCATCCCTCTGGAATTCGTGTGAAATTCGTACTGCGAAGCTCGGCGATTATGCCACAACAATTGGGGCGGCTGCCTGGGGCAAACAATGCGTCCCGACCGCAACGCAGGACATGAACGATGATCATTGGACATTGAACATTCCACATTAGGATTTCCACCGCGTGTCCTGGGGAACCCCGACAATTCTGTTCTCGTTATGGCTGGTGCCCGTTACCGGGGTGCTCCTGTTTTACGCGCATCGAAGGAGACAGCAGACTGCAACAAGGTTTATCGATCCCGGAATGGCTCGGCGTCTGATACCGCCAGTATCCACCACGCGCATATCGTTGCGAACGACTTTGTTGATGGTGGCCGTTGGACTGCTGATTGTAGCAGCAGCCCGTCCACGGTTTGGAGTCGTGATTGAGCCGGTGTCCGCTCGAGGAGTGGACCTGGTTGTACTGCTGGATGTCTCTCGATCAATGCTCGCTGAAGATGTTGCACCGAATCGAATGGATCGGGCCAAGTCGGATATCCTGGATCTGCTTCCAAAGCTGGAGGGAGATCGCGTGGGCCTGATCGCATTCGCCGGGGCCCCTGTAGAGTTAGTCCCGTTAACGATGGATCAGGGGTTCTTTCGGATGGCCCTGGACAATGTTGATCCTGATTCCGCACCAAGGGGAGGTAGTCTTATCGGTGATGCGATTCGCCGGGCAATGGAAGTGATGGAAGAGCGGCATGATCGCGATCAGGTGATCATTTTGATTACGGATGGAGAGGATCACGATTCCTTTCCTCTGGAAGCCGCCAGACAGGCAGGCGAACGTGGTATACGCATTATTTCAATTGGTCTGGGAGACACGGGCGAAGGAGCTCGTATTCCTCGACGCAATGAAGATGGCACAATCACGTACACTCAGCATGACGGCCAGGAGGTCTGGTCGAAAATGGATGAATCACTGCTGGAAAAGATCGCTGTGGAAACTTCAGGGGCCTGGATTCCGGCCCGCACGCGCGCCTATGATTTGGGTCAGATCTACGAAGACCATCTGGCCGGATTAACTCAGGGAGAATTCCGCTCAGATCACCGTCGCAGATTCAGGGAGCAGTTTCAAATTTTTGCGTTCCTGGGTTTGACCCTGTTGATCGTGGAACGGGCCGTTCCGAAAGCGGCAGAATCAGCTGTGTCCAGGTCTCAGCTCTGAGTCTCAGACTGGTCCGGCTCTGCCTTGTCACAGAATCATGATGAAATTGAGTGCCGAATTCACCGAGTTACGGTAACTTGGTTATTGCCGTTTAATGATGCACGGCAGAGCGCAGCACTGCCGACTGGCGGCCTGGGCACAATGCGAGACTAAGATTGACTGCAGCTCCCGTTCATTTTTCCGACTTTTGACACTTGCTTGTCCAGCATTTCCCGATGAAAACTGTTCACCCGTTCCTTATCTGTCTCGTCCTCATCAGCAGTTTTGGTGCGATCTGGGATTCTGTTGCAGTAAAGAAAGTGCGGGATGGAATTCAATTGTTCAGGGCAGGTGAATATTCTGCCGCAGCCGAAGCATTCGATGTTGCGGATTCAGCTGAACCCGATAATGAAACCATCGCCTTCGACCAGGCCTGTGCACTGACAGGTCAGGGAGAACTTGAGGATGCAAAAGAACTTTTTCAGCAAGTGGCGCTGGCCCGAGAGACAAGTCTGTCGTCTGCCGCGTACTACAACCAGGGGAATCTGTCAGCGGCCGCGGCAAAGGAAACTCTGGGTGCTGATCCGATTGCGGTGGAAGCTGATAAGCGAGAAGAAGTAATTTCCGGTCTGCTGTCAGCCGTGGGGCATTATCGGGACTGCCTGCGCATTCAGTCTAATCATGCTGAAGCTCGACATAATCTTGAACTCATCCGGCTGTTCGTCAAACATATCCAGGCTGAATGGGAAAAGCGTGACCGCCGGAAAGCACGCGAAGAACTTGGGTTACTGGAATTCTTGGCCATGATCGAGCAGCGACAGGAAGGACTGCGCAACGTTACGGAATTGCTGGCCGGAGAAAATGATTCACCGCATCGACGGCAGGCAGTGCGTGAAACTGCCGACTCTCAACGCCGTCTGCACGAAGAAATTGAACCGTTGAAACAAAAGATCGCGGTTGAACTACAATCGCAAACTGGGCAGCAACAAACGCAGACCGGTGATGATCGCCATCAGCAAATCCAGACATTCCTGAATCAGCTCGCCGATGACACGGGCGACAGGATGCTGGAAGCCGCAGATCAAACTTTGACGTCCGATCTGGTCACGTCACAGCAGACACAGCGGAATGCTCTGGATCAGCTGAATGAAATTTTCATGATCATTGCGTCATTCGCCCAGGTACTCGAACGATCCGTCCAGGTTCAGGATCGTCTTGTACAGACGTCAGAAGGCATCAAAGAATCTTCAGTTCTGCCGACTGATGGCGGCTCTGACGAAGATCCGGACATCGAGAAAGCTCCGGCAGCGGATGCCGCTTCGACGATTTCACAGCAGATTGACTCTGTCAAATCCTCAGAACTGGTGTGGAAACAATCGCGCATCTCGGACTGGGGACGCTTGCTGAGCCTCAAAGCTGAGATGGAATTGCCACAGGTGCAGACCCAGATCAAATCTATGACGGCTCAGGCTGACGAAGAACTACTTGTTTCAAAGGATGAGGAATCGGTCACGTCTGCAACTCCCGAGGATCCAGCAGCTCAGCTGAAGTCATTGGTTGAATCACTCAATAAAGCTGTTGAACTCGCACCTCAGGTTGAAGAATACTCCGCTTCAGCAGAGCAGCATCTGGCGTCCGCATATGTTGATCAGGCCTTGCCGGATCAACAGCAGACTCTGCGGCTGTTGAAGGAGATTGCCGAACCTCTCGCCGATCAAAATCAGCAGAACAGTCAACAGGAGGACGGCCAGAATCAAAACGATGAGGAAGAACAACAGCAGGATTCAGAGGAACAGACTCAACAGGATGATCAAAAAAAAGATTCCGGCAGGGATGAAACGCAGGAAAAACAGCAGCAGTCATTGCGGGAGCGTGCAGAGCGTGTTCTGCGGCGCGCCAGAGAAAGGGAAAGGGAACATCGTGATCGTGAAAAGGAACTCAGAATGATCCTGCGCAGCGTCATTCCTGTGGAGAAAGACTGGTAGAGCGGATCAGAGTCCGGAGTGTACGGTGAATTCGATATCGTGCTCCTTCCGGATCACTTTCCTCCGACGCTGTGTGTGGTTGTATGCTCTGTGCACCGATCTATCCATTTCCCCTGAGCATGAGGGTGGTTAATTGATTCGTGGAAGTGGGCTGTCAGCCTGCTTCCATTGCCGGTTGTCGTTTGATTTTGTTTGCGACCACACGCAAGCTGCGTGTGGCCGTGAGTACTTCAGCAGTCTGCAGGGTCAGATCGGACAGATTCACTTCGAGGCATCTCAATCAACCGTGGAGCCAAGATCGGTCTGATCGAGTCATCCATATATCATCCTTCAGGACTTTGATTCTTAGCTCTCCATTATTTGACGTGATTCCGTGCTCACGCTACCTCGCAACTGCATTCTGCAGCCGATGATGTTTCTCACTGTCATTTCGTCCGTGCATGCGCAATCACCGGAGTTGATCGTGGAGGTCGATCGGCAGCAGGTATATGAAGGGGAATCCTTTATCTATCAAGTCACGCTGAATCACGTGGAGAATCCATCGGCACCGGATCTGACGGGGTTCGATAATTTCCAGGTCAAATCCCTTGGTACGCAGTCACTGAACTCCAGTCAAATTACCATCATCAACGGCCGCCGCAGTGAAGTCATTCGTAGAGGCCAACAGTACAGTTACCGACTCACGCCGATGAACAGCGGGACCTTGACGATTCCGGCACCGACGGCCAGCGTTGACGGAGAAACTTTGACTGGGCGAGAAATTGAAGTTCGAGTTGTCGTACCGGAAATTCAGGATACCGTTCTGCTCGACTACAGTGCAGACCGATCAACAGTTTATCCCACGCAGGTATTCACCGTTACGCTGGTGATTGCTGTGAAGGAGCTGCCAGACGCTGTGAGTGACCGTGATCCGCTTACGGTGCAGCCTCAGCCGCCAACACTGAGCATTCCATGGCTGGACGATGACCGTCTGCCAGAAGGTCTGAAGCCTCAGCTTGCGTGGAAGCAGATTCTCGAGCCGATGCTGAGTCGTCATGGGCATGGGTTCCAGGTCAACAACATCGGTTCGTCCTCTGCGTTTTCGTTCTTTGAGAATCGGGCCGCGGGGTTTCACCCGTCTCCCACGCAACGTATCCGCCAGGACAGCCAGGGGAATGAAACGAATTACTGGGAATACACTTTCGGTCGTACATTTGTTCCACAGCGCCCTGGTCAACATAATCTTGGGCCTGTCAGTTTGAAAGGAACATTCGCAGAAGGAGTTCAGAACGGGCGACTCACCGGGACTGACATTTATGCTGTTGCCAAAAATATAACTGTCAACATCAAAGACGTCCCTACGGAAGGTCAGCCGGATTCCTATATCGGTGCTGTGGGCAGATTGACTGCGGATGTACATCTTGCTCCTTTGACTGCCAGAGTCGGGGACCCCATGACATTGACACTCACTCTCTCCGGTGAGGGGACTCTCCAGGATGCGCGTCCTCCCCGGATCGCTGAGATGGAAAATGTGACTGAGAAATTTCGGACATATGATGCTACTGAGGAAAGCTCCGGCCGTTCGCGTAAGTTCATCTACAGTCTGAGACCACTGAGTACGGCCGTGACAGAATTTCCCTCTCTCCCAATGTCATATTTCGATGCGGAGAGCGAGGAGTATATGACGATGCACACCAATGCGATCGCAATCACAGTGAATGCGGCGGAAACACTGTCCTCTTCAGACATTGTGGCGCTGACACATTCCGGAGACTCTTCGCCGAACGGGCCGGAAAAGAGTGCCGGTGGAGTTTTCGCCAATGTATCCAGCCTGAGCACCCTGCGCAACGACCAGATTCGCCCGGTGCGATGGTTCACAGTCTGGGGCATCATCCTGTTTGGTTGGTTCGGGTTGTTGATTGGAATTGGTCATGTTCGTCGTCAGCGAAGTGATCCGCGTCTGAAGAGAAGGCGTGAGGCACCAGTGGTGGCAGAAGCCGGTCTTACCGCTGCGGCTTCCCAACTGCAGTCCGGAGATTCCGCAGCCGGTTGCGATTCAATCCATCGTTCCATCGCCGGCGTGACCGCCGCCTGGGCCGATATTCCCGAAGGCGGACTCACCGCCCGCGATGTGGCGGCCCATTTGAGTCAACTGGGTGTCGATCCGATTCAGGCCCGACAGGCTGAAACACTGCTGGAGAATTGCGATGCCGCGCGTTACGGAGCATCGGAAAAGGATGCTTCTCGATTACTGGATGAGGCCCAGGAACTCGTGCGGCAGATCCTCCAGACACTCCGTCGTCGCGGGGGTGATGTGTCGTGAAGTTGCTGATGAGCAGATCGTGGCCGCTGGGCATGACGGGCTGGTTGGTTTTGCTGGTCATGTTGAGCGCTGCCGGTTGCGGCGGTCGCCCCGATCTTGATACCGCACAAAGATTTCAGGAGGCCGAATCAGCATTTTCGAATGCGCAGTCTGCAGACGATTTTGCTCGAGTAGCTGGCCAGTATGACCAGTTGTTCGCAGATGGCCTGGTTTCCGGCGTTGCATTGTACAACCAGGGCAATGCGTGGATGCGAGCGGGAGAAACCGGTCGAGCGATTGCGGCTTGGCGTCAGTCACAGCGATATCGACCACGTGATCCGTACCTGAATGCCAATCTGCAGAGTGCGCTGACATCCTGTCAAAGCCCGGCTTCTGTGGCTCCCGAGATCGGTGCTGCCGGATATGTGTTCTTTTGGCAGAACCTGTTGAGTTACCCGGAGAAGTTTCTGTTGGCAACTATTTTTCTGACAGCGCTATGTTTAAGCAGTCTGTTGAACCAGTTGCTGGCTCTACGTCAAAGTTTTCGCCGATTGACGATCTTGATCGGTGTGTCGTTTGCGGTGGCAGCCGTTTCGGCTGCCTGGGACTGGCAACGATATGAACAGACAACTCAGGGAGTCGTCGTTCTGAAGGAGGTCGAAGCTCGCAAAGGAAACTCGGAATCATACGAAGCAGCTTTCACAGAACCACTCAGCGAAGGTTCAGAGTTTGTGGTGCTGGAGGAAAGATCGGACTGGCTAAATATCCGTATCCCTGGTCTGGACACTGCCTGGATCCCGTCGCGTGCGGCCATGACCTTTTGACACAGGATGGGCACTCTTCCCCAACCTTCAGCATGTAATTGACTAACGCTGGCAGCATCAGAGTTCTCTGTTGCCCGCCAACGATATGTCAAAGATGGCCGATTTAATGCTGTCACGGCAGAAAGATGTCCAAGACGGTTGACCGGTCACTCGGAGTCACGGTAACGGTTTCAACGTCTGCCGGAATCAATATGGTGGATCCGGGTGGCAACGAATGAATTCCATCGGAACTCTCCATGCTGATCTGTCCGTCCAGTGTCATAAGAATGTGAAACTGGTTGTTTGCAGTGACCTCGAACTGCCGGCCAGTAATGTGACGATGAATCACGAAGTATTTGTCTCGCACCAGTTCTTCGTGCACATGCTCGCCGCTCGAGAGAACCGTGGGAGTTACGGGCATCACGGGGCCGCGGTCAAAGTCGATGCAGGCAAGTGATTGTTCCACGTGAATTTCCCGGGGTTTGCCGTCAGTGTCCACCCGTCCCCAGTCATGCAGCCGGAATGTGAGATCACTCTGCTGCTGAATTTCCGCCAGTACGATTCCTGACCCGATGGCATGCACGGTTCCGGCCGGAACAAAGATGCAGTCCCCAGGCTTGACACCAAAGATATGGAGACATTCTTCGATTGTACCGTTCTGCAGGTGTCGGGAGAGTTGCTCCCGGTGCACACCTGGTTTCAGGCCAGCGCAGATCTGACCGTCCGACCGTGCGTCAAGAACGACCCACGCCTCGGTCTTGCCGTTTTCCGTGGCATCGTGATGTGTGGCCTGTTCATCGTTGGGATGAACCTGCAGCGACAACCAGTCATTGGCGTCCAGAAATTTGATTAAAAGTGGAAACTGGGTGAGCCCTGCATGGCGGCCGAGTATTACGGCACCAAACTGCTCCAGAAGCCGGCTCAATGTTGTTCCAGCATGAGGTCCCCGTGCAACCACGCTCTGATCGACCCCGTGATCAGCCAGTTCCCAGCTCTCTGCATAATCTGATTCCGGTCCGATATCCTTGCCGAGCAGTTCTCCAAGGCGGCGCCCACCCCAGCGAATGCGTTTGAGCATCGGTTCAAAGATCAGCGGATTCATACGGCTTCCATTCCGTTACAGGAGTGTCAATTTGCCCGACCGTGGTCCACCACAGCAGAGGATCACCGGTCGTGTTCAAGGAATGGGTGCAGTACGCAAAAAGACAATCGTAACATCCTTACCTTCAGGGACTCGAGATGAGTTCACCACCCGAACGTGTTCCGAGCGCTCTCCACACACTCAAGTCGATGCTGTTTGACACCGTGTGCACGCTGCCGTCTACCAAAGCGGCCTGGATCATACCAGCGTGATGGCTCCGTGAAGTGACGATCGCGTAGCTGGGGGTTCCGTTGATACTGTCTTTGCCTTCCTGCCAGGAGTTGTAGTCGCAGTCCCAGATTTTTGGGTAAAAAGGGTTCCTGGTAGCATTCGACTTGAACTCGATGAAATCGCTGCACGGCAGGAATGAATTTGGGGTAAGCACAGTGGTGATTCCCTCATGGTGAACACGACCATCTGGCCACTCTGTGTGTCCGGTATGCTTAAAATGGGTTCCGCTGGCTGCCACAGCTTGGGCCTCGGCGGCTGATGTTGGTATCGAAGCGGTGGGTGGTCCGCCATTGCGACGATACGGCTGCCATGCTTTGACTTCGGCTGCCAGCAGGGTGTTGCTGGTTCCGTCTGTGAATTGTGACAGTCCGAGGCCGGCGTTTGGGTAGAATGCTCCGTCACCACCCTGCCCTGTCGCCGGATCAAATATGAACCAGGTACCGAAACTGAAGCCATAGTTTGTTGGGTAGAGAGTGACCTTGCCACCACCGGGTTCACGTGCTTCGTCGCTGCGAGGATCACTTGGGCAGGCATAGATGGAAATCTTCCGGCCGTCGATCGCAGTCTGGAAATCCCAGGCAGTACTGAGGTCGACGGCGTTGTACAGAATTCCCTGGTCCAGGAATGGCAGAATCCGACCGTGAACTCCCCAGGAACCATTGTTGCTCGTTTGAGTTCGTTGAGGGTCGATGCACGCGCTGGGCGGCAGTACTCTGGCGACGTCGACATAGTTGTGGAGCGCCAGGGCGATCTGCTTGAGATGGTTGCGGCACTGTGTTCGTCGAGCAGCTTCGCGTGCCTGTTGAATGGCCGGTAACAGCAGAGCGATCAAAATTGCGATGATCGCAATCACGACCAGCAACTCGATGAGCGTGAAGCCTTGTTTTCGGATGCGCATTGCGTGTGAATTCTCTTGAAGTTCCCGTAAGTCTTTCGAAGCCCGACCTTCTCCCGCATGTCGGGGTTCTGGATTTGGCACAAGTCCGTTTACAAATCTTAATTGGCAAACGCAAGATCCCACAGTCTCACCCAAAGTGAGCGACCGTGTCATCAGTGTGTTACCAATGACGAAACAACGCTTTTCACTGGCTTACCAATCTGTGTTTTGCGTGACAATGAATACTTGAACCTGCGATCGGGTGACACTTGCGCAAAAAAGGTCTTAGCAAGAAGCGGAACTCTGTAAAAAACAATGAGGCGCAGGGATTCGCAGGAAGGCGACTCGGTTTGCAACGGTTTGTTATGCGACCAAACCCAACCCCTCGTTTGACGTCAGGAGTTGCACTTGACCTCTGCATCCAGTTCTTTAGCCGTTTTGGCGCCATGCTTGCGGAGAAGGTTGGCGATTTCTTTATTTTTGGCTCCCGTCAGAGATGTATCGCCAGTCAACGTCCTCGGATTCACATCTGCACCCGTTGGTCAAGGGGAGTTCGACGACTTTCCTGTGACTGTCACCAGCCGCGCTAGGCAACGGTGTATCTCCATCCCAGGCTGTTCCACTCACGTCTGTTCCATCAGCCAATAGCAGTTGAACTTTTTCGATGTCTCCTTCATACGCAGGAGAATTCAAACCACAAACGTTTCGGTATCACATCCCGCGGGCAATGCAGCGGCACACATAATTTTTATTAGGTATTTCATCGCGTCAGGAATTTTGTTTTCGAATCTGCGGCCATTGTAGGCGCGTCGCTGCAGTATATGAATGGGGCAATGATCTGACGCGCGAACCAAAGAGTGAAATCCACTCTAAGTGTTGCTCGGAGTGTGTTCGGCATGTGTAAGTCGGACGACATGTGTGTGCATCTGATGTCCTGTAAATTCGATGACGCGATAACCCGGAGGCTTACTGACAAACTGAGGCTCGGTACCGCGCGGGTCAAACTGTAAGCCGGTTGAGGGGGTAGTGACGACGCGAGTTCTGCCGATGACTCCTTCGAATTCATGATGCACATGGCCACAACAAATCAATCGGAGGGATGGGTGATCCTGCACAACATTCAGCAGCAAAGAACGATCCTTCAGGCCGATTGCGTCCATCCATTCACTGCCGACGTCGATTGGGGGATGATGACAAAACACCACACACGGATTATCGCCGTGTTCGGCCAGGCGTTTACTCAGCCACGTTGCTTGGGCTGATCCGAGTTGGCCCGATACCTGGCCGGGGGCATGAGTATCCAGGCCAAGGCAAAGCCAGGAACCGCAATGGAACGAGAAGGTGATCCGGTCGTCGTTCGGAATTTCACCAGGAACTTGTCGCTGGATCACATCGCCGTGAATGGATCTCATCACGTCGCGGTCGTCGTGATTTCCCGGAATGATGGCAAGTCGATCAAGCCACGGAGCAAGCATTTTGCGAACGGCTGTGTAGCTTTCCGGGTGTTCATCGTGAGTGTGGTCGCCGGTAATAATGATTCGATCAAATTCAATTTCGTCCTGCAGAATTGCGTCAGTGACGCTTTTCAGCGTTCGTCGGGTTGGAATGCCCTTCAGAGTAGACTCCAGGTCGCGAAACAAATGCAGGTCAGTGAGCTGCAGGATTCGAGTGTCAGCCATGGCTGTTCAGCATGAAATAAAGTAAGGAAGTGCTAAACAACGAGCCGTGAGGCCCATTGATAACGTCCGGATTTCGTAAAGATCGTCGTGTTGTTGGCGAAATACAGTAAAATGGGAACTTACGTGCTTGCTAGAGACTCTGAGTCAATGGAACTTCTGTGGTTGTATTACGCACCCACTCCTGCACGGATACTGAACAAACATGCAGTCGAATGAGAAAAAAAAACCGGAAGAACTGCTGTCGGCGTCATTTGACGGCGAATTCACCGGTGTGTTCCATGTTTCGGACGAGCGGAGAGCGGAACTCGATAATGAATGGTCGATTGTGCGATCAGAGATTCGATCATGGCCCGTTAAGTCGGTCGATTTAGTGGAGGCAGTTCGTGCCGAGGTTAGCCGGACACCACGACCGTTACCTGCCAGTCAGGACCAACACTGGTCCGGGCGCAATGCTTGGCTGGCCGTGGTCACGGCCAGCGCGACCATAATTGTGTTGATGGCTCTTCCGCTGCTGCGCAATCGCGGGGCCGATATCGGTGAGTTGCCGGCACCGCCCGTCGGGGTTGGAAACGATCTTGATCCTGCAAACTATGATATTGTCGTTGTGAATATGGCCGAGAATGCCGACATCGAAGACACTGTTCGTGAAATGTTGGGGGCCGCAGAAGATCGAGGTGCGGAAATCACATCGCTGCATTCCGAAATCGACGAGGGTGCTCAGTATTCTGCTGGTTTCCTGCTGACCGCCGGGAGTGAGTCTCAGGTGATCCTGAATTCACTGTCCAGCGATCAGGAAACTCTGGAATGGAACCCTGTGGACATCGATGGCAGGACCAATGAAGAAATCAAGGCTTTGTTCCTGGCGTTAATGAAAGTACCGACCAAGTCTGACAAGGTCTTTGGTGCCATGTATGTGGTTGACGAGACGAATCTTTCGATTTCGATGGAAGAACTGCGGGACGATACGATTGAGTCTACACTATCGGTCGCTTTAGCTGCTGCGGACGAACCCGCGTCTGACAGTGTGAAAACTAGGACCGGTTTGAAGGCCAGCAGTATCCTGAAACCCGGGGAAACACCCGTCGCGGCGCCGTTGATCGTTATCTTTCGCAAAAGGGTCTCTATTCCTACCACGGAATCGGATCAGGGAAACCTGACGCACACTCTAAATTTAGAGCCTGCCGTTTGAGCACGGGAATCACACTTTGCGACCAGTCCACAAAGCCCGGCTTTTTCCAAAAGCCGGGCTCCTTCGTTCGTCAGATCCTTGCAATGTGCTGCATACTGTGGTGCCGTGTCAGACCGTTTGGAACGTGGCCTGTTGGCACACCGGCTCTCCACAGCTCAAACGCCTGTTTGCCCGGTGGATTGACTGTGATACAGGCTTTACGTATCGCGTGATCGTGGCTTAGAATCTGTGCCATATCTGCTGCTAATCAGCGAAAATCGCGAAGACCGGTTAGATTTGAATCCTGGAAACACGTCATCCGCCATGCCCAAAACATGTTTTACTTTCTGGTTGAGCCTGATTGTAGTGCTGAGATGCGGTGATGCAGTTTCCCAGGATGTTCAGCCACAAATCACAGTACTCCACCCCGGCTTTGAAGCATTAACGGCAGATCTGTTGTTGCTCACGGGACTCACTAGTCCCGAAGAACAGGAATACGGACCCGAACTGGAAGCCTTTATTCAGGACATCTCAATCGGCATGGACATGGCCCGTCCGATACGTGTCGATGTGCTGAGCGGTTCCGGACCCGTCAATTATCTCGTTTGGATTCCGTATGAAAACCAGGACGATTTCCTGGAGAATCTGGATTCGCTTTCGTTTCCGGCATTTCAACAACGTGGACAGCCCGGATTTTATCTGCTGGACGACGGAATCGATAAAGGCTGGCTCCGGTTTCGGTCGCAGCCCAATTATGCAATTGTGGCACTCAGCACACCAGAAACGCATGACGTTACAAAGCAGCAGGTTCTGGCCGCGGACGCTCCTGAAGCAACGTTTGTGGAACTGAAAAAATTCAGCGCCTCTGCTCTGCTGAAACTCAGCAACATCAGAGCGGATGACGAGAGCCAGTGCAGTCGCCGTAAGTCGTTTATAGGAATGCGGAAAGATGACATGGCGACTCTGCTGCAGCGACCGAGGGAGTCGACAAGTGAATTCGAACTTCGGAAGGGGACGTGGTCAGTCATTTACCATGAACTTCAACGCATCTATGTTGAAGCTGAATCAGTCAATATCTGGTCCAGCCTGGATCGAAAGAATTCCAGAGCATCGGTTTCATTCGATACCAGCGGAATTGAGACCACTTCGCTGGCGGAGTCAATAGCCGAATTTGGCCAGGTCAAGGATGCGTTCGCTGACATTCGGCCGCTGGCCGGAACCGTGCTGTCCGCCCGACTGAATCACCCGGTCGACAGTCTTCGCCAACAGAACGCCTCAAAGTTTCTGGACCTGCTGGCGGTCGTTGTCCACAATCGCATCAACAGTTTGACAACGCTGCAGGACGCCGAGAAACAGGCGACACGAATTATTTTTGATGATATTGCCGAGATATTTCGTGATGGCTTCGCGAGTGGAAACGTCAATGGGTTTGTTGAAGCCATTCATAACGGAACAAAGTTCACAATGGTGGGGGCTGTGTCGGCTCCAGGTTCGGCGCGACTGACAGAAACGCTCAAAAGGTTACCTTTGGCTCATTCGGGTAACACGGTGGTCCTGGAATTCTCTACCGTGGATGACATCACGATTCATCAGGTCAGTCTAGCCGCAGGATTCGTTGACATGGTGGATGAGCTGTTTGGTGTTGGCCGGGAATTCCTGATTGGAATTGGCCGGGAACAGGTATGGCTGGCAACAGGTCCGGGTTCAGTCACATTGCTGGAAAGTAAGATTGGCGAGGCAGGCGGTGCTGAGGCCTCTCCAATGGTTCTGAGTGCGGATATCAGGCTGGCACCATGGATCAAACGGTTGTATGAACTGGCAGACAAACGTGAGAAACCTAAGGCAGTTGAAGAGCGAGCTGCATGGCGTGAGAACCTGCTTCGCATTGAGCAATTATCTGAGTCACTGAGCGCGGACGATGGTCTGAGACTGTCGATGACCAGCGCAAAAAATGAACTGTCGGGAGTGGTCCGTTTGAACAAAGGATTGTTGAGGTTTCTGGGTCGCCAGATTGCCAGGTTGACAAAAGAGAATCTGGAATTCTGACCGGCTGCTGACGGAAATTCACGACTTTTGTGAGAAATGTAGCGGGTGACAGGGATGTCCGTGGAATCTGCAGATTCGTCATTGGATCGTCCGAACCAACCAGTGGACGACATCGAACTGGCATATCGTGAAGCACTGGCCGCGCTGGATGAAGCGGAGGTTCAGGTCGGCAGTGCGCTGCTCGATGCCGTCGATGTTGAAGCAGTGGCACCGGAAGAGCCCGAACGGGCATTTGTTTCCATCGGTGAAGATCTCGCGAGGGATCTGCAATCTGACGACGGCGACGATTCCATCCATAATGTGCGGGACGATCGGATCTCGCCGCGCGAAGTCATCGAAGCGGCATTATTTGTGGGTGGTGAGGTGGCCTTAACCGCTCGTCGGCTGGCCGGACTGATTGGTCGTGAGGTGGATTCTGGCGTGGCCGCCAAGATCATCGATCAGCTCAACCAGGATTACGCGAGGGATAATCGGCCCTATTACATTCAGCTGCATGAAGGTGGATTTCAGCTACAGCTGCGCGAAGACTTTGCGCGGCTGCAGAGTCAGGTCTATGGAATGGGACCAAAAACCATTCGACTGGCGCCTGATGTCTTGGAAATCCTGGCGTTCGTAGCCTGGAATCAGCCCGTTGACGCCTCAGATCTGGAGGAAACCGGTCAGGCCAAACCTATGACTGCTATTCGTCAGTTGATTCGGCTTCAGCTGCTGGAAGTAGAACGCAACAACAGTCAACGGCGGGATGTCACCTACAGGACCAGTCAGGGGTTCCTGGAACTCTTCGGCCTTAAGAGTCTGGAAGAATTGCCCCAAGCGGACATCTTCCAATTCAAATAATGCTATTCCGTGGGCTTATCCGCCTTACGTTGCTCGGCGGTGGCTTCACGTTCCTCAATTCCACCCACCGCTATAAGTCGTCGCTTCAACGTACGAACATCGGCATCCAGTGCTCGCCATTTTGTGTTTTTCCTGCGCACCTTTTCTGCCACTTTGTCAGCATCCAGCTGATTGACCCAGCGTGATAGTCTTTCCTGGGCAAGCTTGAGCTGCCGCTCGATTCGCTGGCGGTCCATAAGACATTCCGTTTGATTCGGGGGGAAAGTTGGACCCGGCAAGCCCGGGGAAATCAAGCGGGGTATTGTGACAAGCCATCACCAATTCTTCAACGCAGAATCAGATCGTTCCCGCCGAGAATAAGTGTCAATTTTGCAAAACACAGACGAAGTTACTACCGTGACTCTGTTTCTCGAGGCTGGGAGTCCCTAAACATCCTGTGCTCTTAAAAAAAGCAGAGCGTTCCTGCCGAAGCTCCTGTCTTAGTGCCAGGAAACCGTTGTTCAGGTGAGGGCATGCGGCCCTGCCGAAATCGTCCAGCCTCACGGCGGTTCTTCTTTCACTCCGCAACATTCAACATTCAACATTCATGATGTCACAGTACTCATCTCGCCTTAAATTCGCGCTGCGCAGCAGCGCCGACGTCGCTCATCTGATCCTGCAGTATTACCAGTCTCAGAAACTGAGCGTGGAATCCAAGGCAGACGATTCACCGGTGACGGCAGCAGATCGAGGGGCTGAGCAGCTGATTCGTGCGCAACTGAGCGAGTACTTTCCAGACGATGGAATTCTGGGTGAAGAATTCGACGACGTCCCATCGTCCTCCGGATACCGCTGGATTCTGGATCCAATCGATGGAACAAAGCCCTTTATTCACGGAGTGCCGTTGTTCGGGACGCTTGTCGGTGTCGAGTTCGAAGGACGTATGGTGGCCGGTGTGTGTCGCCTGCCGGCTCTGGACGAAGTCATGTACGCGGAAGACGGAGCCGGTGCCTGGTGGCAAATCGGTGACGAGTCCCCACGAAGGGCCTATGTCTCGGATGTGGCAACTTTGAGTGAATCGCGGCTCATGATCACCGAACCAACTTATTCCATTCAATGTGGGCGGCAAAAAATCTTTGACGACCTGATGAAGAGAGTTCGGCTGGCAAGAGGCTGGGGCGACTGCTATGGCCACATGTTGGTAGCGACGGGGCGGGCCGAGATTGCCGTGGATCCCGTAATGTCCGCCTGGGACATTGCGGCATTGATTCCCATCGTGCGCGAAGCCGGTGGAAGTTGTACGGACTGGAAGTTCCAGGAAAACATTTTTGGCGGTGACGGAGTGTCCTGTGTTCCGGGGCTGATGGACGAAATCCGTGATCTGTTGAAGGATGCTCCGCCGATCCGTATGAGATCATGAGATTGCAGCAGTGTTTGGGCAGCCGCACATGCATATTCAATTTACATTTGTGAGATATTGTACACCGCAGCAGGCGCGAAGAAACATGTGATTGCGGTCAGCAACAGAATGCCGCTGCGTCAGCGACCCGTGACACCACCAATCCTCGATTGTCCGCACGATCTTTACGGTGACTGGCCCGACTGTAGGACCGTAAACGTAACCAAAGAAGTGAATTCCCGGACGCAGTTCTGGATCAATTCCGCCATCGTGAACGAACCACAATGTTGTCGCAAGGTTAGCGATAACGCTCAGGTCGTGCTTGGACTCCAAGCACGACCATCCGTATTCACCCGGCTTTGAGATTTGGCCGGCCCAACAACGCCAGGACCCACTCAATGAGCGACCGCAGTCAACAGGAGCCAGCCATTGATCCAACAGCAGTAACAGCAGTCATTCGCATTCGTCGCAGTATCAAGCCAGCTCAGTTTATTAGCAGACGTATTGATGACACGATCATCACTGAGCTACTCGAAAACGCCAATTGGGCGCCAACTCATGGGATGACTGAACCGTGGCGTTTTTTCATTTTCAGCGATCAGGCGAAGGAACGTCTGGGGCAGCTGCTTGCCAGACAGTATCGGACATGCACACCTGCCAACAGCGTCAAACCTGGAAAGGCCGAAAATCTGATTGAGTCCTGCCGACGGTCCTCACACGTGATTGCCATTGGTATGAAGCGTCAGGATAGTCGCAGAATTCCCGAGATCGAAGAAATCCAGGCGGTTGCCTGTGCTGTTCAAAACCTGCACCTGACAGCAACCGCTCATCGACTGGCGGGCTACTGGTCGTCCGGAAAGACCGTCTGTAGCAATCAGTTTCGTGACTTTCTTGGACTCAGCCCGGACGATCGTGTTCTTGGAGTGTTCTATCTGGGCTACTCGGGCGGCGCGTGGCCAGACGGTCAGCGCTCAGCTGCAGCAGACAAACTGCAATGGTTTCGGGAATAACTGTTCTGAGCCGCTTAGGTCTCAGTCATCACGGTGCCGGAAACAGAACCATTAATCGTTGCGACGGGTCGCGAGGGCGTACACAGGCCAGTCGATTCCGCAGTGACTGCAATGGAATCCAACGATGGTGGCTGTGCCGGGAATTGGCCGATGATTCCGATGGCTGACCAATCCATCCTCCAGCTCAAGCGGTTCCACGTCGACCGATTCACACTCTGGACAGTCACGATTATCCCGGATCGTGCGAGCCCGATCAGCGGGGTGTGTAAAACGACCACTGATCACGGTTCTGGCGCCCCGCTGACGAAAACGGAGAACATGGGGGCGATCCGTATCTCTTAATTCCTGGTCCGCTACTGCCGGCTCCTCCGGCGGAGTGTAGAGTCGTAATTTAATGCGGCTCATAGTGATTCGTCCCTGAGTCACGATGATGATTTGCACGATCCACACGGTGTTCGTGTGAGCAATCCATAGCCCACGGTCAGTCAGAAATGACGACCAAACGCCGAACTAAAGAACTGTAGGCTTCACGAGCCGGTTACTCAAGATCTCATCCCTTCAAAGGCAGTACAGAGAACATAAGTAAAATAGAGGATTGTCCAGCATTGTTGCTCAGGCAGCTCAAGCTACTTTGACTGTCAGAGTTATGCGCCGCAATGAGTCTGGTCAACTCCAATCAGTGATGGCATTCGCTGGAAGGCTCTTTACAACGAAAGGATTGTCAGCAGTCCGTAAATCACAGCCATGCCGACCAGAATCTTAATGAACATCGTGGCGGCAGATCTGAAAATTCGCTCGGGCAGTTCGTAACGAGTGGCGCAATAAACCAAACTTATGGACAGTGACAGCGGAACTGCATAAAAAATTGTGGGCATCAGTTGACTCCGTTAGCTCCGTGACGTGTGCGGTCAGTCCTTTTCTGTGCTGCTGGACGATTCATCTTCATCACCGTAACCGTAGGCCGGGCCGTCAAATGCATCCCAGATGGCCATAATATTCAACAGGCCGGCAATCCATGTGAAGACACATGCGATGTCAAATTTCTGGCTGAGCCGATCATGCATCCGATCCAGCTCTTCGTGATCCCGCGGAGCCTGAAACCAGTCTAGGAATGGGCGATCAATGGTACCGACAACTTGACCCTGCATGCTGGATTCACCCGGGGCCAGATCGCAGCGCACGACTTGTCGCGGAGATCCAAAGACCGGTTTTCCAAGAACCGGGCGCCCACGCAGGGCAAAGCTGACAGACTCGCCGTCCTTTGATATTCCAGTCAAAGTGCCAGTGACTCGCTGTTGCGGTTCCAGCTTCAACTCGCCGTTGATCCTGAGATTGTGCTGCCTGTGGTCCGGTCCGGCTCCAATCACATCGCCTTCGAAGTTGGCGATCAATGGAGCATCCGGTGCATAGGGCACATTCTGCGGATTCCGATATCGCCAGCTTTGGATCAGTGCAGGCATGGCCGGAACACCGACAAAGACCTGAACATAGTAGCCTAGGCTTCGCTCTGTCTGATAACGACCCGATTGAAGCTGCGCTGGCACCATGCCGCCTCCAGCTGTCTGAATCACATGGAAGTAAACTGGCTGACCTCCACCTAGCACCAATCCGGCAAAGAACGTTGACAGGATGCAACTGGCGAAAATACCGCCTTTCAGATGACGTCTCTGATAGAAATGGCCTGCACCCGGGATCAGGAATGCCAGGACGGCTGCCCGACCGCGAGAGCCGAGCCTGATTCTGGGGTCTTTCATGAATAACTCCGTGAGGGGGCAGATTCAACGACGGCACTGCAGCAGTGGCCGGGTAATTACTTGAAGAGCAGGATTGACCCGACGGTTTGCACGAGTGAGAAATTGAGAAGAATCATATTTGGGGAACTGCCCCAGATACCAGAGAGACGCGTGAAGTCTGTGGCGGTTTCGGGATTCGACACTAAATATTCGAATTCACTCATCCTCAGGACTGGAGCGCCCCGATCTTCCGAAGAAAGTTCCAGAAAGAGACGAACCAGCGGCAGCGAAAAGCGGGTCACCTGCGATTGACTCCGGCTCTCAGTTATTCTCAACGACTCAATGAGAAGCTGACAGCTGGACTGGACAGCCATCAGGGGGATTGGCAGAATGCTTGGCCCGTTTCCGCTGATTGGAGATAGGCCGAGCGGACGTGTAGATCAGCTGGTTAGATCGCAGCTCTGATAAAGCTGAGGTCGGAGGTTCGAGTCCTCCCACGTCCATTGGCAAATTCGACACATCAGCAGTGAGATTGTTTTCTTCCTCGGGGACGTAGCTCAACTGGGAGAGCGCCGCCCTTGCAAGGCGGAGGTTGTCGGTTCGAGCCCGATCGTCTCCACTGATCTTGAATCTTGTCAAAAAACAGATTCACACCGTTGACGATCTGCTATGACGTCGATAAAGTACTGTGCTCGCGACTTTGGACCTAACTCAAGTTGCGACAACGATCTTTGACAATTAGAAGAAGTTTAAGTGGCATCTAAATTGCGTTTTTCCGGAGTGGAAACTGGCTGCCTTTCTAGGTAGTTCGGTTTGCACTTCCGAGCAGTATCAAAACGAGTGCCGACTTGTTTTGATGAACGAATCGTTACCGTGTTGGTCTGGGATCTTGGTCAGCTGACCGTGGATCTTTGTGGCCAGACACGTAAGGGCGTGTGGGGGATGTCTTGGCGTCAATTGGCGATGAAGGGCGTGGAAGGCTGCGAAAAGCCTGGGGGAGCTGTCAAACGAGCGTTGATCCCGGGATCCCTGAATTACCGCATATTGAATACATAGGTGTGCGGGGCGAACGTGGTGAACTGAAACATCTAAGTAACCACAGGAAAGGAAAGCAACAGCGACTTCCTTAGTAGCGGCGAGCGAAACGGAAACAGCCTAAACCGTCGGCTTGTCCGGCGGGGTTGTGGGGCTCACATATGAAGTTACAAATTCGGCGGCTAGAAGAATCCGATGGAATGCGGAACCACAGAGGGTGACAGTCCCGTACTTGAAAGCTGACCGAACTTCGTGAGGTTCCCCGAGTAGGGCCGGTCACGTGAAACCCGGTCTGAATCCAGGAGGACCATCTCCTAAGGCTAAGTACTTATTGACGACCGATAGTGAAAAGTAGCGCGAGCGAAAGATGAAAAGCACCCCTTCTAGGGGAGTTAAAAGTACCTGAAACC
>Ga0310123_10000498_pt1 | contig 35191 bp, 26 predicted proteins | sample CB6_AW_1057_MG_FD_203505 | JGI IMG/M metagenome (GOLD analysis project Ga0310123, IMG submission 203505) | Marine microbial communities from Western Arctic Ocean, Canada - CB6_AW_1057 | ecosystem: Environmental > Aquatic > Marine > Oceanic | place: Canada: Western Arctic Ocean | collected... | reverse complement strand
GTCGAGAAGGGGGCTCCGAAGAACTCCATGCTGTAGCTGGCACTGACGCCGACGATTTCGCCGAGCACGAAGGCGAGGACCATGTGAGTCGAGGCGACTCGGCGGGAGAACATCCCGAGCATGAAGGTGGCACCCAGCGGGCCGAGGAAACAGTTGAAGCCTCGTTGGCAGAGGTCAATGATGTTGGTGCCCTTGGAGAGGTGGTAGAGACCCAGGGTATAGAGCACGACGACAACTCCCATTGCCGCGGTCAGGTAGCGGGCCCGTGCCAATTCACCGGCCTCGGTCGCCTGTGTCTTGGAGAGCGGGCGGAAGAAGTCGACAGTCAGGATGGTGCTGCTCGAGTTGGCTCCGGAATCGATCGTCGACATCGCCGCGGCGAACAGCGCCGCCACCACCAGCCCACGCAGGATCGGAGGCATGTAGTGACGGATGAACTGCGGGAAGATGCTGTCCTGGGCCTTGTTGAGTGTCTTCTTGAGCTCTTGCCGCTGTGTGGACTGCTCGGCTGCGATCGTCTCGGCCGCCTGCTGACCGTCGTTCCGGCGGGCCGCCTCGAGGGTGTCGTCGAGTTGTTTGAGTGATGCGGTGGACTGGTTTCGCGCGATGCTGGCATCGAGTGGATGGTCCTGGATGTAGTAGGCCAGGGAGACTCCGACACCGGCCAGGATGATCCCGATCCCAAAACTGGCCAGGGCGCTGATTAGGTAGCTGGTCCGGGCTTCGCGGACATTCTTGACCGTGAAGTACCTCTGCAGCGCCACCTGGTTGGCCCCGTGGGTGCAGATGAACCAGAAGAACATGCCGATGGAGATCGTGAACACGGTCGAGCGGTTCCCGACATCCAGGCTGAACCACTCGACCTGCTCGTGCTTCGTCGCCATCGAGTGGCTGACCCAATCGCCCAGACCGCTGCCGGTGTCGTAGGCGATGTAGCCCATGGTGAACAGGGCACCGACCATCAGCACAAGGAACTGGATCACGTCGGTCCAGACCACCGCGCGGATGCCGCCCAGGGTGGTGTAGAGGATCGAGAACATCCCCACGGCGGCGATCACCAGGTGCATGTCGGCATCGCGGTATCCGGTCGAGGGGTCGTTGGTGCCCAGGAACCAGCCGATGTCCAGGTGGGCGATATCGACCAGGGCACTGGCGGCGGTCAGCACGACGACCGAGATCCAGCCAAAGATCAGCAGCAGGCAGAAGACGGCCGAGAGGGCTCGGACGGCGTAGTTGAACCGGCGATCGAGGTATTCGTAGGCGCTGGTCAGGTCCAGCCGCATGAAGAACGGGATCCACAGCGCCCAGACCACCACCAGCACCAGCGGGATTGGCAGCTGGCGTGTCAGGAACGCCACCCCGGTGCGAAACATCTCACCGGGCATTCCCAGGTAGGTGATCGTGGAGAGCAGCGAGGCGAAAATGCTGATCCCGACAGCCCAGGCTGGCAACGAGCGACCTCCGAGGAAGAAATCGTCGGTCGACTTTTGCCGGCGGGCGATCGCGAGCCCCATCCCCATCATCGCTGCCAGGTAGAGCACGATTACGACCAAGTCCGCGGTGCTCAGGCCCCCTTCGGGGATCACCGAGGTCACATCGGGAGTGGCGGATTCGTCCGGCGGCAGCATCGTGTGTGGGGCCCGGAGGATGTGCGAGATGTCCGAGGGTACTCGAGGGGGTGATCGAGATGCCAGCCAGTGGGTTTGGTTGCAATCGAGGCGGCCTGGTTGCAGGATGAAACGCCTTGGTGGGGACCGTGTCGGGTTTCCGGGCGATGTCGAGTGAGCAGCGGGAGCAGGTGAGGATGAGTGCAACGGAGACGAAGCTGTCGGAGTTGGGGATCACGTTGCCCGAGGCACCTCCGGCTGTGGCCGCTTACGTGCCCTGGGTGCGGACCGGTTCGCTGGTGGTAACCAGCGGCCAGTTGCCCTGGGTCGACGGCGAGTTGTCTCACACGGGCCGGATCGGTGCCGAGTTGACCGACGAGGAGGGTTACCAGGCGGCGCGGAACGCGTTGATCAACGCGTTGGCCCAGTTGAAGGAGGCGGTCGGGGACCTGGACCGTGTGGTGCAGATCGTGCGGATGGAGGGCAACACGCACTCGGCACCGGGTCATCGTGGCCAGCCGCAGGTCCTCAACGGGGCCTCGGACCTATTACTGGAGGTCTTTGGTGACCGCGGCCGGCACACTCGGACGGCCCTGGGCATCAGCGAGATGCCATTGGATGCTGCGGTGCAGATTTCGGTGTGGGCCGAGGTCAGCGACGAGTAACCGCCGCCGGAAACGGCAACCGGCGACGTCTCGAGGGGAGACGTCGCCGGGATTGAGCCGTTGGCGTTTGGGCCGGGTTGCTACTTGGCGGCGGCGGTCTGTGGGGCCTTGTAGCCGGGTGCGGCGACGAAGGTCACGGTGCCCTTGCCGTCGGCGGCGTTCCAGATGCGGATCTCACCGTCGTAGCTCCCCGTGGCAATCAGCTTGCTGTCAGCGGTGACGGCGACCGAGTAGACCCAGTCCTTGTGACCGGCGAGGCTGCGGATCTGCTTGCCGTCTGCAACGGTGTGCACCCGCGCGGTCTTGTCGGCGCTGGAACTGTAGACCTTGCCGTCCTTGGCCACCACCACCCGGAACACCTCGTCGCCGAAACCACCGATGGCCCGGACCTGCTTGGCGTCCTTAGTGTTCCAGACACGAATGTTCTTGTCGCGTCCGCTGGTAATGACCTGGTTGCCGTCGGCACTGAAGCCCACACCGAAGACCGGCTGGCCGTGGCTGTTGAAGGTGACCAGCGAGTCGCCGGTCTTGGTGTCAAAGACTTTCGAGGTCTTGTCGCGGCTGGCACTGGCCATTTTTTTGCCGTCGGGAGCCCAGGCGACGTCCATCACCCAGTCGGCATGGTCCTCGATCACCAGCACCTGCTTGCCACTGGCGAGGTCGTAGATGCGGATGGCCCGGTCGGCTCCGGCCGCGGCCAGCTTCTTGCCATCGGGGCTGTAGGCGACCGAGAAGACCGAATCGCCGGTACGGACCAGGTCTGCCTGGAGTTTCCCGTCGGCGGTCGAGAACAGCTTGATCTCGCCGATCTGACCGGGGGTCCCGGCGGCGACGGCCATTTGCTTGCCATCGGCCGAGAAGGCGATGTCGTAGACTCGTTCGGCGATGTTGGTGATCCGGCGGACGATCTTGCCGTCGGCGGAATTCCAGAAAATCACCTCGTGATAGCCCGAACTGGCCAGTTGCTTGCCATCGGGGCTGAAGGCGACGGCGGTCACGGGAACCGGCACGCGGTAGGCCTTGGGTGGCATCGGCTGGGGCAGCTTGGGAACGATGGCGATCAGCGGGTCGTTGACGCCGACTCCGGCGTTGAGCCCGGCACCGGTGTTGATCCACTTCTTGATCAGGGCGATCTGGCCGGCGGTCAGCGGATCGGCGTCCTTGGGCATCGAGCCGTCGGCGATCATCGACATCAGCGTACTCTCGTCGGCCTTGCCGACCTCGAACGACTGGCCGCTTTCACCGCCCTTGAGTGTCGCGGCGAAGGAGTCGAGGTTGAGTCGACCCTTGGCGGTGCGGGCGTTGTGGCAGGCGACGCAGCGGCTGGCGAAGATAGGGGCGATCGAGTCGGAGAAGGAGACCATCTTGTCGGTGGCGATCAGGACGCTCTCAAACTGCTTGGAGGCCGAGATCGATGCGAGCGTCTGGGATTCGAGGGTCGCTTCGACCTTGGACAGGTCGGGAGCGAACTTGGTGATGGCGGCCTCGGTGGTCTTCACCTTGGCGTTGGAATCGATGACGGTCTTCTTGGAAGACACGATCGTGTCGTTGGTTTTCTTGAGTGTTTCGCTGGCGGTCTTGGCGGTGGCGGTGGCCTTGGTGGCCTTGTCCATGGCGGCCTTGGCCCGTTTCTGAGCGTCGACGAGTGCCTTGGCGGCGGTCGCGGCTTCCTTGTCGGCGGTGGTCTTGGCGTCGGTGGCCTTCTTGGCGGCATCGGTCTGAGGCTTGACGTTCTTCTCGGCGGCCTTCTGATCATTGGTTGCCTTGGCGACAGCGGCCTTGAGCTTGGCCACCTCATCCTTCATCCCCTGGGCCTTGGTCCGAGCGACCTTGGCGGCGGCTTCGGCGGTCTTCCTCACGGCGGCCGCGGCATCGGCTTTCTTCTTCAGATCGGCTGCCTGCAGCGCGGCGATCTTGGCGGTCGCAGCCCGCTGAGCCTTCAGTGCGACCTCGACCTCGGATGCTGCCTTCCGGGCCTTGGCGGCGTCGGCCTTGAGCTTGACGAGCTTGGCCTCGAGGACCTTTGCCTTGGCCACAGCGGCCTTGAGCGCCTCGGCCGGCGATGGCTTGTCCTGAGCGACCAGGGAGAGGGCCGGGCCGAGCACGATGGCCAGGGCCAGGCTGGAACTCAGCAGGATCGCGGGGATGCGTGTGAGGTACTGTGTGTCGCGCATGTCATTCCCTTTGAGTCGATGGGCTCAATCCACCTGGTGTCGGCGGACCGGTCGCCACAGTCTTTGTCGTGGTCCAGAGTTTCGCAACCGGATCCCCGATGGGAATCTCGGTGAGGTGGGAAAAGTTGGATGGTTCTGCGGGTGGGACGGTCTAGGTGGGTTGCCCCAGCATCCGCGCACCGGGGGGCAATGTCAAGAGGGTGCCGTGTGGGTCGAATGCGGCGGCTGTGGGCGTTTGCCGCGGCGCGAAGCGATAGCGTGGACGGAGAAGTCAGCAGGCCGCGCCGAGAGAACTCGGGGCCAGTCCCAGAGCGGTCGGACTACTTCTTGCGGTGTCGGATCTTGCTCCGCATCCGTCGCTTCTTGCGACCGATCTTGCGGCGACCTTTGCCTGATTTCTTTGTACCCATGTGGCTCTTCGCGAGGAATACTTCCGCCTGGCACGGCAACACCGCCACCCTGCGAGCAAGCCGGGACTTTAGCAGGCCCGGCGACGTCGAGCAACAGCCCGGGAGGGTCCAAGCCCTACGGCGGAAAACGCCACGCCGGATCGCTATCATGGCCGCTTCGTAGTCGGTGGATCAGAAGTGACGTACAGACAAAGAGGGCCTCGATGAGCTCAATGAAATACCGGTGGCTGGGACAAACAGGATTGCAGGTCTCCGAAATCTGCCTGGGCACGATGATGTTCGGTGGACGCACCGACGAGACGCTTTCACGCGAGATCATCGCCCGGGCGATCGAGGGTGGGATCAACTTCATCGACACTGCCGACATCTACAACGCGGGGGTCTCGGAGGAGATCACCGGTCGGGCGATCGCCGATTGCCGCGACCAGGTGATCCTGGCCACCAAGGGCCGCAACCCGATGGGACAGGGGGTCAACGACAAGGGGACCAGCCGGGGGTACCTGCTGAAGGCTTTGGAGGCGAGCCTGAAGCGGCTGGGCACCGACTACATCGACGTCTACTACGTCCACTCGCCCGACTACGACACTCCGATGGACGAGACTCTGCGGGCACTGGACGACATGGTTCGTTCGGGCAAGGTGCGTTACATCGCCTGTTCGAACTTCCGCGCGTGGTACCTGGCCTTGGCGCTGGGCATCAGCGAACAGAGCGGGCTCGAACGGTTTTCGTGCGTGCAGCCGCTGTACAACATCGTCAACCGGGACATCGAGGTCGAGTTGATGCCGCTGTGCCGCGACCAGGAGCTGGGCGTGGTCAGCTACAGCGGGCTGGCTCGCGGTATCTTGACCGGCAAGTACACGAAGTTCGGCGAATACCCCGAGGGGACCCGCGCGTCGCTGGACGACCCGAGGATGGTGCAGGCCGAGCTGCGGGAAGCGAGCATCGTGGTCAGCCAGTCGATCAAGGAGTACTGCGACGGCCGAGGCACTCCCTGCAGCCACTTCTCGCTGGCCTGGTGCCTGGCCAACCCGATCCTGACCTCAGTGATCATCGGGCCGCGGACGATGGAGCAGTTCGAGGACAACCTGGGGTGCCTCGACATCGAGTGGACCGAAGCCGACGAGGCGATGGTCGACTCGCTGGTGCCGCCGGGTGAGCACAGCGGCCAGGGGTTCCAGGACTCGGCCTACCCGGTCACCGGCCGCGGCTAGTCACTCGTAGATCTCCACCGGGCGATCGTCTCGCGATCGGATCAACTCCTCGAGCCGTTTCCAGTCGATTTGGCCGTCGGGCCGTACAAGGAGTTCGGGGCGGTCGGGCTGCGTGTCGGCGGGCACCGGTTTTCCACGTCGTCCGGGGGTGAGTTGATCGACGGCTCCCTGTTGCTGCTCGGGGCTGCCGTCGAAGTCGTAGTCAAACTCGGGCACATCCGGCAGCGACTTCAGGCTTTGCCAACTCATCCAGCGGACGGCCGGGTAGGGGTCCTTGAGTGCGGGAGCCAGGCGGGCCGCGACCCAGTCGGTGCCCGACGCGTCCCTGGCGGGTTCCCAACCGAAGTGCCAGGCCGCGATCGCCCGCTGGCCGGCGTCACCTGAGAGCACCCAACGCAGTCCCGCCGAGACGTCTCGATCCGGACCGGCCAACTCGACCCGCGGCTGGTCGTACCAATCGGCGAGATGGCCGGAGGTCCATTCGAGCGTGCGGTCGAGGTGACAGAGGTTGCAGGCGTTGGGCCTCGTGTCCGGGCCGGTGGGCTGGACCCGGGGGCTGTCGATCTGGTGCGAGCGGATTGCCTTGAACAGTGCGTAGCTGGTGTGGGGCATGTGGCAGTTGTAGCACTGGCTGCCGTGGCTTTCGGCGGAGTGGTGAGTGTGGGCCTTGAGCGCGGCGGTTTCGCGGAACTTCGGGTGGCAGCTGGTGCAGGCGGAGTTGCCGGTGGCGACGGGTTTCAACTGGTCGTTGGCCGGGGCGTTGTGCATCGAGTGGCACGAGAGGCACGAGAGTTGGCGTGAGTGGTCGTTGGCGGCGGCGGGGACCTGGTAGCAGGGGGAGCCGAGCAGCCCGTTGTATTCGCGGCCGCCGCTGCGGCAGTTGCCGTCGGCCCAGAAACGGTGCTCGTTGCCGGGGAAACCGTCCCCGAGTGACAGGAAGCGGGCGAAGCGGTCGAGATCCTGGCCGGGTCGGTAGGCGAGGCCGGTCTTGAGAAACTCGCGGGCGCCGACCTGGTCGTTCTCGTGGTTGACCATGTGGCTGTGACACTGGCCGCAGATCTGCGAGGCCATGCGGGGCGAGGAGTGGGCCGGGTTGACGATATCGTGGTCCGTGTCGCCGGCGACTCGTTGCCTGAGTCGTCGGCCGGGGTGGCGGTACTTCTTGACGTGCGCTTCGGCCGGTCCATGACAGGCTTCGCAGGCGATCCCGATTTCGCCCACGCGTGTCTTGGAGAAGTAGTTCTCGGGCGGCTTGCCCAGGCCCGGTTCGCCTCCGACGTTGTGACAGTGAATGCACTGGTGGTTCCAGGTACGGAAGTGTGACAACTCGGGCTTGTCGGGCGGTTGCAGGAACACGTCGTTGCGGTGGACCCAGCGGTGCTCACCGATGTGGTATCGCCAGGGGAACTGCCAGAGTTCCCCGGTCCGGTCGCTGGTGACCCAGAAGACCTGGAAGTGATGCGAGCCGGTGGTGAGCATCACTCGCCGGTCGACTCGCTGGGGGTCCCGTACCGCCATCGCTTCGGGGATGCCAGCCGCCTGGGCCTTGTCCCATTCGGGATTGACCATGTCGACCCAGAACTGTTCGCCGCGGCGTGAGAGCCTGGCGGTCCGGCCATGAGTTTCGAGCCGGTGTCGCGAGTTGAAGTCGTCCCGGGCTCCGGGAACCACTGTCGAGGGCGCTGCCACCTGGGTCATGGTGCGGTGGAAGGTCTTGTGCCAGCTGGCGTACTCGCCCGGGTGACAGCTGCGGCAGGTCTGCGAGGAGACGAAGCCGCGGTCGTCGGAGCGGCGCGGGAGGTAGGTGTCAGCGAGGACGTCAGGGGTGGGCGAGGCGAGGCTCCAGTAGAGTGTTCCCAGTCCGAGCGAGGCCAGGGGGATCAGCAGCAGGCCAGGGCTCTGCCAGCGGTCCGGCAGCGTACGTCGTACCAGCACGGCCGCGACCGCCGCCACGCCGACAAGAATCAGCAGTTCCCGCAGGGGAAGCTCGAGCAGGAGTTGGGCAAAGGCGAGCATGACGGCTTCAGGATAGGTCGCCGTGAGGGTCGGGGGCAACGGGTGTTGTGGCTCCCGGGGGGAGGTGGTTTGGCTACAATCCTCCGAATTGCCGGACCGCCTCGTAGATGACGGCGGTGGCCGTGCTGGCCAGGTTCAGGCTGCGGACCTCCGGTTGCATCGGCAACTGCAGCGTCCGTGCGGCATGGGTCTCGAGCAACGCCGCCGGCAGCCCGCGGGTTTCGCTGCCCAGCACCAGCACGTCGCCGCGGGCGAACGAGGCTTCCCAGATGGCCCGTCTGCCCGACTTGGTCAGGAACCACATCGGCCGCTCGCCGAGCCGCTGCAGCAGCACGCTCCAGTCGTCGACCGCTTCCCAATCGACATGCGGCCAGTAGTCCATGCCGGCTCGGCGGAGGTGTTTTTCGTCGAGCCGGAATCCGAGCGGGCGGACCAGCCACAACTTGGCTCCGACCGCCAGGCAGCTGCGACCGATGTTGCCGGTGTTCTGCGGGATGTCGGGCTGATGCAGCACGACGTGCAGCAGCGGCGTCTCGCTCGAGCCAGCCTGTGCGGGGACCGTCTCGGACATGGTGGGGCTATTCCGAGGTGATGATCCAGACCTGCACGGTCACCGTGCCGGTCTTCAGTTCCCGACCGTCCTGGTCGCCGGCCGTCTCGGACGCCTCGAGCGAATCGGCGAGAGTTTCACCTTGGATCGTCTCGGACCATTCGCTGATCGCCCGGGCCGCTTCGGGGTCATCGGTGTAGTACCTGATCCGGATGCGGTCCTCGATCTCTAGCCCCGAGTCCTTTCTGAGTTGCTGTACTCCGCGGATGCAGTCTCGAGCCATGCCCTCGCGGATCAGTTCCTCGGAGAGCACTGTCGAGAGTGCGACCTGGACGTCGTGATCGTCGCCACAGACCCAGTCGCCGGACTGCTCGGTCTCGACCAGGACGTCCTCGGGCTGCAGCGACACGTCCTGGCCGCCGAAGCTGAGCGTGACGGTTTGGCCGTCGCGGAGCGGGGCGAGTAACTCGGGGTCGACTTCCGGCAATTCCTTGCGGATGGTCCCCAACAGTTGGCCGTACCTGGGTCCGAGAGTCTTGAGGTTGGGCTTGTAGATGTAGCGGACCAGTTCGTCGAGCGATTCGCAGGCGGTGACCTGTTTGACGTTGAGTTCGTCGGCGATCACTTCGGAGAGCCGTTCCACGGAGGCCAGGCGGTCGGGATCGGCTGTCGAAAACCTCAGCTCGGGCAACGGCTGTCGGACTCTCTGGTGGGATTCGTCGCGGAGTCGGTGTCCGAGCCGGACGATTTGTTGAGCGGTGGCCATTTGCAGGTTGAGTTCGGGGTCGAGCAGTGTGGGATCGGCCTTGGGGTATTCGGCCAGGTGGACGCTCTGGTCGCTGTCGGGGTCGTCACCGGCGACCAGGTTCCTGTACAGCCTCTCGGCGAGGAAGGGGATCATCGGTGCGACGAGTTTCGCGAGTGTGACCAGGACAGTGTGGAGTGTCTGGTAGGCGGCGAGTTTGTCGCGGCCGCCCTCGGCGGTGTCATCGTCCCGCGATCTCCAGAACCGTCTCCGGTTGCGTCGGATGTACCAGTTCGAGAGGTCATCGATCAGGGCGGCCGTGGCGCGGCAGGCTTCGGCGGCGTTGAAGTCGTTGAGCGCGTCGTGGCAGGTGGTGACCAGGGCCTGGAGGTTGGAGAGGATCCAGCGGTCCATTTCGTGGCGCTGGTCCATCGGCACCGCTTCGGTGGCGGGGTCGAACTCGTCAAGCCGGGCGTAGTTGACGAAGAAGGCGTAGGAGTTCCAGAGCGGGATCAGCAGTTGGCGTCGGACCTCATCGGCCGGCCGGCTGCTGACCTGGCAAATTGGGACTCCTTCGGCCGTCTGGTCGATCGGTCCCTCGGGGGTCTCGATCGTGACCGGTTGATCGGGGCAGCGGGTACCGAAGCGGAGGTCAAGGGCGGGGTTCTGGGCCAGGTACATCCACCGCATGGTGTCCACGCCCAGCTGCTCGGCCGCCTCCTCGAACCAGATCGCCGTCCCGTCGGACTTGTGCATCGGCTGGCCCGACTCGTTCATCACCAGCCGGTGTCCGAGCAGGTTCTTGAAGGGAGCCGAATTGTCCATCATCGTGGCCATGGCCAGCATGGCGTAGAACCAGTTGCGAAACTGCCCGGGGAAGCACTCGGTCACGAAGTCCGCCGGGTACTGCTGTGACCAGGCCTCGCGATCGGTGTTGAACTGCAGGGTCGAGAAGGGAACGATGCCCGCGTCGAGCCAGGGGTTGCCGACGTCGGAGATCCGCGACATCAGGTTACCGGTCTCGGGGTGAGCGATCTTGACGCCGTCGATCCAGGGTCGGTGCGGCGTGTGCCCGTCGAAGTCGTCCCAGCCCTCAACAGCGCGTTCCTGAAGTTCGGCCAGCGAACCCATCACCTCGAAATCACCGGTCTCCTCGTCGACCCAAATCGGCAGGGCCAGGCCCCAAAAGCGTTTCTTGGAGATCATCCAGTCCCGCATGTTGGTCAGCCATTCCAACTCGCGGCTCTCGCCGTCGACCGCTTCGGGCAGCCAGCGGATCTGACGAGTCACCTGCTTGATCTCTTCACGCCAGTCCATGTTGATGAACCACTCGTCGACGAGCCGGAACACCAGTTCGTCGCCGGTCCGCCAGCAGTGCGGATAGATGTGCGGGTAGGCCTCGGTGGCGACCAGCAGGTGGTGTTCTGCGAGGTGATCGAAGACCGCCTGCTGGAGATCCGGGTCGGTGGCTTCACGTCCGGCGAGGAACCCGAATTCCTCGGTGAAGCGTCCGTCTTCGGCCAACGGGGCCAGCGCGACCAGCCCGTTGTCTCGGCCCAGCTGGAAATCGACGTCGCCACAGCCGGGTGCGATGTGGACGATCCCGGTGCCCTCGCCGGCGACGACATGAGCGTTCCCCTTGCTATCGCGGCCGCCATCGATCACGCGGTGGCTGCCCGCCGCGGTCACCTCCGCCAGGGCCTCAACCGCGGGGATGCCGCCGGGAGCCTGTTGAGCAGCGAGGTCGTCGAAGGGGCCGCGGTATTCGCGGCCGACCAGTTCGCTGCCCTTGAGCGTCCTCTCGATCTCGAAGCCGCCCTGTTCCTTGAACAGCTGGGCGATCGTCTTCAGCTTGGGCACATCCTCGGGCCAGCCCCACTCCGGACGCCCGAACCCCTCGCGGAACTCCCGGTCGAGCCGGGCAAACTCGAGGTTCTCTGCGGCCAGGTAGTAGACCGCCCCGTCGCGGTGGGTCCGCAGTTGGACATAGTCGAGTTCGGGATTGACGGCACAGGCGACGTTGGCCGCGAGTGTCCAGGGAGTGGTGGTCCAGACCAGCAGGAACTCGTTCTCGGCATCCTGCAGCGGGAACCTCGCAAAGACACTCTCGTGTACGCTCAGTTGCCTGCCGTCGGCGACTTCCATCTGGCTGTAGGCACTGCCGCCGCGGCCCGACCAGGGCATCACGTCGTGGCCCCGGTAGAGCTTGTTGCGGGTGAAGCACTTCTTGAGAAACGCCCAGATCGTCTCGTTGTTCTCGGTCGAGAACGTGAAGTAGCTTCCGCCCCAGTCGGGGTTGCCCAACCGGGCGACCAGTTGATGAGCCGGGCCGGTGACGGTCTCGCCTCGAGGCGTTTCGATCGTGACCGGGTCATCTGTGCCGATCGTCTCGGAGAGTTTCACGAGAGTCTCGGGGTCGTCCCAGTCCATCCAGTACCCCAGCCGTACCGACTGTTCGGTCTGGCGTGCGGCGAACCTCAGCACGCGTCGTTTGCATTCGGTGACGAACCGGTCGATCCCGAACTCGTGCACATCGCTCTTGGTCTTGAGCCCCAGGTCGCGTTCGACCTCGACCTCGACCCACAGTCCCTGGCAATCGAAGCCGTTCTGGTACCGCAGGCGGTGCCCGGTCATCGCGTGGAACCGCTGGTAGACGTCCTTGTAGGTACGGCCCCAGGCGTGGTGAACGCCCATCGCGTTGTTGGCGGTGATCGGCCCGTCGAGAAAGTTCCAGAGTGGCCCGTCGGCGTTCTGTTCGTTGAGCCGTTCGAAGACGCGGTGCTGTGTCCAGAACCTCAGCACGTCATGTTCGCCGCGGACAAACGCCGCGTCGGACACTTTCTGGAAGTGATCACAGGAGGAGGGTTGCTCGGACATGATCGAGCCGGCTGGGGAGGGCGCGCGAGAGGCTACTGTATTGAGTGGTTCGAGGCTGGGGCAAGAGCGGGCCGGGTCCGCTTAGGCCAGCCGAGCCACCACGCGCGGGATCAACTCGGCGAGGGTGACTCCACCACGAGCGGCCTGTTCGAGCACCATGTCGATGTCGACCGGGTGCAGCTGTTCAGGCAACCCCATGTCGGTGACGATCGAAAAACCGATCACCTTCATCGACATGTGGCGGGCTACCAGGCACTCGGGAACCGTCGACATTCCCACCAGGTCAGCGCCCAGCCGCCTGAGCATCCGGTACTCGGCTCGCGTCTCGAGATTCGGGCCGGGCACCGCGGCAAAGACACCCGTCTTGAGGCTCCAGCCCAGTTCCCTGGCACATTCGCCGGCGATCTCGATCAGGGCCTTGTCGTACGGGTCGCACATGTCGGGGAACCGCGGTCCGAGGCTGTCGTCGTTGGGGCCGCGGAGCGGGTTGTCGCCGAGCAGGTTGATCTGATCAGAGATGGCCACGACGTCGGCCAGTTCGAATTCGGGATTCATCCCCCCGGCCGCGTTGGTCAGCACCAGGGTCTCGGCTCCCAGTGACCGCATCACGCGGACCGGGAAGGTCACCTCCTGCAGCGAATAGCCCTCGTAGAAATGAAACCGGCCCTCCATCGCGACCAGGGGGACACCGGCGAGAGTGCCACAGACGAGTCGGCCGGCGTGGGAGGGGGCCGTTGAAACGGGGAAGTGCGGGATCTCCTCGTAGCCGAAGGTCGCCGATGTCTCGATCTGCTCGGCCACGCCACCCAGGCCGGTCCCCAGTACCAGTCCCACCATCGGTGGCGTCGACCACCGGGCAGATATGACCTCGCAGGCTTCCGTGATCCGATCTCGCAATTCACTCATCAGTATCCCTCGGACGATTCGCCCAAACACACCGAAGCTGCCGAGCCGGGACGTCCCAGCCCGCGGTCGAAGAACTCGTCGCTCTCCTCGACATCCGCGTCCTCTTCCTCGCCGTCCGCGTCCTTGTCATCATCGGCAACGATCACGTCACCGTCTGGGCACGGCCAGGAGGGATTGCCGCAGGTTGCCGAGTGGGGCTCAAGGTCCTCTCTGATCTGCCACGTCATGTTTCGGTTCCGGCTCTGGCTCCAATGCAACTTCGTCTTCTTCGTGGTGGGTGTGGGTTGTTCGAGGGGTCATCGAGATGATGGGCACAGCGGCAGCGAGACGGGCGTCGAGTCGTTTTGTTCGTCACCGTCGATGAGGGCCCACGAATTTCTGTGTCCAACTGATTATTCAACCGACTCCTTGTTGTCAAGCAGAGGGTCGTGGCAGTGTCGAGTCGCTCTTGAACGGCCGAGTATTGCTGTGGTATATGCCGCGGAAATCTCATCAGGCTCCGGACCACCGACCGATCATGGCCACCAGCGATTCCGGATCCCAGGCGAATGAGCCTGTTTTGATCGAGACCGATTCGGCCGAAACTGACGCGAGTGAAGTTCAGTCCGGCCGGCGGGGACGGATCGAGGCGAGTGGTGGCCAAGGTGTGCGGTGGGCGGTGGCTGGCGGGGTGATCGCCGTGCTGCTGGTGGTGCTGGCCTTTGCGGCGGGGCTGTTTGATTTCGACGACGAGGCCGTGCGCCAGGAGGCTCGGCGACGGGTTGTCTCGGACCTGGAACTCCAGGGCGTGCGGCTCGAACCGGTTCGCCTCGATCAGCTGCCCTCGGACCGGCCGGGGGACTCGGAGGCAACGCTGGTGACGCTGGCCGACGAGCACCTCAACGGAGGGGTCGTCGACGGAGCTCTGCTCGAGCAGCTCGAACAACTCGGACCACTGGTTGTGTCGCTGGCACAGACGCAGGTCACGGCCCGGGGGATCGGCCCGATCGTATCGCAACCGGAAGTGTGGGGACTGAGTCTGCTGGGGACGGGGATCGATGACGGGTCCCTGAGCGTCCTGGAGGGCCGAGAGCAGTTGAGGTTGCTGTCGTTGGAACGCACGGCCGTGTCGGACCAGGGGCTGGTGCACCTGAGCCAACTCACAGGCCTCCGCCAGCTCTATCTTACCGGCACCCGAGTCACCGACGACGGGCTTGATCAACTCGCCGGGCTTACCAGGCTCGAGTCGCTCAAGCTGGGAGGGACCGAGATTGGGGACGAAGGGCTAGTCTGCGTGGCCCGACTTCCACGACTGAAGTATCTCACGCTGGATCGCACGCGGGTCACCGATGCCGCCATCCCGGTCCTCGCCGAAATCCAGTCCCTGGAATTCCTTAACCTGCAGGGCACCTGGGTCACCACCGCCGGCATCAAGACTCTGCGTGACGCTTTGCCAGAATGCCGGATCGAATATTGAGCCGGAACGGACGGGCTGCGGTGTGGCTGCGGTGTGGCTGCGGTGTGGCTGCGGTGTGGCTGCGGTGTGGCTGCGGTGTGGCTGCGGTGTGGCTGCGGTGGCTTGGTCGATTGCACGCCCTTGTGAGGCCGATTAGCCTACCTGTTGGCGGTCCTCTGGGATCACGGGTTGAAGAGCGAATGAGGTAACGACCATGCGACGCGGATTTTTCGAGGAGCACCTGGACGTCACTCGCCGTTATTTCCTGCGTCGCAGTGTGGAACTGGGTGGCGGGGCAGTTGGTGTCGGGGTGTCGGGTCTGGTTGGCGAGCCGGTATTGGCTGCGGACAAGGCGGCAGCGGCGGCCCTGGCTGCGTTGGTCAAGGATCTCGAATACCTCACAGCTCAAGCTGCCTTTCGCACGGTCGAGCGGGGCAACCCGCTGCCCTACAAGCTGCCTCCCGAGAAGCTCAAGGCGGCGGGGCTGACTCGAGAGAGTTGGCGATTGGAAGTGGTAGCGGACCCGGAATCGAACGCGGAGCTTCAGAAGCCGCTGCGGCTGGCCGACGAGACGGCCTTGACGTTTGAGTCCTTGATGCAGCTGGCCGGTAAGCACTCGGTCAGCTTCCTGAAGACAATGACCTGCAACAACGAGGATTCTCCATTGGGGACGGGCCTCTGGGAGGGTGTTCCGTTGCGGGAGGTGATCTGGAAGGCCAAGCCGGTCTCCAACATCCGCCGCGTGTGGTTTTACGGGTACCACAACGAGGATCCGAAGCAGGAATTCCGAGGCTCGTTGGCAATCGGCCGCGTGCTGGAAGATCCGCCCGGCATTCCTCCCGTGATCCTTTGCTACAAGCTCAACGGCGACTGGATTTCAGGCAAGCGGGGCGGTCCGGTGCGGGTGGTGATTCCCGAGAGCTACGGGTTCAAGAACATCAAGTGGTTGACGAAGGTCTTTCTGACCAACCGCTTCAACGCCAACGACACCTATGCCCGGGGCAACAACGACATCGACAGCTGGATGAAGTCGGTGGCGCGGTTCATCAGCAAGCCACGTCGGGGCCAGGCGGGCCAACCGATCCCGTTGACGGGCCTGGCCCAGTCGGGGATCAATGGTGTTTCGAAGGTGCAGGCCTGGCTGCATCCCAAGGACAAGCCGTTGCCCAAGGACGATCCGTATTTCCAGAAGGCGCCCTGGCAGGACATGGAGTTGCTGCCGGCTCCGCGAGCCTTCGGTGGCGGTTTGCCCGATGGGGTGATCGGGCCGGGAGCCGCTGTGCCGGTTCATGGCTTTGACCCCAAGACTGGTCGCCCCTCGTCCTGGCCCCAGGCGTACGCGATGGCGCACTGGGCGGGCTTGTTGCCTGCAGCCCCGGCCGGTCGCTACGACCTCAGGTGCCGTGCCATCGACAACCGGGGTGTCGCCCAGCCGCTGCCTCGTCCGTTTCGCAAGAGCGGGCACAGCAACATCGAGCGGGTTACCTTGATCGTGCGGGACTGACGGCAATCCGGCCAGGAATCCACGGACCTCGCGATGAAGCTGCTCGATCGACTCGAACGACGCTTCGGTCGCTTTGCGATCCCCAACCTGCCGCTCTTGATCGTGATGGGTCAGGGGATGGTGCTGCTGTTGAGTTGGTTGGCGGGCGAGCAACCGGAGGGGGTGGGCCTGATCAACGAGTGGCAGTTGCAGGGCGAGGCGGTCCTGGCTGGTGAGTGGTGGCGGCTGGTGACCTTCGTGGTCGTGCCCCCCACCACCGATATTCTGGTTCTCTTCGCACTGTACCTGTTCCTGATCATGGGCGGGTCGCTGGAGTCTCAATGGGGCGCCTTCCGGTTCAACGTCTACCTGTTGCTGGGCTGGGCCGCCTCGGTGGCGGCCGCGATGATCGCACCCGAGGAGTCTGCCAGCGTGGGGTACCTGGGCAGCAGTGTCTTCCTGGCGTTTGCCTGGCTGTTTCCCGAGTTCCGGCTGTACCTGATGTTCGTGCTCCCGGTTCCGATCAAGTACCTGGCCTGGATCACGTGGCTGGTGTACGGCATCAACCTGGTCTCCGGTGACCTGATCGATCAGCTGCTGGTTTTGGCGGCGACGCTGAACTTTGCGGTGTTCTTCGGTCCCGACATCGCGTTGAAGTTCCGGACGGGTCGACGGCGGCAGCAGCGGCGGCGGCAGGCTGCGGTGGCCGAGGCGACCGCGTTTCACACCTGCAGCGGCTGCGGCCTGACCGACAAGGACGACCCCCAGATGTTGTTCCAGTTCTGCTCGCAGTGCGACGGCGACCACGAGTACTGCCAGGAGCACCTGCGGGCCCACGAACATGTTGTCGATGCGGCGCGGTAGCTGCATCCTGCGGCGGCCGACCGGCGCGAAATCGGCGTGACGCTCAACTCTCTCCCGTGGCTAGTTCTCAAAGTACCCGTCGGCAAAGAAGACCAGCACGGCGGCGACGGTTTTCTTGCTGCCGAAGCTGCCGCAGCAGTTGGACGCGGTGCCCCAGGTAGAGCCTCTCTTGCGGATCGTGCCGCCGCTCTCGATTCGCCCGATCGAGGATCCGCGTCGCCTGAGCGTCCCGTTGGATTCGATCCGCCCGATCGAACTGCCACCGCGGCGAATCGTGCCGTCGTTGTCGATCGATCCCACCGAGGAGCCTCGCTTGCGGATCGTGCCGTTGGATTCGAAACGGCCTACCGAACTGCCCTTGATGCGGATCGTCCCATCATCGTCGACACGCGCCCACGTCGAACCACTCTTGCGGATCACGACCTCCGCATCGGCGTCGGTTGCCAGGAGTCCGAGTGCTAGTGAGCACATCAGTGTCAGTCGTGAACGATTCATGTCGGTCGCCTTTCGGTTCTGTGGGTGACAAGGTTATCGGTGCGGTCTGGTGACAGGATGTGCAAGCCGTGTGCCGGAGAGTCAACTTGCAGTCCGGCGGTGAGATCCCGCGATTTGCATGCTTCCCGGCGGTCCGCCGTGCGTGTCGTATCGACGACAGGTGTGCTCGTACCGAGACACTCTCGGACGTAGACTGATCGAGGGTCTCCTGTGCCGAGCGGGAGCTGGGCCAGACGATGGGTCGTGAGGTAGGCGGATGACTGATCACGGGATCAAAGGGCGTGTGGCGTTGGTGACCGGTGGGTCTCGTGGGATCGGACGTGCGATCAGCGAGCAGCTGGCCGCGGCGGGGGCCCGGGTGGCGGTCAATTACCGGTCCGACCATGCCTCGGCGGAGACGACGGTGTCGGCGATCGAGTCGTCCGGCGGCACGGCGATGTCGGTGGCGGCCGATGTCTCGCTGGATGCGGATGTCGAGCGACTGGTCGAGGAGGTTGCTGCGGAGCTGGGTCCGGTGGATCTGCTGGTCAATAACGCGGGGATCTTCGATTACGGAGGTCATCGCGAGACGACGGCACAGTTGTGGCGTCGGACGCTCGATGTGAACCTGACCAGTGCCTTCCTGGTCAGCTGGGCGGTCAAGGACGGGATGATCGAGCGAGGTTACGGGCGGATGGTCAACGTGACCTCGATCGCCGCCCTGAGGCCTCGGCCCAATTCGATCGCGTATTCGGCCAGCAAGGCGGGGATGATCGGGCTGACGCGGAGCCTGGCCGAAGCGGTGGCCGGAGACGGGGTGCGGGTCAACGCGATCGCTCCGGGGTTGATCCAGACCGACATCCTGACCGATGTCGACCGCGGGGTGCTCGACAAATTGGTCGAGGCGACTCCGATGAAGCGGATCGGGCAGCCCGATGACATTGCCGGTGTGACGCTGTTTCTCCTGGGCGACAATTCGAACTTCATGACCGGCCAGACCCTGGTGGCCAGTGGCGGTCGCGTGACGCTGCCGTAGGCGGCACGGCCCCGGTCGGGCTTCAGCTGCCGGTGGTGCCGCTGTTCATCAGTTCGACCAGCAGGGCGCGGTCTTCGGGCGAGGGCAGTCCGTAGCTGGGTTCGTAGCCGAAGAGTTGCGGCACGGTGGCGGATCCGAAGCGGCCGTCGAGGATCTCGAGATGCTCGGAGGTGATCAGCGCCGGGTGGACGACTCCACAGGCCCGCGAGAGTGCCAGCACTTCTTTTCGGAGTGCCATCACGTAGTTGGCCAACCGGTCGGACTTGAGCATGGGGTCCAGTCCACGTACGAGCCAGCGGTTCTGAGTTGCGACACCGGTGGGGCAGTGACCGTTGTGGCAGCGCTGGGCCTGGATGCATCCGATCGAGAGCATGGCTTCGCGGGCGACCGCGATCATGTCGCAGCCCAGCGCAAACGCGAACAGAGTCATTTCGGGGAAGCCCAGCTTGGCCGATCCCTGGAAGACAATCTTCTCGTGCAGGCCTCTCTCGGCAAAGACCCTGTAGACCCGGCTCATGCCAATCTTGAACGGCAGTGCGACCCGATCGGTGAAGACCAGCGGCCCGGCCCCTGTGCCCCCTTCGCCACCGTCGATCGTGAGGAAGTCGAGACCACGCTCGGTGGTGTCGGTCAGCCGTGCGAGGTCGTGCCAGAGGTCCATTTCGCCGACGGCCGACTTGATGCCGACGGGCAATCCAGTGGCCTCGGCGATGTGTTCGGCGAAGTCGAGCAGGCTGTCGGCGTCGGAGAAGGCATCGTGACCCGAGGGGCTGATGCAGTCCTGTCCCATGGGGATCCCGCGGATCCGGGAGATTTCAGGGGTGATCTTCGAGGCGGGCAGGATGCCACCGAGGCCAGGCTTGGCTCCTTGGGAGAGCTTGATCTCGATGGCTCGGATCGAGAGGTGTTCTCGGGTGGTTTCGACCAGGCGGTCCATGCTGAACTTGCCCTGTTCGTCGCGGCACCCGAAGTAGGCGGTGCCGATCTGCCAGATCAGGTCACCTCCCTGGAGGTGATACGGCGAGACGCCTCCTTCGCCGGTGTTGTGCAGGCAGCCGGCCAGGCACGAGCCCGCGTTGAGGGCGTGGATGGCGTTACCGCTGAGCGACCCGAAGCTCATCGCCGAGACGTTAACGATCGAGGGCGGGCGGAAGGCGCGTCGCCGGCTGCGGTAGCCGCCAAGAACCTTGGCGACCGGGATGGTGTGCAGCGGGTCGTAGTTGGGATCGCCGGGGTTGGGGCTGCGGATCGGGAAGGCCGAGTGCTTGATGATCAGGTAGTTGCCCGACTGTTCGAGATCGCTGTCGGTGCCGAATCCGAAGTAGTTGTCCTGCTTCTTGGACGACGCGTAGACCCAGCGCCTCTGGTCTCGATTGAAGGGCAATTCCTCGTCGTTACTGGTGACGATGTACTGCCGCAACTCGGGACCGATCGCCTCGAGCAGGTAGCGGAAGTGCCCGATGATCGGGAAGTTCCGCATGATGGCGTGCTTGCGTTGGATCAGGTCGTGTAGCACGACCAACAGCAGCAGGCCGCCGACAGTGACGGCGGTCCAGAAGAGCATCGGCGTACTCCCAAGTCCTTCGAAGATCATCTCTCCCGCGAAACAGTATTGACCCCCGGTGTGCGGGCTGCAAGCGGTTGACCGGGCGGAGCTTGACTGGGCGATCCTTATGAGTTGAGATGGCAACGTGCTGCGGGGCGGGCGTGGCGGTTTGGTGTGGTTTTCACGGGGAGGTATCGCGATGCTCTTGATCCTGGGTTTGGCTGCTGCTGTGCTGGCTTTGGCCGTAGTTGTCGGACAGATCCAGGGAAAAAATCCGCCGTTCTGCAGTGGAGTGACCGGCTGGGTTTTTTCGGCTGCGATGACCGTCGGAGCGGTTGGCCTGGTCTACGCGGGACAGACCCAGGAACTCGGAGAACGCCGTGCGAAGGAACAGGCTGAACAGGAGCTGGTGGCCAGGCTCGAGAAGGAAGCGGCGGGGGCGGGAGACGTAGCCCGGCAGCCTCAGCCGGGGACTCCCATGCCGGGTGACGCCACCGGCGGCGGCAAAAAGGGCGGCAAGAAGGGCGGCAAGAAGGGCGGCAAGAAGGGCGGTTGGGGACGTCGCAAACGCGGACCGCTTGTGCCGCTGACGCCCGAGCGAGAAAGGCGGATGGACGACCTCCGCAAGGCCGGTGCCAGGCTGCAGGCTCGTGGCGGAGCGGTGTCCCAACTGAGGCTCGAGGGGTCGGAGATCACAGATGAGCACCTGAAGCTGCTCGATGGACTCACCGGCACCCGCTCCTTAGTGATCTCGGCCAAGGGGGTCACCGAGGACGGATTGGCTCCGATGGCGACGATGACGGGGTTGACCGAGTTGGACCTGACCGGGACCTCGATCACCGACAAGTCGATGGCCTACCTCGCAGGGATGACCAAGCTCACCACGTTGAACCTGACCAACCAGGCGATCACCGACAAGGGTGCGGTCGTACTGGCCAAGCTGACTGCACTCAGGACGCTGGACCTGACCAATACCGGCCTGACCGACGCCGGCGTCAAGCGACTGGCCGGACTCAAGTCGCTCACCCGTCTGGTACTGTCCAGGACAAAAGTCGGCAACGATGGTGTCGCGGCCCTGACGGGCATCACCGGGATGAAGCAGTTGGAACTCTCGTACACCCAGGTCGACGACGGGGTCGTCGATCACCTGCTGAAGTTCCGCAACGCCGAATTGTTCTGGCTGACCGCGGGTCCTGAGGGTGTCAGCGAGAAGGCGATCGGCAGGATCCGCAACGACCTGCGGACCTGCGTGGTGAGGTTTTCGGCCCGGGAGGGCTTGCCGAAGTTTCGGGCCGGCAAGGGCGAGTGAATCAGTCGCCGGATTCCGGCCGCAACGACAGCTCGATCTCCTCGGCGATGGCCTCCTTCAGCTTCCTGAGCGCGCGGACCCACATCGTGCGGAGTGCTCCCGAGGAGCGGTCCATCGTGCGGGCGATCTCGTCGAAGGGTCGTTCCTCGATGTGGCGCTGCACCAGCAACTCGCGGTAGTCCTCGGGCAGCCGGGCCAGGGCATCGGCCAGCAGCACCGCGCGTTCCTTGCGGACTGCGGCCAGTGACGGGCTGGTGATCGAGGCCTCGAGCCAACCGGCCAGCACCAGGCTGGGACTCTCGCCACCACCGGCGACGGGTCGTTCGCGACCGGCATCGCGGCGGGCGGCTCCGAGGTGCTGATCGACCTGCCTGAGCACCTCCCGCTCGGCGATCCGTCGCAGCCAGCCTTCCCAGGCCGGCTGGTCGACCCCTTCGAAGGTCTCGATGTGACCGGCGACTCTCAGCATCACGTCCTGGACGATGTCAGAACTGTCCACGCGAGCGGCCATTCTCCCGCCGCGGAAGCGGGCCCGCACCAGCAGCGAAATGAAGTGGCGGTAGCGACCGAGTAACTCGTCCAATGCCTCGGCCTGGCCGCCACGGGCCTTTGCCACCAGCGAATCCAGCGGTGGACGGTTTTCACTCATCTGGAGCCCAGCCAACGAGTTCGGTCGACTCGCCGGATCGAAAGTCGCAAAAGCTGAGAAAAACCTGTCCGTACGAGTAACACGCCCGCCCGGTTTCCGTTCCTTGATTGTAGAGCGGGGCCAACCCGCAACAACCCGGATCCGTGGAACGAAAGGACCCCAATCATGTCTATGATCGCCACACACATCAGTTACCTGGTCATCAGCGTCGCCGTCACCATCTGGGTCGCACGCACCCTGAGGAAGCACGGGATGATCTATCTCTCGGACAAGATGGACTCGAAGCCCGAGGTGGCCGAGTCGTTCAGCAATCTGCTGATTGTCGGTTTCTACCTGATCAACCTGGGGTTCGAGAGCCTGGCATTGAAGTACGGGGGGCCAGCCCACGACACGGTTTCTGCGATCGAGTTGTTGAGCACGAAGATCGGATTCGTACTGCTGTGCCTGGGAGCCATGCACTTCATCACCGTGATGGTGCTGACCAAGACCCGTCGCTCGGCCTCCACACCGCCGGCGGCCGCTCCCGCCTACCTCCGCTAGGACCTCGTGACCCACGGTCCGGGCCCGGTGGTCCCGACCCGGTCGAGAGACCGGGCGGGCCGCCGGGGCCGGCAATCAAAGGAGGCAGGACAATGTCACCGATGGTCATCACCTACGCCCTCTACCTCATCTTCTCACTGGCCATCACCTTCTGGGTCGGGCGGCTACTGTTCACCAACGGCCGAGTGTTCCTGATCGAGATTTTCGAGGGCAACGTCACGCTGGCCGATTCGGCCAACCGGTTGATGATTGTCGGCTACTACCTGGTCAACGCCGCCTTCGTGACCCTGGCACTCAAGACCACCGACCGCGCCACCGACCTGGTCTCCACGATCGAAATTCTCAGCAGCAAGGTCGGGTTGGTGATGCTGGTACTGGGAGTCTGGCATCTGTTCAACCTGTTTGCCTTCAGCTGCGTCCGCCGCTACGACGTCATCAAGCGATTCGGAATCGCCTGAGCTTGGCCGCCCGCCTACTCGGCCGCGGCCAGGCTCAGCAGGTTTCCGGCGAGGGTGGTCACCACGATCCGTCCGTCGCGGTTGATCAGCAGTCCGCCGGGCAGCGGCTCATCCTTGATCTCTTGCCGCCAGGTCACCTTGCCGTTGGCCTGGTCAAAGGCCACGACGAACCACTGAGGCTGGGCGCGGTACTTCTGCTGGTGCTGGACGACGGCCACGATCGAGTTGGGCCCCACGACCAGCGACATCGCCTCGAACTTGTTCGTCTCGCCCAGGGAACTCTGCCAGCGTACCGCCTTGGCTTCGCTGAGTTGCGAGGCAACCGTTCCCCGTCCAGACGTGGCCGGCTTGTCGTCGGCGATCCGTTCGATCACCTTCTCGGTATCGCAGCAGGTCAGGAGTCCGTGCTTGAAGTTGACCAGTGCCACGGTCGACTTGTTCCATGCCGGCGGGATGCCTCCGTAGTTGAGTCTCAGCCGACGCTTGGCGGTGTGGACTTCGAAGCTGCCCTTGCTCGAGACGTTTCGTGGCGAGGAAAACAGGATGCGGCCTCCGCCGACGGGAACCTGTCCGCCGAGCACACCGACAAAGCGGCCGTGGTTGGACTGGGGTTTACCCCCGGTCCTGGCTTTGACCAGGCACTTGCCGGTCTGGAGGTCAAACGGGGCCGGTGAGATCTGGTTGCCGCCGGCCAGGATCAGTCGCCCGTCGTGGATGGTCAGGTTGCCCTGGGCGCTGATGCCCTTGCGGAGCGAGGTGTTGAGGTGACCCGAGGAGTTGTTCTGCCACTTCAGGGCCCCGGTGACGGCATCGATCGCGTAGAGGTAGGTGCCGTCGTGGTCGATCATGCCGGCGGCAAAGTAGGCCACGCCGTTTTCGACGAGCACGCCGGTGTTGACTGGCCAGGTCGAGGTCAATCGTCCGTAGACCATGATCTGACGCTCTGCCGGAGCCGCCTGGAACCGCCACAGCGGTTTTCCGGTGGCTGCTTCGAGGCAATAGACGTAGCCGTCGCCGGCTCCGGCGTACAGCCGTCCGTTGGCGACCGAGGGTGGCATGCGAATCGGAGCGTTGGTCGGGAAGGTCCAGCGTGTGGCACCGCTGGTGGAGTCGACGGCACGGATTACTCCGTCGTGGCCGGTCGTGATCACCAGTCCACCGACCGCGATGGCGGGAACCGGTTGCGTACCGGTCGTGTGTCGGAACTGCCACGACAACTTCACCGCGGCGGGGACCGCGACCGAGGTGCTCGAGGAGCGATCGTTGTCGCCTCGAAGAGTACTCCAGTCGGCCTCGGTTGCCGCGAGCTCCTTGATCTTCGTCGGGTCAGCGAAGCGTTCGAGCCGTTCCTCGGTGGTGGCGACTCGAGCAAACTTGAAGCTACCGGCCGAGCACTTGGCGACGTTGCCGATCAGGCTCAGGTTGCAGTCGCACTGCCAGGGGCCCAGGTACAGCAGTCCGTTGGCCGGCAGCGCGCCGTCGTTGCACGCCGGCCGGATTGCTCCGTCGACGGTCGGCTTCTTACTCTTGCGGTCGTACCGCAGTGTGCCTTCGCCGCGGACGAAGAACGAGTCGGAACTGGCGGTCAGACGGGTGCAGGCGACCTTGCGGAACCCGAGGTCTTCGAGCACGCGGCCGGTTGACGGCTCGATCGCCACGTGGCTGCCGCTCTTGCCGACCCCGAGGATCACTCGGCCATCGACGTAGATCGCATTGGGGTTGTTGGTGAATTTCTTCTTGTGCCACAGCTTGTAGCCGTCGGCGGTCGAGATGGCCACGACATTCATGCGGGTCTGGCCCTGGATGATCACCGCGTCGGGCGTGAACACTGCCAGGCATGCGCTGCGGAACCCCGGAGTTGATCTCAGGCCCTCGCCGGGCTGTTCGATCAGCGCCAGCACATCCTTCTCGTCGTTGGTCCAGATCACCTTGCCGGTTCCCGCGTCCAGGCACCTCAGGTGCTCGTCGGGGCAGTACAGTACCAGCTTGTTCTTGCCGAGTGTCATGCCTCGTGAGTCGATCGGCTTGCCGGTCTCCTTGTGAACCCAGAGTACCTTCCTGGTCTTCAGATCCATGGCGGCCAGTTGGGTGCCGAATCCCCAGGGTACGCGTGGCTTGCTGTAGTAGCCGCGGCTGAGGTCCGACCAGCTCCAGCCGCCGAACGCGCGGTCTCCCTTGGTGGTGACCACGCCCTGGTCGCGGGGTCCGGCGAGTGCGTAGAGGATGCCGTCGCGGATGACCATCCACTTCCAGTGTCCGACCAGCCCGGGGATTCTCAGACGGCCGAGGTCGGCTCCGGTTTGCGGATCGAGGCGTTGGCAGCCTGGTCCGTTGATCATGTAGAAGGTGTCGCGGGTGGCGATGAAGGCCGAGCGGTGGACCAGGTAACCCTCGGGCAACGGCTTCTCCCACAGCACCGTGCCGTTGTAGCCGTTGCGGGCGACCAGCTTGTTGAGCATCTTCCACTCGCGGCGGTGGTGCGCGATGTGACCGATGGCCAGGAAGGTCCGGCCGGCGGCGGCGGTGGTGATGCTGGGCATTCCAATGTAGTAGGGTCGGGCCATGAACTGGGTCATGTAGGGCGCCTTGATGACGCTGTCGGTCGAGACGGGGTTGTTGTCGGGCCCGTGCTCCCAGTGGCTCCAGTCACCGGCTCCCTTTTGAATCGCCCGCCGCTTGGTGGCCAGCGTGTCGCCGTTGGTACGGATCAACACGCCCTCGGGACGCAGTGCCCGCATCGCTTCGCCGTCTGTGAGGTTCGGGTTGGAAGTGATCACGGCATCGATCAGGCGGTCGGCGTAGGGCAGCCGCTTGACCGACCCGGACTGGATCACCAGCCGGTCGATTCCCAGCCCGGCCTCGACGGCCGCCTGCTGCAGCCGGGCCCGCGCCTTCGCGTCGGGCTCGCGAACCAGCACCGTCAGGTCACTGGATTGCACCAGTTCGAGTATGACATCGGTGTCCTGGCCGATGATGACACACAACCCACGGTTGACTCCGACCTGCTTCAACAGCGCCGCAGCACGCTGGGCAGCCTGCTCGGCATCGGCCGCAGGGGCCGCCGGCGGCTCGGAGGTGACCAGCACCAGTGCGAACAACAGCAATCCGCTACAGCGGGCAGCCAACCAAGAGCGGTACATCGGGGTGTCTCCGGCCTGGACGAGGAATCGTCCGGCAGTTTACCGCGTGCCCAACAACCCCGCCACAAACCGGAACCCACCCGCCGGTGTTTCCGTCTAGGGAGTGGATTCGGAGATGCGTTGCCAGAGTCGAGACCAGGCCAGTTGGCCACGGCGAAAGCTCTTCAGGCGAAAGAACTCGTCGGGGGCGTGAGCCCGCTCGTCGTCGAGGCCGAAGGCGAAGATCACGGTGTAGACGTCCAACTGTTCCAGCAGCACACTGCAGATCGGCAGGGTGCCACCGGAGCGGGTGAAGTAGGGTGGCTGGCCGTAGAGTTCACTCAGGACGTCGCCGGCGGCCTGGTTGCCGGGGTGGTCTGCGGGCACCAGGTACGGTCGGGCTCCCGACTCGCTGATCGTGGTCGTCGCCTTCACACCGGGGGGGACGTGTCGATCGACGTGGCGACGGATGCACTCGGCGATCACGCCGGGTTGCTGGTCGGGGACCAGCCGGCAGGTGATCTTGGCATGAGCCTCGGCGGGCAGCACCGTCTTGACCCCATCGTCGGTGAACCCGCCCCAGGTCCCGTTGAATTCCAGCGTCGGCCGGCACCAGGCTCGTTCGAGCGTCGAGTAGCCGGGTTCTCCGAAGAGTTGATCGACATCGAGACCGCGTGCGTACTGTTCGTCGTCGTGCGGGATCTCGGCGATCTGTTCTCTGTCGGCGGCGGTGGGTGTGACCACCTGGTCGTAGAAGCCCTCGACGGTGATCCGGCCCTCGTCGTCTCTCATCGAGGCAATCAGCCGTGCGAGGGCGTGGATCGGGTTCTGGACGGTGCCGCCGTATTGACCCGAGTGGAGATCGCGGTTGGGTCCGCTCAAATCGATTTCCACCGCACACAGGCCCTTGAACCCGACGAGCAGGTTGGGTTGTTCTTCGCCAAACTGGCCACCGTCGGCACTGACGACGTAGTCGCAGGCCAGGCGATCGCGATTCGCGGCGATGAATTCCTCGACATGCGGACTTCCCACCTCTTCTTCGCCTTCGAACAAGAACTTGACGTTGATCGGCAGCGATCCGAGCGTCTTGAGCCAGGCCTCAGCGGCCAGGATCGGGATCAGCATGTTTCCCTTGTCGTCCGAGGCACCTCGGGCGTAGACCCGTTCGTCTCGGATCACCGGTGCGAAGGGCGGGTCGGTCCAGAGTTCCAGCGGGTCGACCGGCTGGGTATCGAAGTGTCCATAGACGAGGATCGTGGGGGCCCGGTCGCCCGCTTCGAGCCACTCGCCGTAGACGGTCGGGATGCCACCGGCGGAGAGCACTTCGACGGTGGGCACTCCGGCCTGTTGCAGTCTGCCGGCGACCCAGTCGGCGGCGGCGGCCACGTGGGGTGCATGGTCGGGCAGGGCCGAGATGCTGGGGATCGAGAGGAACTCGAGCAGTTCGCCGGTGAAACGCTCGAAGTGCTCGGCCAGGTAGTCGGCCGGGGCAGGGGATCCGGTCATCAGTCGCACTCCGGGTCACGGACAGTCGGAGGCGAACCACTCTAACCGGCGGCGGTGAATTCGAAAAACGTGAAGACGAAGTGAACCATCAGCACCATCAGGGTGGACCAGAGGATGGTGCGTGTGACTCCGGTGCTGACGTCGTGGCTGGACGACTTGGGCTGCATGCCGAGGTGGTAGGAGATCAGCCCCACTCCGAGCCCGCAGCACAGGCAGCGGGCCATCACCCAGGCGGTGCCTCGCCACAGCCCGCCGCTGGCCAGGAGGTCCCAGTGGAAGTGCTGGTGCCAGAAGTCGGGTCCGAGTTCTGGAAAGCGGGCGGTGAAGACGACCAGGCTGGTGAGGCGTGCGGTGGCGAAGGCGACGGCGACCAGTAGCGGCGTCCCGACCAGGAACGCCCACAGCGTACCGGTCAGCAGGTAGCGATCGGGTTGCACTCCGAACGATCTCAGTGCATCGACCTGTCGCCCGTAGGCCTTGCCTCCGATGTCTGACGCGACCGCGGCTCCACAGCGGGCGGCGATCAGCAGTGTTGCCAGCACCGGCACCAGCACGCGGTACAGCCCAAACCCGATCGCGTGCAGCAGGTTCTCCCGCAGCAGCGGCTCGGTGTACCGCGAGTAGGGCAGGAAGTGAAACGTGAAGTGGGTGGCGACAAAGCCAAGGATCACGCCGGTGATGGCGACGTAGATCCAGGCCGAGGGCCCGGCGACCAGGCGGGTCGAGTGGCCCAGGAACCTGGCTCCCCAGCGAGCCGATGGCCAGCGGGGCACCAGTGTCCAGGGCACCTTCACCAGTTCTTCGATCACCCGCGAGGTTCCCACCATCAGGCTGCCCAACGGGCTTGTTGGCACCGGGTTGGCCGGGACATCGGGATTCGAGGCGGGGATTGGGACCAGGAAGTCGTCGGGTGAGTGCCACTGGTCGGCGGGCACTTCGACCAGGGACCGGGATTGGGGGTCGAGTACGAACACGGCGTCAGCGATGTCGGCCAGGGCGTCGAGGTCGTGGGTGACGATGATCGAGGTACGGGGGTGTGCGGCGTGAGTCTGTTGGATCAGCGTGGCGACGCGGGCGGCGGTGGACGAATCGAGTCCGCAGGTGGGTTCGTCGTACAGCAGGCAGTCGGGGTCGGCGGCCAGCGTGCGGGCGATGGCCAGTCGTTGCTGCTGGCCGCCGCTGAGGTGCCGGGTCGGGACCGAGGTGGGAACCTCGAGAGTCTCCAGCAGGTCGCCACCGTTGTCGCGGAACAGCGGCTGACGGCGGTGGCGTCCGTGATCGCTGGCGAAGCGGACGTTTTCCGCGGGCGTCAGTTCGTCGAACAGTGCGGAATTCTGAAAGACGATGCCGATCCGTCGTGCTGCAGAGGCCCGGGTCACCGGCTCGTCGTCGATCGTGATCGCACCCGAGAGCCGGACGTTGTCGGGGTCGTCCGAGGGCAGTCCGGCGAGTGCCCGCAGCAGCTGGGACTTGCCGGCGCCGCTGACACCGACGATCAGCACGATGCCCCCTCCGGGCAAGTCGACGGTGACATCCCGCAACAGGGTCTGTCGGCCCGCCTCGAGTGTGACGCCGGAGAGGGACAGCCGAGCGCCGACAAAATCGACCTCGTGGCCGCCCTCGGACAACTCGGTCAAAGGCGGTGCCTGGCTGGTTTCGGGAACCGGTTCGGTTTGGATCGTGGTCACCGCAGGGGTTCCGGCTGGGGTGTGGACGGGAACTGGGCGTGGGAGCCGTCGATGCGGGCCAGGAACGGGCGGTGGCCGCCGCGATGGCCTCGGACGACCGTCAACGCCGTGATGGCTGGCTTCGGCGGTCTGCTGTCGGAATGGGCGTGGGATTCGAGCACCAGCCAACGGCGGTCCTTGCCCAGCACCTGGTTGCGGAGCACCGCGGCAAACTCGGGAGTGATTCCCGTTTCGGGTGTCCCAATCAGCAACCCGCCGATGCGTCGCACGGTCGGTTCGAATCTCCGGGAGGTTTGGGCGAGAACCTCTCGGGCCTCAGGCCCGGTCCAGGTCTCTTTGAGTGCCTGCCGGAACTTCGGATTGTCGACGGCCGTGCGACGGACGATTCGCCACAGCAGCGCCCTGAGTTCCGGGTCGTCGAGTACCTTCGAGCCACTGCGGCGGGCGGCCTGCTGGACCTGGGGATTGGCCGACGCGTCGCGAATGACCTGCTCGACGATCTGGACGATCTCATCGGAGTGGTTAGCCAGGACCGGCAGAGCTTCCCGGTCGACGAAGCGGTCAAACTCGTTGCGGAACTTTCTCCGGTTGGGCAGCAGCGGGGTCTTGTCGTAGACATACCGCCAGGTGAATCGCCACAGCGAGACGCGTTTCCAGAGGTCACTTCCGATATCGTTGACCGTCGGTTCGGCCCGCCGACGCACGATCGGCCAGATCTCCCGCCGCACCAGCGGCAGCAGTTCCTTGTCGATCAGCTCACGCTGGTACCGCCGCGCGATCCGGTCGATGTCCTTCCGATGTGCCCGGATCGCAGCGGGCAGTTCGGATTCAACTATCGCCAGCGACTGGTCGAGCGATTTCTCGACCAGTGGTTGTAGCGCCTCGAGCAGTTCGTCGTGGTGATCGGCGACCGCCTGTTGGATTTCGGCAGAGACTTCCTTGCGCTTGCTGTCGGGCAGCAGGGTGGAAACGACCCAGGCCATCGAGTTGGGATTGGAGTACCAGGCGAGTTGGTCGTCGGCGGAGAGAGTGGGTGCACGGGCATAGAGCATGGCCGCGAGTGGCTGGTTGCCGGAGGACTGTTGGATCTCACCGATCTGCACCATTCCACCGTCGGCCGTGACACTGAAGATGGGGTCCCCGCCGCGGATGTCGAGTTCTTCGGCGACGTGAAGTGGCACGCTGGTGCGATCGCTGGTGGCGTACTGCAACAGCTGCGGCGCGACCTTGCGGCCCAGGTCCCCGTCGACGTGACCGGCGATCATCCAGCAGGCAAACCCCAGCCCACCGCCCCAGGCCAGCAGGCCCACCAGGATTCTCAACCGCCTGCGCATGCCACTCCCTCCGGGACCGTCGTCTGCGATTTCGCGACGGATCACGTCAGGGTGTTCGTCCTCATGCGGAGTTTCTTACGGTTCGAATACCGAGTCGGCCTTTTTTTCGGATGTTCTAGAGGAACCGATCGACGGCAAAGCGATCGATCCGGCGGCGGGTGCTTCCCTCGAGTACCAGGTCGGCAAGGATGTCGCCGACGAGGATCGAGAACTTGAAGCCGTGGCCTGAGAAACCACCAGCCAGCACGACGCGATCCTCAGAGGGGTGGGCTCCGATCAGAAAGTCGTGATCGGGGGTGTTGGTGTACAGGCAGACCTCGCCCCGCCCGCCGGGTTCCACCAACCCCGGCTGCCAGCGCTGGACCCACTCGTACAGTTGCCCGACCGCTGCGTCATCGACGTTTCGATCGACCGTATCGGGATCGACTCGAGGCCCGGCGTGGTCGGCGGCGACCTTGATCGTCTGGCCATCGAGTGTGGGAAAGCCGTAGTTGCTGGTGTCGTATTCGCAGAAGCAGGGGAAGAGACTCGGCACGACGCGGGTGGGATCATTGGCCTTCAGGTAGATTTTCTCTTCCCGGGTGACCTCCAGTTGCCAGTTGAGATCCTCGGCCAAACGGTCGAGCCAGGCCCCCGCGGTAATCACAACTCGAGGTGCCTCGAGGGTCTGTTCGCTGGTGGTCACCCGTACCCCGTCCCCGGTGCTCTCGATCGATTCGACACGGCACCCGTGCCACCGTTGTCCGCCGTGTGCTTCGGCCCGGATTCTCAGCGTCTCGAGCACTCGATCGGCTCGCAGGAACCCGTTTTCCTGGGCAAAGAACGCATGCTGATCTGTGTTCAATTGAAACGTGGGGAAGCGGTCTGCGACGCTGTCGGGGTCGAGTCGATCGTGCGGCAGCCGGGCGTCCTGGAGCATCTGCAGCGTGCGGGTGAAGCGGTTGTTTTCGAGGCTGGCGAAGATGAGCAGGCCGCACAGTTCGAGCAATTCGATGTCGGCCTCGGCTTCGAGTTGCCGCCACATACCGAGTGCTTCGCGGGCCAGTTCGACATACAGCGGGTCGTCGTAGGTGGTGCGAAAGACTCGCGAGTGCCCATGCGAGCTGCCTCGTACGTGACCCGGTTCGAACTGCTCGACTCCGACCACGTCGGCTCCACGTCGGGCGAGGTGGTAGAGGGCCGAGGACCCCATGGCTCCGAGGCCGACGACGACGCAGTCGCAGGTGTGGACCGAACGGGCGATGGTCGATCTCCTTCAAGCGGCCAGGCCGCAGTCGTTACTGTCTCTGGAACACGGCGCCGAAGAGGCGAGGATCGGGCAGGGTTGACGCGTCGAACTGGCGTCCCTGGGTGTACTCGGTGATATCGACACCGGCCCCCTGGTTTTCGGCTGACTCGTAGGCGGCCATCAGCACCGCCATCGTGTCCCAGGCCATCAGTGGTCCCGACTGGGGTGCGCGGTTGGGGTCGAGGGCACAGTCGATCGCGTCGTTCATTTCGTTGACGTACCCGTGAGCGTGAAACTGGCGTGGCCGGGGAAAGCTGGTGCCCTGTGCGGTGGGGAGTTTTTCTCGCAGCAGGATGTTTCCGGCCGCCTCGGCATCGGGCAGGAACAGTTCGTTTTCGTTGTTGGGGTTGATCCGCATGTCGTACTGGGCGAAGTCGGTGATCACTCGCAATTCGTTGCGGATGCCACTGATGCTGAGATCGGATCCGACGACTTCGGCGAGCGTGTGGTCCTCGAAGAGGACGGTGATCCGTCCGAAGTCATCGACATTCTGCAGCACGCGAAAGTGTCGGCCGGCGGATTCGGGTTGGTGCTTGAGCACCTGCAGGGCGACGGCGTTGACCGAGACCGGTCGGATGGGTCGTCCGTCCCGGATGATGCCTTCGGCCTGTTTCAGGTACAGGCAGGGTCCCAGCGGGTGGCAGGCCTTGTTGAACAGTGCACCGCCTCCCGAGAGCGAGGGGGTGTCGTAGGCGGGTGCGTGTGACCCCTGGTGGGCACACAGTCCCTGTTGCCACAGCACGCGACCCCCGCCCGCGGCGATGGCTTCGATGAGCACTTCGACGAGTCCCTTCATGCCGTCGACGTAGACAAAGTCCTCGGCGTACAGCAGTCGGCTGCCCGCCCCGGCGACCTCGTCGAGCACCTCGGCGAGGTAGTCCATCGACTCGCGTTTGCGAGTGGCGGCGTCGGCGGTGCGGTCCTCGGAGTAGCCGGGCCAGACGACGGGAGGTTTTTCGAGCACGATCAGCGGCACACCGGCCCGGGCGGCCTCGATCGTGTAGGGCCCATGCACGGCATTGGCACAGGCGATGTTGTCGATCGTGGGTCGGACGTCCTCGAGCATTTCGGCGTGCGAGGCGTAGGCGGCTGCGACGCCGTGTGTCGTGGAAAACCGTTGTGCATTCTCGAGCCGACCGCTGGTGACGCCGGCCAGGCGGATGTCGAGGCCGTTGCGGTGAGGGATCATCCCGTAGGTGCGGGCGGTGTAGTCGCCGGCGAAGCCGGTTCCGTTGATCGTGACGTCCAAGGTGGTGGGGTCTGTCATGGTGGGGGCATCCCGTCGGCGTGAATGGTCCGGCACGATGACCGACGGCGTGGCGAAATGCAATCTGGCGATCGAGTTCCGGGGAGTGGCTTGGCATCGACCTGCGAGTCGATCATGCTGCCGTCTCGATCTTCTCGCCCGAGGGCACGCGCCGGTGGCTCTTTCCAACAACCGAACACACCGCATCATCACGTTGTGCGGGCTGTACGTGGCGCAAGGGATCCCCTGGGGGTTCATGCTGATCTCGCTGCCGGCTCACCTGGCCGAGAAGTTCAAGGTCAACGACGACGACCTCGGGGAACTGACGGCGATCATCCTGATCCCCTGGACGTTCAAGCTGATCTGGGCTCCGATCATGGACACGTTCACGATCCGTTCGATGGGTCGCAGACGTACCTGGATCATCGGCTCGGAGCTGATGATGGCCGCGACGTTGCTGCTGTTCATTCTCGTTGCCGGCCGCGATCTCTCGGAGCAACTCACACCGCTGTTGTGGATGTTTTTCATCCACAATTGCTTCGCGTCGCTGCAGGACGTGTGTACCGATGCGCTGGCGGTCGACATCCTGCCCGACTCCGAGCGAGGCTGGATGAACGGGATGATGTGGGGTTGCAAGCTGGTCGGCAAGGGCCTGGGCGCGTTGGTGCTGACGCGGGTGTTGAACGCCGGGGGCCTGGAAGCTTGCGTCGCGGTGCAGGTCGGCTTGTTGTTGGCGATCATGCTGATCCCAATACTGATTCTCGAGCGTCCCGGCGAGAAGCGAATGCCGTGGAGCTTGGGTGAGGCCCGCGGCGAATTGCGCCACGAGTCACGGGACATTGGTGCGACAATCAGGAACTGGCTCCGCGGATTCGCTCTGAGAACCATGGTGATCTACGCGATCTTCGCGCTGACGAAGATCATCGGGGGCGGGATCAACGAGATCATCATCAAGACGCTGTGCATCCAGAACCTCAATCCCCATTGGACTGACGAGCAGTTTTCCGATGTCGTCGGTGGTTGGGCGCTCGCCCCGATCCTGATCGGCGCCTTTGGCGGAGGCTACCTCGCCGATCGTTTCGGCCGCAGGTTGATCCTCGTGGTTGGCTACGGCGGGTTCGGCCTGGGCGCGATGCTGTTCGCCGCCAATCACGGGATGTGGGATGAGCGGTGGTTCACGACTACCTATTTGCTCTCGTACGAGATGTTCGCCGCGATCGGCTCGGTGGGCTTCCTGTCGATGGCGATGAGGATCTCGTGGACCGCGGCAGCGGGCACCGTGTTCACCACCTTCATGACGATCTCCAACATGTCGCACGTGTCCGGAAACTGGCTGGCTGGCCCTGTCCGCAGGCTGCTGAAGTTTGGCAGCACGACGCAGGCGGCGAACATCGACTCGTACGTGTCCTGCTTCTGGCTGATCGGCCTGATCACACTGCTGCCACTGCTGCTCTTGTTCTGGGTCCGTGCCGAAGAGGTCGATGTGGCCGAGGAGAACCGGCTACAGTTGCTCGCGAATAATGGCCCGGACGAACCGGGCCAAGGAGAGTCGGTCGGGGAACTGGTCCGGTGATGAGCGAAGAAGGGGTGATTGTCGATGCCGGGAGGCTGTGTAGTGTGGCCACGGTCATCCTGGAGGCCATCAAGTTTCGGCCAACTGACGCGGCACTCGTGGCCGAGGTGCTGGTCGAGGCCGATCTGCGGGGTGTCGATTCGCATGGGGTGACCCGGCTGCACGGGTACCTGGAGATGATCGACGCCGGTCATGTGAATCCGCAGCCGGCGGTAACCGTCGAACGGGAGTCGGGTTCAACCGTCCTGCTGGACGGCGATAGTGGCATCGGCATCATCGCCGCCAAGCAGGCGATGGATCGCGCGATCAGTCTCTCGGCCGAATCGGGCATCGCCTGCGTTTCGTTGCGAAACGTCTCGCACACCGGCCTGGTGGGCTGGTACACGATGCGGGCTGCCCGGCAGGGTCTGATCGGGATTGCGATGAACAACGGTCCCTGTATGACGCCGGCGTTCGGTGGGCTGGATCCGGTGGCGGCGACC
>Ga0310123_10000497_pt1 | contig 35266 bp, 18 predicted proteins | sample CB6_AW_1057_MG_FD_203505 | JGI IMG/M metagenome (GOLD analysis project Ga0310123, IMG submission 203505) | Marine microbial communities from Western Arctic Ocean, Canada - CB6_AW_1057 | ecosystem: Environmental > Aquatic > Marine > Oceanic | place: Canada: Western Arctic Ocean | collected... | reverse complement strand
GCCCGCGGCGGGGCAAAGAACATGTAGGCGTTGTCCTGGTGATACGGGAACTCGTAGCTCGCGTGAGGTGGCTTGTCGATGTACTGGATTCCATCGGCAACCGGTTCGTCGTCGAGCAGTGTCCGCGCCAGGTCGCACAGCGGCGGCGAATCGAGCAGGTCCCGCAGATCGTCCGAGAGATCCTGGACACGGAACACGCACCGCACCGCTGAGGCCGTTCGCCCCTCAGCCGCCTCGGTCTTGTCGTCGAAGTACATGCGGTCGTACCCACCCGAGGCGACCACGTTGTCCACAACACGCTCGACTTCTGCCGTCACGTCTCGCAGCAGGTCGGTTCCGAACAGCCCCCTGGCGACCACGAATCCGTTGACACGAAACTCCTCGGTGAGGGTCTCCAGGTTCATGTCACGTCTCCCGCATGGCTGATGATTGTGCGATCACGGCTTGTTGGCAGCCGTGATCCGGATCACCCGGTTCCCGTGATAGGTCCGGCCGTGCATGTCGGTTGTGCGAACGTGGAGCCTGTGGACGCCGACCGGTGGTTTGGCCGGCAGCTTCGAGTGCCAAAGGTGCGGGCATTTCTTGGGCGCCGGCAAGTCACGCCACGGCTTGTTCTTGATGGCTTCTTCGGCCGCGCGGAGTTTTTCGAAGCCCGGGTCGTTGATCACCCTGCGATCCATCGTGATCCACTTGCCCGTCTTTCCCAGCCGCATCTCGACCTTCGATCGTTCGGAGCCGTTGAACACGTTGACGTAGATGTCGGCCTGGCCGGCCTTGTCTGCCGAAACCTCTTCCGGCGACTGAATGTTCATCTGGTAGCCGGCCGGGCGACCGGCCGCCTTGAAGTCCAGCGTGTACTTGTGCCCGTCGAAGGTGATGATCGAGTAGCCGTTGGGCGCGCCGTCGGCCATGGTGGTGTGGGGAATGCCCCGATCGTCCGGCGCCCCGGACCACCAGCTTCCGCTGACGGTGACGTTGATGACGTGGTGATGCGGTTCGGGGCCGCGCCAGCCGTCTGCCCGCGTGATGAACCGGTGCTCGTGGTGATGCGTGTGTCCCGAGACCGAGAGGCAGAACGGCCGCTTTTCGATCAGTCGATACAGCTCGCTGCGGTCGTGCACGTCGATCAGCGGGATGTGCATCAACAGCACGACCAGCTGGTTCTCGGGGATCATCGCCAGGTCATTGCGGATGAAGGACATCTGCCGTTTGCCCAGCCCGCCGCGGTACGTCCAGTTTCCGGTCTGCTTGGACTTCAGCCAGTCGATGTCGTCGAGCACCAGGAAGTGCACCGTGCCGTAGTCGAACGAGTAGTACGACGGGCCGAAGACGTTCTCGAACGTCTCGTTGACGTGCCGGCGGTTCCTGGCGTCGGTGTTGATGTCGTGGTTGCCGATCACGTTGTACCAGGGGATGCCCAGCAGCGCGATCGCCCGTGCCTGCGATTCGAACAGGGACAGGTTGTCGAACATGATGTCGCCCAGGGTGACACCCAGCGACGCATCGGTCCCGATCAACTCCTCGACCACGTCGTGGGTCACGTAGTCGATTTCCTTCTGGTCCCGCGGTTGCGGGTCACCGAACAGCAGGGCCTTGAAGGTGTCGGGCTCGCGTTGTGGATACAGCGGAAAGTCGACCGAATCGGGCAGCGGACCCGTCGGTTTGACGCCGGGGTACTTGAGATCTGGTGACCCCTGGGGTTTGTGGACGTAGAAGAACCGCGGCAGCATGTGGTCGTCCAACGGCGTCCGCCAACCGCGAGCCTTGATCACGAACAGGATCGTGTCGTCGTCGATCGGCAGCCGGTATCGGCCTTTCTCGTCCGTCTTGACGATCTCGCGGCCGTTCGACACGCGGACCCCGGCCAGGGGCTTTTCGCCGGGGTCGTACCTGCGGTTGCCGTTGGTGTCCTGGAAGACGACACCCGTTGCGGACGCTGGGACTCGAGATGCCGCTGGGCCGCTGACAGTCGCCAGTGCCAGCGGGACGACAACCGAGACCAGGACGAGCCATTTCTTCATGAGTTGTTCCCGGTGTTCCGTTTGGACGGAGAAGTGGATTTCGATCTTGGCCACCGACCCAGGACATCATAGCTGTTCAGCGAATGCCGGTCGCTCATCGAGACAGTTTCCGGGCCGTCAACGGAGTTCCGTTCACTCGTCGGCAAATCGGGAACCGAACAGGCAGGCCGATTTCAGCCAGGACATCAGGCAGACGCTCCGACCCGAGAGCTTCGACAGGTCCGGGCTGCCGGTGCCATTTCGAGATTCGCAATCCGGGCCGTCGGCGTGTCATACTGAAGAGCGTCCCGGCGGTTGCGTGTGACCGCTTCACGACGGGAGTGACGGCCCGGTGCCGAGCCCGGCACCGCAGGCCAGGTTGTCCTTCGATCTCCACGCGGTCGAAATTCACTCGCCGGCGAATGAGACGGATCCGAGACCGTGAAGTTTCGAATGGCGTTGGCAGTGCACACGGTGGCGATCTTCCTGAGTGCTGCGCTGTTGTTTTCGGTGCAGCCGCTGTTTGCCAGGATGGTGTTGCCCTCGCTCGGCGGCGCACCGGCCGTGTGGAACTCGTGCCTGTTCTTCTTCCAGGGGGTGTTGCTGGCCGGTTACCTGTATGTCCACGTCACGTCCCGCTTCCTGACGGCACGACGACAGTTGATCCTTCACGGGGCCGTGCTCTTCCTGCCCCTGCTGTGCCTGCCCATCGTGCTGCGGCAACCGTTGGAGGGTGGTGATCCGGTTCTCAGGTTGCTCGTGATCCTGGGAGTCTCGCTGGGCGGCCCGGTCTTTGCCGTCTGCACGACAACGCCGTTGCTGCAGAAGTGGTTTTCAGCCGGCAGTCATCCGTTGGCCGACGATCCCTACTTCCTGTATTCGGCCAGCAACCTCGGCAGCATGGTCGCATTGCTGAGCTATCCGATCCTGCTGGAACCCAACCTGTCCCTGGCCCAGCAGAGCCTCATGTGGTCCTGCGGTTATGGGGCGGTGGCCGTGCTGACCCTGGCCTGCGGCGTGATGCTGTGGCGGGAGGGACCGCAGCCGCTGTCCGTCACCCCCGCGGCCGAGGACGATCCGTCTCCCGAAGAGCCCGGCCGCTCGCGATGGCTGTGGGTGGTGTTTTCGTTTGTTCCGGCCAGTTGGCTGTTGGCCGTCACCACCAAGGTCACCGGCGAACTGGTCCCCATCCCGATGCTCTGGGTGGTGCCGTTGTCGATCTACCTGCTGACCTACATCCTGGCGTTCTCCCGATGGCAGCCGCTGTCGCACGTGTGGATGGTTCGGTCGTTTCCGGTCGCCGTCCTGCTGCTGCTGTTTCTCCGATCTGATTCGGTCCTGCAGGATATGGTCAAGCACCTGGCCGTGTTCTTCGTGGGGGCGATGGTCTTTCACGGGGAACTGGCCCGTCGCCGGCCCGGGACATCACGGCTGACCGAGTTCTATGTCTGGATGGCCGTGGGCGGACTGCTGGGTGGGATGTTCAATTCGCTTGTCGGCCCGCTGTTGTTTCCGTCCTTCTGGGAATATCCGCTGACCCTGGTGCTGGCCTGTCTGCTGTTCTGGCGGTTCCGGTCCGAACACGATCCGAAGGACCGCAACTGGTGGGTGTTTCTTCCCGAGGGCCTGGCGGTTGCCGTGGTCCTGCTGGTCTCGGTTGCTCGTGGATCGCTTGTCGACGGGCTGGTGACGGCGGTTCCGCTGGTGGTCCTGGGATTCCTGGCCAAGCGGCTGACGCTGGTGTTCGCCCTGGCAGTCGGCGGGGTGCTGCTGGCCACCGAGTTCGCCGACATGTTCCAGGACCAGAAGTCGGTGCTGCATGCGGAACGGACCTTCTTCGGCGTCCACCGGGTGCTCAGGGACGCCGACACCGGATTTCATGAACTGCACCACGGCCGGACGATGCACGGCATGCAGTGCGTCGAGCCGGCACGCCGTCGCGAACCGTTGGCTTACTTTCACCGGTCCGGGCCGCTCGGCCAGGTGTTCGCTGAATTCAGCGGCGAGAACGCCAGGTCGCGGATCGCCGTTGTCGGGCTGGGAACCGGGACGATTGTCGCGTACCGGGAGCCCGGCCAGCACTTCACGTTCTACGAGATCGATCCCGCCATCCAGCGGATTGCCGAATCGCCGGACCTGTTCACCTATCTCAGCGACAGCGGGGACGACGCGTACGACATCGTGCTGGGGGATGGACGGGTGATGCTGGCCCGTGCGCAGGACCGGTCCTTCGGGATGATCATCCTCGACGCCTTCAGTTCGGACGTCATTCCGGTGCACCTGCTCACCCGAGAGGCGCTCGCGTTGTACTACCGGAAACTGGCCGATGACGGCTTCCTGGTGATCCACATCAGCAATCCCCACGTCAGCCTGGGACCGGTCCTGGGCAACCTGGCTGCCGACGCGGGCTCGCGGTGCTGGATCTGCCGCGACCAGTTCGTGCCGACCGACCAGAGAGAAACGGGCCGGGAACCCACGCTCTACGCCGTGATCGCCCGCGACGAATCCCATCTCGGGGGACTGCTCGGCAGAGGGTCCGACCTTCCGTGGATCGAGATCACCCCGGATGAACCGGGGGCGGCATGGACCGACGACTTCTCGGATGTCTTCAACATCCTCAGGTAGCCGCGGGTTCTACCGAACAGCTCGTTGACCGGTCGGCCGCCGTTGGCGATGGTGATCGGGCGACCGATCGGGCTTCAAAGGCCTTCTTGCCGAAAGCGGCGGCAGTTGCCGGCTCATCGGCCAGGTGGTCCGCCCAACAACAGCAAGGCAAAGAAGTGCCGGGACGATGTGTTGTACCCGACCGGAATTCGGGAGATTAGCTGCGGATTGCCCAATCGGGAGGTGTCCGAAGTCAGCGCCGTCGCGAAGGTCGGCGTCTTGACGACCGTCACCACCGGGAGCATAGTGCCTTGCGCCGCAGATCGACCGACGCACAATGGGAGTCCGCACATGACCGGCAAGGCACTTGGCGGAAACAACCTCCTGGTGATGGCCGTGCTGGTGGCCCTGGCCGGGGCACCGGCCTTCGCGACGATTCTGCTGTTCGAGAACGTGGGGCTGCCGATGTCCCGAGAACTGCAGGGTCTGCAATCGGTCAAGGACTACGGTGACCGTGTCACGGGTGTCAGCAGTGGGGGATTCACCGATTCCTTTGCCAGGGGCAACGGGTGGACGCCGAACGTCGTGGTGGAATTCACCGCGGGGAATGATCTGAAGACGGTCAGCACCTGGCGGGACGGCTGGGACGGCGGCGACGGTGCCAATTACCTGCTGGATGGTGACACGGCCGAACCGTACTTCTACTGGTACCGCTTCACGCCCGCTCGGGGTGTCGGCGTGGTGGTCAATTCGCTGGACCTGGATGCTGCCGGCGACGCCACCAACCGGATCGACTGGAAGATCTTCGCCGACTCGAAGATCGGCCGGGTCCTGGCCAGCGGTTCCACCGGGAAGTTCGCCGGCGACAGGACGAAGCTCGACCTCGGGATGCGGAAGCCGCATCACGGCGTGGTGATCCTGGAACTCGCCCACACGGGCGGGCGGACCTCCCTGGCCGTGGACAACCTGGACTTCGACGAGGTGCCGTCCCGGCCGGGCGGCGGACTCGTCGAGGTGGGCCACCGGAAGCAGTTACTCGTGGACGATCACGTCATCGCCAAGATGTCGAACCTCAAGCGAGAACTCGGCCGCGTCACCAAGCTCAACGGCGGCAAACCGGTCCTCGTCCGTGATCAGACCTGGGAGCGGTCCTGCACGTACTACGGCACCGCGCTCCACGACGGCAAGAAGTTCCAGATGTGGTACCGGGCGAGCCTCGAGCCGTTCGCGCTGGGGTACGCCGAATCCCGGGACGGGCGGAACTGGGTCAAGCCGAAGCTGGGGCTGGTGGAGTTCGGCGGGACGAAGCAGAACAACATTCTCGACGTCGACCTGGGGCTGGCCTACGCCTTCAGCTGTTTCATCGATCCGCACGAAACCGATCCGGCTCACCGCTACAAGTGCTGCTGGGGGCACCCGCGGAAGATCCGCGCCTGCCTGGGCTATTCGGCCGACGGCCTGCGCTGGACGCCCTACAACAACGGCGAACCGGTGACCGGCCGCGCCGCCGACACGCACAGCCAGTTGATGTGGGACGAGGATGCCAAGGTCTACCGGCTGTTCACGCGGACCGACTACCAGCGGTTTCTGCGGGCCGAAATGGAAGTCCGCGGTCATCGCAGCATGACCAACCCCGACCTGAAGCGGAATCCGACCGGCTGGAAACTCGGCCGTCACTGGTACTTCAACCGCGAACCGAAGGAGTACCGCCGTCGGCAGGTGTACAGCATGTCCGACTGGATGTACCACGGCGTCCATTTTGCCCTGATCAGCGGGTTCGATTATCCGCAGGACCACAGCGAAGGACCGCGGGATCTCAAGAAGCGGCACGACCGTGATGTGCTGAACTTCTACATCGCCACCAGCCGCGACGGCGAAAGCTGGGACTTCCACTGGGTCTACGCCGGCCAGCCGCTGGTGCCCCGGGGTCCGGCCGGCAGTTTCGACAAGGACATGGTCATCCCGCCCTCGAACATCATCACGCACGAGGATCGGCACTGGATCTACTATTCCGGCTCGAACGAACGGCACGGGATCCCCCGGTATGACGAGGCCATCGGGGGAGCAACGCTGCGGCTGGACGGCTTCGTGTGCCTGGCGGCAAAGGACAGGCTGGGAACCGTCGTGACCAGGCCGTTCAGGCTCACCGGGGACAGGCTGCTGGTCAACGTCCAGGGCAGCGAGTTTCGCGTCGAGGTGCTCAACCGCAAGGGAGAGCCAATTTCCGGGTTCTCAGGTGATCAAGCGACCCGCTATACGGGCGTGGACGAGCTTCGGCTGACGCCCGCCTGGAAGAACTCGGCCGGGTTGTCGACGTTGAAGGGTCGCGTGATTCGGCTGAGATTCCACCTGAAGAACGCACGGCTCTATTCGTTTCACGTCCCGAAATAGCCGGCCGGGAAACGCGTTGTCGGGGGGACGTCCGCCCGCGGTCCGCGGCCGTTTCCCGATCAGCGTTTCGACTGAAATGGGTAGACGACTTTCCAGTCCCGTTTCATGTCGACCACGATCCATTTTCGCCTGATCGCCTCATCGAGCGCCTTGTCGAGGTGGCCGATTTTCGCCTTTCGGTCATAGGCCCATTCGCGTTCCCGGTCGGTGTGACGCACGATCAGTGCGAGCCGTTTGCCGTCTGCCGCAGTGGCCCATTGCAGCATCTGGAGATCGCCGTCGGAGTTGCCGAAGGCGGCGATCGGTCGTCGGCCGATGAACTTGCGGATGCTGATCGGCTTGCCCGCGGCGTTGTTGAAGAATTCGAACTCCGGCAGACGAAGCACGGCCGGTTTTCCGTTGCGTTTGACGAGCCTGGCTTTCAGGCGGCTGCCGATGATCTGTTCGGGTGGAATGCCGTAGATCTTCGTCGCCCACACCCGCATGAACTCGATGTCCCCGCCGGAAACGATGTAGGTCTTGAATCTGTTGGCCCTCAGGTAAGCCAGTAATTCGAGCATCGGCTGGAATACCAGGTCGGTGTAGGGCCTGTCGAACCGCGGATGGCGGGCGACCGCCAGCCACTCGGACACCTTCACCCGGAATTCCCGGACGGTCATGTCGCCGTGCGTGGTCGACAGCAGCGTCAGCAGGTCGGGGCCATTGATCCCCTTCAGCCTCTTGAGATCGTTCTCCAGGGCCGCCTGGAACGGTTGCCGTGTGCGCAGTTCCGGCCGCTTGATGGCCAGTTGACTGGTGAGGTCTATGGCGAACTGAACCGGAAAGTAGATCGGGTGTTCCGACCACAGGGTTCCGTCGTTGTCGAACGTGGCGATTCGCTCGGACACCGGCACGTAAAACTTGCTTGTCCTGGTTGTCACCGACTCGACGAAATCGACAATCCGCCGCTTGTTGGCCCCGTCGTTCCACGAGGGAAGCGGGTCGGAAGCGGCTGCCGGCGAATTCGAGAGAACGCAGAATGCGACGATCAGCAGGTGAAAGCAGCGAACGGCAACACGGTGCACCGGCAGGGTCTCCGCACCAGGGGTCGGCCAGGCCACAGTGTCAGCCTAGCAACGCGCGGTGGGCGAGGCAAAACGGCCCGCCAGTGAACGACACGGTGACGGCATCACCGTGTTGCCAACGGCACGAGATTTCACAGCGCCTGTTTGCGGAAACACCGCGTTTCTCCGAGAATCCAGTTCGAGGTCCATTCCGATTCTGCGGGTCCAGGTGGATTGCGGCGTCGGGCACATGCTGCTCGACCCGTCGTCGGCATCGTTGCCCCCAGGAAAGGGATCCTGCAACACGAGGAACAGGTCAGCTGTTGTCATTGGCTGTCCGTCGAATTCCCTGGGAGAGCATCGACTTGTTTCAGTTCAATAGATCGTTGCTGTTGCCGGTTGTCGTCGCCGTTGCCCTGGCATCGACAACGGTTGCCCAGGACGCCGGAAAGACGGCCTCACCTGAGACGTTCTGGGTGACGGCCGACCGGCTGATGCCGGCCTGGGGCTTCTATCCGCTGCAGGCGACTTATGGAGGCACGAAGCCACTGGGGCAACACGCCGCCTGGTGTTCTGCCGGCAATTCGGGTCGCCTGACGTGGATTGCCAAGTTCCCTCGGAAGGCCGAGTACCACGTCTGGGTCCGGAATTACGGTGGGTACGGCAAGGTGGTGGTCTCGGTGGACGAACGTCCGCTGGCGGGGGGACGCGGGGGCAGTGGTGGGGGACGATACGTCTGGCGTCACTCGGGCAAGATCTCGGTTGCCGCCGGCGTGCATCACGTCGATCTCGACGTGGACAAGGGCATGTTCGATGCCGTGGTTTTCACCACCGACGCTCAACTGGTTCCGACCAGGGACAAGCTGCCCGAGCCGGTCACAAGGCCTCGCCTGCGGGCACCACGGATCTACCGCGACGATTCGCACCTGGCCGATCGGGCTGCGACCTCCGGTTTCGTCGTCGGCCCCCTCAATGGATTTGCCGGGGCCCTCTACGACTGGCTTCCCGATCGGAAGGAAAAACGACCCTTCACCCGGCTCCGAATGTGGGGCTCGGCCAACCAGTTCATCAACGGGACGTTCGCCGTCCGAGCCGTCAAGGACATCCCCGAGCTGACCGTCTCGCTGTCCCGGTTGGAGGGGCCGGGACAGTTGGTCCTGGAATCCGACGTCATCGACGTGCGAGTCGTTCATGTTCGCGAGCGGAGGAACTCGCTGTTTCGACCCAGCCAGGTCCGGATGCTGACCCCCGAGATCCTGTTGCGGGATGATCGCACGACGTTGCCTCCCCGTGGCAAGCAGGGCGGGTACGGCGGTGGCCGCTGTGTGACCCGGATTCCGGCTCACCAGAGCCGCCAGTTCTGGCTGACCGTGCATGTGCCGGACGGCTCGCCGCCGGGTGAATACCGTGGCGAGGTCATTTTCGGTGGACGGGTCGAGTCGCGGCTGGCGGTCTCGCTCGACGTGTTGCCCATCAAGCTGAAGGCGGCCGCGGGGTACTACGGGATCTACCATCGGAACCAGACGACCAACTCGAAGAGGGCTCACCACATCACCGAGGAACGATACCTCGGCGAACTGCGGGACCAGGTGCGTCACGGACTCAATGCCGCCACGCTGTACTCGGGGTTTTCGACACTGGGACTGGCCCGAAAGGCGGGAATGACCCGTGCCCCGTGCCTGATGCACTGGCCGGACGGCCGCGCGGCCGAGCAGGTTGCCGCCGCCAAGAAAATGGGATTCAGCGACCTGTTCTACTACGGGGTCGATGAACCGACGCAGCCGGAGGCGATCGAACGCTGCCGCAAGGAGGCCGAACGTCGTCGCGCCGCCGGGTTGCACATGTTCACCGCAATCAACAGCAAGCCGGCCCAGCAGGCCACCCGGGATTTCATCGATCGCCCGGTCTACAACATCTATGTCTTCGGTGGCCCGGACAACGCCGAGGTGATGTACGCCCGCAAGAAGGGGTTCCGACCCATCTCCTACTGGGTCACGGCGACCGCCTTTCCACTGCCTTACCGGGCGCTGACCGGTCTCTACAACACCCGATGCGGATACCTGGGCTCGAGCCCGTGGGCCTACCAGGATTTCCCGGGCAACGGTCTCTACGATCCCGACAAGCCGGTGCACAAGGTGGCCTACCCGGATGAGTTCGGGCAGCCGATCCCGACTCTGGCCTGGGAGGCTCACCGTGCCGGGATCGACGACGTCCGCTACCTCGAAGCGCTCGACCGGGGCATTGCCGCCGCCGAACGTCGGTTACAGAACGGTGCGGTGCCAGGACTGGCCGCCGCATTGGACGCGGCCCGCATGGCCCGCAAGGCACACTTCGATTCAATCAGTGGTCGCTGGCTCGAGTACTTCTGTCATCTGCAACCCGGTGATCTTGACCGGTCCCGCCGGGCCTTTGCCGATGCGCTGGTGCGACTGAATGCCGTCAACAGATGACCGGACTGCCAGGACGGCTTGTCGTGAACAAAAACCACCCGGCTCGGAGTGCCCGGCCGCAGGCCGGCCAATCAGGAAGGACGTGGCTCCGATGATCGTCGTCACCAACCGGATTCCCGTGGCCAGTGGTCACGAGATCGATTTCGAGGACCGGTTCCGGAACCGGGTGCATCTGGTCGACCAGGCACCGGGCTTCATTCGCAACGAGGTGCACCGGCCGCGGCCGGTTCGTTTCGACCACGAGCAGGGGACCTTCGTGGATGACCCCGATGCGGAGGGCTTCTACGAGGTGAAGACGTGGTGGGAGTCGATGGACAACTTCGTCGGCTGGACGCGGAGCCCGGCATTTGCCGAAGCCCACGCGAACCGGGCACCCAAGGAGATGTTCCGGGGGCCGAGCCAGATCGACGTGCACGAGGTGTTCCTGTCGACAGATTTCCCGGAGGCTTGATTGGTCGGGTGCCTGCTCAGGCCTGGGTTTCGAAGCCCTTTCGCACTTCGCGGCCGACCATGGTCTGGGCCTGGGCGTCGCCGACGATCTTCTCGGCCTTCGCGTCCCAGACGATCTTGCGGCCGAGGCGGGCGGAGATGCCGGCCAGGTGGCAGGTGCTCAACCCACGGTGGTGGCTGAAGACATCCGAAATGGGTTCCTTCCGGTCCACGGCGGCTTCGAAGAAGTTGCGGAAGTGATTGGTCAGCGAACGGTTCTTGTAGGCCTCTTCCAGGGCCCCCGAAGGAAGTGGGTTGGACTTCAGTTCGTCGACCGGCTTGCCGGTGATCGAACCGCGGTTGACGAAGATCCTTCCCCTGGTGCCTTCAAAGAGGATTCCGTTGCGTCCGTCGTGCCGGATCTCGATCTCCTGGCCATCGGCGAACAGGGCCTTGATCAGGAAAGCCGTTGCCGTGTTGTAACGTGAGGTATCAGTCGGGCGACCGTTCTCAAAGGGAACCGGGTGCTTGACCATCACCGGATCGACCGATTCCGGCCCGGTGGTGGTCTTGTCGAGTCCCCAGGTGGCGATGTCGACATGGTGGGCGCCCCAGTCGGTCAACTTGCCGCCCGAGTACTCGTACCACCAGCGGAACTCGTAGTGGCAACGTGACCAGCTCTTGGTCTCGCCGTTGTTCCCGGCCAGGTAGCGGAAGTCGGTCATCGGCACGGGCCCCAGCCAGAGATTCCAGTCGAGATGCGACGGCGCGGCGGCCCGAGGGATCTCGGGGCTGGTCGGCGCTCCGCCGATGTGGCAGGTGGCCTTCTTCAGTTCTCCGATCCGGCCGGCCCGAATCATGGCGATCGCCTGGAGAAACCGCCTGCCGCTGCGTTGCTGGGTGCCGATCTGGACGATCCGCCCGGTCTGGCGACAGGTGTCACAGATCTGTCGGCCTTCCTCGATCGTCAGCGTCATCGGCTTCTCGCAATAGACATCCTTGCCGGCTTTCATGGCCTCGATGGCGATCTTGGCGTGCCAGTGATCAGGGGTGGAAATGTGCACGATATCGATCTGCTTGTTGTCGAGGATCGCCCGGTAATCGGTGTGGCTGCTCGGCGGCCGACCGGTCCAGGCCTTGACGATCCCGGAGGCCAGTTCGCGTCGGGAGGCGTCCGCGTCGCACACCGCGACGTAATCTCCGTACTTGCGGAACGTCGGAGCCGATCCGTGTGGTCCGTTGACCCCGGTGGCCTTCTGGCACCAGCGACTGCCGGTGCCGACCGCTCCGACACGTGGTCGATCGTTGGCGGCGACGAATCCATGGGCCCGCCGGCCGCGGTCCAGGACCAGGCCGGCACCGGCGAAAGCGAGAGACGATTTCAACAGGTCGCGTCGGGTCAGGGACCGGCTGGTCATCGGTTGTCCTGCCTGGTGTGCGGTTGATTGAGGTGACGATGTGGCCGGATGCGGACCGGGTGGGGCTCAGGTATTGGTGCCGATGCCGGTGATGGGACGACCGTGGTAGATGAAGTGGGGGCGTCCATCGGCATCGGGCCAGGCCGTTGTGGGGGGCAGTCCCAGCGTGCGGTAGATCGTGGCCGCCAGGTCCTCGGGGCGACGTGGCGACGAGACAGGGTAGGCGGCCAATTTGTCCGAGGCGCCGATCACGTGACCGGTGGCGGTGCCGGCGCCGGCGAAGACCGCCGTCTGGACAGCGCCCCAGTGGTCGCGGCCCGGGGTCACGTAGGCGTTGGGCACCTTGAAGATCTTCGGTGTCCGGCCGAACTCACCGACGATGGCCACCAGCGTGGTCTCCAGCAGGCCACTCTCGCGGAGGTCATCCAGCAGGGCCGAGATCGCCTGGTCGGCGGGCGGGTAGAGCCAGTCCCGCGACATCCGGAAGATGCCGCCGTGCAGGTCCCAGGTGTTGTAGTTGCCCAGGTTGGCCTGCACCACCGGGACGCCGGCGCCGATCAGCCGGCGGGCCATCAGCAGTGTCCAGCCGAACAGGTGGCGGCCGTAACGGTCCGCTTCGCGGTCGGGAGCGTTGACGACGTCGAAGGCGTCCTGGACGCGGGGGTCGGTCAGCAACGAGATGGCCGCCTCGCGGTGTCGACCCAGTTGTGCGGTCGTGGCATGCCGTTCCAGGCTCTTCCGCTGGTCCTCGATCACCGACAGCAGTTCAGCACGGCGACTCAGCCTGCGGTCAGTCAGGCCCTCGGGCAGCCTCAGCACCGGTGCCTGGAACCGTGAGGTGTCCTTGACCAGCGACTCGGTCCGTCGGCAGTAGGCGAACTGTGGATAGGCCCCCTTGACGTCACCGCCTCGGTAGGGAGATGCCTCGATGAACCACGGGTCGAACTGCGGTCCCATCTGGCCGCCGAACTGTCCGGGTGTGACCACTCCGCCCTGGTTCATGTTGATCAGTCGCTGGGGCAGCACGACGCTGGTGGGCAGCCCGTTGTTGCGGTCGGTGACCATCCGCCCGGCCACGGCGGTCACCGCCGGCCAGTCACCGGGCTGCGGCCGGTTGGCCCGGTAGCCCGGGGGCAATTCGCTGCGGCCGGTGAGCATGATGGTGTGGGCTTCGTTGTGTTCGTTTGACCAGTGGGTCAGCGATCGCAGCAGCGTCAGTTGATCAGCCCGTTGGGCCAGCCGGGGCAGGTGTTCGCAGATCTGCAATCCGGGGACGCGGGTCGGGACCGGCCGGAATTCTCCCCGGACACTCGCCGGGGCGTCGGGCTTCATGTCGAAGCTGTCGAGTTGCGACAGTCCGCCGGAGAGGAAGACCAGGAGAACCGATCGGGGATCCGAGGCGGTCTTGCGGGCGGCCAGCACATCGGCCAGACCGGTTCCCGCCAGGCCGAGGCCGCCGGCCTGCAGCAGCGTGCGACGGGACAGCGACGGGTGGGGTGTCATGCGGTCGGCGAATGGGGGTTACTGGGCGGCCAGTATGAAATTGACGATCGGCGTGGGGTCCTTGAGGCTGTGCGGGTGGTGCTTGCCCCCCTTCTTGACGATCACCTTGATCGTCCCGCCCCACTTGCGGTACCGCCGGGCGAACTCGGCGGTGTGCTCGACGAAGGGAACGCTCTCGTCGGCATCACCGCAGACGTGGATCAGCGGCACCTTGGCCTTGGCCAGGACTCCGGCCGTGTCCATGGCGTCTCGGGTGTGGGCCTGGGCCTGCTCGAGCGACAGGTCGTGGGCTTTCATCCACGCTTCGAGTTTCTTGAGGTCGGGCGAGCCGGGCTTTCGGCCCTTGACGTACGGGCGGATGCCCATGGCCGGGGCATCGCCGTAGATGCAGGAGACCTGTTGCGGGCGACGGATGGCCCAGTGATAGATCATCAGTCCACCGCGGCTCATGCCCTCCAGGGCCGGACGCTTCGAGAATCCGTGCCTGGCGGTGAGGTACTTGTAGCAGGTGTCCCAGCGGGCGATCGCCCGGGCGTTGCCCCACAGGTTGGCCACGTCGCAGTAGACCAGGTGAAACCCTTTTCTCAGCAAAGCGATGTCGGTTTGCGGTTCGTGGGCCCAGAATCGCGCCCGCCAGATCCAGGGTCGCCCCTTCGCCGGTTTCTCGGGCGTCACCACGCGGCAGCCGAAGTCGACTCCCCCGGCATCCTTCAACGGAAAGTCATACCGGTCGAATCCGTTCCAGTCGGTCTTCTTTCCGGGAAACGCCGCGTCGGCAGCCTGGGCCGGCCCGGTCAACAGTAGCGTGATCAGCAGCCCGCAGGCCGGGAGTGCGAGGGATCCGTCTCGGGGGCCAGTGGTCGTCATCGGGTCTCCAGTCGCGGCATCCCACCGATGGTCTAGAACAGTCCGAGGATCGGCTGTCCGGATTCCACCAGGCGGCGTGGCCGGTTCAGCGTGTCGTGGTATTCGGTGACCGGGTCCACACCGATCGCGTGGTAGATGGTGGCCACCAGGTCGTAGGGATGCACGGGATCGGTCTTGGGCCAGCCTCCGTGGCGATCCGATTGGCCATAAACACGTCCGGGCCGGACACCGCCTCCGGCCACCAGGAAGCTGTAGCACTCGGGCCAGTGATCCCGGCCTCCGGGACCGACGTTGTTGGTCGTGGGTGACCCGATCTTGGGCGAGCGTCCGAACTCGCCGATGGCCACCACCAGCGTCCGTTCCAGCAGGCCCCGCGTGGCCATGTCCTCGATGAATGCCGAAAGCGACTGGTCGAAGACCGGGCAGCGGTGGTCCCGCAGCATGGGGAAGTTGTTGCGGTGCGTGTCCCACGACCCGTCGGGACCGGGCACGGGTTCGCTGTCGGATCCGGCCGGCCAGGTCACCTGTACGAAACGTGTTTCGGCCTCGACCAGTCGCCGTGCCAGCAGCAACGACTGGCCGAATCGGGTCATGCCGTACCGCTGCCGGGTCTCGGCCGATTCGGCATCCAGTCCGAAGGCCACCGCGGCTCGACGGGTCTGGATCAGCGACAGTGCCTGGTCGTAGTACTGGTCGAAGCTCACCTGTGAACCGGACAGGCCGTCACGGTGCGCGTCGATGGCCGCACGGAGGTCGACCCGGGAACTGATGCGATCGAGTGTCATGTCCCGTGGCAGCGTGAATCCCAGTGGCTGAAGCGGCTTGGTGGCGTCGTCGTACATCGTGTAGGGGTCAAACGCGGCTCCGTGCAGTCCGGCCGCCTGGCCGACTCCGGTCACGCGGCCCTCCTTCACCGGGCCCCCCACTGCGACGTAGCCGAAACGACCGCGGTCAGCCGGCCGGTAGCGACCGATGTTGGCTCCGACCGACGGCAGGTCTTCCCGCGAGGGTGGCACCGCCAGTCCGGTCGGAGAGAAGTTGGTCGGGCTGTGACCGGTCATCAGCATGTAGATCGCCGCCCCGTGGTTGCGCAGCCCCTTGGGGTCGACTCCGATCGATCTCACCAGTGAGTAGTGCCGGGCCTGCCGGGCCAGCTTCGGCAGCACCTCTCCGAGGTCCATCCCCGGTGTCCGTGTCGCGATCGGGCGGAACTCGCCGCGGATCCCCGCCGGAGCCCCCGGCTTGGGGTCCCAGAGGTCGATGTGGCTGGGGGAACCCTGCAGGTAGATCAGCACCACGGAATCGGCCGCACCGAACCCGCTGCCGGGGTCCGACCGGTCGGCCCGGGCCGTTTGCTGCCGCCGGAGGATCTCGGGCAGACCGAGACCGAGCAACGACAGCCCGCCGACGGTCAGCAGTTCGCGCCTCGCCTCGCCGTCGCAGAGCCGTCGGGATCGGTCGAGAAAAGAAATCACCGCAACACCCGGGGAAAGGCACGGCTGCCGAAATGGCTTCGCCGGGACGCCAGTGTATCACGTTGCGCTTGTAAGCGACGTGGGGAAACCCGAGCATGATTTATCCTCGGGATCGAACAGGGAGGAGGCGTGATGGCCACCTGCTGCAATGTGTCAATCGGGAGGCTGCCGTGGATGCGACGCCTCCTGTGTCTGTTGATGTTCGCCGGTGCCGTTGCGGGTCGACCGGCGAGGGCCGCCGAAGTGAGGCTGGTCGCCGGCGGCAAGCCCCGGGCCACGATCGTCCTCTCGGAGAAGCCGACCGCGGCATCGCAGTTGGCGGCGTTCGAGTTGCAGCACTTCGTCGAGAAGATCTCCGGGGCGCGGTTGCCGATCGTTCGCGAACCGAATCGTGTCGAGGGGACGGTGATCCTGGTCGGTGAGAGCCGTCGGTCGCGGGCTCTGGGCATGGATCACAAGGGACTTGCTCCGCAGGAGTACGTCGTCAAGACACACCGTGACGGGTTGTTGTTGATGGGCCACGACGGCCAGCATTTCGACCCCGTTGTCTACGATTCCTACATCAGCATCTACAGGGCCGTCTCGCGACCGATCGGCACCTGCTACGCCGTCCACTCGTTCCTGGAGAACCAGTTGGGCGTGAAGTGGTACCTGCCCAGCGAGTCGCTTGGAGAGGTGGTGCCCCGAAGTCCGGACATCGTCGTCAAGACGCTCGCCATCCGACGTCGTCCCGATGTCCCGGTCCGTTCCATCTATCCGCTGTTCGCCAACACCGAACGGCTGGGATTCAACCAGTGGGACAAACCCCAGGAATTCCAGTCGCGCTGGGTCAACGCCCGCACGAGCCTGCTGTACTGGATCCGCAACCGGTTCTGGGGCGGCCTGACGCACAATGCCAACCACTCCTTCTCGTACTTCGACAAGGCGTTCGGGGAATCTCATCCCGAGTGGTTCAGCACCAAGAGCTTCGCGAGGATGCAGCAGTTGAACTTCCAGAGCGAGGTGCAGCCGTGCCTGGCTGCCAAGGGGTTCCGCGAGCAGGTGGTCTCGGTGGCGCGGGACTACTTTTCGGGGCGACCCGAGCCGTTTCCCGGTGCTTACCGGGGAGCGGCGGGCCGGTTCTTTTCGGTGATGCCCAACGACAACACCAACATGTGCGGGTGTCCGGATTGTCGACGACTGTATCGGCCGCGGAGCGGCGCCGACGGGAACGCCAGCTACTACGTCTGGAACTTCGTCAACGAGGTGGCTCGCGAGGTCCGCAAGACACATCCCCGGGCGATGATCTCCAACTGCGCCTATTTCAACTACACGGCCCCGCCGGCCGGCCTCGTGCTGGAGCCCAACGTGGCCGTCGAGTTCTGCAAGTTCTACACCTACTACTCCGACCGCAAGGCCCAGCTCCGCGACCATCGACGGATCGCGGAGTTCGTCAACAAGAACCGGGTCCGGTTCTTCACGACCTGGGAGTACCTGCTGAAGCCGCACATGACCGAGTGGGCGTTTCCCTGCATGGTTCCCCATGTCCACGCCGAAGATGTCCGCGAGTTGCTTCGCATCGGCGGGTTCCGGGGCGGCAAGCTGCAGTTCCTCTACACGGGGACGTACAACGGTTCGAAGCCAAGCGGTGGGGTGGCCCAGGTCAGCCCGGTGCTCGACTTCATGAACCTCTACTGGCGGATGAAGCTCTACGACGATTCGTCATTCGACATCGATCGAGGTCTCGACGACTACTACCGCCTGTTCTTCGGACCGGGATCGGTGGCGATGAAGGCGTTCTATTCGGCGATCGAGAATCGCTGGATGACGCTGGGCGGAGGACAGGACTCTCGAACGTGGTGGAACCGGTTGGGGACCCGGAAGTTCCTGGACGGGCTGGAACGACTGGTCGAACAGGCCCGCGAGGCGACCGCCGAGCGGACTCTGTACCGGCAACGAGTGGACGTGGTCGACCAGGGCATCCTGCAGCACATGCTCAAGGGCCGGGCCCGCTACGAGACATCGTCCATGGCCGAGGCGGCTCCGATCGCGACCACCGGCGTGGCGAGGACTCCGGGGAAGGTCTTGGCCGAGACGTGGCACGGTGACGCGACATGGGCCGCCTCACCGATCCAGTACATCACCCGGACACTGAAGAACGAGCCGGTTGATCAGAAGACGGCGTTCCAACTGGCCTGGGATGACACCCGGCTCTACATCCGGGCCCGGTGTGATGAACCGCGGATCTCGTCGATCAAGGCGGCCACCCGCGATCGGGATGTGGGTGGCTTCAGTGACGACTCGATCGAGTTGTTCTTCGATCCCACGGGCCTGGGGACGACCTACTACCAGTTCTGTATTACCAGCCGCGGGGTGGTGTATGACGCTCGGGAAACGCCCGGGGCGATCGGGGCCACGGGCAATGTCAACTGGAACTCGGGGATCAAGGTGCGGACGACGGTCGGGAAGCGATCCTGGGAACTGCGAATGGCGGTGCCGCTGGATCGGCTGGGCGGGCAGAAGCCACGCCCCGGGTCGACGTGGCGGTTCAACCTGTGCCGCAACCGGTTCGCCGAATCGGGCAGACCGCCGTTCTCGGCCTGGTCACCGTCTCCCGCCGGTTTCCGCGACCCGGCCCAGTTCGGACTGGTCACCTTCAACGGGGCCGATGACCGCGGAGAGCTGGTCTGGAACTGTGACTTCGGCGGTTCTGCTTTCGGAGCAGCCTCGGTCAAGTCACCAATGTTCGGCCGGGACGGCTGGTACGAGAACACCCGGTACGCCCGCCGTGGCTGGGATCGGTCGCTGTCAGTGATTGGCAGCGGGCCCGAACGGCGTGCTGTCTGTGACATCAACTCGACATGTCCCAGCGACGTGTTGCCGATGCACGCCGTCCAGGTGTCTCCGGGCGTGGTGTCGGTCGAGACCGAGTTCCGTCGCGGGGCGTTCCAGAACCAACCCACGTTGTCGATTTCCGACATCGACGGGAAGTCGATCGCCATCGTGTATGCCTGGTCGGGGCGTGGCGACCTGGTGGCGATCGACGTGCCCGACGAACGGAGAAATTTCGGAGATGCCGAGCACGGACTCGGCGACTTCACCGCACCCGGGAAGTGGTTCGGACTCAAGGTGGTGATCGACACCGGGAAGCGGACGATCGAGGTGCATGTTCGCAGTGGCCGTGGTCGCTGGATGCCTCTCAACAGGCAGCCACTGCCGTATTTCGATTCCAGGGCCAGGGGGACCACGTGGTTCCTGCGGCTGGGCACCTACAAGCACAAGACGGTTGAGAACAACGTGCTGGAGATGGACAATGTCGCGGTGCGTCAATTGTCACGATCTCGCTGACCGGTTGCCCCGGTCGTCGGGGAACGTGGTTGACGGTCTCAAAAAGGAGACGAGGGTGGTCGGTGCCCTGCCGATGAAGTAAAAAGGGAGCCGGACTGCATGCCGACGGGAGTGCGATGATGCTGACGATCAACGGACGGGGCGGCCGGTTGTGCGACGGAGTGACCCGTCGCGACGCGTTGAAGATCGGGGCCCTGGGCCTGGGCGGCCTGTCGTTGCCGGACCTGTTGCGGGCCGAGCAGCGGGCCGGGATCAGGGGGTCGCACAAGGCGGTCATCATGATCTACATGTGCGGCGCTCCGCCGCACCAGGACATGTACGACCTGAAGATGGAAGCCCCCAGCGGCATTCGCGGTCCGTTCCAGCCGATCGACACCGCCGTTCCCGGGATCCGGATCTGCGAGCACATGCCGATGCTGGCCAAGGTCATGGACAAGTGCATTCCCCTGCGGAGTGTCCACGGGTCTCCCAACGGCTCGCACGACTCGTTCATCTGCTACACCGGCCACAGTTTCGTGAACCAGCCCCCGGGGGACTGGCCCTCGATGGGTGCCGTCGCTTCGAGACTGCAGGGGCCGGTCAACGTGTCGGTGCCGTCGTTCATCGGTCTCTCTCCCAACACCGGACACCCGCCCTACGGTTCGCCGGGACATCCCGGGTTCCTGGGCATCAGCCACGGGGCCTTCCGTCCCTCGGGACCGTCCCGGGCCAACATGAAACTCAATGGCGTCACGCTCGACCGGCTTGGCAACCGCAAGCAGTTGCTGACGTCGCTGGACGCCTTCCGTCGCAGCCATTCCGGGGACTCTTCGCTGGCGGGCCTGGATGACCTGAATCGCCAGGCACTCGACATCCTCACCTCCAGCCGCCTGGCCGATGCCCTGGATCTTTCGAAGGAGGATCCGGCGGTCCGCGAGCGGTACGGGAAAGGGAGCCCGAAGAATTTCGGAGACGGTGCCCCCCGAAACCTCGAACACTTCCTGATGGCTCGCCGGCTGGTCGAAGCCGGAGCCCGGGTGGTGACGCTGAACTTCGGCCGCTGGGACTTTCACAGCAACAACCACAACACCGCACGGGACACGCACCTGCCGCTGTTCGATCGTGGGCTGGCGACGTTGATCGCCGACATCTACGAGCGGGGACTGGGTGACGACGTGTCGGTGGTGGCCTGGGGCGAGTTCGGCCGCACGCCGCGGATCAACAAGACCGCCGGCCGTGACCACTGGCCGCAGGTCGGCGGTGGGCTGATCGCCGGCGGCGGGATGCAGACCGGACAGGTGATCGGTTCGACCGATCGGCTGGGCGGGGTCCCCAAGGATCGCCCGGTGCACTTCGGCGAGGTCTTCGCGACGCTGTACCGGAACCTGGGCCTGGACCCGGCCACGATGAAACTGCCCGACCGCGCGGGGCGACCCCAGTACATCGTCGACAAGCACTCGCCGCTGCCGGAAGTCTAGAGACCTTCGCCGGGGATGAGCGGCTCACCGCACGGCCGGTGGTCAGGGTGTCGGGCTGGTCGTCGCCAGTACGCGGACCGGTCCCGCCTGTGCCGACCAGTCGATCACGCCGTTGGTACCCCGCAGGCGGAGGTGGACTCGCTTGAGCCCTTTGAAGCGGGCGTCGTCGGACAGGTCGACGGTGAAGGGCAGGCCGCCGACCCCCGGAGGGGATTCGGCGATCAGCTCTTCGCCGGAGAACCGGCCGGTGGGAGAAACGGCGATCTGCCACGAGCCTCCGTTGGGAGTGACCCGGTAGACCTCCCACTCGATGCGGAGGTCGGAGAACGTCCGGCCCTTCGGGGCCCGGATTGCCTCGATGCCCCACGTCGAGTCGATCTCGTCGACCAGTTTTACGGTCCCGGCCAGCTTGTCACCGTCGGTGTCCTGCCCGGCAGCCTTTTCGGTGAACCGGGCCCAGTTGCGCTGCTGAGCCGGGGTGCCGAAGTCGTTGGACCAGACCAGTTGACGCTTGATCTTCCGCCGGGGGACCGGTGGGCTGTATTCGGCATCGCCCTCGAGCACGATCGAGGCGAAGCCCAGCGAATAGGTCGTTTGCGGAGATTCCAGGCAGGTCAGCTTGACGCTCACCCGGTTGCCGGTCGGCACCCGCGGCAGTCGGAGTTCGCGGAAGTCCAACGGGCCGGTCAGCGAATAGGTCCGGCCGTCGATCTCGACCTGCCAGGGTTGTTTGGTCGAACCTTCGACGGCGTTGACTCCGAAACGCAGACTCGCCGATCGAGCTCCGCGACGGACGGTGTCACTGAGCCGGACGGTGGTTTCGGTCTGCCAGCGACCGATGGAACCGATCCGGGTCATGAAGTCGTCACCGAAGTATTCCCAGCGGCGGATGGTCCGAGAGGGTCTGAGCGGTTGGTCGGTTTCCATGACGACCACGACGAGGCTTTCGGCCGGCATTGCCAACACACCGTCGGCGGGGATCGTGAAGGGTGCCAGACCCTTGGCCGTGAATAGACGGGCGGAACGGGTGCGGACCTGATCGACCGCAAGGCCGTCCAGTTTCAATGGGATCTTGCGGGCGGTCTTGCCCGGGTTGGCCAGTGCCACGCAGAGCCTGCGGCCGGAAACGGCCGCTTCGAGCTCGATGCCGACGAAGGGATTCTGTGTCAGCACCCTTCGACCGCGGAGGGGCTTGAAGACCTTGAACAACTCCATCATCGGCGTGACCGGCAGCTTCTCGTTGCCACGGAAGCGGGCGTGGTATTGGCCGGCCATTGCCGAGTAGTCGTGGAACTGGCGGCTGAACGCCTTGTCGGGATTCCTGAGGAAGGCAAACGACTGTTGGATCATGGGGATGGCACGACGTCGGAAGTGGATCTCGCGATCGTGCCAGTTCTCCAGCGAACCGACGTGGTAGTTGGTTTCCGTCAGCGCGTTGCGGATCCATTTTCCGTACCGCACCTTGGCGTAACCGGTCACCGTGTGCATGTCGCTTTCGAGCTTGGTGGCCGGGTAGTTGTAGGAATGCCAGTCGAGGAAATCGAGGTGGGTGTGAGCCTGGTCGAGCAGGTTCTTGCACCAGCCGTTCCAGTTGGCAGACAGCACGGGGGGGCCCCAGGTCACCGGCCCGCCCAGTTTCAGCTTCGGGTACCGCTTGTGTGTCTCGGCCGCCCACTTGTTGAAGAAGGTGTAGTAGTCCTTTGAACCGGCATTTCGGCGGAACCACCTGGCGTTGGCCTCGCCGAACAGGTGGACGTATTCCAGCTTCGGGTCCGCCTCGACGCAGAGCTTGAGGTAGCGGTTGGAGATGTGGATCCACTTCTGTTCACAGTCGCCGGTGTCGCAGCCGATCGCGGGGGGTTCGGGACCGTACAGGTAAATGAACCCGCGTGTGCCGACCTTGCGGAGATTGGGCAGGATGTTGCCCAGCACGTAGCGGGCGGTGAAGGCGGGGTGGTTGCGGAAGTACTCCCTGGCGTGACCCTTGTCGAACCATTCGTCGATCTGGGCGATCGACATCTTTTTCCAGTAGTCGCCGTCGAAGACCCACCCCATGTTGGCCGGGAAGCCGATGCCCTCGATGCCGTATTCACGACAGAAGTCCAGGCCGTTGTATTTCGACCGGGTGTCGAAATCGGGAGCCCCCTCGTAGGCCGTCAGGCTGAACACCTCGGGTTCGATCCGCTCGTAGCCATTGATCGAGACGCCGATCCGTGGCGAGACGACGCATGCCCCGGTCGCGTCGACCAGAAACGGCCCGGCGTCGCGGGGTTCTGGATGAACCCAGGCCGGTGGCGGTGGAAGGATACGTCGGCCGGTCTTGGCTTCGACCACGTCGGCGGTCATCACCAGGCCACCACCGCTGAGGGCCCAGCCGCAGTTCTGGCGGCCGTTCAGTCGGACAAAGATCCGGGTGGCACGGTCGAATTGCGGGTGCTTGGCGAGCTTGAGAACGAGGTCGGAGTGGCCGGTCGAGTTCGGGGTCGAAACGGTGACCGCTTCGTCCTTGAAGGCCCCCGTGTGCGAGACGGAAATCGAAAATCCCGCTGCGCAGGGCTTATGGTGTTCGACCGGACTCCAGCGTAAAACGATGTTCGAATAGGCCCGCCCGGCGGGGGCGGTGACCTGGTGAGGTCCCCAGCCACGGTGGGCCTGGACCAGGTTGATGGTGCCGTAGCGGCCGTTGCCATCAAGGTCGCGGAAGACCTGGAATCCCTCGTCGGTCGAGGCGGTGACCCGCACCACGTCCTTGAGGGCCTGCTTTTCCCCCGGGCTGTCCCAGTCGTTGACCCAGACGATCTCGGCCGATGAAGGGCCGGCCGAGCAGGCCAGCCCGATCCAGGTCAGAACCAGGAATGCGGGCAGCTTCGTGGAGGAAGGCCTCATGAGGGGGATCGCCCTTTGAATGGTCGGATGGAAAGAGGATGGTCTGTGGGTTCGGACGGCTGGAGTGTCCGATCCGGATGCTGTCAGGATGCCCGCGTCTCGGCGTTGGAGCAACCGAACGGGTGACTGGTGTCCGGTCGGGCGTGGGGCGAGAATGAAGTCTGGTGTCCGTTGTTTGGGGCGAGAGAAGGGTTGATGTCGGTGGCCGGGAATCGAATCAGCGTGGTGATACTGCTGGCCGCCGTCGTTTCGGCACCGGCGGTGGCGGTGGCGGCCGACGGTGTGGATTACCTGCGTGACGTCAAGCCGATCTTCAAGACGCACTGCGTCCGGTGCCACGGCCCGTTGAAGTTCGAGTCCGGGTTGCGGCTGGATACGAAGGCCCTGGCATTGAAAGGCGGAGAGAACGGGGCCGCGTTGGCTCCCGGACAGGCCGCGGCCAGCCTGCTGCTGAAGCGGGTGTCGGCCAAGAAGGAAATGCGGATGCCGCCCGAGGGTGCGGGGCTCTCGAAGGCTGAGATCGAGACGCTGACACGGTGGATCGCTGCGGGGGCGGTTTCGCCGGTGGGGGAAACTGCCGAGGATCCTCGCAATCACTGGTCGTATCGGCCGGTCAAACGCCCCGCGGTCCCGAAGGTCGCCGGCGTGGAATGGTCACAAAACCCCGTCGATGCCTTCGTTTTCACTCGGCAACAGCAGGGGCGAGTCACTCCGCAACCGATCGCTCCAAGACACGTTTTGCTGCGTCGCGTGAGCCTGGACCTCGTCGGGCTGCCGCCCTCGAGCGAACAACTGCAGGAGTTCCTGGCGGACAAGTCGCCGGACGCATATGCCCGGGCTGTCGATCGGCTGTTGGCCAGCCCGCATTACGGCGAGCGGTGGGGCCGTCACTGGCTGGACGTCTGGCGTTACAGCGACTGGTACGGGTTCCAGAGCGAGGTCCGTTTCAGCCAGAAGAACATCTGGCACTGGCGCGACTGGGTGGTCGAATCGCTGAACGCCGACAAGGGCTACCAGCGGATGGCAATGGAGATGCTGGCCGGCGACGAGATCGTTCCGTTCGATTCGGGGAGCCTGCGAGCCACCGGCTTCCTGGTCCGCAATCGCAACACCGACAGCCGCGAGCAATGGATCCGTGACACGGTCGAGCACACCTCCAAGGCATTCCTGGCAATGACGATGGCCTGCGTTCAGTGTCACGACCATCCCTACGACCCGATCTGGCACGACGAGTACTACCGTTACCGCAACATCTTCGAGCCGGTCCAGGTGGCCATCGACAGCGGCGGTGGCGGTCCGGGGGGAGTGGATGTGGCGGGAGTGGCCCGGATCTTCGACCGCGATCGCAACGCCGCCACCAGGTTCTACATCCGCGGCAACGACAAGACGCCGGACAAGACCCGCAAGATCACCCCCGGCATTCCCCGAGTGATCGGGGGGTGGGTTGAGCCCACGGGTGTCGGCCTGCCACCACGAGCCCGCGTTCCTCACCTCCGCAAGCCGGTCGCCGAGCAGACCCTGGCCCGGCTCAACTACAACATCCGGCAAGCCGAAAAGGCGATGGCCACCGCCGAGGCGCTGGTGGTCGATTTCAAGAAGAGGCTCGAGAAGCCGGCCCCGGCTCCGACCAAACCGGGAGCCGGGAATCTGATCCGCGACACGTTCGCTCCCAAGCGAGACCCGAGGTGGCGCAGCGGTGCCGGCCGATGGGTGGAGGCTGCCGGAGGCGGGCTGGTTCAAAGCAGCGTCGGGGACGACGTCGAGGGCTGGATCGAGTTCCTGCCCCCGGGCAGTTCGCCCCGCGAATTCACGCTGCACGTGGCGCTGAAGATCACCGGGGGCGAGATGAACCGCGAGGCGGGCATCACGTTTGATCGTCACGAGAAGGGTGGCCGCAACGAGGGCGTCTATCTCTCGGCCGCCAGAAACAAATCCGGACTCGGTTTCTTCAGCGAATTTGACGGCGAACGTCACTACTCGGATCCACTGTTTCGGGCATTCGAGGTGCCGGTGGGTCGAGAGTTCCTGATCCGGATGCATGTCCGGGACCGGCTGATCAACGTCTATGTCAACGACGTCCTGCTGCAGGCGCACCAGTTGCCCAATCGTGAGCCCGGCGGGATTCGGCTGTGGACCTACGACGCGTCGGCCGAGTTCTCGCTGCTGCAGGTCGACCGGCTGCCGGGCAACCTGGCGATGGTCCCCGCCGATTCGATCAAGCAGTTCTCTCCCTTCGCGGTGCTGGATCCTGCCGACGCCTCTCATCCGGAATTCTTCGAGGCGCTTCGTCAGCAGGCGAGGATCAAGCGAGCGGTTCAACGGCAGGAACTGGCCGCGCACCAGGCGGCCTGGACGGCCGACGCCTTCAGGCTGTTCGAGGCTCCCCCAGGGGAGGACAAGAAGGCGGTCGAGGCTCACAAGAAGAAACTCGAACCACTGGCGATCGTGGCCCAGTTGGCCCAGCGGCAGCTGGCCGTGGCCAAGGCGAGAGAGACCAAGTTCGTGGCTGATCACGGCCTGGCAACGGCCCGGGCACGGAACCGGCGAGGACCGATGCCGGGTGTCGCCAGGGATGTCCGGCAGACGATGGTCGAACAGCTGGCCAAGGCGGTGACCGACGCGGAGAAAAAAGTCGAGTCGACAGCCAAGCAGGTGGCCACAGCCGTGGCGACCGTCGAGAAGCCGTCAACGCCCCAGTACAGCGGACTCAGGGGCATTTACGGGTCTTCGTCGGGCCGTCGACTGTCGTTGGCGCGGTGGGTGGCGGACATGAAGAACCCGCTGACCGCGCGGGTCGCGGTCAACCACATCTGGTTGCGTCACTTCGAGCGGGCCCTGGTGACCAGCGTGTTCGATTTCGGTCTCAGTGGCGAGAAACCCAGTCATCCCGGGTTGCTCGATTGGCTGGCTGCCGAACTGATGCAGCCCTCGTTGGTCCGTACGGTCCGTGGAGACCAGGTGGCCTGGGTGGCCGGCAAGCCGCCCGTGAAGCCCTGGTCGATGAAGCACCTTCATCACGTGATCGTGACCTCTCGGGCCTACCGCATGTCGTCGTCACCGGACGAGAAGAATCATGCGGTCGATCCGGACAACAGGCTGGTCTGGCGGATGCCACCGCGGCGGATGGACGCCGAAACCGTGCGGGACAGCATCCTCAGCGTCTCGGGTGGACTCGACACGACACTCGGCGGGCCCGACATTCCGACGGCCGACGGCCTCTCGGTGCCTCGACGCAGCCTCTATTTCCACCAGTCTCCAGAAGACCAGATGGCGTTCCTGAAGCTCTTCGACGCGGCCGATCCGGCCGAGTGCTACCAACGGCACGTCAGTATCGTGCCGCACCAGGCCCTGGCCCTGTTCAACAGCGAGATTTCGCTGGTGCACTCGCGACGCCTGGCCCGACGGTTGTCCAAGCAGGTCAGCGAGACCCCGGCGTTCGTCGAGGCGGCGTTCCGGCAGGTGCTCGCCCGCGAGGTCTCGTCGAAGGAACAGCAGATCTGCCGGGAGTTTCTCGAGAACCGCGAGGCGTCCTATCGCCAGGCGAAGACCCCGAAGCCGCCGGCCGCCCTGGTCAAGACCGCCGCGGCTCCTTCGATCGATCCCCGGGTTCACGCCCGCGAAAATCTCGTCCATTCGCTCTTCAACCATCACGACTTTGTGACGATCAAGTGATCACCTGATCAGGAACCCGGGAACAAGGCATGACTCACGACCAGAGTTCCTCGGCCGGTTCGTCCGGACTGTCTCGACGCACCTTCCTGGCCGATACCGGGATGGGGTTCACCGGACTGGCCCTGGGGGCGATGTTGCACGATGACGCGGCGGCCGAGACAAAAGCCCGGACGACACGGCTCGAATCCGAGCCGCACTTTCCGGCCCAGGCCGATTCGGTGATCTGGATCTTCCTGACCGGTGGCGTCAGCCACATGGAGAGCTTCGACATCAAGCCGGCTCTCAACAAGTACGACGGCAAGACGTTCGAGGAGACCCCGTTTGCCGCGTTCCTGGACAAGGAACGCCGTGAGAAGAACCTGGCGGGACAGGGCAGTGTGGTTCCGCCACGCAAGAACCTGATGGGATTGCAGACCGGGTACCACGCCTACGGCGATTGCGGCCTGGAGGTCAGTGACTGGTTCTCGAACATCGGTGAATGTGCCGACGACCTGGCGGTGGTGCGGTCGCTGTGGACGGTGCATCCCAACCACGGCATGCAGTTGACCTGGCACACCGGGCATCATGTCCGCGAGGGCGCTCGGCCGACCGTCGGTTCATGGGTCTCCTACGGCCTGGGGTCGCGGAATCAGCAGTTGCCCAAGTTCGTCGTGATGGGGCATTCGATCGGTGGCTGCTGCGGGGGCGAGTTCGCTCACGGGGCCAGCTATCTCGGACCGCACCACGCCGGCGTGAAACTCTCGACCGATCCCGCCAACCCGCTGCCGTTCGTGAGTCCCTTCGGGCAGGGTGTGACGGCCGACGAGCAGGCGGCTGAACTGGATCTGATCGGAAAGCTAAATCGCGCCGTCGGAATCGAGTACCCCGACGATCCGCAACTGATGGCGAGGATCCGGTCGTACGAACTGGCGGCCGGCATGCAGACGGCTGTGCCGGAGATCATGAACTTCGAGACCGAGACCCAGGCCACGCAGAGTCTGTACGGCCTCGACCAGGAACACTCGCGAGAATTCGGCACGCAGTGCCTGGCCGCACGCCGAATGGTCGAAAAGGGCGTGCGTTTCGTGCAGCTGTACCACGGGGCCGGCAGTGCCGGAAAATGGGACGCTCACAACGAAATCAAGAAACGCTACGACCGCGAGGCACCCAGGGTTGACCAGCCGATCGCCGGGCTGCTCAAGGACCTCAAGCGACGTGGCATGCTCGAGAGGACGCTGGTCGTCTTCGGCACCGAGTTCGGACGCACCCCGGGGGCCCAGGGCAACGGCCGGGACCATCACCCGCAGGGGTTCAGCTGCTGGTTGGCCGGTGGGGGAATCAAGGGTGGCGTGACGCACGGGGCGACCGATGAACTCGGGTTCTACGCGGTCGAGAACCGGCACTACGTCACCGACATCCACGCTACGGTGTTGTACCAGCTGGGATTGGACCCGTTGCAGCTGGAGGTGCCGGGCCGGAAACGGATTGACCTCCATCGTGGCTCGCCGATCCACGAGATCATTGCCTGAGGGCGTGGAACGGAAGAACTGTCTTGTCGCAAGGATGGCAGATTGGGAGACTCGTGAGTCTGTCGGCGTGGGCCGGACACATCTGCAGCGGCTTGGATGTGTTTTGCGTTTGCCTGGTTGTTTGAGCCTGAATTCACCGGAACCCGGGGGATTGATGACCGCCTTCCGATCGATCGGTTTTGTCGCGTTGGTAGCCTTCGGCCTGCTGGCTGCGTCGTCGGTGACGGCGGCCGGTGCGGAGGAGTCTCTGCTCGAGCGGGACGTGCTGCCGATCCTGACGAAGAACTGCCTGGGCTGTCATGGGGGATTGAAGAAGGAAGGCGGCCTGGATCTCCGCACGATGCCGGCGATGCTCAAGGGCGGCGAATCCGGTCCGGCGATCGAAAAGGGTCACGCCGACCGCAGCGTGTTGTGGAAGCAGATTGCCAGCGACAACATGCCCTCCGGCGATGACCGCGAAAAACTCTCGGCTGCCGACAAGGCCAAGATCAAGGCGTGGATCGATGCGGGGATGCCGACCGTTTCGGAGCGTCAGAAGGATGTCGACACGCTGTTGTCCGGTCCCAAGCGGCACGAGCCGAAGCAGGTGGCCGAGGCCATCGACAAGCACATCGGGGGTTTCCTGGCGACCGCCGGGCTGAAACCGGTCGCGATCACTGACGATGCAGCGTTCCTGAGACGTGTCGGGTTGGACCTGGCCGGCCGCGTGCCCACGGCCGAGGAGGCTGCGAAGTTCCTCGACGACAAGGACCCGGGCCGTCGGGCCAAGCTGATCGACGAACTGCTCTCCAGGCCCGAGTTTGGCAAACAGTTCGGTCGGACGTGGCGTGAGTGGGTCTGTCCGCCCGAGTTGCCGTCCGGGGGCAACGCCGGCACGCAGCCCTACACTCAGGCGCGGGCGTTCGGGGACTGGATTGGCAAGAGGTTGACCGAGGGGGCTTCGTGGGCCCAGATCACCCGCGAGATCCTGACGGTCAAGGGCGAGATCAAGAAGAGCCCGCAGGTGATCTTCTATGCCCTGGTCGGACAGGGCGGGAAGACCTCCGCCGATGGCACCTCCCGAGCCGTTGCCTCGCTGTTCATGGGCGTTCAGTTGCAGTGTGCCCGGTGCCACGATGACCCCTACCGGGACTGGTCACAGCGGGAGCACTGGGGCCTGGCCGCGTTCTTCGGTCGATCCCAGGGTGACTTCAACAAGATCGAGGTGGGTAAGGGGGCCAGCAAGAAGCCTGGAGAGATCTCGATTCCCGGTTCGGCGTTCAAGAACTCGGGCCAGACCGTCAAGGCGGCGTTCCTGCGGGGTGCCGAGTACGAGGTGAAGGGCACCGACGATCTGCGTTCGCCGTTCGCCGAGTGGCTGACGGCCAGGGACAACCCGTTCTTTGCCCGGTCGCTGGTCAACCGCACCTGGTTCTATCTCTTCGCACGCGGGATCGTGAACCCGATCGACGACTTCCGTGACCTGAACCCACCCTCTCACCCCGGCCTGGTCAAGATGCTGGCCGACGAATTCGTCGCCTCGGACTTCGACGTCAAGCACCTGTTCCGTTGCCTGTGCAATTCTCAGGCCTACCAGCGAACCAGCCGTTTTGCCCCGGCCGCCGATCAGCGGGCCCGCTCGGCACTGACAACGGCCTTCGGTCGAATGCCGATGCGGTTGATGACCGCCGACGTACTGTTCGATTCTCTCAAGCGGGCCTACGGCGACGAGAAACTGGACCTGCGGACCGGGGTCAACGACTCCACGGTCGGGATGGCCGCACCGGTGGGTGGTGCCTGGCTGGAATTCCAGAGACGATTCGGGATCAACGAAGACGACGCCACCGATTTCACACATGGCGTGGCCCAGATGTTGACGATGATCAATCACCCCAGTCTGCAGCAACGCAGCAAGGCTCTGGATGCCTTCCAGAAGAAGGTCCCCGATGCCGGAGTCGACCCGACCGTCGAGTGGCTTTACCTGAGCACGCTGTCCCGCCGCCCCAGTCCCGAAGAGGCTTCGGAAGCCCGCGAGTTCGTCGAAGGGAGCAAGGACGTCAACAGGGCCTACGACGGCGTTCTCTGGATGCTGGTCAACCGGAGCGAATTTCTGCTGGTCCGCTGAACCACCAACAAACACCTCGAACTGTCACCCGGACGAAACCGGTGCAGGTCACGGAGCGAACACGACATGCGATCAGTTGACATGAACCTGAAACGCCGCGACCTGCTGAAACTCTCGGCCGCCGGCCTGGTCTCGGGCGTCTCGGTGCCGTGGTTCGAATCGTTGGCCGGGAAGGCCATCGGTCAGCCCCGCAAGAAGTCGTGCATCCTGCTGTGGATGGACGGTGGCCCCAGCCAGCAGCACACCTTCGACCCGAAGCCCAAGGGCGAGTTCGCCCCCAAGCCGACGTCGGTGCCCGGGATCCACATCGTCGAGCACCTGCCACAACTGGCCCAGTCGATGGAGGACCTGGTGCTGGTGCGGTCGATGACGACCGAGATCAACGGGCACTACGACGCCAAATACTTCCTGCACACCGGTTACAAGCGAACCACCGCTTTCGAACATCCCTCGGTCGGCTGTATCGCCTCGTCGCAGGTCAGCCATGCCGGTGACGAGATGCCGGCATTCGTCACGATCGACGCCGGTTTCGACCGCAACGACGGTGGCCGTCTGTACCGCAATGTCCCGGGTTACCTGGGTCCGGCTCATGCCCCGTTGCTGGTCAACGATCCGAACGAGGGACTCGAAAACCTCGTCCCGACCGGCAGTGACGTCGAGGCTCGTCTGAAGCTGTTGGCTCGGAGTGAAGACCGGTTCGCCAGGCAGTTTGCCACGCCGGTCGTCAGTGCCAAGCAGGCGGCCTTCGACCGGGCGGTCCTCCTGATGCGGTCGCGACGCTCGAAGGCCTTCGACGTGGACGACGAGCCCGAGAGCCTGAGGCAGGCCTACGGCAAGCACAAGTTCGGCCGCAGTTGTCTGCTGGCCCGCCGCCTGGTCGAGGCCGGCGTGTCGTTCGTTGAGGTGGTTCACCGTGGATGGGACGATCACGCCGGAGCTGCCAAACCGATCGCCTACCGGGCTCCGTGGATGGACGCCGGCATGGCGACGTTGATCTCCGACCTCAAGGTCCGCGGGATGCTCGACGACACGCTGGTGATCTGGATGGGCGAATTCGGTCGGACTCCCGGTGACGGCAACGGGCACTTCAGCAAGGCCTGGAGCACGATGTGGGCCGGGGGCGGGCTGAAGACCGGACAGGTGATCGGCAAGACCAGCGAGGGCAAGAACGCGGGAGCCGAGATTGCCGAACGCCCGGTCACCTCGCCGGATTTCATCGCCACGCTCTGCCTGGCCCTGGGCATGGACACCCACAAGGAGTTCATGGCTCCGGGGAAAAGGCCGATGCCGATGGTCGACAAGCTGGCCAAGCCGATCACCGAGATGCTTGGCTGAAACTCGGTCGGATCGATCCGAGACATCCCTGGACGAGCAGTTGAAGAGGTCGATGATGCGCGTGCAAAGAACCCTGGCCGTCGTGGCCGTGACGTGGTTGGTCGGCATCACCGGGGGGGGGTCGCTGTCGCCGAACGTGGCGGCCGACGACGCGTCCAAGCTGAAGACCGCCAAGGTTCCGGCTTACCAAGCAGTGAAGACGGCCGACGAGGCGGTCGCGCGGATCACGCAACTGGGGGGGCGTGTTCGCCGCCTGTCGGCCAAGCGGAAGGTGATTGTGGTGGACCTGCGGTTTGCCGTCGAGGGACTCTCCGACGATCACCTGCAGTACATCCCGGTGTTGAAGGATGTCGCCGTGGTGTTGCTCAAGCGGGTGGCCGTGACCGATGCGGGACTGGAGCACCTGGCCCGCGTGTCGACCATCGAAGAACTCGACCTCTCTGAAACGGCCATCACCGATGCCGGTCTGAAGACCATTGCGAAACTGCCGGTCCTGAAGACGTTGAATCTCTTCGGCACCTCGGTGACCGATGTCGGCCTGGCACACCTGAAGCCGGTCAAGACACTACGGCGGCTGTTCGTGGGCCAGACGCGAACCAGTGTCGATGGGGTGGCTGGTCTGAAGACGTCCAACGCGGAACTTTCGGTGGTGCCTGACCGTCCCGAAACGCGTCGCCGTCTTGCGGTGCTGGTCAGAGTGGCGAAGAAACTGCTCGCCGAAGCGGAAAAAGCCTTCACGGCGGCCGAGAAGGAACACCAGGAATTGAGCCCCCGGGTGGGGAAACTGGACGAGGCCCAGAAGGCGACCAAGGCCGAGTCGGACAAGGCCGGCAAGGTACAGGCCGATTCGAAGAAGGCGGCCGATGCGGCCAAGAAGGCTGCCGATGACCTGGCGGCGAAGTTGAAGGCGGCCCAGGTGAAGTACGCAGCGGCCCAGAAGGCGGCTGGGGAGGCCAAGGCGAAAGCCGCAGCGACCAAGAAGAAGGCCGACGAGGCCAAGCAGCGCCACGAACGGGCCAAGAAGGCGAAGCCGTCATACGACCTGGCCAGGCGGATCCGTGAGGCGTCGGTGCTGCGGCTGGCCGACGCCCGCCGCCGACGGATCACGGCACCGGGAATCCCTTTCGAGCCGAAGCAGGACAAGCTGCCGGTTGCGGTCCCCCCAGGCGCCACGGTGCTGTTCGACGGCAGCGGTTCCACCAAGTTCCTCTCCAAGACGGGTGAGAAGATCAACTGGCCGATCACCGACGGGCAACTGGTTTCCACCAAGGGTGGTCAGAACTCCAACCACATCGTGTCGTCGATCCACTTCCGGGATGCGGTGATCCATGTCGAGTTTCTGCTGCCCCCCAAGGGGAGCGGCAACAGCGGGGTCTACATCCACGGCAACTACGAACTGCAGATCATCCGTTCGCACGACAAGAAGACACTCACGCAAAAGGACATGGGAGCCGTCTACGGCTTCGCCAAGCCGCTGGTCAATGCCGCCCGCAAACCGGGTGAGTGGCAGGTTTATGACATCCTCTACGCGGCCCCCCGGCGGGATGGCAAGCAGAAGATCGTCAAGGAGGGATCGATCACCGCCTGGCTCAACGGACAACTGGTCCAGAAGAACACCCGTTTCGGTGAGTCACGGAGCGTGTATCACCCCTACCGGCACCAGACGACGCCTTACCTGACGGCCATCTTCGAGAAGCAGAAGAAGACGATGACCGGCCCGGTCTTCCTGCAGGATCACGGTCACGCGGTCCGCTTCCGCAACGTCTGGATTCTGCCGCTGGACGACGAATCGAAGATCTACAAGCCGCCGGCCGAGAAAAAAACCGAGAAGAAGGCCGGGAAATAGCCCCGGGGGTCCGCTCATCCCTTCGGTGGATGGTCCCGCACGGCCTCTTCGTTGATCTCTGTGCCCCAGCCGGGGCCGGTCGGCAGCAGCAGATGACCGGCCTCGATCTCCGGCGTGACGGTGAAGAAATCGTCGTGCCAGGGGACGAAGTCGCAGTCGATTTCCATGATGCGGAAATTCGGCACGACGGCACAGAAGTGGGCGTTCATCATCGTGGCCAGGTGACCATAGAAGTTGTGCGGGGCGACGTTCACCTCGTAGGTGTCGGCCATCGCCGCGATCTTCAGCCCCTCGCCGACACCGTTCCACGGATTGTCGACGATGGCCACGTCCATCGAGTCGACATCCAGGTACGGCTTGTAGCCGCGGCGGCGGAACAGGCATTCGCCCGAGGCGACGGGGATCGTCGTCCCGCGGCGGATGTAGGCCAGTGCCTCGGGGCTGCACGAGTCGATTTCGACCCAGAACAGGTCGTACGGCTCCATCGCCCGGGACATCTTCAGGAAGCCCTCGGTTTTGAAGTTGAAGTTGAGGTCGACCAGGATGTCGATGTCGGGGCCGGTTCCCTCGCGGAAGGCCTCGAGCTGTTCGCACATCGCCCGGACGACGCCGCGGTCGGCGTTGAGTTCCGGGTAGCCCTCGCCTCGCCAGAACCCCGGGCTGTGCAACCAGGCCTCGCCGCCATCGAACCGGAAGACGTTGGTCTTGAGTGCCGTGTAGCCGCTGGCGGCCGCCTGGCGTCCCAGTTGGACGACATCGTCCAGGGACCTCAGTGGCTCGATCTGCATCTCCTCGGCGAAACTCAGCCTGTACGTTCCGCAATGAGACCAGTAGAGCCGGATGCGATCGCGGACGGGCCCGCCGAGCATCTCGTAGACGGGAATGCCCAGGCCCTTGGCTTTCAGGTCCAGCAGCGCGTTCTCGATGGCCCCGATGGCCTGCTGGGCGATT
>Ga0310123_10000496_pt1 | contig 35305 bp, 38 predicted proteins | sample CB6_AW_1057_MG_FD_203505 | JGI IMG/M metagenome (GOLD analysis project Ga0310123, IMG submission 203505) | Marine microbial communities from Western Arctic Ocean, Canada - CB6_AW_1057 | ecosystem: Environmental > Aquatic > Marine > Oceanic | place: Canada: Western Arctic Ocean | collected... | reverse complement strand
CGTTCAGCCACATGATCGCCACCGAAGGGTGGACGCTCGACCTGACCGATACGGATCAGCCCGCGCGCATCTCGAGCACGGCGGTCTCGTGCTGGGACTGATCGCGGCTGCTGCGGGCGCTCGAGTCCTGGAGAGCTTCCTGTTCGGTGTCAGCGCACGGGACCCGCTTACCTACGCGGCGGGCTCGCTCTTCTTGGGAGTAGTGGCGACGGCCGCGTGTTGGATACCGGCGCGGCGCGCCGGCCGGGCCGACCCGATGCAGGCGCTACGGATGGAGTAAGGTGCACCGGGCACGTCACGGCAACCCGGCCGGAGCCACCCTCCCCCCCGTCGCCTGCTCGAACGCGTAAGCGATCTCGATCAACCGAGGTTCGCTGCACGCCCGTCCCGTGAACCCCACACCGAAGGGGGCAGGCCGGGCCTCGAAGCCCGCAGGAAACGGCGGACCCCCGTCGTTCGCGACGAACCCGAACGGCACGACGATGATCGGAACCCCCGACCGCGCCGCAAGGCCCGCCCCCTGGCTGCCCGGGGTCAGGATGGCGTCCAGGTCGTACTCGTCCAGCACCGCGTCGATGCCCGTCGTTCGGCTGAGCCACCGATCCTTCGCCATGTCCGCTTCGTTCCTGGCCCGGTCGGCCTCGACGTCCATCTCGTCCGAGATGTCGAAGCGCGACTGCCGGTACTTCATCGAGCCGGCGGCGGCGTGCTCGAGGTTCCACTCCCGGAGCTCGGTCAGCGTGCTCACCGGCGCGGACTCGCCGAGCGTCGCGAGCCAATTATCGAAATCACGCTTCATGCCGTACTTGAAGTTGACCGAACAGTCCGCGTCGGCGCCCTTGGCCTGCTCGCCACCCACGCAGAGACCCCACGCCGCGAAGTTGTCGTCGGGGTCGGGCGCGACCAGGCTCGGCACATCGGCCGGATCGACGATCACGGCGCCCGCGGATTCGAGTGCGGCGATGGCCTCGCTCATCAGTTCAGCTTGTTCCGCAGTGAGCCCCCCGCGCGACCGACTCTCGCCGTTTAGCGTGATTCCATCGTAGTAGAACGCCCGGGGGATCCCGATGCGCGCGCCCTGGAGGCCGTCGGCGTTGAGAAACGGTGTGTAGTCGCGCCCGGAAGGGGGCTCGCAAACGTCGGTGGCCGGATCGTTCGGATCGGGAGCCGCGCTCTCCATCCCGCCCAGCAAAATCGCTGCATCAGCCACGGTGCGTGCCATCGGACCCGCCATGTCGTGGTCCAGCGTCACGGGTGCGATGCCCCAGCGGCTGATGCGCCCCAGGGTGGCCCGAATCCCGACCAGCATGTTCGCGTTGGACGGACTGATGACCGAGCCGCCCGTGTCCGTGCCCACATTGCCCGACCAGAAACTGGCAGCCGTCCCGATGCCCGAGCTCGACCCACCGGTCGACAGAACCGGACGCCCGTCGAAGCGCTCGGGCCTCGGATCGCGCCGGGGATCGTAGGGGTTGAAGCCAAACCCGGTGAGCGCATTGTAATTGCCCGGCATGGCGTTCGGCGTCCCGGCCATAAAGTTGGCAAACTCGGTGAGGCCCGCCTTGGCGATGATGATGGCGCCGGCGTCGCGCAGATTAGTCGTGAGCGTGGCTTCGTAGGGCGGCACGAAGCCGGCGAACGCCAGAGCCCCGCCCGTCGTGGGCAGGTGCGTCGTGTGGATATTGTCCTTCAATGCCACCGGGATGCCGTGCAGCGGCCCCCGCACGTTGCCCCGCGCCCGCTCGGCGTCCAGCGCTTCCGCTTCCAGCACTATATCCGGATTTATGGATATAGCCGCGTTGAGGCGATCCTCGTAAAGTGCGATGCGCGTGAGGTACTGGACCACCAGCTCACGTGACGTGAGCTGTCCTCGTTCCATCAACTCCTGGATCTCAAGGATGCTGGTCTCAACGACCGTGAAGTCCTCCGGGGGCCCGCCCGACGGAGAACAGCCGCCGAGTACGGTGACCGCGGATAAAATAGCGACCCACCTCACGACCGAGCCTCCTCGCCGGCCCCCGACAGCAGCCGTCGCATCGCCGTCTGAACCATGTTGCAGTATCCCCGTCCCGCGTGCCGGTCGTAAATGATCAGACGAGCCCCGTGGTCGTCCAGCTTGTCGGGACTCGAGCCCGCATACGACGTGAGCGTGTAGGCAAAGTCGTGCGGAGAGTCCTCGCTCACCACCCCGTCGTGTCTGCCGAGCAGAAGAGTGTTCATGGACAAGCTGCACGCCGATCCCTGATCCAGCACGATCATGAGGACCGCCGACAGGACGTTGTGCGGGAAGTTGAAGTGGAACGCCAAGGGTGAAAAACCGTCGGCTGGAGGCCAATGTCCCTTGAACTCCTCCAACAAGTCCGTTCCATACCGCACGAACAGGTCGCAGAAGCTGGAGTAAAGCTCCGCGTGGCCTGAGAGCGGGTCCGGAATCTTGCCGGCGAAGGCCCACGGATCAGCGGTCAGGCCGTTCAGCAAACCCTCGACGATCTCCTCCCGCTCCGGACCCTGAACACCCTCGTCGTGCAGGCGCGCATACTCCCGCATCAACGCTTCCACCGCCAACAAGAGCCAGGGATAGTCCCCGACGTTGTCGTCACGCATGCGGGTCGTATCTCTCCCGTACATGACGCCGAACCCCCACCTCAGATGGGCACCGAGCACCGCCGCGCTGATGCGGGAGAAGTTGACCACGTGCCCCGAATTCAGCGTCCAGACCTTCGCGGCGAAGCGGTCGTAGGCATTGTCGTCGTCCGGATGGAACTGCGCCAGAGCGAGCATCAGGAGCGTTTCCGCGTCGTCCACGAATTGATGGCCGCCACCGTCCGTCCCCTGCAGCAACCCGAGGAGCCCGGTCACTCGGTCGAGCACGCCGTCCGGGTCCTCGTCATCCCACGCCCGCATCGCACAGAGGATCAGCGGGTGCAGGAAGTAAAAATCCACGAGTATCGCGAGCGAAGTCCGCTCCGCGCGGGAGGTCGAAGCGAAGTTCTCGAAATGGTCGAGAACCAGGACCGGCGTGATCTTCTCTACGAAGACGTGCTTGCCATGGTCCCACGTGTGAAGGATCTCGAAGCCCTCCTCCCGGGTGAGGGCGTCGAAGCTCCGCACGAAATCGTCCAAGACCACCCGCTGTGAGGCGGTCTTGAAGGAGTGAGACCGCATGGCGCCGCGCAGCGACTTGAGCGCCTTTTTGGTGCTCCCCGTGGCCAAGGCCTCGTCGACGAGGTCTCGGCGGAAGCCGCCCTTCAGGGCCGCCTCTAGTTGGTCACACAGCGCCCCACACGTGAGCGCACGCTCCTCGCCGGATCGCTTCGGCCGGGACATCGGCTCAGAACGCCGAAATCCCCGTGACGGCCTGACCGAGAACGAGCCCATGAATGTCGTGCGTGCCCTCGTACGTGTAGACCGACTCGAGGTTGGCCATGTGCCGCATCGAGTGGTACTCGATCAGGATGCCGTTGGCTCCCAGTAGGCGGCGAGCCTCACGAGCGATGTCGCACGCCATGTCGCAGTTGGCCCTCTTCGCCAACGACACCTGCTGGGGTGTCATCGTGCCGGCGTCCTTGAGCCGCCCGAGCTGAAGGCACAGGAGCTGGGCCTGTGTGATCTTGGTCAGCATGTCCGCCAAGCGCACCTGCTGGATCTGCTTGCCCCCGATGGGCCCGCCGAACATCACCCGTTCCTTCGCGTAGCTCCGGGACTCATCGAAGCACGCCATGGCCGCTCCCACGGCCCCGAAGGCGATTCCGAAGCGCGCCTGCGTGAGGCACAGAAGCGGGCTCTTGAGCCCGCCCGTCTCGGGCATGAGCGCGTCGTCGGGCAAATGGACGTCCTCGAGGTGCAACTCGCTGGTGTCGGACGCCAGCAGCGACAACTTCCCCTTCTGATCACGGGCGGAGAACCCCTCCACATTTGTGGGCACAACGAAGCCACGGATGCCTTTCACATCACCGATCTCGCCGATCTGGGCCCAGATGATCGCCACGTCCGCCATGGATCCGTTCGTGATCCACATCTTGGTGCCGTTCAGGAGCCAGCCGTCGTCGGTCTTCTTGGCGGTCGTGATCATTCCGGCCGGGTTGGAGCCGTAGTCCGGCTCGGTCAGCCCGAAACAGCCGATCTTCTCGGCCGAGGCCAGCTTCGGGAGCCATTCCTGCTTCTGCTCCTCGCTCCCAAACGCGTAGATCGGGTACATGACCAGAGCGCCCTGCACGGACGCGAACGAACGCACTCCCGAGTCGCCGCGTTCGAGCTCCTGATTGATGAGCCCGTAGGCCACGTTGTTGAGCCCGGCGCAACCGTACTCCTCGGGGAGGTTGGCTCCGAGCATACCCAACTCGCCCAGCTCCGGGATGATCTCCTTCGGGAAGCGCCGTTCGATGTACGCCTTGCCGATCAGTGGCATGAGCCGGTCCTCGACCCACTCCCGGACCGTATCGCGAATCATCCGCTCCTCTTCACTGAGGAGAGAATCGACATCGTAGAAGTCTACACCCTCGAACTTACCCGCCATTCGTGCGCCTCACCCTGATTTTGGATCGCCCTGGAGAATCGCAAGAGAAACTTAGTACATGTGCCCGCGAACGCGATGGCACCCCCGCGGCACCACGATATCCTCCGTTCACTACTGTCGGGGAACCTCCCCTTCCGCCGGCCGGCTACGCATTCGGGCCGCGGCGAGTAGGACCTCCCGAGCGACTCGGGCAGTGACATAAAAGGCGGCAAGCACGGTTCCCACCCATCCACCGATGACTAGGTTTGACGGTTGCACGAACAGCCAGATCCAGAGGGTGAGGATCACAGCAGTCGCGAGGCCGATCATCCAACCCCGGGAGGCCGCTCGCTTACTCGCCGCCTCGCTGCAAGCGTCGCACCAGAGCATGCGATCCAGGTCCGATCGCGCATTCGGCTGAAGACAGCGAACACACATGTCCTCGTCCACGTCGTCCTCGTTTCCGTGCGATCGAGCGTTAGGTCGAGCTTCAACCTAGGGGCCACGCGCTCACAGAAACAGGTGCACCCCACCGCTGAACACGCGGCCCTCGAGGGGCGCCCAGACGTCCGTGGTCCATTTGCCCTGGGGCGATCGATCAGGTCGTAGCAGCGGTGACCACCGTGTTTGGTGAGCATCCAGGAGGTTCTTCCCATTCAGGAAGACTCGGGCCTTGCCCAAGCGCTTCTCCACCAAGATATCGAACACCAGGTACCCCCTCGAGACGGTCCTGAAGGGGTCATCCTCCAACTCTTGGCGCCCGACGTAGTGGAGGTCGATGTCGTCGTAGCGGCCTCCCGGCACGATCGTCCTCACGGGCCGCACATTCGCGTAAAGGCCGAACTCCTTGCGCAGCGCCACGTTGATGGACCGGAACCCCGACCCAATCGGAGTCGTGAGGGGTCCTTTGAGGCACAGCCCGTTCCGTAGAATCGACTCGACTGTGGCCTCGGGCAGAGGGCTCTTGACGCTCTCCAGGGCCGACATGCCCGCAAGCTGCATGTCGTACTCGAAGTCGGCCCCAGCCGCCTTCAGAATCTTGAGGGTGGCCTCTGTGACCTCAGGCCCGATCCCATCGCCGGGGATCACGGTGACCGTCTGGGTCATACCGAGTGACTTACCCTGCGAATTGGTCGCTGTAGGTAAACTCGGTGTGATCTTGTCCCCACTCGATGAGTTCCTCAAGGAGCGTCGGACGCCGCGTGCCATCCTTCCGCGCACGCCCGGCGATGTTCCTCGCCCTCTTCCAAGTGATCTCGTTCAACGCATCCCGGCGAAGAAAGGCGCGCGCGACCTCCGTATTCCGACGACTGGTTCTTGTAATGACCCGAATGCCGGAAACGCCCGGATAGTCACGGAGAAGGGCTTCGCTCTCTTCGGTGAAGAGGTAGACGTAAGGGCCGACCTTAGCCCAAAGAGCCCCACCCCGGCGAAGCTGTTGAAGCGGCTGGCTCACGCTGACTTCGACGACATTGCCACTGACCCCGACCTCGACCGTGGAAGAGGTCTGGTAGCGGGCTTGGGCTTCGGCCACGGAGGGTACAGGGAGATCGCTGTCCTGAAGCCAGGGTAAAGAGAGGTCGGCGACCTGGCAGCCCATGCATGCAAACAGGAGGCCCACAGCCATCCCGACCCTCGATCCTCGATTTATTAGCATACTCACCATTGGTTACGGATCTTCTATTATTGCTAATCTTTACCGCCCAAACCACAAAAAAGTTACCGCCAGCGTCTCCACGGCAGAGGCAACCGACGCGAAATCCGCCGTGGGACCGGGCCTGCCGGCCACCACGCCAAACCAGAGAACTCTTCCCGACCTCACGTCCAGAATCGTAGAGACGATCTCGACGGTCGACCCGCCGCTAACCTCATCCGTTTTCACACGTAACGCGACCGGAATGAAGGCCACTTCGGCGCTCGTCATTTCGCCCAATCTGCGGAGCTGCCCGTAGAGCAGGTCCCCCACGCGATCCACTTCAGTGCGCAGGAACAGCCCAACCGGCAGCCCCGTCACCCTACGCTGCACCCCGGGAGCCCTCGCCAACGCAGCCTCGAGCTCATCGGGGAACACCCAATCGACCTCATCACTCCGCTCCCGGAAGGCAACCGCGATCTCGGGGTCTGCATTATCACGTATGCCCGACTGGATCTGCACCGGAAACACCATGACCCGACGACCTCGGAGGTCTGGCGAGAACCCTCTGAAGCTTCCCGCCGAAGGACTCTCGACGGTCCCGCTCCCAAAAGCCGAGTATCACAGTAGCTGCAAGCATCGTGCCGATCATTCTTCCCCCGTGGGCCCCGCTCACTCATCCGATCCGGGACTCGCCGGATCCAGTTCCAACGACGCTGAGTTTATGCAATAGCGCTGACCCGTCGGCGCCGGTCCGTCCGGAAATACATGTCCCAAGTGCCCATCACACGAGGCGCAAAGAACTTCTGTGCGTCGCATGAACAGGCCCCGATCCTCCTCGGTACGGACGCACCCATTCTCCACCACATCAAAAAAGCTGGGCCAGCCGGTACCGGAATCGAATTTTGTGTCGGAGGCGAACAAGGCCTCGCCACACCCCGCACAGCGATAGGTCCCCGCATCCTTCGTATCCCAGTATCGGCCGGAATACGCTCGTTCAGTGCCCTTCTTCCGGAGAATCTCGAACTGCTCCTTCGTGAGGATCTCGCCCCAATCCGCCTCAGTCTTCGTCGACTTGCTGGACACATTACCCTCCCAGGATCCGAGGTCCAAACGTAAACTACCGCAGAGCTACCCGCCGCTCCATACGAGCAAAATCTTGCTCCGCTGGGACCCAGGTGATCTCTTGAGCCTTCGCCGTAACACCACTCTGCGACGCGAGTCTCAAAAAATGACCGATTCCACCGTCCGACACATCCCCTGGGACAGCATCCCCAAGGAGGAGTTGAACCCCCGACTCCGCCGCCGGCTCATCACCGGAGAGAAAGGCATGCTCGCCCACGTATATATCGACAAGGGGGGCATCGTCCCGCGCCATTCCCACGAGAACGAGCAGTTTACCTATATTCTCGAAGGCGCATTACGCTTCTGGATCGGGGAAGACGAATCGGAGGAGATCGTGGTGCGAGCCGGGGAGGTTCTCCACATCCCCTCCCACGTGCCCCATAAGGCCGAAGCCCTGGAAGACACGCTGGACCTGGATGTGTTCGTGCCGCCCAGGGAGGACTGGCTTTCCGGAACCGACGATTACCTTCGGGAGCAGTAGGGAATGGATCTGGGTCTCAAAGGAAAGACCGCCCTGGTCGCGGCGTCGAGTCGCGGGCTCGGTCGAGCGGTTGCCGACGAGCTCGCCCGTGAGGGCGCCAACCTGGTGATGTGTGCTCGAACCGTAGGGCCACTGGAACAGGCGGGCCGGGACATTTTCAAAGAGACCGGGGCCGAGGTGGTCGCCGTGCCCACGGACCTGAGCGAGCCCAACGATGTCGAGCGACTCGTGGAGACGGCGAAGGCCGACTTTGGGCGCATCGACATCTTGGTCACCAATACGGGCGGACCGCCGCCGGGCCCATTCGAAAGCCACTCTCCCGAGGTATGGAGTGACGCGGTCCGCCAAAACCTGTACAGCGTCCTCGGCTTGACGCGGGCGGTGCTTCCGGAGATGAAGGAGGCCGGGTGGGGGCGGATCGTGAACATCACCTCTATCGCCGTCAAGCAGCCCGTGGACGGGCTCATCCTGTCGAACAGCGTAAGAGCCGCCGTGACCGGCTTCGCGAAGACGCTCTCCAACGAGGTGGCGCCCTTTGGAGTGACCGTGAACAATGTCATGCCCGGCTATACGAGGACGGAGCGATTGGAACAGTTGGCGGCTGACATAGCCGAGCGTACCGGGATGAGAATCGAAAAGGCCATCGCTGAGTGGGAAACCCAAATTCCGATGCAGCGCATCGGGTCGCCCGAGGAGTTCGCGGGCATCGTCGCATTTCTGGCCTCAGAACGGGCTAGCTACATCACCGGCGTCTCGATTCCGGTAGACGGCGGCTCAATACGGGCGCTCTTGTAGGCTAAAAACGGCGGAGAATAGACATGGCAGGAAAGCTCGTAAGCTCGGAGTGGGTCTGGCGCGACGGCGAGTTCGTTCGATGGGAGGACGCCACAGTTCACCTGCTCAGCCTGGCGGTCCAGTTCGGCTCCTCTTTGTTCGAGGGAATTCGATGCTACGACACGCCGGAGGGGCCGAGCATCTTTCGGCTGGACGCACACATCGCTCGCCTATTCCGGTCCTGCAAGATCTACCGGATGGTGCCTCCGCATACTCGGGAGGCCATTGAGGAGGCGTGCAGAGACACCGTCCGCAAGAACGGCCTGAAAAACTGCTACGTCCGTCCGATGGTTCTTCGGGGGTACGGCGCGGCTGGCCTCGATCCCACGGAGAGTCCCATCGAGACGGCGATCGCCACGTGGCCCTGGGGAGCCTACTTGGGTGCGGACGCCCTCGAAGCTGGAGTCGACGTGTGTGTGTCGACATGGAACCGCCCCGCACCCAACACGTTTCCGTCCCACGCGAAGGCGGCCGGTCACTACAACAACGCACAACTGATCAAGATGGAGGCGCTCACGAACGGGTACGCCGAGGGCATCGTGCTCGGCACGCACGGTCGTGTCAGCGAGGGGGGCGGCCAGAATCTCTTCCTGATTCAGGACGGAGTCGTGGTGACACCCGAGTTGGACGGCACGTTGCTTCAGGGTATCACACGAGACGCGATCCTGATCCTCGCCACCGACATAGGCCTGGAGACTCGGGAGAAGCCGATCCCTCGGGAGGACCTCTACACGGCCGACGAACTGTTCTTCACGGGCACCGCCACCGAGGTGACGCCGATCCGGAGCGTGGATCGCATCGAGATCGGCGACGGAAAAGCCGGCCCGTTATCCCGTGAGATCCAGAAGCGCTTCATGGCGATCGTCACCGGCGAGGCCGAAGACCCACACGGCTGGCGAACTCTGGTCTGAGCGCGGAGCGCGGAAGCGCCGCCCTCGGCGACAGCCGCCCCGAGGCTAGCTTCCCGATGCGCCCGCATCTTCGTTCCTTGGATCCGCGGCGCCTAGCCGGTCACCGGTCAGCGGATCGACCATAATCGAGCTGGCGCGTCCCTGGCTTCCCCGCACCGACACGGTGTGGCCGAGTCGCTCGAGTTCAGCCACGGTGGCCGACCCGACGCCGTCCTGCTCGATCCTGATCTGGTCCGGAAGCCATTGATGGTGGAAACGCGCAGCGTTTACCGCCTCCTGAATATTCATGTCGAACTCGACCACGTTGAGGATCACCTGCAGCACGGTATTGATGATCGTCCGGCCTCCCGGGCTCCCCACGACGGCCACGAGCTCCCCGTCCTTCGCGACGATACTCGGGCTCATGCTAGACAACATTCGCTGCTCGGGCCGCGCGAGATTCGGCACGGTTCCGATGAGCCCCTGGTCGTTGGTCAGGCCGGGTCCCGCGTTGAAGTCCCCCATCTCGTTGTTCAGCAAGAACCCACCACCCTCGACCGTAATGGCCGATCCGTAACCGGACTCGAGTGTATAGGTGACCGACACGGCCATACCATCTCGATCCACGACCGAATAGTGCGTCGTCTCGGGGCTCTCATATGGCTGGACGATGTCGGAGGCTTCCGAGATGCCCGCGGTTCGGGAATCGATTTCGCCCCTCGATGTCGCCGCATAGGCCTTGCTCGTGAGCCGGTGCAGCGGAACGTCGACGAAGTCCGCATCCGCTACGAAGTGAGCCCGATCCCGAAACGCGATACGCATCGCTTCGGTGAGGTGATGAATGTAGTCGGATGAATTGTGACCCATCGCGGCCACATCATACCCCTCGAGGATGTTGAGCATCTGGACCACCGCGATCCCTCCGCTGGAAGGAGGCGGCATGGAGATGATGTCGTACCCGCGATATGTGCCCTGGACCGTCGTGCGCTCCCGCGCCCGGTAGCGAGTCAGGTCCTCCAAGGTGATGATCCCACCGCCGCGCTCCATCTCCTCGACCAGAAGTCGAGCCGTCTCACCAGCATAGAAACCGTCTCGCCCGTCGGAGGCGATGCGTTCGAGCGTGTGACTGAGGTCCATCTGTACGAGCAACTCACCGGGACTGTAGGCAAATCCGTCCTTCGAGAACGCGCGGACCGTGCCTCGATAGTCCGCCCCACGTCCCTCGATGAGGCGCTCCAGCCCTCCTGCGAGCCGCTCCGTGAGCTCGAAGCCGTCGCGGGCCAAAGTGATCGCGGGCCGCACGAGCCGCTCCCAATCCTGATCTCCGTACAGTTGGTGAGCCTTCCACAACCCGGCCACCGTACCCGGAACGCCCACGGCGCGAGCGCTGTTGTGATGCGTTGTGCGGGAATAATCACCCGAGTCGTCCAGCCACATCTCGGGGTGCGAAGCCAGCGGCGCCTTCTCTCTGAAGTCGATGGCGGTGCTCGCCCCGTCGGGGAAGCGAATCACCATGAAGCCACCACCACCGATGTTACCCGCCGAAGGATGGGTGACGGCCAAGGCGAGCCCCGTCGCGATCGCGGCGTCCACCGCGTTTCCGCCGGCCGCCAATACGTCCGAACCCACTCGGCTGGCGCGCATGTTCTCCGACACGACCATGCCATGCGGTGCGCGAATCGGCTGCGTCGTATCGGCGAGGATCGTCGCGGATGGAGCAAGCGTGGAGATAGCTCCAACGCTCGTCAGTGCGGTGGTGCCCAGCCAAAGGGCGAACAGCGTGCAGAAAGCGAAGACGTTTCGACGGTTGATCATCGGGCTCTCCCTACCTTACGGATCACTTACGGATTAAGCGGCGGATGTCCGGGGTCGGAATCCGATGCGCTTCAGTACTGATGCGATTCCACGGCGAACCGCATCCGGGAAAATGTACAGCATGATGGCTCTCGGAGCACTGTCCAGGCGAACAACCGTGGAGAAACGTCCCCGATAGCTACACTACCTCGTACCGCGAACTTCTCCGCCCAGCGCGTCAGCTCTCCCGGCTCATAGGCCTCCTTGCGGAGACGTGCATACCCGTAGGCCGCTGTGGGGCGACCAACGGGGTGACCGTCCTCCTCGCCCGTATCTGCGACGACGAGCGCCTGGTAGACCTCCTCCTCGAACCACGACCGATGGCGAAACCCGAAGGCGGCCATGAAACCCTCCGGTAGCAGACTCCGAAGTCCCTGAGCCTCTCCACATCCTTCTTGAAGTAGGGCGGCAGTTGAAAGAGGATGGGCCCGCGTCGTCCGGCGAGTTCGCCCGACACGTCCACGAGGTGGGCCAACTCCTCCTCGGCATCCTTCAGGCGCTTGTTATGCGTGATCTTGCGAGAAGCCTTGAGTATGAACGAGAAGTCGCTCGGCACTTTGCTCGCCCAATCCGCGAGCACCTCGCGGGAAGGCATGCGATAGAAGGTGCTGTTGATCTCCACCGCGTTCAGGCGTTTCCCGTAGTACTCCAGCATTCCTTCATTGGGAAGATCTTCGGGATAAAAACTGCCCTTCCTACTCCTTGTAGGAGAAACCGCTCGTCCCGACCCAGTACATCACAGCAGGTAGCCTCCGTCGATGGGAATCACAGCACCCGTGATATGTCGCGCGGTCTCCAACCACAGGAAAAGAACGACGCCTGCGACGTCCTGAGGATCTCCGAGCTGGATGGCGCCCTGTCGTCTCTTCGATCGGACATATTTGGGAGCGCCGACTCCCCTCAGTCTTCTTCGAGGAGGGATCGAATCTCTTCGTGTGTCAGCGTGTGGTCGGACAATTTCGCCGCGTCAAAAAGAACACGAAGGGACTCCGGATCCGTGGGGTCGTAGCCGTGCGCGCCGAGCCAGGCCCTCACGTTCGAGAGGCCGGACAGCGGGCCGATTTCGATCTCTTGAGACCTCCCCACCATCGACGCGGGTATGCCCGAGTAGATCCGGTCTGCCAACCACACATCACCCTTCTCTTCTGCCTTCACGATGGCGGCGGCATGGACCCCTGTCCCCGTTCGGAATGCATCACGACCGACCACGGGATAACTGCTCGTGAGCGGTGCTTGACAGGCATCCGCGACAAGTTGGCAGTACTCGGGCAGGCGAGTCAGATCGGCGTCATGCACACCCAGGAGTTTGAGATTTACGAGGAGTAGATCCATCTCGACGTTGCCCACTCGCTCCCCGACGCCGAGGGCCGTTCCGTGGATACGGGTAGCCCCCGCCTTCATCGCGGAAAACGCGTTGGCGAGCCCCAACCCCCGATCTCGGTGACCATGCCAATCTACCTCGACCGCCTCACCCGACGGCTCGACGATCTCTTCGATCACGAACCGGATGAGCGCGCGTACGCCATCGGGCGTCGCATGTCCCACCGTGTCGGCCACGCAGAGACGAGAGGCTCCCCATTCGATCGCTCCCCCGTACAGTGCCTTGAGGGTCTCGGGCCGCGCCCTCACCGTATCCTCCGTCACGAACAACACCGGGAGCCCTTCCGCAACGGCGAAGGTGACGGCCTTCTCGGATATCTTGAGCATTTTCTCGAGAGTCCAGTCCTCGGCCAGTTGCCGAATCGGCGAACTGCCGATGAAGGTGCATGCCTCGATTGGAATTCCGACGGCCTGTGAGATCTCCGTGATCGGACGCACATCGGTCACAAGCGTGCGCGCGGCACAATTGGGCGTGATCGACAACTTGGAATCGACGATCTCCTGGGCCAGCGCCTCGACCGCCTCGCACGCCCTCGGGCCCGCAGCGGGCAGTCCTACGTTGACGGTATGAATGCCGAACTCATCCATGAGGTGGAGGAGCGCGATCTTATCCTCGATCTTCGGATCCACGACCGACGGGTTCTGGAGCCCGTCCCTGAGCGTCTCGTCGTTGAGTTGGATCCCGGACAGGGAACTCCAATCGAACGCGCCCTCGCCCTCCCTGTTCCAATCGTAGATGATGTCGAGCTCGTCCATGGTCACTTCGTCCGAGGCCTCTCGAGTAGGACGGGAGCCTTCACAGGGTTAGATCAAAGTTAGCCCATGGCGAATCGTTGCCATAGGCGGGACAGAAGGGCTACAACGAGCGCTCTACACAACCCTTCTCACAGCTGGCGTCGTGTGACGGTGGGCCGCGGGTGAGCCCCCGCTAGGCCGTGGGTGGGCCGACACCAGTGAAGGCGGCCCTAGTCCCCCAACGTGACAGAGTGGTCGACCACGCTGTACTGTCCCCGACAAGCCCACACCTGCGATTCCGACCCCACGAGCGAGTCGTGTAACTCCGAATCCTTGATGTCAGCCCGAGCGCCCACGATCGTGCGGACCAGCGTGGAGCGCTCCACGCGGGCACCCGACTCCACGGTGACGTTCGGGCCCAAGAGACAGTTACGAACCACGGCACCGTCCTCGACACGAACGAACCCGTGAATCGTACAATTCTCGAGAACCGCAGAGTCCGAGACGCCGCTTCTCCCCACTTCCAAAAGATGATGATTGGTCTCGAGGAGAGCCTCCGGCTTGCCGCAGTCGTACCAACCCGCCACCGGCGCCACTTTGATCTTCGCGCCTGAATCCACCATGAACTGGAACGTATCGGTCAGGTAGAACTCGCCCGAGGCCCCGGGGGGGGAAGCGAGCGTGTGATGGATCCCCTCGAAGAGCAAGCGCCAATCGTTCATGTAGTACAGTCCGATGTTGGCGAGCTTCGAGATGGGTTCGGACGGCTTTTCGACGATCTTGACCATGTGACCCTCGTCATCCGTGAGAATCACTCCGAAGCGTTGGTAGTCCTCGACTTCCTTGGCCCAGATGATGCCCGCGGTATTTTCGGACACATCGTCCACCAGCGTCAGGTCGGCGTCGAAGAGCGTGTCTACGAATAAGATCAGCACGTCTTCGTTTACGTAGGGCTCCGCCAGGCTCACGGCTCCCGCCGTCCCGTCTTGCACCTCCTGCACCACGTAGTGAGCCCGAATGCTCGGATAGGCCTCCGCCACGTAGCTTTCGATCACCCCGCGCAGGTAGCCGACGACAAACACGATTTCGTCGACACCGAGCTCGATGAGGTCGTCGAGGATGTAGCTCATGACGGGCCGGCCAGCTACGCGGATCAGCGGCTTAGGAGTGAGATGGGTATGGGGACGTAACCGCGCACCCTTTCCGGCGAGAGGAATTATTGCTTTCATGGGGCGGACATTACCTACGTCATCGACCCCCGGCAATCGGCTACCGTGGAACACTCGCACGGGGCGCGGGTCAAGACACTCGCCAAATTAGCGACTCCTCCGGTTTGGATTGAGAGGGAATGTGATCATCAGATATCGGCTTGGGGGCTGACCGTTTGCTCAAAGCACGCCCAGAACAAGCCCCTGCCCGAAACTGGGCCGAAACCGATCCATGGTCCGATGACCCCCGCCTATTGGGTCGGACCTACGCTATCCCGTTCGATGTCGTTTGGCGCGCCTGCCTCGAGCTGGTCACGAACCGGAATCGCTGGGTGCTGCTCCACTCCAATGATCTGTTGGGGGTCATCGGTGTGCGCTGCACCACGTGGATCCTCCGGTTCAAGGACGAAGTGGAGATCAGGGTCGGGCTCGACGAAAACGGGCTGACGCGCCTCGACTTGCGGTCGCGCTCCCTGAAGGGTCGTCACGACTTCGGCACCAACACACGTCGCATCGGGCGCTTTCTGCTTCGCCTGGACAAGCACCTGGGGGCGGGACAGGGAACGATCATCGACCCCAAGGATGCGGTGGAATTGGCCTCAGGCGGCGGATGAGGACAGCTCCCAGGATCGCTCCGGCTCAGAGAGGGCCGATTCTGGTCATCCTGATGGCGCTCCTCGGTGCCTGCGACGAGGGACCGCCTCCTCCCTCCCTCGCTACACCCAGCCAACCCCGCGATTCAATCGCTGATCCGCGCTCCAATGAAGGGGTGTATGAACGCAACATCGTGTTCATGACGGCAGGAGCAGACAGTGTGATCGTCGTTCCGTGGCTCTTTCGTGCCTCGACAACCGAACAGGGGGTCGAGCGTAGCGCCGAGGGCTGGCTCGCTCACGCCGGACTCTGGGAGCCGTTCTTCACGGATCACTGGGATTCCCCGCCGACTCGGACTCCGTTTCGTATCCACGCGAGAGATCCAATGGACCTCGTCGTGGGTCCCGGTAACGTCATCGAGCGCATCGTATTCCAGGAAGGAGCCCGGCAACTGCAGGTGGTTCTTGGGGAGGGAATGTCCGACTGGACGGGCAATCGTGGAGAGACCTTCCGCGTGCACCGGGGCGCCGCCCTCTTCGGAAACGTCCGCGTCGAGGGCATGGTCATGGACATGAACCGCGCCCGCCTCAAGGACAGTCCGGCCCCCGGAGAGTGGATGTTCCTCACGGGTCCCGAACGCCTGGCCATCGTGATCGAGTCCACGGGTGTGTCTCCCAGCCACACAGCCTGGGGACGGCGGGGGGACCAGGAGTTCCGGTGGCCCGAGGTGGAGGTGGAGTGGACCTCCGTCCGGTCCTTCGAAGAGGCGCGCCGAGATGTGCCCGTGGCATGGACAATCCGTTCGATCGATGGAGACATGGAGGTCTCGCTCGCTAGTACCGGCATGGATCTCCAGGCCGGCGTGGGTGAGGGGCCGCTCCTCCCCATCAACGGTCTCTATCAGGTCGCCGGGCCACTGATCATGAGTGGCGACACGCTCGACATACGAGGGCTCGTGCGCCACGTGCAGCGCTGAGCGGGAACAGAATCATGCCCGAAGAGCTGATCCGCGCCTTGATTACCATTGCCTTCGGGGCGATGGCCGGCGGGCTTACCAATTCGGTCGCCATCTGGATGCTCTTTCATCCATATGAGCCCCCTCGCTTGGGGAAACGGAACCTCAAGGCGCTCCAAGGAGCGATTCCGAAGAACCAGAACCGTCTGGCCGCAGCGGTGGGTCGCACGGTCGGCACGCGCCTCCTCACTCCGGAAGACCTCGAGGAGATCTTTCGGGACCCGTCTTTCAGGAAGGCCTTCGACGGACATCTGTCCGGGTTCCTGGATGCGATCCTGTACACGGAGCGTGGCTCGGTGCGGGATCTGATTCCGGAACGCATGCACGAGCGAGTCGAGGCGGTGTTGGATGACGTAACGGAGTTCGGGCTAGAGCGTCTTCACGAGTACCTGCACTCGGACCGGTTCTTCGAGACGGTTACGGAGCGGGCCGGGGAGATCGTGGAGTCCATCGCCGACGAGCCGGTGGCCGGTGTACTGACTCCGGCCCGAGAAAGCGCCATTTCGGAGGCGGTAGAGGAGTGGATTACCTCAGCCGTGGATAGCGACGACTTCGCAAAGGCCATCGATGACTATCTGGACCGGGGCTCGAAGAGATTGCTGGACCCGAGCCGCACGTTCGAAGAGGTGCTCCCGCCCGGTCTCGTCGGTGCGGTGGAGAAGGGGATCACGGCATACCTTCCGTTAGCGATTCAACGGCTTGGATCGATCCTGGAGGACGATGAGGCACGCGCCAAGTTCGAGATCTTCATCCATGACCTACTGCGTCGATTCCTCGGGGATCTGAAATTTCATCAACGTGTGGTCGCGAAGCTCATCATCACCGAAGATTCGGTGGACAAGGTCCTCGACACGATCGAAGAGGAGGGCGCGGAGCGGCTGGCCGAAGTTCTTCAGGACCCGAGTATGCAGAACGCGATGACGCGTGGCATCAACGATGCGATCGTCGACTTCCTGCGACGACCCGTCTCCGCGGTGCTCGGAGAGCCTGACGACCCGAGCGTCGTGGATGCGCGGCAAACCGTCACCGGTTGGATCGTCGACCTTGCCCATGACCCCACCTCGAGGGCCTTCTTGGTGGAGAAGTTGGAGGGAGTCTTGGAGGGCGTCGGGGCCCGCACCTGGGGCGAAGTATTGGAGAGGCTCCCAGCCGAGAAAGTGGCCGGTTGGCTCGTGAGCGGCGCCAGAAGCGAGGCCGCCGGTACACTCTCACGCGAAGTCGTCGGTCGACTCTCCCGTAGCCTGATGGATCGGCCCATCGGGACCCCGGCGAACTGGCTTCCGGAGGGCGACGCCCCCAAGCTGGAGGAAGCGATCAGCGACCCCGTGTGGGAGTGGCTTCAGACCCAGATCCCCTCCGTCATTCAGCAGATCGATGTCGCCGGACGAGTAGAGAAGAAGGTGCGCGAGTTTCCGCCCGAGAAGGTGGAGGACCTGGTGCGAAAGGTCACCCATAAGGAACTCCGCATCATCGTGCGACTGGGCTATATCTTGGGCGCGTTCATCGGCGTGGCGCTGGTGATCCTCAACACGCTTCTGCCCTAGCTTCCTACCTAAGCGGCGGACAGGCTTCCTACCAAGCTTCCTAGTCCCCTGATTCGTGCTTGGTGACGTCGCGGCTCACCGCGGTCTTGAACCGGGGGACTGACTGGCTTCGTCTACGGTCCGAACCCCGCTCCACCGCCCTGAAGTAGTTGAGCCACATGAAGTGACGCTTGGTCTTTCTGGGTTGGCCGCTGCTCTGTAGGCGCGCGTCGATGTCGTCGGTGGTCTGCGTGTAACGTCCCGTGCCCAGAAAAACACCGAGCGCCAGGGCTGCAACCCCCCCGAGGATCTTGAGAAAGAGCACCATGCCTACTCCACCACAAGCAGGACCCGCTCGGGCGTGGGTGGCTCCCTACGCTTTCCCGACCGACTCGAGGAACAGGAGGACCAACCCGGTCGCGAGGATGATCGCCACGGCGTTCGTGCCCACCGCGACGAGTCCGACAACGGACCAGAACACGATATGGATGAAGTTGTAACCACCCGGAAGAAGATGCATTGGCTCTGGGTTCTCTAGGTTGTCAGCGCTCAGACCTACTCAATATGAGCTGCGGCCGGTGCCGCTACAATAGGGCCCGAAGGAGGGCTCGAAACAGGGCCCCAAACGGGGGCCTTACGCTACCCGGCCTGGGTGACCCCGTTCTCCGGGGAATCAGGCACAGGACGCACCCGCTTTTTCACGTCGGAGAGGTATCCGGGAGCCACGTCCAGAAGGTGGCAAACCCTTCTCATCAGTGACTCCTCGTGACTCGACAGCTCTCCGTCCGAATAGACGAGGCCCCACATGACCTCTAAGAGCACCACCTTCTGGCCGAGCGAATACGTCGACTTGATGAGCTTGGTGAACTGCCAGAGGTCCACCGCATTCGCTCGGGCCTGCTCCGCCAAGCGGATGAGCTCCTCGGCCCGCTCCTCGTCCAAGCCGTACTGCCTACGAATGGCGGACAGGAGATGCTGACGCTCGTCCGACGTGAAGTCATCGTCCGCATAGGCGATCTCGATGAGCAGCGCGCAGGCGGCGAGGCGCACATCACTCTCGTCGATCTCCTCGTCCGGCGACTCGGGAGCCATACTGGTGCCGAAGAAGGATTTTATGGCATCGAGCAATGGACGGCTCCTCAGGAAATGGCTTCGTACGCGACCGGATAGCCGTGAAGATGCTAACGCGGCATGGAGGTCTCGGCCAGCCTCAGGTCAGAGTTGTAGCGCCCGTACTTTTCTTATGCCGGCCTTGAGAGGAAGCGCCACGCAGGCGACGGTCAGGAGTAGGGCTCCCAGAGAAGAGAGCACCAAAGCCACGATACTGGTGGCCTCCTGCTGAAAGCGGTCCTGGAGAAGATCGGACACGGGCCGAGCGAGCAGAATCACCACCCCGGCCAGGTAGCTCACAGCCGCCATCATGAACACGAGTCCCCCGAACGAGGTCGGAATCTCGGCCACATTTCCGGCGCCGTGACAAAAACGGTGACGACATCGGTAGCGCTAGTCACCGCTCGACGAAGACCGTCTGATCCACGCTCTCCGGAGCGTAGAACAAATCGATGATCTCGCTACATCGGCTCTCAACCGCTCGTCGCTTTACCTTTTGGGTCGGAGTCAGTGTACCGTCCTCGATCGTAAAGGGCGATTCCAAGAGGCCGATCTTCTTCGGGGTCTCATAGCGAGCCAACCCCGCGAGTTGACCCAAAACCTGCTCCTCCATCAAGTCCTGGACCTCTCGTCGAGCGAGCAGCGCTTTGTGATCGGTGCCATCGATTCCGATCTTGCGGGCCCATGCCTCGACATTGGGAAAGCTCGGGACGACCAACAGGACACAGAAAGGCCTACGATCTCCGATCATCACGGCCTGCTCGACATAGTCGTTGGTCTTCAGGCGATTCTCGATGGGCTGGGGCGCCACATTCTTTCCCCCGGCCGTGACGATGATGTCCTTGATGCGATCCGTGATCCTGAGAAAACCGTCGTCATCGATCTCTCCCACATCCCCGGTGCGGAACCAGCCTTCGTCGTCCAGTGCCTCAGCCGTCTTGTCGGGGAGGTTGTAGTATCCCCTCATGACCTGAGGCCCGCGAATCAGGATTTCCCCGTTGTCGCCGATACGGATCTCCGTGCCCGGGATTGGCTTTCCTACGGTCCCGATCCTGAAATCGTCGAACGTGTTACAGTTCGTCACCGGACTGGTTTCCGTGAGACCGTACCCCTCCAGAATCCAGACGCCGGCCGAGAAGAAGAACCGGTTGATGTCCGGCGCGAGGGGCGCGCCCCCACTCACGAAATACTTGATACGCCCGCCCATGGCCGCACGGATTTTCTTGAACACGAGCAGGTCCGCGAGTCGGTAAGCGAGCCCGAGCATGGGGCCGACGGAACGCCCCGCCAACGTCTCCACGGCCCATGCCTCGCCCACTCCCTGGGCCCACAGCACGAGTCTTTTCTTGAGTCCCTCCGCCTCCATCACCTTGTTGTACACCTTCTCATAGAGGCGTGGCACCGACGTGACCACCGTGGGTCTCACGACCGTGAGGTCATGTGCCACCGTGTTCATCGAGTGAGCGAACGCCTGCGTCGTGCCTCCATTGAAGTGCAGATAGGAGATCATTCGCTGGAGCACGTGGCACAGAGGCAAAAAGAGCAGCGACGTGTCGACGTCGAGCACCGGAACGACGCGCCGCACGGCCTCCACGTTGCTGGTCAGATTGTTGTGGGTGAGCATCACGCCCTTCGGATTACCCGTCGTTCCGGACGTGTACAGAATGGTGGCGACATCGTCCGGGCGGGCCTGACGCGCCGTGGCCCTGAAGCTCTCGTCGTCGGCCTCGGCGCTGGCTCTGCCTCGGGCCAGGAACTCCTCCCACTGGAGCACACCCTCTACGGGCGACTCCAAAGCGTCGTAGACCACGATGTCGAGGTGGGTGCCGAGTTGCCGCCGGACAGCCTCCGCCCTTTCCACCTGTTCGGCGGTGGAGACGAACAACAGCCGCGCCTCGGAGTTCTCGACGATGTACGCGACCTGGGATACCGTCAGCGTGCTGTAGATGGGGACGTCGAGCACGCCGGTACAAAGACAAGCAAAGTCCGATACGGCCCACTCCCACCGGTTCTCGGCGAGGAGCGCCGCCTTGTCGCCACGGGATAATCCTAGGGCGTGTAGACCCGCCGCGGCCGCACGCACGTATTCGTAAACGTCGTCGAAGCCCAAATCCGTGAGATCGTCACCCGAATCCGCGAAGTAACGATACGCCAGACTGCCCGCGTGACGGTCGCTCGCGTCCAAGAAGAGATCGGCGAGCGTACTCTCGGGCAGATCGGCGGGACTGGAGACTCGGTCCATCATACGCCCTCCACCGAGGTCTCCAACTCGAGATCCCCGCGGAGGGAGTGGAGGACGCTACAGTACTTCTCTCGGGACAGTTGAATCGCACGATCGATTTTGGGGCGCGCGTCGGAGTCGGGACCCTCGAAGACGAAGACGAGTCGCACGCGCGTGAAATGACGGGGGGGCTCAGGCGCTCGCTCGGCCTCCGCCCGTACTACGAACGAGGTCAGCTCCACGCGTGACTTCTGGAGAATCATCAAGACATCGATGCTCATGCACCCCATGAGACCCAAGAGCACGGAGTCCATGGATGACGCTCCGGCTTCTCCGTCGCTGTCGATGATCACGTCGGGCCCGGAGTCGACTCGACCCGTGAAGGTCATGCCGTCTCCGGTCCAACTCAGAATCCCCTCCTTAAAAGAGGTCATCCTGAGTGTGTCGAGGCGGCGCCTCGGATTCCGAATCGCTACCCCCCTCTCCGGTCAACCTCGCCAGCGTATCGCGTGCATGCGAGACGTGCTCGCCTGCCTCCTGGCCGGCGGGCGCATTCTCCAAGAATGCCCTGAGGTGGGGGATCGCCTCCGGCTCTTGGCCGCCTCGGACGAGCAGGAAGGCCAGTCCGTAGTGCGCACCGGCCGCCCCGGGGGCCTTCTGAAGAACGTGGCGATACGTCTTCTCGGCCTCTTCAGTCATACCGATGCGGGTGTAGGCCATCGCGATCTGTTGAAGAACCACCGTATCGCCGGGGGACTCCTTGAGCGCCAGGCGAAAGGACGTGAGGGCCTCATGGAACTTGTTGTCTTGCACCAGCGCGAGACCCTCGTCGTAGTAGGCGACACGTACGACGTTTTCCGATCCGCCAAAAAGCTTTTTCCACAACGCCATTCAAGAAGCTCGGCCGCGAGAAATTGTGCGGTGTTACGGGCCTAAGACCCGCCCCGAAGCGCTCTACCCATATCGCCGACGAAAGTAGAGAGGGCGTATATGCGACGCAACGATGCGGTCAGACACGAGTCGCCACGAGAGCCTCATTTTCGGAGACCAGGACCTCCAGTCCCTCCGCCTCCAGAGCCTCGCCCCATCCCTCCACGTCACCCCACACGACGACCCGACCGAAGCGGGCGACGACCCTCACCAGCTCGGCCGCTCGCCCCAATCCCTCGTCGCCGAAGAGAGCAACGCCCCGGAGGCTTCTCGATTGGAGAGGCAGCCGGGAGCCCGCCACGAAGCGACTCACGCCTTCGGTCTCCCCCTCCTCGCTCTCGAGTCCTCGGGCGATCGCGACCACCTCGACGCCCGGCACCAAGCCGGCGACGGCCTCGGCGTGCGCGGCCATGCGACCGACGAGGGCGAGGTTGCCCGGTCCCTCGGTGACTCCAAGCAGCGCGGCGACCTCGAGCGGGCTCGGTGAGGTCGGTGGCTCCAGGTGCTTCGAGCCGGCGAGGTCACCCCTAGGGGGTGGGCGGAGATCCGCAACGCCTGCACGAATCGGAAATCGTTCTCGACAGTTCGAGCATCCGAGCGATCCCTCCAGCACTCTCCTCTCTTCCATGCGGTGCGAGAGGAGAATGAGCCCGAACTCCGGGCCACAGCGGGGGCACGTCAGACGGTCGGTGAGAAGAATGTGCATGTGTGGAGCGGATGAACTAACACCGTTCGATAGCCAGGACCGGCACCTGAACATCCGCCGGCAAACTACAGACGAAGACGACGGCATCGGCCACGTCCTTCGGCCGCAGCATCTGTGCGCGATCGGGCAGTGTCGGGTCGGCGTCCGGGTCGATCGCGTCCCAAATCGACGTGTCGGTCGCCGCCGGTTCGATCAGACACGAGCGAACGCCCGAGCCACGTAGCTCCTCGACCATCACCTCATGGAGGCCCCGCAGGCCGTATTTCGCGGATGAATAGGCGGCGTTGCCCGGGAAAGGCTTACTGCCGGCCACGGACCCTACGGTGACCACCGTGCCCGAGCCCCTGGTCATCATGGCGGGCAAGAGCTCCCGCAGGACCATGAACGGGCCCCGGAGATTAGTGGCGAGGCCTTCCTCGAAAGTCTCGAGGGAAGTGTGCGCGATCGAAGCAATCTGGAAGACGCCCGCCGTGTTGACCACGATGTCCGGGGCCGAGCCGAGATCATCCGTCATCCGGGCCAGCGCGGCGCTGACGGACGACGGGTTCAAGAGGTCCATCTCCAGCGCTTCGCCGCCGATATCCTCGGCGATCTCTCGGAGCGCATCCATCGAACGGGCGACGACGTGGACCCTCGCGCCGGCGGCCGACAGCGAGCGAGCCGTGGCCTCGCCGATGCCCCGGCTCGCACCGACCACCAGCGCCGAAGCGCCGCTCAAGCTCACTCGGCTCCCTCGCTCACTGCGAGAGAGGGTTGTGACCGGCCATGCACAGGCGGAGGAATTCGTCGCGGGTCATCTGATCGTCGAGAAAGGACCCTCGCATGGCCGACGTGATGGTCTTCGAGTTCTGCTTCTGCACGCCGCGCATCATCATGCAGAGATGCTGGGCCTCGATCACCACCCCGACGCCTTCGGGCTCCATCAGGCCCCAGAGCGCTTCGGCGATCTGATCGGTCAAGCGTTCCTGGACCTGGAATCGCCGCGCGAACATCTCGACGAGGCGGGCCGTCTTCGACAGCCCGATGATTTTGCCGTTGGGGATATAGGCGACGTGCACCCTCCCGAAGAAAGGCAGGAGGTGGTGCTCGCACAGCGAATACATCTCGATGTCTTTGACCAGCACCATGTTGCGGTACGTTTCCTCGAATAACGCGCCGTTGATCTCGTCGTCGGGCTTCATGCCGTAGCCGCGAGTGAGAAACTCCATCGACTCGGCCACCCTCTCGGGCGTGCGTTTCATCCCCTCGCGATCGGGGTCGTCGCCCAACCGGCGGATCATCTCCGCAACGAGGTCCTCGAAAGAGGCCCCCGAAAGGTCGCTACTCACCGGAGTACTCGACGTAGTGCCGAGGCGTCTCCCAGAGCGTGAGCTTCTTGAGCGTCACTTCGTCCGGCAGTCGGTCCGCGAGTCGTTCCCAGATCGCGACGACGATGTTCTCGGCCGAGGCGATGATCCCGTCCATCCAAGTTACGTCCAAGTTGACGTTCCGGTGGTCCAGATCATCGACCACGCGGGCTTCGACGACGGATTTCAGGTCCTTGAAATCCATCACGAATCCGGTTTCCTGCTCGAGCTGACCCTCCACCGTCACGTAGAGTACGTAGTCGTGACCGTGCCAATTGGGATTCGCGCACGCACCGAAGACCTCCAGGTTGCGCTCGTCGGACCACTCTGGATTGAAGACGCGGTGCGCGGAGCTGAAGTGTACCTCTCTCGTGATCTGAACCCGGGGCATGATTTCCTCGGAGGCGGTCCCGTGAGCGGGTCCTGTAGGTGGGCGCGAATGGACGGAGGCCCCTAGGCCTTCGAGGTCTGGTCACGCGAGCCGTTTCAGCGAGGTATTACAATAGTGAGGAGCTGGACGCGGGCCCAGGGGTCACGGACTCAGTTTTTCGGAGTAAAGGTTAGCGGATCAAGCCTGCCTCGCCTGTCCCGGCCGTAGCGCCACGAGCGAGACGGCGGCCGAATCGCTACAATGGTCCCGCAGGCGCCACTCATCCGTTGCCAAGAAAGGATCGAGTATGTTGCGCAAGAATGTTCGTCCGGGGCTCATTGCGATCTTCATCGCTGGCTCGACCGGTGGCTTGGCAATCGGCCTCTCGGCTCAGGAGCAGGCCACCCCCTACACCACGGTACAGGACATCCAATCGGGCCAGCAGCTGTTCGCCAGGCACTGTTCGATCTGTCACGGCGTGGACGCGGCCGGCGGAGACATCGCCCCGGATTTGACGACCGGCGAGTTCCAGCACGCGGGCACCGACGCCGGTTTGTTCAACGTGATCTCCGACGGGGTCCCGGACACGCCGATGCTCGGGATCAATCGAGGGCGGACCGATCAGTCCGTCTGGCAGCTCGTGGCGTATCTCCGCTCCTTGAGCGGCGGCCCACGGGTGGCGGTGGCCGGCGACGCCACGTCCGGAGCGCGACTTTATCGCGACCGGGGCAGCTGTGCCGGTTGCCACATGATCGACGGTGAGGGTGGCCGCCACGGCCCCAACCTCTCGACCATCGGAGATCGCCGTTCACCGGACCAGCTCCTCTCGGATCTGGTCGATCCCGATGAACGTGTACAGCCTCACTGGTGGACGATGCGTGTGACGCATCGGGACGGAACGCGGATCGATGGCCTGAGGATGAACGAGGGCACGTACTCGGTCAGAATCCTCGACGGCGACGACAACATGTGGTCGTTTCTGAAACGAGACCTATTGATGAGCCAACGCATCGAGACGTCGTCGATGCCCGCCTACGCGGGAACTTTGAACGACGGCGAGCTGGAAGATCTCGTCGCGTATCTGTATGGGTTGACCCGGGAAGACCAAGGGGGAGCGAGATGATGAAACAGTATGCGCTTGTCACCCTGTTGATGTTCGCGATCCCGACATCGGCTGCGTCGCAACGGCCGGGAGAACCGCCGGCCGAGGCGAACTCGGCCACCCCGTCGTTCGACCCTGTCACACAGGAGCGTCTGTTGAATGCCGACGCGGAGCCAGAAAACTGGCTCATGTACTCGGGCAACTACTTTGGTCAGAGACACAGCAGACTGGACCAGATCGACAAGGGGAACGTGGGGCAGCTCGAGATGCAGTGGGCCTTCCAGCTGCGCGCATTGGACCGAGCCGAGACGACCCCCCTCGTCGTCGACGGTGTGATGTACGTGACGGAGGCGCCGAGCAACGTCATTGCGCTCGATGCACGTACCGGTAGTCAGTACTGGCGCTACAACCATGACCTGCCAGAGGATCTGAATTTCTGCTGCGGTCGGAACAACCGGGGCGTTGCCGTCCTGGGTGACCGGTTGTACATGAGCACGCTGGACGCCCATCTCGTCTCCCTCGACGCGAAGACCGGCAGCGTTCTCTGGGACGTGGAGGTAGCCGACGAGGCAACCGGCTACAGCATGACAGGCGCGCCACTCCTCGTGGGGGACAAGATCCTGACGGGGGTCGCGGGTGGAGAATTCGGGATACGCGGCTTCATCGACGCGTATGACGTGGTGACCGGGGAGCTCGCGTGGCGACTCTACACCATCCCCGGCCCGGACCATCCCGACAACATGACCTGGCAGGGTAACTCTTGGCGCACGGGAGGGTCACCGAGCTGGATGACCGGCTCGTACGATGCGGAGCTGAACCTCGTCTACTGGGGCACGGGCAACCCGGGTCCAGATTGGAACGGGGACGCCAGGGCGGGCGATAATCTGTACTCGGATGCGGTGCTGGCGATCAACCCGGATACCGGTGAGATGGTGTGGTATTTCCAATTCACGCCGCATGACGTCCACGACTGGGACAGCACGCAGATCCCCGTCCTGGCCGATTCCGAGTTCGACGGGCGGCAGCGGAAGCTGATGCTGTGGCCGAATCGAAACGCGTTCTTTTACGTGCTCGACCGCGTGACCGGAGAATTCCTGCTCGGCGAGCCGTATGCGAAGCAGACCTGGGCAGAGGGCTTGGACGAGGCAGGCCGACCGATCCGCATTCCGGGCACGTTCCCGAGCGTGGAAGGGACGACGGTTTCGCCTCCCATCGGCGGTGGGACCAACTGGTGGTCGCCGAGTTACAGTCCCCGCACCGATCTCCTCTATGTCATGGCCTACGACGGCGAGACCACCTACTACATTCGCGACGACGAATACGTGGCTGGCGAGCGGTTCACGGGCGGCGGTGGATCGACACCCCTGCCGCAGGACAACTACGTGAGCGCGCTGCGAGCCATCTCGCCACAAACCGGCGAGCGGATATGGGAGTACCCCGTGCAGCCAAAGTCCACGGCGGGGGTGCTCTCGACCGCCGGCGATGTCGTCTTTAGTGGAACCGTCGATGGCTTCTTCTTCGCGCTCGATGCAGAAACCGGGGAAGAGCTCTGGCACGTCAACGTCGGCTCGCGAGTGCACGCCGCGCCGATGAGTTACATGGTCGACGGCAAGCAGTACGTGGCGATCGCGGCCGGCAATGTGTTGTTCACGTTTGGACTGCGGGATTAGGGCACGCTCGAGGGTCCAGTCTGCGAGCACACGAGGCTCGCCCGTTACTGAATCGGCGAAAAGTCCGTCGGATCGAGAAACACGGACTCCACATTACTCACGAGCCGGCCGTCCGCCTGAGATTCACGGCGTACCTGCTGCCAATCGGGATCGCTTCCAAAGGCCTGCCAGCTCTTCGTCCTCATTCAGGGGCACGCGGTACGGCTCCACGCGATCCAACTCGGGCGTCAGCTCGAAGGCCTTGTAGTCCTTGCCGGGGGTCAGGTACTGGAAAGAGCGATAACCGTCGTAGTGCTTGCCGATGCCCATCAGAGGCTCCGTAGGGGGTGGTCGCGAATGGTCCGGTCCCTAGACTCCCCCTTCGGTGGCCGTCACGCAATCCCCGGGCTCCCGTCGACGACGCCAGAGCCACAGGAACGCCGGAGTCGCTACGCTCACGAGTGTGAGCACCCAGAACGTGATGGCAATCGGGCTCGAGAACAGGACGCTCCACGCGCCGTCACTCAGGAGAAGCGCGCGCCGAACATTCCTCTCCATGAGCGGTCCGAGAACCAGGCCGAGGATGATGGGCGCCAGCGGTATGTCGGTCTTCCTAAGTCCGTAGCCCAGCACGCCGAAGATCGTCATGAGGAACAGATCGAACGTACTCTGGTTCACGGCATAGACCGCGACGAAGCTGAGCGCGGTGACGGCCGGGAACAAGAACCAACGCGGCACCTCCAGAATACGGACGAACACCCGGACCAGGGGCAGATTCAGCAACAGAAGAAACACGTTGCCCACGTACATCGATGCCGCCAATCCCCAGAAGACTTCGGGACTGTTCTGGATGAGAAGCGGGCCGGGTGTCACGCCCAGTGAGAGCAGGGCTCCGAGAAGAACGGCGGTCGTGCCGCTACCCGGGACGCCCAGTGTGAGCAGCGGGATCATGGCACCCGTGGCGGCTGCGTTGTTCGCCGCCTCCGGAGCGGCCACACCGCGAATGTCTCCCGTTCCGAACGTGTCGTCCTTGTCCACCAGGCGCTGCTCGGTGGAGTAGGCCAAGAAACTCGCGATCGTGCCGCCGGCGCCCGGCAGCACGCCGACCAGGAAGCCGACGACGCTCGCGCGCAGCATCGTCCAGGCGGTGGCGACAACTTCCCTGGCTGTGACCCGGACCGAGTCCAGAGTAGCCGTGACCGCTTGGCCGACCCCGCTCTTCTCCAGCTCCAGGAAGACCTCGCTCACGGCGAACAGTCCGATGGTCACCACCACGAAGTCCATGCCGTCCAGCAGCTCGAGTTGCCCGAAAGTGAAGCGGGGTACCGCGGAGTTCGGATCGATGCCCACGGAGGCGAGAAAGAGCCCCACGCCGACCGCGATCAACGCCCTGGGCCGGCTTCGGCCCGCGACGCCAGCCAACGCGGCAAAGGCGAACAGCATGAGCGCGAAATATTCCACGGGCCCGAAACGGATGGCCCACGTGGCCAAGAGCGGAGCGAACAGCACCAGTCCGAAGATGGACAGCGTGCCCCCGACGAAGGACGCGATTGCGGAGATCGCTAGGGCCGGACCGGCACGCCCCTGCTTGGTCATCTCGTACCCGTCGATGGCGGTGACCACGGCCGACGCCGTCCCGGGAACGTTGAGCAGGATCGTGCTGATCGAGTTGCCGTACTGAGACCCGTAGTAGATGCCGACGAGCAGGATCAGTGCAGGGGCGGCCGGAAGACCCGCCGCGAAGACGACCGGAAGCAAGATGGCGATGGCATTGATGGGCCCGATCCCGGGCAGCATGCCGACAACCGTGCCCAGGGAGACGCCCGACAGGACCAGAACGAGGTTGAGCGGCTGAAGCGCGACGAGGAATCCGTCCAGGAGGAGACTCACCGTAGTCACCTCACGGACCGATCAGGAAAAGGGTGCCCACCGGAAGTGACAGGCCGAGCACGACGGCGAATAGCAGATACAGTGTGCCGACGTATAGGACGGTCAGGATCACGCTACGCCGGAGTGGCCCCCCGAACGTATGCGACAAGATCACCAGGATCGCTACCGTCGAGAGAAGGAACCCGAACAGAGGCAGCAACCACGCATAAGCCACGAGTGAGGCGAAGACGATCGCCATTCGTCGGGCGACGACAGCACTTGGCCGAGCTGAAGCGCCCCCGGGCCGGACGACCATAGCGAGCCCTCCGACGCCGATCAGTGCCGCCGCTAGGTAGGGGAGCGCCCCGGGACCCAACGGATCCGTATAGAACCCGACCCGAAAGCGGGTCGCCGCCACGCCCACGGCCAGCGCCATCACACACGCCGCGATCCCAGCGACCCGATCGCCGGCCGACGTCACTGGATGAGCCCGATCTCCCTGGAAATGCTCCGGAACTCCTCTATCTGACCGTTTACGAACCGGGTGAAGTCGTCCCCAGCGACGAAAAATGGCTGGAGTCGGTTGGCGGCGCGAACCGCCCCCCACTCCGGTGAGCTCTCGAGGCGCGTTAACGCGTCCACCCACCGCTCGTAGGTGGAGTCGGCGATCTCGGCAGGGACGTAGAATCCCCGCCACGTGATCCACTCCACGTCGTAGCCCGACTCGCGCGCCGTCGGTATGCCCGCAAGATCGCCGCCCAGACGCTCCGGGGAAAGCACCGCGATCACGCGCACCGCACCGGCCTCGATCTGGCCGGCCATCTCCGAAATCTCACCGGAGAAGACATCGACGAACCCGCCCAACATCGCCGTCAGAGCCTCACCCCCTCCGTCGAACGGAATGTACCGCACGGCACGCGGTGCAATGCCCGCCTCACGCGCCACGAGCATCACCTTCATGTGATCTTGGCTCGCAACCGTGCTTCCTCCGCTGACGGTGATCGCGCCAGGGTCGCTCCGCCAGTACTCCATCAACTCGGTGAGCGTTTGCCACGGAGCATCCGATCGAACGGCCAGTGCTCCGACTTCGCTACCGATCGCCGCCACCCATCTCACGGAACGCTCGGTCAGGTCGCCGAAGCGTTCCTGTGATAGGCTCAGGGTCGTGCTGGGACTCGCAGCGACCAGGAGGTGGCGGTCGCGGCCACGCTGGGTCACGGTGTGCGCCAACGCGATGCCGCCTCCGGCGCCAGGAATGTTGGTCACCTGGACGGTCCCATCGACCAGGCCGAGCTCCGACAAGACGCGGCCCACCGAACGACAGGTGAAATCCCATCCGCCGCCGGGAGCAGCCGGCGCGATGCACTCGGTGACGGATCGACCGGTGGGGGCAGTGCAGGCCAGGGCGCAGACTGACAGCAGGAGCGTTGTGGTCAGGCATCGAGCCGTCTTGCGCATCACCCTCTCCCTACGGACTCTAGGTGCACCTGTACTCAGTGGATCCGACGAGTTCCTCGAGCGGACCGATCCCTGTCTTGGAAGAGCGAAATGAGACTGACGTTCCACGGTTCCCCCTTCGGAGCCACGCTTAGAATCCGCTGGTGGGCCAGAGCCCTGGCCACAATCCTCGCCACGGCCCTTGCCCCCGTCCAGGCGGTCGCCCAATTCACACCCTTCGAGGCGGCGCTAGCCCGCTTCGACGCCGAGGTGGCCGCAAGCGTCGCGGAGGACGCCGGCGGCTCCGTCTCCGTAGCGGTCTTCGCGGGCAGCGAAGTGATCTGGGCCAAGGGATACGGGTGGGCGGACATCGAGGGGCGCCGAGCCGCCGACGCGCGCACGATCGGTCGCACCGGCTCGATCTCCAAGTCCTTCACAGCGATCCTGATGATGCAACTGGTGGAGCGCGGCATTGTCGAGCTCGACGATCGGGTGAGCGACTACTTCCCCGAAATCGAGGGGCTGATAGAACGTCCAGCGGGGGCGCAAGCCATCACGTTCCGCATGCTGGCCAGCCACACCGCCGGCCTGGTGCGAGAGCCGGGCCTCGAGGGTGCTGCGTCGGGAGCGATCTACGGTTGGGAGGATAAGGTCCTGGCGTCGATCCCGACGACCGCCTACCAGACCGCCCCCCTCACCGAGTACTCCTACTCCAACATCGGCTTTGGAATGTTGGGCCTCGCTCTTTCCCGAGCTGCCGGCGTTCCGTTCATGGAGCTGGTGGAGACGCTGATCATCCGGCCTTTGGGAATGGAGAGCACCACGTTCATCCTGGACTCCCCCGACCTTCTCGCACGAATGTCGGTGGGGTACGCCCGAGATCGCGACACAGGAGAGCTCACTTCAGAGCAGGCGACCCTGGAGCACTTCGGTCGAGGGTACAAGATACCCAACGGTGGCGTGTACTCGACGGTGCACGACCTGGCTGCCCTCGGAGCTGCACTCATGGGCGAGGGGGATGTGCAGATCCTGAGCGAGAAGAGCCGTTCCGAGATGTTCAACCCCCAGGCCCCTGCCACCGGCTACGGTCTCGGTCTGTTCTTGTACGACAGCGACGAACGCCCTCCGTTGGTAGGGCACAGCGGTTCGGTGGCGGGCTACAACGCGCACTTCGCGTTCGACCCGCAAACCAAGCTGGGCGTGTCCATGTTCCGGACGACGAGCTACAACCCGCCCGTGGTCGATCTATTGCGCGAGCTCACTAGGGCGGTTCGGTAGGCCGGCGGGCGGGCGCACCCGTTGCCCGTCCCAGTCGTCACCTTGCGTACCCGTCGTCACCGCTTCACCCTCATCGCTACACCTCGAACCGAGGAGGGACCATGACGTTCAGGCGCTTCGTATACGTGGCGGCGTTGCTCACAACAGCCCTTGGGTGCGGTGGCCCATCGGAGGACATGTCGGCCGAGGGTTCGGCGCCGTTGTTCGAGGTGGATCCGCTGTGGCCGAAGCCGCTGCCGAATCACTGGCTCCTCGGCTCGACGATCGGTGTGGCGGTGGACTCGCGGGATCATGTGTGGATCATCCACCGTGGGAACTTCGTGGAAAACGAGATACCGGCTGCGCTCGACCCACCCAGGGCCGATGAGTGCTGCTTTCCCGCGCCCCCGGTCCTCGAGTTCGACCCGGATGGCAACCTCGTTGGGCATTGGGGCGGCCCCGGTGAGGGATACGACTGGCCGACCTCGAACCATGGCATCACGGTCGACCACATGGATAACGTGTGGATCGGAGGAAATGGGCCCGACGACTCACATGTCCTGAAGTTCAGCAGGAGTGGTGAATTCCTGATGCAGGTCGGAGACCCGGGTCACGAGCAGCCGAACAGCAACGCTGCCAACCACTTTTCGCGGGTGGCCAAGCTCGCGTTCGACGCAGAAGCCAACGAGATGTATCTGGCCGACGGTTACGGCAACAAGCGTGTCGCGGTCATCGACGCGGGCACGGGTGAGCTAAAGCGCTACTGGGGCGCGTACGGCAACGTTCCCAGTGATGAGGACGTGGGGCTCTACGATCCGAGTGAACCTCCGGCACAGCAGTTCCGCAATCCGGTGCACTGTGCGGACCCGACGAGCGACGGGCTCGTATACGTCTGTGATCGCCCAGGTGACCGCATTCAAGTGTTTCAGAAGGACGGCACGTTCGTGGACGAGATCTTCATCGAAGCCAACACGTTGGGATCGGGATCCGCGTGGGACGTCGCCTTCTCGCACGATCCGGCACAGTCGTTCATCTACATGACCGACGGCACGAACGAGAGAATCCACGTCATAAGGCGCGAGGGTCTCGAGTACCTGTACAACTTCGGCGATGGCGGACACTTCCCAGGCCAGTTTTTCGGCGCTCACAGCATCGCGACTGACTCACAGGGCAACATCTACGTGACCGAGACGTACGAGGGCAAGCGGATCCAGAAGTTCGTATACAAAGGGATGGGACCAGCGCCTAGCGGGTCCGTGGGTGTCGTCTGGCCGCAGTAAGGCCTTCGACGAGGAGCCCGTAACACACTTGTTGCCCCTGCTCACGTGATCGGCTGTTTCTTCTTCAGTATGAAGAGACCCTCGAACCGACTGCTGACCACTACGATGCCACTCCCGAAGTACGGATAGTTACTCCACGATCCTCCGGTGCCGGGACCGTTGTCTCCATATGGCACGGTGTCGAAGTAGCCGACCTCCACCGGATCCTCGGGATTGCTGATGTCCAGCACCCTGAGTCCCGCGCGGTTGTTGGACTGGTACATGAGGTCGCCCAGCACGTACATGTTGTGGTCCGTGGATTCGTGCGTGCCGAGGAACTCCTTCACGAGCTGCGGATCATCAAGGTCCGAGACATCCCAGATGAGGGTCCTCGTCTTGCGGCCGTCCCCCTCGTCCAACTCGTCGCCCTGGAAGAAGTAACGCTGGTCTTCGGTAAGCCACCCCTGATGGGTGTAGGCGACGTTCGGGTAACTCGCAAGCGAAAGCGCGACCGTGTTGGACGGATCCGTCACGTCGGCGATGCTGAAAGCGGTCTCGTTGGACCCCAGGCAAATCTGCTTGCCCTGGTGCTCTTCGTCCGGGCCTCTGTACGTCACGCACTGCGCATCGTGCGTATAGCCCGTGCCGTTTCGGCCCGTGCCCGGCTGGGAGAAACAACCCGCAAACGTGGGGTTCGCCGGCTCCGCGAGATCGATGATGTGGATTCCTCCACCACAGGTCTCACCCCCTGAGCTGTTGCCGACGCTGTAGCCGAAGCCGGTCTCCTCATTGATGGCGATGTTGTGTACGCTGGCCACGCCGTCGTAGTGCGCCGTCTCCTCGAACGTCACCGGCTCGGTCACGTCACGCAGCTGCGTCAGATCGAAGATCTGGATGCCGTGAAGACCCGAGCCGTCGGCCACGATATACGCGTGGTTCTTGTAGACTTTGACGTCCCTCCATGCAGCCAAGGGCGATCCTTCGGTCCTCAGGAGCTGACCCAAATAGCGTGGATTCAGCGGATCGCTGACGTCCACGAAAGACACGCCGTCCCGGCGGGCGGCCAACGCGTACTCGCGCCCGGTCTCGGGATCCGTCCAGCCCCAGACGTCGTTCAGATTGACCCCCCGCGGGACACCCATGTCGCCTACGGGGAGGAAGGAAACCAGATCGTAGCCGGCGCACTCGAAGGCGGATGCCGCCTCATCGGTGCAATCCACTTGCCCCCCCAGCACTGCGGCGTACCCCTCCATGACACCGTTCACCGTGCCCGCCGGCTGCCAGCCCGCCTCACTACGTTCGAAAATGACGGCGGATCCCACCCCATAGTCGGCCCCGGCCACCCCCAACACGGCCAAGTCGTCATCGACGTCGAGTGCCGCGGCGAACCCATCGCCCGAACCGGGAGCGCTATTCATGATCTTGATCGACCCACCCCACCCTCGCGAGACCGCACCCGAGAAGACGTAGGCCGCACCCCTTCGCCCGCTTGCCCGAGGCGAACCGATCCACACTTCGCCGACGCCCAACGCGAGACTGGAACCGAACCCGTCCTGTTGAAAGCCGTCAAAGGGCATGAGGCGTCCGGACCGACCCCACTCCCCGCTGCCAGGGTCGCGTTGGAAGGTGAAAACCGTCCCCTCGCCACCATTTCGCCCCGGTGCGGCGACCAAAGCTTCGTCACCCTCCAGGCTCAAGGACGCTCCGAAGCGGTCGCCCTCCCTCGTCGCTCGAACCCGGAGCGTGGCCTCCAGCCGCCAGCGCCCCTCATCGAGGTCGAAGGAGTAGGCCGCCCCCATGCCGCCGTCCCCGGGTGCCCCCACGAGGAGTCTGCCCGGCCGAAGAGCCATCGCCGTCCCGAATCCGTTACCCTCGCCCCCCTCGGACAAGACCCCCTGGGCGCTCCAGTTTCGGCCGGACCGTGCGAAGACGTAGACCACCCCCGCCGCCGGTGACTCTGCTGACCTGGCGTCCACGCCTGTCCCTGCGGGCGCCCCAACCATGGCGACGTCACCCTCTAGGGCAAGCGTAACTCCGTAGCCACCGCGAGGGTCGGCATCATCGACCGCTGGGAGCCGCGCGCCCTCCACCCAGTCCCCCGCCGCAGACCGCTCGAACACATAGACGGTGCCACCATCCTCCCGGGCGGGAGCGCTCACCAGCATGGTGCCCCCGTCCACCGCGATCGCAGCACCGAAGCCGTCACCTCGTTGGCCGTCCGAGGGCCGCAGGCGGGCTACCTCTCCCCACCCATCCGACTGTCGACGGAAGACGTAAACGGC
>Ga0310123_10000495_pt1 | contig 35313 bp, 29 predicted proteins | sample CB6_AW_1057_MG_FD_203505 | JGI IMG/M metagenome (GOLD analysis project Ga0310123, IMG submission 203505) | Marine microbial communities from Western Arctic Ocean, Canada - CB6_AW_1057 | ecosystem: Environmental > Aquatic > Marine > Oceanic | place: Canada: Western Arctic Ocean | collected... | reverse complement strand
TCATCCGTGCCGACTCGGGCGAGCAGTTGGTGGGGGTGGCCGAGGCGTTGTACGAGGGTGGGATCGAGGTGATCGAGGTCACCTTCACCGTGCCGGGTGTGCTCGAGATCATCTCGGCGGTCCGTGACAGCCTGGGTGAGAAGATCCTACTGGGTGCTGGTACGGTGCTTGACGCCGAGAGTGCCCGCTCGGCGATGCTGGCCGGTGCCGAATTCATCGTCTGCCCGACCGTGAATCTCGACGTGATCCGCATGTGTCGCCGTTACGACAAGCTGGTGATGCCGGGTGCGTTGACGCCGACTGAGGTCTTGACGGCGTGGGAGGCGGGGGCGGACATCGTGAAGGTGTTCCCCGCTGACGTGGGCGGCCCCGGTTATCTCAAGGCGCTGCACGGACCCCTGCCCCAGGTCAAGCTGTTGCCCACCGGTGGAGTGGATCTGGAAACACTCGGCGACTTCTTCGCCGCGGGCGCCTGTGCCGTGGGGCTGGGCAGCGCGCTGGTCGAGAAGCAGGCGGTAGCCTCGGGCGACATGGGCCGGATCCGGGACCTGGCCGAGGCCTACGTGGCGGCGGTCGCCGCGGCGCGGTGATCGCTAAGGGCTCTCGTCCTATTCGTCCGCGCTCGACGTGCCTTCGGAAGCTGAGTCGTCAAGTTCGAAGCGGGGGGCCGTGAATTTCGGTGCCGAGATATTATCGAGGCTGTCGTCGGCGGTCGGTCTCTCGGCGGTCGGTTCCGGGTCGTAGGACGTGTTCTCGTGGATGTCGTCTTCGACGCCACGAATGCCCTTCTTGAACTCGGTCAGCCCTTTGCCCATGTTGCGGGCCACCTCCGGCAGTCTCTTGCCAAACAGCATCAGGGCAATGAAGGCCACGATGAGCAGCTCGGGACCTCCTGGAAAACCGAGGAAAGCAATGGTTGGGCTCATCGCAATGACCTCTTGCTGGCTCAGTCAGCTTGATGGCGGGGAACGGGATTTAGGAGGCGTCGGCGGGTGTGTCGTCGGCGGGTGTGTCGTGGGCGGGTGTGTCGTGGGCGGGTGTGTCGTGGGCGGGTGTGTCGTCGGCGGGTGGAGTTCCACCACTGGGGTCATCGGCGTCGTTGATGCCCTTCTTGAATTCGGTGACGCTGCGCCCGATTGACCGCATCGTTGCCGGAAGGCGTTTGGCGCCAAATAGCAAGACGATGACGCCCGCCAGAATCAACATCTGCTGCCATCCGAAGCCCATGGGTGAGTGCCCCTGAAAGTACCGGGTGTTCGAGGTGAGTGGAGTGTTGTCGGGGTAGGTGAGCGGGGAAGTGCTGTTGAGGGGGCTACCAGATCGCATCCCATCCGGGAATAGGCATTCGGATATTTTTCAACCGGATGTCTGAGAAGCGGGCTGGTCGGCCGGACCTGTGTGTCGGATCAGGTGCGGGCACGCAGCCTCGGGGCAGGAGGCCCGCGAGTGCCCACTCGGTGGGCCCGCCGGAGTCCGGCAGGACAGTTGAGCGGAATCACAGCCATTGTAGCCCGTGTGGGAGGGGTGTCAACGGTTGTGATGGGAGGTGGCGATGGGGTGAGGGGCCGGCTGTTCGCAATGACAGGGCATTGCCTTTCGTGGTTCGATGCGTATGCTGAGGTGATTCTCGAGTATCGTCCGAGGCTGGGAACTGCGGACGTTTTCGGGTGTCTTCTGGTGAAGTGAGCCAGCTGCGGTCACGGGGTCAGGCGGCCGGGATATGCGCGATCTGCTCGCCGGTTACGAGGTCAACGCGCCGACGTGGTTTTACCTGTCGTCGCTGTTGATTGTCGCGGTGTTTTTCCGTTTTGGCCGCATTTGGTCGTTGCGGAACCTGGACGTGCTGTTGCTGTTGAGCTTGGCGCCGGGCCTGCTGATGGTAGAGCCGGAGCGTCTGGGGATCAGCTTGGAGGACCAGACCGAGCGATACCATTTTCTGCGGACGCTGGGTACGACGTGGCTGTTTGCCGGTGCGGGGCTGGTGCTGATCCGCTTGCTGTGCGACCCGTTGTTCAAGCGACGTCCCTTGATCGAGCCAAACCTGGCGGCCCAGGGCCTTGTCTTCCTGGCGATCTCGGCGTTTGCCTTTTTGATGGCCAAGGTGGTGGTCGATCCTCCCTCGTCGGCAGCCCGTGCGGCAGTGACCGGTGGCGAGAAGATGTTACGCCGGGAGAACCTGCCCGAAGCGGCCGGCGGTCCGACGTCGACGGCCGCGGGTGCTGCGGCGACGGCGGTGGTCGAGGTGGTAGCGCCGCCGCGTGGTGACTGGCAGGACCGCGACCGGATCCGCGAGTTATCGGTGCGGGTGGTCCCGGTGATTGCTCACCTGGCTGTCGTGATCGGGCTGTACCTGGTCGGTCGGATTCATTTCGGAGACCGCCGTCAGGGCGTGGCGATGGCGGCGTTGTACCTGCTGGTGCCCTGCACGTCGTACGACGTGGGCGAGGTGGATCACGTGTTGCCGGCGGCGTGTTGCATCTGGGCCTTCGTGACGGTCCGCCGCCCGTTGCTGGCCGGTGCGCTGATGGGTGCCGCCTGCGGATCATTGGTGCTGCTGCCGGTCTTCCTGGCCCTGTTGCCTTTGTGGTGCGTGTTCTATGAACGCAAACGGGGCCTGCTGTTTGCCTTGGCGTTGGTCCTGGCCGGTGGAGCCTTGCAGGTCGGAGTACTGGCCTTGACGTCGCCGGACGTCCCGGAGTTTTCGGGCCGGCTGCAGGGTGCGGTGCAGCAGGTGGTCAACGAGTTCGATGGCGAGGCGATTGCCGAGGAAAACGGTGCCGGCGGCGGCTTCTGGAATTCGAACAACCTGGTCTATCGCATCCCGGTGATCGTGGTCTTCGTGTTCTTACTGTGCGTGCTAACGATCTGGCCGCGGAAAAAAACTCTCGAACACCTGGTTGCGCACACCGCCGCCCTGGTCGTCGCCACCCAGTTCTGGTACTCGCACCAGGGCGGTGTCTACGTACTGTGGTACGTGCCTTTGCTGCTGCTGGTGGTGTTCCGCCCGAGGCTCTCATCGGTACTGGCACGCGGGTCGGGGGACTCGGAGGCTGGCTGGTACGAGCCGATCGGGTCGCACGTGCCCGTCGGCACCGGGCTGGGGCGGGGCACGACCGGACTGTGGCACTAGCCGTCCGTCGGCTCGAGACCGCGCGGATGTTGCTAGGATGAGTCGACCGTTCTGAAGGAGACCGAGTCGTGGCGGGGTTGGTGTGTGCGGCGGGCCTGAGTACACGGCCACGGTTACAGGACGCAGTACTCGAGTGCTGCGAGTCGATCGCGGCGGAGCTGGCTGGTGCGGCTCCCTCGCTGCTCTTTGCCTTCGCCAGTGGGGATCACCGCGAGGCGCTAGATGAATTGCCGGCGGCGCTGGAGGAATTGGTCGGCGGAGGCGTCCTGCTGGGCTGCAGTGGTGAGATGATTGCCGGGGGCGATCGAGAGATCGAGTCGGGGCCGGCGCTGAGCGTGCTGGCGGCGGCGATGCCCGATTCACGGATCGAGCCGTTTCGGGTCACCTTCGAACCGACCGCCGACGGCCTGCTGACGACTGGCTGCCCCGAGGATCTGGCTGAGCCTCGGGATGTCGATACGGTCTTCCTGCTGGCCGATCCCTTCTCCTCCAATCCTCAATCGGTCTTCGACCGCATCGCCGAACAGACCGCAGGCGGGGACGGCGGCCTGGCGAGCGGTGCGGCGGTCCTGGGGGGGATGGCCAGTGGCGGGCGTGGGCCGGGTGAGAACCACCTGTTCCTGGGCCGGGAGGTGTATCGAGATGGCGCGGTGGGGGTGGTGGTGCGGGGACCGGGTCGAGTCGGCTCGGTGGTGTCCCAGGGCTGTCGACCGATCGGGCCGACGCTGGTGGTCACCGCTTCGAAATCGAACGTGGTCCAGGCCTTGGGGGGCCGGGAGGCCCTAGTGGCACTTGAGGAGATAATCGAGGTTCTCGAGGAGTCGGAACGGCAGTTGATCGGGCAGGGGCTGCACATGGGGCTGGCGATGAGCGAGTACGGTGAGAGTTTCGAGCGGGGCGACTTCCTGGTGTCCAACGTGATCGGAGTCGATCGGGACAGCGGTTCGCTGGTGGTCGGACACCAGGTCCGCGTGGGTCAGACGATCCGCTTTCATGTCCGCGACGCCGAGACGGCCGACGAGGACCTGGTGGAGTTGTTGCGATCGCACGGAAACGCGGGTCGAGAGCCGCTGGGGGTGTTGTTGTTCAGCTGTAACGGGCGTGGCACGAGGCTGTTTGGCACAGCGAATCACGACGCGTCGACGATCCGGCGTGAGCTGGGCGAAATCCCGCTGGCGGGGTTCTTTGCCCAGGGAGAAATTGGACCGGTCGGCGGCACGAATTTCGTGCACGGTTTCACGGCCAGCGTGGCCTGCCTGGGTTGAATGGATCGGCTGAGGGCCGGGCTTCCGTTTCGGAAGGGGCTGACCTAGGCTCTGTCGATGCAAATCGTCGAGCTGGAATTGACCGCGCTGACCGGTGCGACGGTTGACGGTGGCTGGCCCCAGGACCTCGAGGCCGAGGAAAATCTGCACACTCTGGTGCGGGTAAAGTCCGAGGACGGCCTGGTCGGAATGGGGAGTTGTTTCACGTCGGGGAAACTGGTCGAGGCCGCCCTGGAGCTGTTGTGGCCGTCGTTGAAGGGGCAGTCGGCCGTCGAGCCGGAGCGGGTGACCGACACGTTGCGGGAATCGACGTTCTGGCAGGGACGTGGGGGAGCTGTCGAGCACGCCATCAGCGGCATTGACATCGCGTTGTGGGACCTGATGGGGCAGGCCTGTGGTCAACCCGTCTCGCGGCTGTTGGGCGGCATCTACCGCGAGCGGATCAAGGCCTACGGTTCGATGCTGTTTGATGAACCGGATCCGTTGCGGGATTCGCTTCAGGCGACCGTGGCCCGGGGTTTTCGGGCCATCAAGCTGGGATGGCGGCCATTTGGTCGGCGGGATCGTCGCACCGACGAGTTGCTGGTGCGTACGGCTCGCGAGACGGTCGGAGACGACGTGGAGTTGATGGTCGACGCGGGAGGCAGCGAGCAGTTCTGGCCTCACGGCGTCAACTGGGCCAAGCGAACGGCCCGGATGCTGGCCGATTACGGAATCGTCTGGTTCGAGGAGCCACTGCCGCCTGACGACATCGAAGGCTACATCGAGCTGACCCGGAGTTCTCCGGTGCCGATCGCCGGGGGCGAGGTGCTGACGCGTCGACAATCGTTCCTGCCGTGGATCGCTCGTCGAGCGGTCGACATCATCCAGCCGGACACAACCAAGAATGGTGGCTTGAGTGAATCTCGTCGAATTGCTCTCTGGGCCTACGACCACAACGTGCAGTTGGTTTCGCACGGCTGGAACACGGCGGTGGGCCTGGCGGCCGACCTGCAGTTGGCTGCGGCGATTCCGGTGGCTCGGTATGTCGAGTACCTGACACCGTGTGCTTACATCGAGGACCTGCTGGATCGGCCTTTTGAACTCGACAAGGACGGTTGCCTGGAGATTCCCAGTGAGCCGGGCCTGGGCCGCAGTCTCGATCCGGACCGGCTGGCGCGTTACACGGCCTGGGAGCGGGTGTTTCGGTAGGTGGGTGTTGAGGCAGCGGTGTCGCGGCGGTGCGGGGCTCAGTGAGCGGAACCAGGCAATGCAGTTGGTCCGGGAAATCGGTGACGCGGCCCCCGTTGGTGGTGGCTTCGTGTCGATCGGGAATTTCGATGGCCTGCACGTGGGCCACACCCGGATCGTGCAGAGGCTGGTCGAGTCTGCTCGTGGTGCGGGTGTCCCGGCGGTGGTGTTGACGTTCGATCCGCACCCGATCCAGTTGCTGCGGCCCGAGTCGGCTCCGCCGCTGTTGAGCACGATCGAGGATCGAGCCGGCGGGTTGGGAGATCTGGGAGTCGACGTGCTAGTGGCGTTTCCGACGACGGTTGAGATGCTGAGCCTGGAGGCAGCGGAGTTCTTTGGCCAGGTCGTGGTCGAAACCCTGGATGCGCGGGGCCTGGTCGAGGGTCCCGATTTCTGTTTTGGCAAGGATCGCCGGGGCGATACCGATGTCCTGAGGGTGCTGTGCCAGGAGGCGGGGATCGGCTTGGAATTGGTCGATCCGGCCACCTGCGGCGGAGAAGTCGTTTCATCAAGCCGGGTGCGGGCGATGTTGGCCTCGGGGGATGTCGGGTCGGCCGAGGAGCTGTTGGGCCGGGCCTATTCGGTGAGAGGCACGGTGGTGGCCGGCGAGGGTCGCGGTCGGGAGTTGGGTGTTCCGACGGCGAACCTCTCGGGGATTGCCACGCTGGTGCCCGGCGATGGGGTCTACGTGGGTGCGGTCGAGATCGGCGGAAACCGTCAGCCGGCCGCAGTGCACGTGGGAGGCAATCCGACCTTTGGTGAGCCGGACCGGAAGGTCGAAGTGCACCTGTTGGCCTTCGACGAAGACCTGTACGGACAGGAGCTGGAAGTTGAGTTCCTTGAGCGGCTGCGGGGTACCGAGGAGTTTGAGTCGGTGGACAGGCTGCGTGAGCAACTGGCTGAGGACATCGAGGCGGTGTGGCGATACGTGGAGACCTCTGCCGGGGACGGGTCGGGAACTGGCGAGGTGGATGGGCTCGGGGTATCCTGACGCCCTTGTGCGGGTCGGCGACGAGAGGGAGCGATGGCGATCGACTGGCAGTCATTTTGTGAGTTGGTGGATCGGCACGAGCGGTTCGTGCTGACCAGCCACGTTCGACCCGATGCGGATGCGATCGGGTCGGAGATCGGCCTAGCGGAACTGCTCGAGTCCCAGGGCAAGACGGTTCGCATCGTCAACCCGTCTCCGATTACCGAGTCGCTGAAGTTTCTGGATCCTGGCGATCGCGTGAAGTCGATTGGCGAGGACGTCGACGTGGAGACGGCCTGCGACACCGACGTGCACATCGTGCTGGACACCAGCGCGTGGGCGCAACTGGAGGGTGTGGGCGAGGTGTTGCGACGGACTGGGGCGGTGAAGGTGGTGATCGATCATCACCAGAGCAGCGACGACCTGGGTGCCCTGGAATTCAAGGACACGTCGGCCGAGGCGACCGGACGGTTGATCGTGGACCTGGCCGAGTCGGCCGGCTGGGCGATTTCGGAAGTGGCGGCGACGGCACTGTTCTGTGCCATCGCCACCGACACCGGCTGGTTTCGCTTCGCGTCGACCAAAGGAGTCACGCTGAGGGCCGTCGGGCAATTGATTGACCTCGGCGCCCGCCCCCACCTATTATACCCGCAGTTGTACGAGCGGTGTTCTCAGGCCCGGGTCCGGTTGGCTGGCCGGTTGCTCGAACGGATCGAGTTGGCTTGTGACGGTCGCTTGGCCTGGCTGACGGCTCGACGCGACGATTTCGCTCGCACCGGTGCCGTTGGAGCCGATACCGAGGACGTGGTCAACGGGTGTTTTCGGATCGTCGGTGTCGAGTGTGCCTTCATTGCTCATGAACAACTGGATGGCCGAGTGAAAGTGAGTTTCCGCAGCCGTGGCGACGTGGACGTGGCCGCGGTGGCAGAGCAGTTTGGAGGAGGCGGACATCGACAGGCCTCGGGGGCAACCCTCGATGGCCCGTTTGAGCAGGGACTCATCGGGCTGATCGAAAGTATGACCGCGGCCCTGCCTCCCGACCAACGCGACTGAACAGACGAATCCCACCCCCCAGTGACAGGATGTCTCCCACCACCTGCGACCGATCCCACCCTCGCCGCTGTCGGTGACCAGCCGGTCATCCTCGCCGCGGCATCACGATTTCGCCCCACTCAGACCCCGGCATGATCCGGACCCGCGGCTGTCTCGAGCGGTCGGGCCCCTGATCCAATCGACCGGTCTTGACGGAATTACAACAGCATCATGTCCGCGTTGCGCCGTCCGCAGGGCGCGGCTGCCAGGAGACAATCGATGAGCGACGAGATTCCCCAGGCAGAGGAGACACCCGAGAGCGATCCGTCGGAGGAGACTGCCGAGAGTGCGGCGGCCGACGAGGTGGGTGCCGGGGGCGATTCCGCCAAAGCGAGCGAGACTTCGCCAGACTTGGGCTCTAATGAATCCCAGGAGACCGAGGCCGCCGAAGGAGACGAGTCGCTTGATGAGGCGGAGCAGGCCGTCTCGGTAGTGGACGGGGAGACGGATGAGGAGGCTGCAGGAGGCGATGACGAAGAGGAGGTCGAGGGGGACGACAACGAAGAGGAGCGTGAGGAGCAGAACGAGGAGGAGGACCTGGCTCGGCGTGCGTTTGTGACCCAGGTCCTGGCCGGTTCGATTGGTGCTGTGGTGGGCCTGGTCCCGGTGCTCTCGGGGCTGATCTTCTTCCTCGACCCGTTGATTCGCGGTGGACAGTCCTCCAGTGATGCCGCAACTGGGAGCAGCGTGCAGAAGGATGCCGAGGGATTCATCAAGCTGCCGGTGACCCGATCGCTGTTGCCCTCGGACGGGACACCTCAGCAGGTGACCGTCGAGGACGATCTGGTCGACGCCTGGAACAAGTTTCCTAAAGTGCCGATTGGCAGCGTGTGGTTGCTGCGAAGTGAGTCGAACGCGGTGACCGCCTACAGCACGATTTGTCCTCACCTGGGTTGTGCGGTCGAGTACCGCGGTGCGCGGCGTGACTTCTACTGCCCGTGCCATCTGAGTGCCTTCAAACTCGACGGCAGTAAGGACAATCCGATTCCGCCGCGGGACATGGACAGCCTGGCGGTGAAGCGGGACACGGGTGAGGAGATCTGGGTGCAGTACAGAAGTTTCCGCGGTGGCATCTCGGAGAAAGTGGAAATATGATTCGCAGCCTGTTGGCCTGGCTCGATGACCGCACCGGCTATGCCGGGTTTCTGCACGAGGCTCTTTACGAGCGCGTGCCGGGGGGTGCGCGTTGGCGGTACGTGTGGGGTAGCACGTTGGTGTTCACCTTCAGCGTGCAGATGATCACCGGGTTCTTCCTGTGGAGTGCCTACAGTCCGAGTGCGAACACGGCCTGGGAGAGCGTTTATTACATCGAAAACGAGATGACCTTCGGGTCGGTGGTCCGGGGCCTACACCATTTCACGGCCCAGTTGATGATCGTGCTGATGGCGGTGCACCTGGTTCAGGTGATCATCGACGGTGCGTACAAGGCTCCGCGGGAAGTGAATTTCTGGCTGGGCCTGGTGCTGATGCAGATCGTGCTCGGCCTGTCCCTGACCGGATACCTGCTGCCCTGGGACCAGAAGGGATATTACGCCACACAGGTCTCGACCAAGATCATGGGCAACGCACCGCTGGTCGGTCAGCAGGTCCAGGAGTTGATCCAGGGGGGACCGAAATACGGACACCACACGCTGACTCGCTTCTTTGCGTTGCATGCCGGACTGCTGCCCATCTCGCTGATCGCCTTCCTCGGACTGCACCTGTACGTCTTCCGCCGTCACGGGTTGACGGTCAAGGACCCGGACCACGCACCCGAGACCACCTTCTGGCCCGACCAGGTCCTCAAGGACGGGGTCGCCTGCCTGGCGGTGTTGTTACTGGTGCTGGGCCTGGCGATCTGGAAGGGAGCCGAGTTGAGTGCACCGGCGAATCCGTCGGAGAACTACGCTGCGGCTCGTCCGGAATGGTACTTCCTGTTTCTGTTCCGCTTCCTGAAGTTCGAGTTTGTCGAACACTTTGGGCTGGCCTTCGGGTCGATCTATGTTCCGGGTGCGTTGATGGGGGTGGTTGCGGCGATGCCTCTGTTGGGTCGCTGGGCGATCGGTCACAAGTTCAACGTGGCCTTCACATGGACTCTGACGATTTGCATCGGTGGCCTGACGCTGATGGCGTTTTATGAGGATGGCCGTGACGAGAATCACCAGGCGGCGATTCTCGAGGCTCATCGCGACGCCGAGCGGATCAAGGAACTGGCCAGTGGTCCCAATAGGATTCCGGTCAGCGGTGCGGTGACGCTGTTGCGCGAGGACCCCTTCACGCAGGGTCCGCGTCTGTTTGCCAAGCACTGCAAGGGCTGCCACCGATACGACGGTCATGACGGACGCGGACGGCTGGTCTACGCGGGAACAGCCGACGGTGGACAGGTCCCCGCCGCTCCGACGGCCGCCGACCTGGGCCAATTCGGATCATCCGCCTGGATGAATTCGGTCGTCGTGGACTACTCGAACCACTTCGCCGCCCTGAAGAACTCCGGCTGGTTCAAGAACGCCAGCGGTGAGGATGTGCTGAATCCCGACGAGTCGGAGATGGCCGACTGGTCTGGTGATGCCGAGTCACTGCGCAGCGAGGAGAACACACAGAACGTGGCGGCGCTGGTGGCGTTCCTGGTGGCTCAGTCCGGTCACAACACGCGGGACGGCAAGGCGATCACGCACGACACCGCCGTGGTTGATCGGGGTCGAAAACTGGCGGTCGAGGGAGATTGGGCCGGAGCGATCAACGGTACGTCGTGTGCCGACTGTCACGCGACGGTCGGTGAGTCTTTTTCCGAGATCGGTGCCGATGACGCCGACGGGTATCCGAATCTCTCGGGCTACGGCTCGGCGGCCTGGCTGAAGAGCTTCCTGTCGAATCCCGGTGCGGGTCAGCACTACGGGGAAAAGAACCAGATGCCGGCCTACGCCAAGCGGATGACACCCGTGGAGATGCACCTACTGGTTCGTTGGCTGACGGGCGATTACGTCGAGACGAAGGTGAAACCGTACGAGGATCGACGCGAGCAGCCGGTCACCAAGGAGTGACGTAGCCGATTCCTTTCGAATTCGGTTACGTCGCGGTAGCAGGCTGGTGGTTCTGCCCAAGCTGTTCCAGGAACGGGGCAACTCGTCTGAGTCCTTCTTCGGCGGTGACGATTTTCCGGTAGCCGAAGTCGCGGACGGCTGCTTCGATCGAGAAGCTATGTGAGCGGGCCAGTTGTTCTGCCAGGAACCGCGTCATCGGTGGTTCGCTTTTGAGCCGGAGGATCTGCCAGAGGAGTTCCATCGCCGCACCGACTCGTCGTGCGTTGTTTGCCGAAATCGAACGGGTTACCGGGGGCAATCCGGCGAGTTCCAGCAAGGTGTTGGTCCAATCCCACAGGTTGACGCTCTCGGGCTCGTTGATGAAATAGGCCCGTCCGGCGTGCGGTGCATCGAGATCGAGCAAGTCGGCGGCCTGGACGTGAGCGGCCGCGGCATTTTCGACGTAGGTGGTCGAGATCACGTTGTGTCCGGTTCCGACCCGCCGCAGCCGCCCCTGTCGGGCTCGCTGGATCAGTCTCGGCAGCAGGTGGTTGTCTCGGGGACCCCAGATCAGGTGGGGTCGCAGGGCGACGGTGGCCAGGCCATGCGAGCCGTTAGCCCCCAGCACGTCGGTTTCGGCAATCGACTTGGAGCGGGGGTAGGGGCATAGAAACGAATGGGCCAGGGGGGTGGTTTCGTCGGCGTCGATCATGTCGCTGCCGTCAAAGACGACGCTGGGGCTAGAGGTGTAAATGAAGCGAGTGGCCCCGGCGTTTGTGGCCGATGAGATCAGGTTGCGGGTCCCCTGCACATTGATGGACTCGTACAGCGACCACGGGCCCCAGATCCCCGGCACGCTGGCGCAGTGGTAAACGGTCAGGATATCGCGACATGCCTCAGCGACCGCTTCGGCGTCTCTCACGTCACCGCGGAACCAACTGACCCCTTCGAGTCCCAGGCAACCCGGTTCGCTGCGGCAAAAGACCCGCACCGGCTCTCCGCGGGCCACCAGTTGTTCGACGAGGTAACGACCCAGAAAGCCGCCGCCTCCGGTGACCAGGTTGCTCACGCCTGCGTGCTCGTTGCAGTTGTTTGACTACCGGGCTGTCGTGGTCGACAGCGTGTTTCCCGCGGCTACCTCGCCGGCCGCCCACTTGGCCAGTTCCTCTCGGTTGATCTTCACATTATGACGAATATCGACCGGGAAGCTGTCATGAAAGAACACTGATTGGATTGATGCGGTCAGGGAGTTGTCGGCTGCGGTGCGTTTCAGTTCTTCGATCAACCTGTCGGAGGGCTGGCTTCCGGGTTCGCATTCAATGACGATGGCCGGCTGCTGGCAGGGTCGATCGCCCAGTCCGACCAGCGCGCTGCGTCGAACCGCGGGGTGCTGGTTGAAGATTGCTTCGCAGGGCACGCTGAAGAGCGTCCCGTGTTGAGTTTGGACCCGGTGGGCCTTGCGTCCACAGAACCAGAGACGTCCGGTCGGGTCGAGGTAGCCGACGTCGCCCATGCGGTGCCAGGTGAATCCTTCGTCGCGGACCTTGGCTGCCCGGGTGGCTTCGTCGCGTCGGAAGTAGCTTGTGGTTACCGACGGTCCTCGGACGACGATTTCTCCGATCGCTCCGGTTTCCAGCAGTTTCAGCTCTTCGAAGTGTTCGATTGGGCCGTCGTCAATTTCGGCGATCCTCAGATCGACTTCAGGGAACAGCGTGCCAACACAGGTACCGGCTCCTCGTGCCGAGGCACCGGCGGTCGTTTCGATGATCTCGCGGCCGCTGATCACCGCTACCGGGAGCGCCTCGGTCGCTCCGTAGGGCGTGTGGATGTCGGCCGCCTCACTGGTCAGCGCCTCCCGGATCGATTCGACAACCGTGGGCGGCACGGGTGCACCGGCCGAGAGCACTCGAGCCAGGCTCGGCAGCGTGATCTGCTGCTGTTGGCAGTGTCGTCCGACTCGTTCCCAGAGTGCCGGTGAGCCGAAGGCCTGGGTGACCTGTTGTTTGAGAATCGGGGCCACGACATGTCGGGGGTCGACGGCTGCGGGTTTCGTGGTGTCGATATCTGGAAAGACGCTGGTGACGCCCATTACGACGTTGAAGAGAGCGAACAGTGGAAAGCCGGGCAGGTCGCGTTCTCCGGGTGCGATACCGAATCGTGCCTGCAGCAGGTCGGCCTGGGCACAGAACATCCCGTGTTCGTACTCGACCCCCTTGGCCGGTCCGGTGCTGCCGCTGGTGAAGATGATCGCGGCGGGATCGTCGCCGGCGATGTCTGGTGCGACGAATCCGTCGGGGTCGGTGGCCTGGAGCCGGGCGTAGCTGGCCAGGGCGGGGGCCGGGCCGCCGACTCGGACGTTGAGCCGTGCGTGGGGAAATCGGCGTCGGTAGAGGCACCGGGCCCATTGCACTTTGGGGACGGCGACGAAGCCGTGCGGGTCGGCTTGCTGCAGGCAGGTAATGACCTTGCGGAGTCCCATGCCCGGGTCGATCAGCACGACGACGGCTCCGGCTCGAAACAGCGCAAACGTCAGCGCCAGGAATTCGACACCCGGTCGGACCATCAGCACGATGCGGTGTCCGGGTGCGACGCCCAGTCGGCCAAGTCCGGCGGTGAGCCGATCGACGAGTTGATCGAGTTCCAGAAAGGTCCTCTGGTCGGTCGCTGTCCCGTGGCGGTCACAGACGATCAGTGCCGGTTGATCGGGGACGAGCCGTGCCGAATCGCTCAGGCGTGCGGCGACGTTTCCGCCGGTTGGAGGAGTCGCGGGGGGCATGGGCGGTGTGGTGTCGACGTGCCGTGAGTGGGTTGAGCTAGGCCGAGCGGACCAGCAGTTCGCCCTTGCCCAGTTCCAGGAAGTCTCCATTGTAGCGGCGGTAGTCGGCTTCGAGAGAGCCTGCGGGAACGGGCCAGCCGTGGGTGGCGAGGTGTTTGAGGTAAAGCCTGAGGAACGTGAGGCGGCAGGTGCCGGCGGATCGAAACGTGGGCAGCACATCCGGCGGCGTGGCGGCGTCCAGGAAGACGATGGTGCCCCGTTTCATGCCCGCCCCGTGCCGGATCCCCGGTTCTCCACCCACGACAATTGTGCCTGCGATCAGGTTGACTCCCGAGAGGTCACCGATCCTGCCTGCGACGGCGATCAAGCCGCGTCGCATCGAGTGTCCGATTTCGTTACCGGCGTTGCCGTCAACGAGGATTTCTCCGCCGGTCATCCCCCGATGACCGCCTCGGTAGACGGCACCGAGTTGGTGTCCGACATTTCCGTGAACGTGGATTCGCCCCCCATGCATCTCGCCTCCCACCCAGTCGGTCGCATCTCCTTCGACCACCACCTCGCCCCCGGTCATTTCGGCCCCGAGGTGCATCCCCGCGTTGCCTTCGACACGGACACATCCTTGGTCGAGCTCCAGGGCAATTCGCTTGATGCGTCGACAATCGCCTTCCCAGACCAGCGTGTTATCCTCTGCCGCAGAGCCCTTGGCATCAAAGAACGTGCCGAGCGGTTCGCGGACGTTACCGTGCAGGACCTCGATCGCCAGCACCTGTTCGTGCGTTTGCTGGCGAACGGCTGCCAGCCGCACCGTGTCGACTTCGATCGGCACGGTCGAGTCATTACGGAGTGTGAGTCGGAGGGGCATTTGGAAATCGCGGCGGATCGGTTGCGGCGTGGGGTGCTTGAGCGCGGCGGGGGCGTGGGCCTAGAATGCGTCGAATCGCGACGGTGATCCGTTTTAGCCGGGGCCGTGTTGCCGATCAACCAAGGCCGCCGGGGCGGTGGGACAACAGTTACGAGGCGAGCATGCAGGGATTGTCGGGGAAGGTGGCGCTGGTGACGGGAGCCGGTCGAGGGATCGGGCGTGCAATTTGCCTGGCCTACGCTCAAGCGGGCGCGAAGGTGGCCGCGTCGGCGCGGTCGCGAGACGAGCTCGATTCGATCGTCGAGGAGATTCGTGCTGCGGGAGGGACGGCCGAATCGTTTCCCGCCGATCTCTCGGATCCCGACGTACCGGCGAGTCTACTGGACTCGGTGGCCGGGTCGTTGGGGAGCGTCGAGGTGTTGGTCAACAACGCGGGTGTGGGCAGCAGTTCGGACCCGAAGCCGCTGGTCGAATTTGATGACGAATTCTGGAGACTGACGCTGGAGGTCAATCTGAATGCTCCCTACCGCCTGACGAAGCTGGCGTTGCCATCGATGATCGCCGCCGGCTGGGGCCGGGTGATCACGGTGGCGTCGATCAACAGCCGGGTCGGCAGCTTGCACGGAGCGGCCTACGCGGCGAGCAAGCACGGGGTGCTGGGCCTGATGCGGACCGCGGCCACGGAGACCGCGTCGCTGGGAGTAACGGTCAACTGCATCTGTCCGGGCCCGGTGCGGACACTGATGAACGACAAACGGATCGCGTATGACGCCGATCGCTTGGGCCGGGTGCTGGACGAGCACGAGAGTGGCCTGACGCCGATCGGCGGTCGGCTGGAGCCCGAGGATATTGCTCCGATGGCTGTCTACCTGGCCAGCGACGCCGGGCGGATGGTCACCGGCCAGGCCTACAACATCTGCGGCGGCATCAACATGGCGTAGCCCGCGCGGGCGGGTTATTGAAAGTTCTCTTTCGAGAACTGTGCCATTTTCTTACCGAGGAACCTGAGGATCCCGGTTCCCAGCGTGGTGTGGCCGACCACTCGGTTGCCCTCTCGCCTCAGCTGCAGTTCGACGGTGTCCTGTCCCGTCGCGAACGCCTTGATCGCCAGCTTGCGGTCCTCAACCTCGCCCTCGGTTCCCATCCGTCGGTGCAGGGCCTTGATCCAGGGACCGGCCGTAATCGAGAGGTCCACCACGAGCGGGTTGGCCTTGGCCTTGGCCTTGGCCGGGGCCGGGGCCTTGGCCTGGGCGGTGATGGCGTCCTTGAGTGCCTTGAGGGCTCCGGGTCCGGCTGCACACCAGGCGGCGGCGTCGCTGGTGCCAACCAGCATGGTCTCCTCGTCTCCGAAGATCGAGGCGAAGTCTTGCTTGAGCTTGGCGGGGACGGTCACCACGTGAATGCTAATGCCGCCAATCTGTTCGGAATCGAGATCGACGTCGATGGGGATCGTCGACTTGGGGAGGGCCGCCAGTGCGTCACGGATTTGTTTGCCCTTGTCGGTTCGAATCCCTGCGACCATGACGTTGGTCCCACCCTTGACCGGACGGACCTCGATGAATCCGTCCAGCAGACCCGTGGCGAGGGTCGTCTTGACCACGGCGACGATACTGTTGAGCGCCTTGGTGCTGGCGGCCTTTTGGGCGTCGGTGACGGAGGCTGTGCGAGCGATGTTGGCCTGGGTGGCCTTCTGGGCCGCGGCGAGTACCAGTTGCAGGTTGGCGCGGCGGAACTTGTCGAGTGGGTGGTTGACGCGTAGCGCGAGGATCGAGGCCTTGTCACGGGGTACGTTGGCGAAGTGGCTGGGGGTCACACCCAGCCCGCGGATCGACTTGTCGAGCTCGGTGTCGGGCAGCGCGGCGAGGTCGATGTCGAGGGTCGCCTGTTTGGTCTCGGGGTCGAGCCCAAATCCCAAGGCCAGCGACTCGGACTCGGCCAGAAATCGCTCGGCCTCGCCCAGTTGGAAGTCGAGGACTTCGTTGCGGAGTGCCAGTTCTTCGGCCGTTTCGTTCTTGCGAATCTTGACGGACGCCATCAGGTTCTTGCGGATCAGACCGAAGGACTTGCGACGAGCGGCCTCGCGGCCGGCCTTGTTCTTGATCGTCGCGGCCATCGAGTGGTTTTTGGCGAGCAGGGCAGCCGTGACCTTGGCGGCAGCGAACACCGCGTTGACCCGAGCCCGCTTCGGGTCGATCGTTGCATATCGCTTCTGGTATCGCATGTACGCGAGCGTGTCCCTCTTCTCGCTGAGGCGGTACAGGCCGATACCGATCTTTTTGGTGTTGATACCAAAGCCGCCAATGTTGTTGTTAACGAAGTTTTTGAAATCGGAAATCGGCAGTGCGAAACCGATGTCCTCATCGGCTCCATTGAAGAACACCGTGACACCCACCGGCTTCTTCTGGTCGATCCCGAAGAGGAAGGTCAGGATGATCCCCTTGATGTCCTTCCACTGTTTCTGCTCGGTCTTGGTGGTCAGGTCCGAGAGCAGCTTGAGGTCGGCGAGAACTTGATTGGCGCTCTTCAGGGTGATTTTCACCCTGGGCGCGGCATCCTGGGCCCGAACCGAACCGGGCAAGGCGAAAGCGAATACCAGGGCGAGCGAGTAGAGGATGCGGGTGGGGCGGGGCACTTCGCACTCCTTCGGCGGTGGGCGGGAGTTGAGGGGATTGATCTGGTGGCGTGGTTGCGGGGCCCGCGGCCGAAGCCAGTCGACGCTGATTCTATGCCGACTAGACCGTCGTGCAACCTCACTAGCCGTCTCGCGAGTAGTCTCGGTCGAGACGATCCCCTCTGTCGACTTCGGATCGGGGATCGTACTCTCTTGAAGGAGTGCGGTTTGGCACCACGTGGACGGTGCGATACGAATGGACCCCACAGTCGGAGCGGTCCTCCCATCTTGCCCAGTGTCCCGCTCGGTTCATCGATCCTGTCGGCCAATCCCGTCGAGCAGTCCGGCCAACAGGGCGACTTGTTCGGTCGGGGCCCGGTCGCGATCGGTGGCGTATTTCCAGGCGATGGCGTGTTGGCCGTTGTTTGCCAGTTGAGCCGCGACGAGTCGATAGGCGTCCTCGCGCCAGATCGCCAGCAGGGGATCCTTGAGCGAGTCGACCAGTTGGAGTGCCCGTTCGGGGTTCTTGGAGGCTGCGGCGATTCCGACGAGTTCAAACAGCACGCGTAGGCGTTGGAAACGTGAGTCGCGATCGCGTCGTGCGTTGCTGTCGGCGTTGACGGCCCGGACGACAGCATCGAGCTTGCCGTTGGCTAGTGCGGCGATGGCTGTTTGGCGGAGGGTTTCGGTCGTGTCGATGGGCAATCCGGCCGGGAGCACGCTGTTCATCTCCGCCGTGGCCGTCGAGTCGCCGGCAGCCTGGAAAGTGAGATAGAGGAAGGAGGGGAGTGTCGAGGCGGTAAACGGATCACGGAGGCTGGCATCGTTGATCAGTCCGTGATCGCGGATGTCTTTCCAGGAGTCGTGACCGAGTTGGTGGGCGATGGCAAAACGGTGGAGTCGATCGAGGCAGGCGGCGCGTTGTTCGGCCAACACCATCCAGTCTCGGCACTTCCTGGAATACTGTTGAGCGGCCTGCCGGGCCTCGTCGTTTCCGGTGAGTTCCAGCACGGTCTTGAACTGCCGGATCATCCCGCTGGTTCCGGTCGTCTGGATGGCCTTGAGCCGGAGGGCGATATCGGCTTGTGCCGGACCCAGGGAGCGGGCCGAGGCGAGGGCATCGGAAAAAACCTGCGTGGCGACGTCGGTCTTTTCGAGTAGGCAGAGGGCTCCCATCAACTCGGCCTGGGCCTGGACTTTCATCCACCACCCCGACACGTCATCGATCGGGAGTTGGAAGGTCTGCTTGAGGTTGCCCAGCGCCACGGTTCGGATTTCGTCACACTGTTCCAGGACCTGGTTGGCCCGAGCGATCGATTCGGTGGTGGCAGCCAAGTTGCCGGCGGCGGCGGCGAGCAGGGCGAGTCGAGCGTGCACGACGGCTTGGACGGAGGGGGCTTGATCGGCGAGTACGGTGTCGAGCGTTTTTGTGGCCGCGTCCTGTGGGCGGTCCTGGATTGCCGCTGCCCAGGCGGCGAGTCGGTCGGCCCGGTCGAATTGATGTTCGCCGCGGCGGGCCCACGACAGGGCGGCAGCGGAGTGTCCTCGCCGGCAGAGTTGGTCGATGATCAGTGCGTCGACCGAGGCCTCACCCCGCAGCGCCGGCGGGCGGGTGTTGGGGTTGGCGAGGTGAAATGACCGGGTCTCCTGGCACAGCAGTTGGTCGAGTCGGAGTCGTGCGGTCAGGGTAGGGTTCCAGAGCCGGGCGATCGTGGATTCGGCGAGTTGATCCTGCCCCGAGGCGATCAGTGCACAGCCAAGGGTCACGGCGACATCGACGGCAAAAGGGTTGCTGGAGGCGAGGTTGGCGGATCTCTGGACGGCCTCGGCCAACTGTGGGCCCGCTGCGGGGGCACGGGCTGGTTGCCCGTGCCACCACAATTCGACGAGGACATTGACGTGGAGGTGGGGCAGATCGGCACCGATCTGCGTCAGTTGCAGCAATTCGGCTTGTGCGGCCTTTGCCTGTCCCTGTGTGGCGAAGTACTCGGCCGTCAGGCGTCGGCAAAACGGCTTGCTGCGGTTCCCATCCCTCTGCTGGGCGGCGGCGATCATGACCAATGGTGCCTGATCACGAATCGAGGCAGTCGAGATGGTTTTGGGGAGATTGGCGGCCTGGGCTGCAGCAGGGTCGGTCTGTTCGATGGAGTTCTTCTTAGGATCGGCCGCGCTGACCGGCTGCGGGTCTACGGGGCCCATTGGCGGTTGGTTTCCGAAGTTGACGATGGCGGGGTCGTTGGACTGGGCCTCAGGGTCTGCGAAGAACCACCAGGCGACTCCGGCGGAGCCTCCGGCCAGGACCAGCAGCAAGGTGATCAGTGGCCCCTTGCCGGCTGTGGCGGTCTCGGCTTCAGGAGCGAGATCGGCCGGTGTCGTCTTCTCGCTGGCGGCCGCCGGCGCGGTGAAGACCGGCACCAGGCACTCGGGATTGACGCACTTGACGTCGTGGCCGGCGGCCTGGCGGGGCAGGAAGCCTGGGGTGTCACACATCGGGCAATGGACCCGCCAGGGTCGTTTCCTGGTCGGCTTGGCCGCTGCGGGGATCGCCTGCGAAGTGGCAAGCAAATCGACAGCGAAGGGGTCGGTCTCGGAACCATCCGCTTGAGGAGCCTCGGCCTCGACCGCGTCGAAACCGGATTCCTGTTGGCTGGTGACCGCCGGCTCGAGTTCTTCATCAGATCCGTCTGCGGTAGTGTCTCGGGCCACGGTCGGTGTCGGGGCGACCGGTACACTGGTCCCGTCCCCGCTCATCGAGGCCCCGCAGAAGGGACAGTGAGTCGCGTCGTCATCGAGGACCGATTGGTTGCAGGCGGGGCAACTGGGCAGATCCATGGAGCGTTCCTCGCGGGTGTAGACCGATCCCGCCCGTGAGGATCGACGCTGCGGGAGGGCTGTTGTGGGGAGTGAAGGGGGAGATGATTCAGCGGGGTGGTGCAGGGCTTGACGACACCAGGATCAGGATAGCACGGTGGCGGTTGGAGTGACCAGTGGGGCCGTGGCACGACGGTGTGGCCGGAGAGCGTTACAATGGTCGCCGACGCGGTGGCCGGTCAACGGGAGGGTGAGGCGATGGCGGGACAGGACGAGGGGATTTCGATCGAGGCGGCGGTGGCTCGGCGTTATGCGGCAGCGGCACGTGCGGTCGAGCCGGCACTGTGCTGTACGGTGGAATACGACGCATCGCTGCTGGAGGTGATTCCCGAGGAGGTCATCGAGCGTGACTACGGGTGCGGCGATCCGAGCCGGCATGTGGCTGAAGGCGAGGTGGTGCTGGACCTGGGTTCGGGCAGCGGCAAGACCTGTTTCATCGCCTCGCAGATGGTTGGTCCCTCGGGGCAGGTCATCGGTGTCGACGCCAACGACGAGATGTTGTCACTGGCACGCGCCGCACGGCCTCAGGTGGCCGCCGCGATCGGTTACGACAACGTCCGTTTCCTCAAGGGCCGGATCCAGGACCTCGCACTCGACCTGGAACGACTCGAGCGGTGGCTCGCCGAAGAGTCGATCACTGATTTCACGAGTTGGTGTCGTGCCGAGGAGACATTCCGCGGTTGGCGGGCCCGCGAACCATTGGTGGCGTCGGATTCGATCGACATTGTGGTTTCCAATTGCGTCTTGAACCTGGTGCATCCCGACGACCGCCGGAGCCTGTTCGCGGAACTGGCCCGGGTGCTGAAACCTGGAGGCCGGGCGGTGATCAGCGACATCGTCGCCAACGCCGACGTTCCCGGACACCTGCAGGAGGACCTGTCGCTTTGGAGCGGTTGCGTGAGCGGTGCGTACCGGGAGGACCGATTCTGCGCGGCGTTTGCGGAGGCGGGTCTGGTTCGGGTCGAGGTGTTGCATCGAAAGCAGCAGCCGTGGACGGTGGTCGAGGGGATCGAGTTTCGCAGCGTGACGCTGTGTGCGTGGTGTGACGACTTGCCTGCAGAGGCCGGGGTGAGCGAACTGGGTGGAGGGGTCGAGTGGACTGGGCTGGACGCTTCGGGATCGTCGTACTGCGGGACCGGCGGCGAGTGCTGCTAGTGTACGCCGTCGTCGTGGAGTTGGAGGAGGCCGCCGCGCGGGTGATTCCCAAATCGGGTCACGGTTGATACGATCGGACGGTTGGCCTGCGGGCCGACAGGTCCGCTGGAAACCGATTGGTGCGGTTTCGCGCACTTCGAGGCAAATGCAACCCAGGCAGATGTCCAGGCATTTCAGACCGTTGTCGTGGTCGATCCCGCTGGGGATGTGGGCCGGCGCTCGCGTGGCGATCAGCGTATGGTTTGTGCTGGCCGCGGTGGTGCTGTGTCTTCAACTACAGAGCCTGTGGTTGGGCCTGGTGGCGACGGCGGTGCTGGTGGTCAGCGTGCTGTTGCACGAAATGGCTCACGTGTGGGTGGCTCGGGGAACCGGCGGCTGGTGCGACGAGATTCTGGCGTGGCCCCTGGGTGGCCTGGTGGCTCCGCAGGCGGAACTCACCCGTCGTGCACAGGTTATGACCGCGCTGGCTGGACCCGCGGTGCACGCCCTGGTCTGCCTGGTCACCGGGATGACCGTCTGGCGATCGGGTTTGCTCCAAGAGGCTCTCAACCCGCTCGCGGGCTGGCCAACGGTGACGCTTTCCGGTGGAATTGATGCCGTACGGTCGGTGATCGTGTTGCTGTTTACGATCAACTGGGCGCTGTTGGTGATCAACCTGCTGCCGGTGCATCCCTTCGACGGTGGCCGCGTGCTGGAGTGGGTGCTTTCGGAGTGGCTGGTCGAAGAGACCGCCACGGATCTCTATCTGAGACTGGGTGCGCTCTCGGGTGTCGCGCTGCTGGTGACCGGCATGCTGGCCGATCAGCCGCTGTGGCACGGCACGTGGATGGTTGGCCTCGGTGCGGTGGTACTGGTGTTGAATCTCGAGGAAATCTCTGGCCGGCGTGCCGTCGATGATCTTGAGACGGCGTTGCTGGAATACGAGCTGGCGCTGGACGACGTGGTTGAGGAGTACGAGCCGATCGAGACGCAGGAGGAATTGCTCGAGCGGTGGCAACAGCGTCGGGAAGAGGGCCGCGTGCAGGAGGAGCACGATCGTCATCGGGAGGTCGAGCACCAGGTCGACGTGTTGTTGAGGAAGATCCACCAGTGCGGATTCGAAGGGCTCAGCGAGGACGAGAAGCGGCAATTGCGTCAGGCCAGCCGTCAGTATCGCGAGCGAACTCCTCGGCCCGAGGAGACGGTCTAATGGACTGTGGTCGAAGGCTGTGGTCTCGGCTGTTGGTGGGGACGGCGCTGTGCGGGTTGATGGGGTGTGGCGAGGAACCGACACAGAAGGTGCCGGTCCGTTCGGCCGGCCAGCCGGCGGTCCGCCCCTCGGCTGAGGATCCGGCCGCATCGGACACTGAGACTGAAGGAGCGAAGCCGGGTACGCGGGTCAAGCAACTGACCGGTATCCGCTTCGACGTGCCCACCGCGTGGGACGAGCAGCCCGAGTCGGAGTTTTACGAGGCAAAGTACCTGATTGCTTCGGACGAGGGTGAGATGATGCTGACGCTGACGACGATGGGTGGCGGCATCGATGCGAATCTTCAGCGCTGGGTCGGGCAGTTTCAGCTCGATTCCGGCGACCGCCCGCGTCGCGACACGCTGAGCATCGACGGGACGAAGTCGCAGTGGCTGGATGTGCGGGGCACGTTCCGCAGCCAGGTCGGCAGCAGTCCGGGTCCGCACCTGGACTGGAGATTGCTGGGGGTGGCGATCCCGATGAGTCGTCGGCCGTTCCTGCTCAAGCTGGTCGGGCCTCGTGCGGCGGTCTCGTCGTTCGAGGACGAATTTCGCAGCTTCGTCCGATCGGGCCAGCTCGACAAGTAGCAGTCTGTCGAAATGAGCTGCTGGGGATCAGGTGCGGTGGCTCGAGCGGCAGACGGCATAGAGTGAGCCGCCCACGAGCAGCGTCACCAGCATGTAGCCGACCGAGTTCCAGAAGGTGCCACCGCTGGTCGAGACCACCCGGGCTTGATCGGTGGCGTCACCTCGGGCTGAGTCGCCTGCTGCGGCCGGAGCAGGTGCCTGCGCGTCGGCCTCGGCGGTTGCTGTGATCAGGATGACGCCCAGCACCAGCACCAGCACCAGCTTGGCAGCGGAGGTCCAGTGGGTGGGTCGCGGAGTCTTCATCGTGGTTCCAGGTCGCCGTTTCGGCCCGTGTGGTCTCGCCTCGCATGATACGATGCGTCCGGCGTTTGGCAAGACGCCTTCTCAGGCGTCGTTGGTTGCCAGCGAGTTGGCGAGGCTATCGACGAGTTGGTCGTCGGGCACCTCGAGTTGTTCGCCGCTGGCGAGGTCCTTGATCTGCCAGGTGCCATTTGCGAACTCGTCGGCGCCGGCGATCAGGACCAGGCGGAATCCCTTCCGGTCGGCGTACTTCAGTTGTTTGCCCAGCGGTCGCGGGTCAGTGTAGACCTCGCACGAGATCCCTGCTGCCCGCACTCGGCGTGCGGTGGCCAGGTACTGGGCACAGTGGTCGGCATCGAAGTGAGCCAGCAGGACCTCGGCGGCGGAGGTCGAGTGCTGGATCAGCCCCAGTTCCTGCATCGCGGCCAGCAGTCGGTCGAGTCCGAGGCTGGCGCCGACGCCGGGGAGGGGTTGGGAGGTGAAGAGCCCGGCGAGGTCATCGTATCGGCCTCCGGAACAGACACTGCCGATCTCGGGCAGTTGATCGAGGAAGGTCTCGTAGATGGTGCCCGTGTAGTAGTCGAGTCCGCGGGCAATCGCCGGGTCGAGTTGGAGTCGATCCTGGGGGATCCCCGCCACCTGGCACGCGTCAAACAGCTCCCGAAGCTTCTGGACGCCGTCGGAACCGGTTTCGCTGTGTGCGAGTCGTGTTTCGAGTGAATCGAGGACTTCGTCGGGAGTGCCGTGGCAATCGGCGAGTGCCAGGACACCGTCGGCCTGTTCCCTGGAGAGGCCGGCTCTTTGCTGCATCTCGTCGGCCACCTGCTCGGGTCCGATCTTCCCGAGCTTGTCGAGGCAGCGGAGAACGCCGTTGGCGAGTTCGGTGAGTTCGAGGGTTTCGAGGAGTCCGTTGAGAAGTCGGCGGTTGTTGACCCGGATGGTGAACTCAGTGAACCCAATGCGTTCCATCAGGTCGTTGATCACGAACAGGGTTTCGATGTCGGCGGTGTTGGACGTGGTGCCGATCGTGTCGAAGTCGCACTGGATGAATTCGCGGTACCGCCCCTTCTGCGGCTTCTCGGCTCGCCAGACGGTCGCGACATGGTAGCGTTTGAAGGGCATGCCGATTTCGTGCAGGTGTTGAGCGGCATAGCGCGCCAGCGGCACCGTCAGGTCAAATCTCATGGCGACATCGCGATTGCCCTGGTCGGTAAAGCGAAACAGCTGCTTGTCGGATTCCTCGCCTCCCTTGCCCAGCAGGATCTCGCTGTATTCCAGTGCGGGAGTGTCAATCGGCGAGAAGCCGAAGCTGCGGTAGACGTCTCGCGCGGTGTCGATCAACTGCTCGCGGGCCAGCATCGGTCCGGGCAGGTGGTCTCGAAACCCCTTGAGCGTCGCCGGCTTGATGCGTGGAGTGTCGGGGTTGGTGTCGGCCGCGGGGGAATTCATGGCACGGTCCCCAGGATGGGCAGGGTGCCGGGTCCGCGTCGTCGACGTCGTCCGAGCAGTGCATCGGCGTATTCGTCGATTTGTTCGGGCCGTTCGAACAGCCGGTCGTAGCAGTCGTCGCTGTCGAATTCGCAGTGGTCGGTCGAATAGGTTCGGCAGATGGTCGGCCGGGACGAATAGATGCTGCAGCGGTTGGCGTCGTCGAGTTGGTCGCAGGGGTTGTGGACCAGCAGATACCAGTTGTCGTCGTCGACAAAGACAGAGATGTCTCCGTGGAGCATGTACCAGCGGATGTTCTCGTAGTCATCGCGATCGACGGGGGTGTCGATCGGCAGCGCGAAGTATCGGCAGCACCGGGCGGTGCAGTGGTCGCAGAGCACCTCGTCGGATGCCAGGTCTTCGCGGCGGACGAGTGCGGCGGTCATCGCGACGGGGGTCCGTGGCCGCGGGGTTTGCGGCGGTGACACTGATGATGGGGGCTGATTGTAGTACAGAGGTGAAGGGGTGGATATGTCGTTTGGACAGGACCGTTGTGCCGGTTGTGGTGTTCGGTGTGATCGGGGTGATGGTCTCGGTCCCCATCGTCGGCCATTCTTCTTGACCACCCGGGAAGTTCGGGCCTAAGATTGACTCGCCAGGAGGTCTGGAGAGGAATCAGGTATGCATTGGTCGGGCAAGGTTTTTGTGGGATTGGTGGTGATCGGCGCTGCGGCGGCGATCGTGCTCTCGGCACGTACACACCAGATCCGTTCCTCCTGGCACAGGTTGCTGGCCAAACACCGCGCCGAGTACCTCGACGGTGTCGATGTGTTCCGCAGGGAGCGGTATGGCCACGAGTCGGCCCAGGTCGACCTGGCCAACGCCAAGCGTGGCTGGGGAGATTACTCGGACGACGTGACCGTGACGGTCAACGTGCAAAACGGCTACCTGCAGACTCGCGACGAGGAAACCGCGGCGGTGCTGGCTGCGGCTTCGACTGCCAACCAGCAGCAGCCGATGATGGTCCACGGGTTTCTGAAGAACGCCGATAACACCGTGCGGTTCATCGGGACGTTCATCCAGGAAGGAGCTGCACAGGGTGGATTCCGGGTCTGGAAGCCGACCTGGCAATTGCGGCCCGCTGACGCGGTCGCCAACTGGGGAAGCGGAAAGTGGCGGCTGCGGACGCTGATCCCGGCTCACCAGAAAACCCGCTTCACCAATCTCGAAGTGCTGCTGACCCAGGCTGACCAGACCTCCGGCGATAAGGGGCTGGATGCACAGATCAAGGGTGAGGTCAACCTGAAGGCAGACGAACAGCTGCGGCTGCGGTTTGCCGAGCTAATGGGTGATAACGAGGACCTGGCCGGACTTAAGGGCAAGCTGCCCGATTACATGATCGACGGGCTGGTGCGGGCCATTGCCGCTTCCGAGGAGGAACGCAACCGGTTGATCGAGACGGTTGACGTGCTGCGTCGCGACCTGAAGTCGAACCATGAACGGGCCAACCGGTTGCTGCAGCAGAACAGCGGGTTGGAGCGGAGCCTGCCGGGATCCACGGCTGCCGACGCGACCGTGACACGAAACGCTGCGACCACACGAAAGTAGTACGCCGTTGCCGCCGGAGTGTGGCTCGGCACGAGGCTGAGGAAACGGTCGACCGGATTCCGGATCCGGCAGGGCGACCGAGCGAGATGCCAGGGAGCGGCCATGGGAATCCACAATCGGGACTACCTTCGCGACGAATCGTCAGGGTCGTGGGGCGGGTCCTATGGCGGTTCCGGCGGCACGTCCGGCGGCCCGGTTTCGGCCGTCAAACTGCTGGTGATCATCAACGTCGTCGTCTTCCTGGCGACCTGGCTGATCCAGCCCCTGGGCGATCTCCTGCGTCTGCCCGCCACCTTCAGCGTGGCCCGCGAGGGGGCCAGGATTCACGTTCCCGCTCCGTTCGAAGGGGTTGAGGGTGACCCGGTTGCTACGGGGAGTTACGTGGTTGTCCTGCGGAGCGGGAAGAACGAGTTCCTGCGGATCCGTAGGATGCATGCGGAACGACTCAATGACCTGGATGAGAGCTTCCGCATCGATCACGCCGCCTGGGTCGGTGTGGAGGCGGTGGAGCATGTCGACGGCGTTTCGTACCAGTTGACGACCGGAGTGATGCGGCGGTCAGAGATCGGTTCCATCGCCTGGCAGTTTCCCTGGCGGGTGATCACCTACGGGTTCTGCCACGACCAAGCCTCGTTGTTCCACCTGCTGTTCAACATGATCTGCCTGTGGATGTTCGGTCGCCTGATCGAGGGAATCTACGGGCGTCGCGAGTTCCTGTGGATCTACCTGTTGGGGGTCATAATCAGCGGAGTCTGTCACCTGGCCTGGCAGTTGGCCTTTGGGGGCAGCGGGGTGCCGATGCACGGAGCGTCCGGTGGCGTGATGGCGGTGATGGTGCTTTCGGCGGTGCACTTTCCGAAGATGAAGGTCCTGCTGATGATGATCATCCCGGTCCAGCTGGGGGTACTGGTGGTGGGCCTGGTGGCCCTGGACGTGATGAGGGCACTGGGCGTATTTGGAGGTGAGAGTCACATTGCCTACATGGCGCACCTGGGCGGAGCGGCTTTCGGGTTCGGCTACCACCGCAGCGGTGGCCGCCTGAGTTCCCTGGGGGCCGGCCTGGCCGGACGCTTCAAGTTCTGGCGTCGCCGGGCGGTTCGACCCTCGGTCCGCGTCTACCAGCCACCCGTCGACGGTCTCGACGACCAGGTCGATGCGATCCTGGCCAAGATCAGCCGCGAGGGGGAGGCGAGCTTGAGCGATCGGGAGCGGGAAATGCTGATGGAGGCGAGTCGGCGGAAGCGGCAGGAGACCTGAGCGTGCCGCGGCGGGTCACTTTGTCTTGCGGGGTCGCTTGTCGGTCGACTGGTTGAGCAGCCACGTGTAGAGCTGTGGGTTGTCGTAGGTGGCGTCCCAGCAGTTGTGGCCGAGTGCGGGGTAGAGCGTGAAGCGGATCGGGGCCTTACGGTCCCTGAGGTCCGCGACGGTCTTCTGCAGCGATTCGACCAGGCTCGGCCTGTCCTTGCCGCCGACGGTGACCCAGGTTGGCAGTGCCAGGAACTTCTGCGGATCGATCGTCGCGGTGCCGCAGATCGGCACGATCGCCGAGAATCTCTCGGGGGCCGCGTTGGCGACCGCCCAGGTCCCGGCTCCCCCCATGCTCAACCCCGTCACCGCAGTCCGTTTCTTGTCGACGTTGAAGGTGGTCTGCAGGTGGTCGAGCAGTGCCAGCAACCCATTGGCGTCGAATTGCCGTCCGGGCCGGACCTGCGGTGAGACCACGACGAAGCGGAAGTCGGGACGCGTGTCGACCAGCTTGGGAGGACCGTGTTTCTTGACCAGTTGGAGGTCGTTACCCCGTTCGCCGGATCCGTGCAGGAACAGCAACAGCGGCGACGGCTTGCCCTTGGCCGTATAAGACCTGGGCAGGAAGATCAGGTACCGGCACGAGTGCCGCTCGTCATCTTGGCTGCGAAACGCCGAGCCGACCTGTTTTCCCGGCGAAGGGATTTCCTCGGCGGCCATCGAGCCGGTTGCCAGAACGGATCCGATCAGAAATCCGACTCCGGCCGTGACATGTGACCTGAGTTCTCGCCGTGTCCGCATGTCAATTCTCTCCACCCAGTCCAACGGGTCCGGTTCATTCAACGCTCGGCCGTTGCCGAATGCAACGTCGCGAAGGGTGCAGCGTGCTGGCGGGTTGCCCGAGGGCCGGGATAGACTGAAACCGTCATCCCGGCCTCCCAGGTTCCGCGGCGCAATGTCCGACTTCGAAAGCAACGGCTCGGTTCTGATCGAGCTGCTCGATCGAGCGAGAAATGGAGATGACGGGGCACGGGACGAGTTGTTTGACCGCTGCCGCAACTACGTCTCGCTGCTGGCTCGGGTGCACATCGAGAGTTGGCTGCAGGCAAAGGTCGATCCCTCGGATCTCGTCCAGCAGACCCTGTTGGAAGCCTACCGCGGGATGGGCGGGTTCCAGGGCCAAAGCGAGGGCGAGTGGCTGGCGTGGCTCAAGCAGATTCTCAAAAATAACGTCACCGACTACATCCGTCGATACAAGGGGACGGCCAAGCGAAGGATCCAGCGGGAGGTGCCGATCGAGGCACCCCGGCACGGATCGAGCCTGTTCCGCATGGATCCCTCCGATCCGGGTGAAACGCCCAGCCAGCTGGTGATGCAGCACGAAAACGAGATCCAGTTGGCCGAGGCGGTCAGCCGACTGGATGAGGATTACCAGGAGGTGATCTTGTTGAGGAATGTTCAGCGGCTGAGTTTCAACGAGGTGGCCGAGCGGATGGACCGTTCGCGACCGGCCGCCCAGATGCTCTGGCTGCGGGCTCTGAAGAAACTGAAAGTGCACTTGCAGGATGTCGAGGGTGCCTGAGGGACCCGAGCCGATCGAGACGCCGCTTGAGCGGGAGTTGGTCGAAGCGTTGGACCACCTGGTCGACGCGTTGCAGGCCGACGACGAGTCGGCCGGTAGCCAGTTGCTGGAGACTCGGCCGCAACTGGGTGAGTTCATGGACTGCCTGGCTCGGCTGGATGCCCTGGTGCCGGCGACTGAGGTCTTTGAGTCGGCAGAGACTCCTGCGTCCACGATCGGCCAGGGAGGACTCGCCGAAACCGAGGCAGCCGGGGACCGGGTGGGTGCTCGGCTTGGTCGATACGAGTTGACCGAGCGGATTGGTCGGGGCGCGATGGGGGTGGTCTACCTGGCACGCCAGACGGACCTGGATCGCATGGTGGCGTTGAAGCTGATTTCTCCGGGTCGGGTGGGGGCCGAGGCGGACCTGGCGAGGTTTTACAGCGAGGCGCGGGCCGCGGCCCGCTTGCGACACCCGGGCATCGTGGGGGTGCACGAGGTCGGCGAGTTCGATGGTCAGCACTACATCGCGATGGACTATGTTTCCGGCGGCAGCCTGGCCGAGCATCTCCAGGGCCAGTCCGGCGAGCGCGGTTCCTGGTCCACGCAACCCGACGACTCGGTTCTGTTACTGACCTCACCGGCGGGCCTGTGGCGGAAGGCGGTGGGAGGGAATCGGGTCGAACCGGACACGGCGGCCGGCTGGGTCTCCGAGATTGCTCGGGCGGTCGGGTACCTACACGAGAACGGGATCGTGCACCGGGATCTCAAGCCGGCCAACATTCTGCTTGATCAAGACCAGCGTCCGCTGGTGACGGACTTCGGGTTGGCGCTGGTGACCGGTGACGAGGCGACCGCGACCACCGCCGGTGCGATCGTGGGGACACCGGCGTACATGTCACCCGAGCAGGCCAGCGGCCAAATTGAGGAACTGTCACAGCGGAGCGACATCTTCAGCCTGGGTGTGATGTTGTACGAGCTGATCACCGGCCGCTCGCCCTTCGGGGCCAACAACCCGCTGGACACACTGGTCCGCGTGCTCGAGGTCGACCCCGAGCCGCCCACAAAGCTCGAACCCTGGTTGTCTCGCGAACTCGAGAATGTCTGCCTGAAGTGTCTCGAAAAGGACCCGCAGAAGCGTTACGGCACCGCCGAAGAGTTGGCTGATGACCTGGAGCGTTACCTGCGTCGCGAGAACGTCCAGGCTCGCCCCGCCGGGTTCATCCTGCGACTCAGGCGGTGGGGTCGGCGTCAGCCGGTACTCGTGACCCACCTGGTCGGGCTGGGCCTCTCGGCGGGTATCAACCAGGTCGGGTACCTGACCGGGGGTGATGCAGAGAATCCGGGAGTGCATCTGCGGGTGATGTCAATCCTCGTTTGCTGGATGGCGGTCTCTCTGTTGTTCCAGCGGTTGCTGCGAAGTCAGCGGTGGCAGAGTGCAGTGCACTTTGTCTGGTGTGCCGCCGACGCCGCGTTGCTGACGGCAGTGCTGGCCCAGAATTCGGTTCCTCCGGGTCCGATCCTGGTGGGCTATCCGTTGCTGATCGCCGCATCGGGTCTGTTCTTCCGAGTCCGCCTGGTCTGGTTCATGACCCTCTCGTGCGTCGTCGGTTACGCCATCCTGCTGGGCGTCCGTCGTCAGATGTTTGCTGATGCGGCGGTCGTCGAACCGCCCTGGCAGTACCCGATTATCTTTGCGGTCGTGCTGGCGGTAATGGGGATCGTGGTGGCCTACCAGGTCTTCCGGGTGCGAGTGCTGAGTCGTTACTACCGGCGTGGTGGCCGAAGCTAGATCGTGACGCGGGCAGCGGTGGGGCAGCGGTGGGGCAGTTGTGAACTGATCTTGTTGGGCCGCGGATGTTGCCGGTAAGATCCGCCGCTGCCTGAGGCCCATTTCGCCCTTTGCGTCCGCTTGTCTCATGATCTCCGATCGCATTGCCCGACGCTTGGCCGAGACGGACGTGCAGCGGATCGCGGTGATCAAGCCCTCGGCCCTGGGCGACGTGGTCCAGTCGCTGCCGGTTCTGGGTGTGCTGGCCGAGCGATTTCCCGACGCGCGGGTATCCTGGGTGATCGCCGAGTCGCTTTCGGAGCTGGTTGCGGACCATCCGCACCTGGACGAGAGCCTGGTGTATCGACGTCGAGGTGGCTGGTCAGCCTGGCGTCGGTTGCTGGGCGAGTTGCGGAGTGGTCGCTTCGACCTGGTATTTGATCTGCAGGGTCTGTTGCGAACCGGCCTGATGACACGTGCCACGGGGGCCCCGATCCGGATCGGTCTCGAGTCGTCACGGGAGGGGGCGGGCTGGGCCTGCCACGGGTTGCTCGAGGATACGGGTCGCACGGTGCCGGCGCACCGTCGTTACTGGCGGATGGCCGAGTTCCTCGGCCTTGGGCATCTCGAACCGGATGCCACAATTGCGATTCCGTCTTCTGAGCGAGCCTGGTCGGACGTGATGATGCGTCAACTGGGCGAGAACGTGGTGGCGTTGCATGCGGGTTCGCGATGGGAGACGAAGCGATGGCCGGTCGAGCAATTCGCGGCCGTGGGGGCTCATGCCATTCGCGAGCATGGTGCCGCGGTGGTTCTGGTCGGGTCGTCCCAGGAGCGGATCCCGGCGGCTCGGTTGAAGGAACTGATCCTGGCCCAGGCCCCGGGTGGTCGCGTGGAGAACCTGGCGGGTCAGACCGGGTTGAAGAAGCTGGCGGCGGTGCTGGAATCCGTCGCCGCGCTGGTGACCAATGACAGTGGCCCGATGCACCTGGCCGCGGCGATGGGGACCGCTGTGGTGGGTGTCTTCACCTGCACATCGGCCCGCCGTTCGGGGCCGCCTGGCGGCCGGCACGTCTTGGTCGAGACCGGCGTGGCCTGCGGAGGCAGTTATCACAAGCGGTGTCCTTTTCGGGGAGACCGTCACTTGGCCTGCCTGCGGGATGTTCCGGCCGCCGAGGCCTGTCGGGGCCTGGACCGGCTGCTGGATCCCGCTCAGCCGATCGTGCGTCGCGCCGTCGCCTAGCAGGCTGTTGAATTGCCCAGGTTCTTCCGCAAACAGTGACCCACATGTCATGGGTCGAGTACGCTGCCCGGGGTTTTCAACGGGCTGCTAGCCGACCAGACGGATCGTCTCTCCGGCGGTCGCCAGGTCGGGCCAGACTCCGCAGACGCTGCCGCACAACAGGGCGGTGCCGAAGGCCGCTTCCTGGTCGTGTTCGGCCAGTACGACCGGCAGGCCGAATCGCTGTTGCAGGCTCTCGATCAGCAACGGGTTCTGTCTTAACCCGTTACCCGAACCGACAATTCTCTGGCAGTCGCTCGGACGTGCGTCTCCGGCGTTTTCAAAGAACCAGGCGAACCCGTCGGCAATCCCGGTCAGCACGGCACGGGCGACGTGTCCGGGAGTGAAGTTCTCGAACGTGATTCCCTCGAACCGCCCACGGTCCAACGGTTGCTGTCGCGTGCCACGAAACAGCGGTTCGCATACCAGTCCATCGGCGTTTGGCGGCACCCCGGCGGCGGATGCGGCGAGCTTCGAGTAGATCTCCTCGGCCACAGGCTCGCCTCCGAAGCAGCCCAGCCAGGCGGCGACAGTCCGGTTGACCCAGGCGTAGGCGTCGCCCCCGGCGAGCCCGGCTCCGACCAGCATGAAGCGATCGTGAGGCAGGTAGCGTGTGTCCATTGCCGGCAGTCGTTGGAACGTATCGACCGGCCAGTTGATCTGTCCCCCGGTGCCGACGTTGATCTGGATTGCCGGTTCGCCCGCCGGCAGGCTACCGAGCACGGCCGCCTGGTTGTCGCCGATCGCACAGCACACGGGCAGTCCCTCGGGCAGCCCGGTCCTGGCCGCCCACTCGGGGGCCAGGTGGCCGATCACCGAACCACTTGAGACCACCTCGGGCATCCAGTCAGCGGGAATCCCACCGGCGGCCAGTAGCGTTCTGCTCCAGGAATCCTCGACCAGGTCGTAGAGGCCCGAGGCGGCGGCGTTGCTGCGGTCGGTCACGATTGGCGTATCGGTCAATTCGGCCGCTACCCAGTCGGCCAGGAAGGTGGCCCCGGTGGTCATTTCGGGGATTGCCCCGCGGGCAATCAGCATGGCCAGCGTGACGCCCATATAGCCGGCGGCAGGGCGTGCGCCGGTCGCGAAGAGGTCGGTCTCGGGGCAGGCCATCAGGAACCGATCGAGCCAACTCGTGCCCGGATCACCTGGGGCACTTCTCAGCGACAGTTCGTCGCCGCGTCGGTCCTGCCAGGTGATCAGCCGAGTCAGCGGTCTGCGAGCCTCATCGGTCAGCAGCGTTCCGTGCATCTGTCCGGTCAATCCGAGTCCGGCGGGTGTGCCGGGCAGGTCTCGAGCCAGTTCCGAGAGGACCTCGGCGACAGTCTCGCAGATCCGCCCGGGATCCTGCTCGGCGTGTCCGGCCGGCAGATCCGGGACCGCGGCGGTGTTTTGAGCCTGGACGCTGGAGAGAATCCGTCCGTCGGGATCGACGGCGATTGCCGCGATCGAGCTGGTGCCGAGATCGAGTGCGAGCGAGAGCGGCATGGGGCGGCCGGGTGGGCTGGTCGATGTTGTTCGTGGCGCGGCGGATTCGTAGAGTGACTATACCAATTCAGGAACGGGAGCCTCCGCCATGCGTTTGCCATCGAGTTTCGGTCTCAGTGTCTGGGTGTTGTCGATGGCACTGGTAGGGGGCGTGGCCGTGGCAGGCGATTCGCCCGCCTTCCGCGGTGTCCGCGGCGACGGGCATTCCGAGGAGCAGGTCCCGGTCAGGTGGAGTGCTCAGCAGAACGTCAAGTGGCGGATCGCCTTGCCGTTTTCCGGTCACAGTACGCCGGTGATTTCCAAGGGCCGGGTGTTCCTGACCTCCGCCAACAAACAGGGCACTCAGCGGGGGCTTTACTGCTACGACCGCAGCACGGGCAAGGAACTCTGGAAACGAACGGTCTCGTTCAAGACGGTCGAACCGACTCACAAGACCAATCCGTATGGGGCCTCCTCACCGGTCACCGATGGTCAGCGAGTGGTCGTCTGGCACGGTTCGGCCGGGCTGTTTTGCTACGACCATGATGGCAAGCTGCAATGGAAACTCGATCCCGGTGACGTGACGCACATCTGGGGCTATGCCTCCTCGCCGGTGATCTACAACGACCGGGTCTTCCTGCACCATGGCCCAGGGGTCCAGACCTTCATGCTGGCCGTGGCACTGTCCAGTGGAAAACCGTTGTGGAAGACCGAGGAGGCAGGCGGGGCCAACGACCGAGATCCGCGGATGGTGGCCTCGTTCAGTACGCCGGTGATTGCGCGTGTCGGAGGAACCGACCAGTTGATCTGCAGTCTGCCGACACGGGTGGCCGCCTACGATCCGGAGACCGGCGAGGTGTTGTGGAGCGTTGGCGGGTTGCCCTCACCACGCGGTGACCTGGTGTACACCTCGCCGCTGATCGCTGGCGACATCGGGATCGCGATGGGTGGTTACCAGGGGCCACGGATGGGCTTTCGTCTGGGCGGCAGTGGCGACGTGACCAAGACACACCGCCTGTGGCGGGTCGAGGACAAGCAGCCACAGCGGATCGGGTCGGGGGTTGTCGTGGGCGAGTACGTCTACATCGCCAACGCCGGGCCGGGGACCGTGGAGTGCATCGCTGTGAAGACGGGCAAGGTGGCGTGGACGGCAAGGCTGCCATCGGGCAATGCCTGGAGTTCGACGGTGCGGGCTGGTGACTACCTGTTCGTGACCGACCAGGGGGCGGCGACTCACGTCTTCCGTCCTTCGCCCAAGTCGTTCGACCTGGTGGCCAGCAACCGGTTGGGTCCGGAGGAGAAGAGCAACTCGACGCCGGTGTTTTCCGACGGCGAGATCTTCCTGCGGACTCACAGCGGGCTGTACTGCATCGCTGGAACGAAGTGACCGCGGTCTACTCGCTGCGGAACTTCGAGTGGCAATCGGCACAGGCTTTGGCTGCCTTGAGGTAGAGCGGCTTGACCCTGTCCGTGTCGCCGGCACGCAGTGCCCGGGCCGTGGCGGCGACATTGACCTGAAAGTCGACCGAGTGCCGTTTCCATGTTGGCAACTCGGCCTTTTGCTTGACCTCGTGTGTGTCGGCCAGCACGACGAGGGCCAGCAACGACATTGTCGCGGCGTTGCGGGCATCGAGTTTCGGGTCGCGGGACCGTCGCACGGCGCGGCGGAGCCGGCTGTTGCGTGAATTGAGTTCTTCCATGATATGGTGAAGCGAGATCAGGCCGGTCCACGGTCGCTGGCGAGTCTCGTTCCGGCCGGATCGGCCGTTGACGACCGCCTGCAAGGTGGGCACGGTCTCCAGTGCCTGAGTGTGAGTCTTGCTGGCTGCCAGTTTCAGTGCCACGTCTCGCAGAGCCGGTCCATGAATGGGTGGC
>Ga0310123_10000493_pt1 | contig 35454 bp, 33 predicted proteins | sample CB6_AW_1057_MG_FD_203505 | JGI IMG/M metagenome (GOLD analysis project Ga0310123, IMG submission 203505) | Marine microbial communities from Western Arctic Ocean, Canada - CB6_AW_1057 | ecosystem: Environmental > Aquatic > Marine > Oceanic | place: Canada: Western Arctic Ocean | collected... | reverse complement strand
ACGCATTCATCAAAGTCCTGCAGTCGAATGTGAGCTAATTGATTGGGGACTCGGGATTGGGATCCCCAAGCCGCAATCCCCAAACTCAAATCCCCAAACTCAAATCCCCAAACTCAAATCCCCAAACCCAAATCCCAAACCCAAATCCCAAACCCAAATCCCAAATATGGGTCTTGTCGCATCCATTCTATTTGATGTTCTGCTCTTTATTGTTTGGCCGGCGCACTACATCTATAATCAGTTTCTTCTTGGTGAACAGAAGTACCGGCGGCGAAAACTGAGAATGCTTGACTCCCAGATCCGATATCGCTGGCGTTGGGATCGGGACGTACTCAGCGCGCAAGAGAACGAAAGACTGATGGGAATGGCCGAACGAGTCCAGACCGTGCAGGAGAACCTGGATGATGTTGAGAAAACCGAGGAGTTCGTCGCCCGCTCCCTGAAGCAGCTCGACAACATCAAGCCGCGGAACAAATGGACAGTTGTCAAGGAATGGCTCGAGTTGATCATCGTTGTCTTCGGCGTCGTCATGGGCGTTCGTGCCCCGTTCGTACAGCCATTCAAGATTCCAACCGGCAGTATGCAGCCGACGCTGTCCGGGATCCAATTCACCCCATGCGATGAGGGCGAGGCCAACGTCAATGTGGTCAAGCGTCTGTTGAACTACGTCAACCTCTCGCGACGTTACACCGACGTGGTCATCAGGGAAGATGGCAAGTTGAAGTACGCCAAAACGCGCAACCCCTTCTTCTTCTTCCCGTATACGAATGTCCGGATCGGGGATCAGAATTACAAACTGCCGGGCCCCAGGGATAACGTGTTGCGCTACATCCGTCGCCACCGGCTGAACTACTTTCCGCTTGCTGATCAGAAATACTTCCGCAAGGGTCAAGTTCTGGCGCGCGGCTACCTGGAACTGGGCGATCATCTCTTCGTCAATCGGGTCTGGTATAATTTCGTCGAGCCCAAACATGGCGATATTACTGTTTTTACGACTGCCGGTATCCGCGACAAGAACAACCACAAACTTCGCGGCCAGTATTACATCAAGCGGCTTGTCGGCCTGCCGGGAGACCAGCTGAAAATCGCCAATCGTAAACTGTACATCAAGGCGCCCGGGGACACAGAGTTTAAATTGGTGGGCGGCGCTGTACAACGCGCGTTCGACCGCATTTACAGTTTCAAGGGCGGCTATCGCGGTTACAGCAATCCCGATCCAAAGCGGACCAATGCACAGTACCTCACGGGTCCCGATGATGTCTTCGAATTAAAGCAAGATGAATATTTTCTGCTCGGCGACAACAGTGAGAACAGTGCCGACAGCCGCTTTTGGGGCGTGGTCCCGCGCCGCAACATCGTCGGGCGCGCAACCTTCGTCTATTGGCCCTTTTCCCGCCGTTGGGGGACTTCCGATCGCGTGGAACCCGAAAATTTCCCCTCACTGCCCACCAGCGACATTGGGATCTTTTATTGACGGTGTGTAACCACTCAGGGGGACGGGGGACGGGGAAGATTCGTCCACCGTATATCGCATGCTCACGGAAATTACCTTTGCAGATGTCGCGTTAGACGCTGGAACTCGGCTGCGCCCATCCACCTTCTACCTCAATAGCTACGACAGGGTAATGCCCTAATGGCTGGAAGCCGGTCGGCCCCCGATGCGATACAATGGATCAGGCTATAACGACAGACTTGTACACCGGCGATCACGCATGCCGATCCGCACGGCTCACGGTTGACCGGACTCTTGGTCGCGGGCGCGGCGCCACCGCGCGTCTTGTGACCGTACGCTACGAATCGGGTGATACGGCGTCATTCATCGAAAAGGTGTTTCGGCCGAGGTTCCTTATAAGTCTGGTAATACTGGCTCTCATTTCAATCACCGTTCGCGTACCGGTATGCTCAAGCGGCTATTGTCGTTGCATTATTACCGTCATCGGGCGGCTGTTTTTACGCGGCGACGGTGATGCGGCGCGCGCCGCAGCCGATCCCTCACCGGCATTGCCAAGCGTGTCAACGATGCTGATGCCGAAGGCAGCGAACCGACCGCAATCGACGATCGGCGGACCAATCCCGACATTGATGGACTGATTCTTCAGATACGGTCGCGCTACGATCGGGATGGGTGAAAACGGCATACGGATTTCGTGTTGATTGCCGCCGCCTGGACGCAGATTTACTTTTCGTCCTTTAGCAGTATAGGAGTTGCACGTAGTTAAGCAATCGGAACCAATCAACCGGCTGGAAAAAGAGTCATTACTATGAGTATTTCAAAGATCGCGACAGAAACGGCACCGGCCGCCATCGGTCCGTATTCGCAGGCGGTAGCAACCGAGGATCTGGTGTTTGTTTCGGGACAGATTCCACTGGATCCGGCGACCGGCGAGATCGTCGGTGTCGACATTAAGTCACAGACGCGACGAGTGCTCGATAACCTGCAGACAATCCTCGAAGCGGCCGGCAGCAGCCTTGAACGGGTCGTCAAAGTCGAGCTGTTTCTGAAGGACATGGGTGACTTTGCGACTATCAACAGGATTTACAGCGAGTATTTTTCCGGGGAAGTGCCGCCCGCGCGTCAGGCCATCGAAGCGGCGCGCCTGCCGAAGGACGTGCTCGTCGAGATCTCCTGCATTGCATGCCGGTAGTTGGGAGTTGGCGGAGGGGGTGGGATTCGAACCCACGGTGGACCGAAAAGCCCACGACGGTTTTCAAGACCGTTGCCTTAAACCACTCAGCCACCCCTCCTTGTAGTTAAGGAATTTTTGCAGCCATCTGCGCCCCCATCCGGATTTTAGGGACCTCCCGCGCTTACCCGCCAGGCTGATCCGGATACTCTTCGAGCAGAACGCGGGTCCAGGGTCTGGTATCGCTTGGACCCAACCCCCGCGCCCGGCATTGTGTGCGATCAATCGCTCATCCGGTTCGGCACAACTGCCTATGTAGAGTTTGTCGTGACTAATACTGTATAAGACGTAGACGTAATACATCTGACTCATGGGTGCCGGGCCCACGACGGTTTTTCGCGTGATGCCGCAACGCGGCACATCGGATCACGTGGCAAGACCGTTGCCTTAAATCCCGTGATGCCCATACGGGCAAACGGGACTTTCAGCCACTCAGCCACCCCTCCTGTAAACGCCGATTACGAGGGCGGGGAACCACCCGGGGGGGGGTTGCTCAATTCGCGAAATTGCCCGGCAGGGCGCGCATGGCACCGGTGCTGATGCCGCCGTCAATGAGGATGATCTGCCCGGTAACATATTCGCTGGCATCCGAGGCGAGGAAGACGACGCATCCATCCAAGTCATGCGGCTGTCCGGGCCGCTTCAGCGGTATGCGATCCGTGATATAGGTGACCCAATCTTCATCCTCGTACAGAACCTTGTTCTGTTCCGTCTTGAACCATCCCGGCGCCAGACAGTTGACGGTGATGCCGGACGGCCCCCACTCGTCGGCCAGACTCATCGTCAATTGCTTGACGCCGCCGCGGCTGGCACAATACGGGGCCAGCCCCCCGCACCCGAAGACCGAGGTCACGGACCCGACATTGATAATGCGCCCGTAGCGACGCGACAGCATTCCCCGCACCACGGCCTGAATTGTGAAGAACATCCCCCGCAGGTTCGTGTCGAGAACGAGATTCCAATCGTCCCAAGTGATGTCGTCGGACGGTTTACGAACATTGCAACCGGCGTTATTGACGAGGATGTCAATCCGGCCGTACGCCGCCTTTGCCTCGGCCGCCATGCGCTGAATGCTGTCGTAGTCCCGCACATCCAGAGCCAGCGGCAACGCCTTGCGACCGAGGCTCTCGATTTCGCTCCGGAACGGTTCAAGCGTATCCTTGCTGCGACTGGTAATGACAAGATCGGCGCCCGCACGCGCCAGGGCCCGGCCGAAGTACTGCCCAAGACCACGACTGGTACCGGTAACGATTGCGACTTTGCCTGTCAGATCGAATGGATTATCCGGCATTGTATGCCCCCGCAACGGTCCTCTCTGTTTCCTCTCTGTCGTCGTCGTTGACGCCGGCAGCCGAAATCACCGCCTTCCGGTTCGGCCGTATTATCGAGAACTTTGATATACGGATTTCCATCGGAAAGGTTTAGCCTTGTTCAGGCGCTTGATTCGTACGTTGAGCTTAATGGCAGGGCATTCGTCCTCGAAACCTTCGAAGTTCCAACCGTTGGGAAACCGCCTGCACTGCAGCGGCTTGGCGTCGTTAATGGAACAGGTGTTCTGGTCTTCGAGAAATATGCAGGAACCGTCCGGCTTCTCCGTCAGCGTCAGTCCCGTGCGATCACTTGTCAGCTCCGTGTACCTGTCAATGATTTCGGCGCGCGACATACCGAGGTAATCGGCGATCTGTTCGATATCTGAATCTGTCAGCCGGACATCGCCGGGCCAGCGGCAGCAGTTGCCGCAGCGTGTGCAGATGTAAACAGGGCTTTGGGTTTTGGGCATAGCGTGTTGCTCAATCCGGCTGTTCCACGGGCGCCGGTGCGGAGCCGCTGAAGCTGAGAATTCGCAGTTCGACGGCCAGATGCGAGATCACGCCCGCTTTTTCCTGCAAGTCCCGGACAATTTTCTGCTGCATGGCATCCTTCTGCGCGGCCAGGTTAGTTCCCCGGGCGAAGTCGATATCAACAGAAATGATGTAGCCGCCCTTGCGCGAGTATACGTGCACCTGCTTGACGGCGATGCCGGCGAATTCCTCGAGACTTTGTATGACGAATTCTCTCGCCGCTTTGCGATTGAGGAGCACGCATCCGTGTTCTCCCTTGATCTCGATGGACGTTTGACAGCCGCTGCGGATCCGCCGCAACAGGGCGAACAGCAAGACGACAATGATGGCGACCACAAAACCGCCGACAAAGCCGTAGAGAAAGCCATGGGACAATACAATCGATGTGATCTGGTCCAAGGCAGCAGGTTCGTTTGTCGTTTCCATGCGCCTCCAAACGGGATCGTGAAACCCCAGTCTACTTCTCGTCGTCCGTTTTCTCGACTTCCTCTTCGGACTCCTCCTCGGAGTCCAGGTTCTGGACAATCACATTGACGCTGGAAACCTGCTGGCCGGTCAGTTCCTCGATATACTTGTGGCAGATATTCTGAACGTTGGTGGCGACCGACGGTACATGCTCTCCGAATTTGATAATAATATGCACCGTAATACACACCTTGTTGTCCTCTTCGAATTCGACGCGTAGCCCGCGGTCATGGCCGCGTTTGCCGAACATTTCGGCGAGTCCCCCGACAATACTCGTACCGGCGAGACGGGCGACGCCGGGAACCGACAGGGTATACGACTTTACCACTGCCGCGATCACGTCTTCCGAGATCTGAATGTTGCCGAACCCGTTGCTATGCGTCATGGTGTGCGTAGCCAACTCCTTCTTTTGTGGTTTTCGTTTGCTGGTTGCCATGGTGATCTCCCGAGAAACTTAAGATTAGGGATTGGGGATTAGGGTTTGGGGATTGGTCGCATCCGGACACAGGTTGGACTGCACTGAATATAGACAGTCCGACCCCTGAGTTTCTGTCACTCACAAGCCGCCGGCTAGGCGCGCGGTTCAGATGCTCCGTAGGTGCTTAGACGTTGGACACGCGAAGCGCCACTTTTTTCGCGGGACACGCCAAAAAACTCATGGCGGCGCGGTTGTAATGCCGTCGGCCAGAATCTGCTCAACCGTACCCGTATCGTACTCGCCGCGGATGAAGTCCTGTCGGAGCAGGATCTGCTGTTGGAACGGAATCGTCGTATGGATCCCTTCGACAAGGAACTCACTGAGGGCGCGCCGGCAGCGAACGATGCACTCGGCGCGGTTCTTGCCGTGCACGATGAGCTTGCCGATCATGCTGTCGTAGTACGGCGGAATGATATAGCCGCTGTAGACGTGCGAATCAATGCGGACGCCCAGGCCGCCGGGCGGACAATAAAAGGACACCAGTCCCGGGCACGGCGTGAATCCGTTCTGTGGGTTTTCCGCATTGATCCGGCATTCGATGGCGTGCCCGTTCAGCTCAATATCGTCCTGCGTATAACCGAGCGGTTCACCGGCAGCGATCCGGATCTGCTCCTTTACCAAATCGATACCGGTCACCATCTCCGTCACCGGGTGTTCGACCTGGATACGAGTGTTCATCTCCATAAAGTAGAACTGTTTGTCCGGCGTCAAAATAAATTCAACCGTCCCGGCGTTGGTATAATCGGAGACCTGGGCCGCGAGCACGGCGGCTTGCCCCATATCGGCGCGCAGGGATTCGTCAAGGGCAGGGCAAGGAGACTCTTCGATCAGTTTCTGCCGGCGCCGCTGAATGCTGCAGTCACGCTCACCGAGATGGACAACATTACCGTGTTCATCAGCCATGATCTGGATCTCGACATGCCGCATCTTTTCGATGAACTTTTCGATATATATCTCAGAACTGCCGAATGATCGTTCGGCTTCGCGCCGGCAGGAATGGAAGCCCTGGATGAGGCTGGCATCGGTGTGGGCGACACGGATTCCGCAGCCACCGCCGCCCGCCGACGCCTTGATGACGACCGGATATCCGAGATCGTGGGCGATGGCCAGAGCTTCCGTTTCGTCGGCGATGATGCCGTCGCTTCCGGGCGTCACCAGCACACCGGCCGCTCGCATGATGCCCCGCGCCTTCGATTTGTCGCCCATGGCAGCAATCTGTTCTGCTTGAGGACCGATAAACTTGATCTTGCATTCCCTGCAAATGCGGGCGAACTTGGCATTTTCAGCCAGGAACCCATAGCCGGGATGGATGGCGTCGATATCGCAAATCTCGGCAGCAGTCAGGATGCGGTCGATGCGCAGATAGCTGTCCGTGCTTTCGGGACTGCCGATGCAGACATGCTGATCGGCGAGTTGGACTGGCAGCGTGTCCTCATCCGCCTGCGAGTAAACAACTACCGTGCGAATGTTCAACTCCCGGCAGGCTCTGATGATCCGCAGGGCGATTTCCCCGCGGTTGGCAATCAGTATCTTCTTAAACATAGGCAGACGGCCACCTACTGCGGTTCAATCGCAAAGAGCGGTTGGCCGAATTCGACTGGCTTGCCGTTCTCGACGAGGACCTCGCAGATGGTGCCCTTCTTGTCGGTGGTAACTTCATTCATCTGCTTCATCGCCTCAACGATGCAGACAACCTGTCCGACCTCGACATGATCGCCGATGTTGACGAAGGGATCCGCGTCCGGGGAGGGGGCCCGGTAGAATGTTCCAAGTACCGGTGATTCGATGCACTCGCGGTGGTTATCGGCGGCCGTCGCGGCGGCGGCCGCTTGAACCGGCGCCGCAACTGGCAGCGGGACTGGCGCCACGATCGGCGGCTGAGTAGCGACGGGCTGCATATTCGGGATCGCCGTCACCAACGCTGTTGCGGGGCCTTCGTGGCTTCGCTTGCGTTTTATGGTCAAAGTAATGTCGTCACATTTTATGTCGAATTCGGTAAGATCATGCTCGGCCATGAGCTCGACGATCTTGGCAATTTCCTTCAGATTCATCCTCACGCTTCTCCCTGTTTGCTCAAGTACCGGTGCAATGCGCGTAGCGCCCACTCATATCCGTCCGGACCCAGACCGCATATCTGGCCGACACAGACAGGCGCCAAAAACGAGTGTTTGCGAAACTCCTCGCGGGCGTGGACGTTACTGATGTGGACCTCGATGCTCGGCAGTTGGACTGCCGCAATGGCGTCCGGGATGGCGACGCTGGTGTGGGTGTAGGCAGCCGGATTGATGACCATGCCGTCAAACTGACCGGCAGCCGCACCGATCCAGTCCACCAATTTCCCTTCGTCGTTGCTCTGACGGAAATCGATTTGCAGACCCAGTTCAGCGGCCGTTTTTTCCAGGCGATCCTTGATCCAGTCCAGATCTTTATTCCCGTATATGCTCTTTTGCCGCGTGCCCAGCAGGTTAAGATTCGGGCCGTTCAGTACGAGAATTCGCATTGGATGATGCTCGGTAGGCGGTCCGGGATCGATTCAAACCGGAACCGTCATTTGGTTATACAACACCAGAGGCAACCAATAACGAGCGGCAAAGAATCAACACTGGCCGGAAGAGAAACCGGGTGTCCTAAGACTTGCGATTCCAATTTGACAGTTACACTCCTGCGTCCTTAAGTATATCATTACCGCAATGGAAAACAAACACCAGTGGGTGCCGCCGCCATGAATGTCAGGTTGGCCGCCATGATGACGGACAGCGAACGCCGACAGCGAGATATCGCGGTGTGTGCTCATCGCGGTGATCGCATGCGGGCCCCCGAAAACACGATCAGCGCCATGCGCGCCGCGATCGAGCTCGGGGTGGATGCCGTCGAATTCGATATTCGCATGAGCCGGGACCGACAGATCGTGGTCATTCACGACGCCGATCTGCAACGATGTTCGGATGGACACGGCCCGGTCCATGAGCGGTCGCTCAAAGAGCTGCGGACCCTCGACGCCGGCGCCTGGTTCGCGCCCCGCTTCCGCGGCGAACGGATCCCGACATTGCCGCAGGCGCTGGCACTGGTACGTGGGAAGGCCCTGCCCATGATCGAGATCAAGTGCGACCCCGGCATCTATTCCCGCGAACTCGAAGACCTCCTGCTTGACGATCTGGACGCGGCCGGAATGCGGTATTCCGTTGTCCTCCACAGCTTTGATCCGGGCATCATCGATCGCCTGCATCGATCGGATTCGCGGCTGGTTCTGGGCACCACAGCGGCCGAACCCGGCGACCCGCCGCCATGGGTCGCCGGGTTTCACCCGGAAGCCGGAATGGTGACCCGGGAACTTGTCACGGCCTTTCACGGGCGCGGCCAGTGGGTGTGCGCGTGGACCGTGAATGACCGACCGGCTATGGAGAGTGCGATTCGCAGCGGCGTCGACGGCATAATGACGGATGACCCGAAACTGCTGCTGGATGTGGTGACGGAACCATCAACGGGCGGATCCCCATGAGCACGGCGAAGAGGGCGGATGAAAACGAAAAGGATAGCGTCCGGAAGCGGCTCTTTATTGTCGTTGATTTACCCGACCCGGTGGTTGACGAAGTCACCCGTATACAGAAGGAACTGGCGTCGCACTCATTGTTCAAGGGCCGGTTCACGAAACCGCTGAACCTGCACCTGACGATGAAGTTTCTCGGCGAGGTGTCGACCGGTGGCGTGGAACCGATTCGTGCGGCCCTGCGCGACGTTTCGCTGCCGCCGTTCGAGGCGGCTCTGGGGGAACTCGGTGTTTTTTCCGGTCACGGTCAGATTCGGATCGTCTGGATCCACATTGCCGGCGAACCGATCGTGGGCCTGCAGCGCCGCGTCGACTCGGCACTCTCTCCAGCATTCGAACCCGAGCGCCGGTTCATGAGTCACCTGACCATCGCCCGTGTCAAATCGATTGCCGACCGCCGCCGCCTTTTGCAGACGGTAGACGGTTTTGTCATGCCCAGCCTCGAATTCGCAGTCACGGAGTTCAAGCTCAAACGCTCGGTACTGTCGTCCGCGGGGCCAACGCACACGGACATCGACACCTACCCGTTGGTTTAGGCGCTTATGCAATTGAGGCCGATTACGAATGGATGGATGACGAATAGGTCGATATGGACAATTCGCGGATCATCCGGAATTCCTGCCGGCTTCCCAAGACCGCGGTCTGACCCGAACGAATGCCGAGAGACGCAACTGCAGCAAACATGAGAAGCCGGCATTCCACCGCAGGCGGATCCGTAAACGGTGAAGCCGGCTCGAATGAAAAGAAAACTCCCGACCTCACAAAGAGATCGGGCGCTCTCACTAGAGGAGACGGTGGCCACTACGATGTAGAACGCGGCCGAGGGAGGCCGAAGTACGCAATATCCGCGTTCTTCTCACGCCTATTTGGCCGAGGGAAGAATGCATAGAGCCGATCGGGATAGGGACGCCCCCTCACGGCACGCCCCTCCCACACCACCGTGCATGTGGCTCTGCACCCGGCGCTTCGACTATCCCGGCATCCATCGTGGGGCTGCCGTTGTCGTTGACTGTCTTACTACCCAGCCAAGCCGGTACTGGTAATTGCTCGGAAGCTGTGGCATGGTACTACGAGTACCGCTGATAAGCGGCTGGGGCCGGGCCGGCAGACAATCAGGCCGATCGAGGCAACGGCTAGTACGCCGCGCCTCAGCTGATTCGGTGGCCAAGCAGAAATACTCATGAAAATCGGCAAAGACAGAACTGACGACGTAGCGGCGCCCTCGCGGCGAGAAGATGAGGCACAACAGAAAAAGGAGGTACGCAATGGGAGAGAAAGGCAAGAAGGATAAGGAAAGGGCCCAGAAACAGAAGATGAACAAACAGGCAAAAAAGGAAAAAAAGAAGCTGGAGAATCAACAGAAAAGGACCCCTTGAAAGAAAGCATGGCGAGGTGTCCGCCCCACGTGTACGGTCGCACTTCGTCGTGTCCCTTGGTGGACCGGCCATGAAACTAATCCACCGTTTTTTCGCTGAGTCTGCGATACGCATACGTGAATCCCGTGCGGAAGCGATCAAGGGCAAGTTCAAGTCCCGAGTTCTGGCAGATGTTTCTGACGTCTGTGCGCCCGGTACCGTTGCCAATGGAGAGATATGGATATCTCACGCGGGTCGCATCACGTTCTCCTCTGACGTGCCTTCATCCCTATATCAGCGACTCCGGAATATCCTGGTTTCCCGCTGAAATTCGAATCAGTATCTGAAGCCGCAGCCTTGCAAGTTGGCATGTGCGTGTAATCTTGATTCGGCATGTTGACCAAGCGCATCATTCCCTGCCTCGATGTCCGCAACCGGGTCGTTACGAAGGGCGTCAAGTTTCAAAACAACATCGACCTCGGCGATCCGGTCGAGATGGCGGTGACATACAGCGACGGCGGCTGTGACGAGTTGGTGTTCTACGACATTACCGCGTCCGCGGAACGGCGTCCCATCGATATCGACATGGTGGCCGATGTCGCGCGCGCGATTCGCATCCCGTTCGCTGTCGGCGGCGGCATATCCGATCTGGACGACATGTACCGGGTTCTGCTCGCCGGTGCCGAAAAGGTCTCGGTCAATTCGCTGGCGGTGCGGAATCCGCCGATAATTGCCGAGGGCGCCAAGGCCTTTGGTTCGCAATGTATCGTTCTCGGGATGGACCCGGTGCGAACCGACGACACGGCGTCGTGCCCGAGCGGTTACGAAATAACCATCCGCGGCTTTCGTGAACACACCGGCATGGACGCCCTGACGTGGGCGAGGCAGGCGGAAGATCTGGGCGCTGGCGAAATCGTGGTCAATTCCGTTGATGCCGACGGTACGCGGGAGGGCTTCGAGCTCAACCTGACGCGGCTCATTGCGACCAATGTGCGTATTCCGGTCGTCGCCTCGGGCGGCGGCGGCACAACACAGCATCTCGCCGATGTCTTTCGTGTCGGCCAGGCCGATGCCGCCATCATTGCGAGCATGATTCATACCGGTGAGTACACTATTGCCGCCATCAAGAAGGATCTCATTGCCGCCGGTACGCCGATACGGAAGAAGTGGTGATTCACCGCCGGCCTCGGATTTCCGGAATTGTAGGGCGCGATTTGTTGCACCATCTTCGGTGTCTAATATTTGATTGGTAGTAGTCGGTCTATCACACCGTTTGGGTTACCGTGGATACCTGGAAGAAATTCGAACAAAACAGCATCACACACTCCGCCGCGCACCACCTGATGGCGATCGATTCGCTCATGAAGCAGTACGGCTACGCCCGGGTGTCTGATGTTGCCAGATATCTCGAGATCACGCGGGGCAGTGTGTCATTGACTATCAAGTCGCTCAAGTCACAGCATCTCGTGATACAGGATGAACATCGATTTCTTCACCTGAGTGCCGAGGGACAGCAGATCGCCGATACAATCCGGGCACGCCACGCTCTCATTGCCAGGTTTCTGACAGATGTCCTCGGAGTAGCGGATGAACAGGCCGATATCGATGCATGCAAAGTAGAGCACCTGCTGTCCGGTCAAACATCCCAAAGACTCATAAACGTGCTGCGCTTTACGGCGTCCGGTGTCCGGGAAGCGTCAGGCTTCATCCGCGCTCTCGGGGATTATGAAACCGTCTGCGACGAGAACGTTGAAGCTTGCCCGTACTGTGAATCCGAATGCCTGAGCCGGTTGGCGAGCCGGCCCATCACCGATCTTATGCCGAACCCTGAATCCAAACTTGACAGCAAATGAAAAGTCCTATCAATGTGGTTGACGAGCTGAATGGCATGTTGGCCGAGGAAGTCGAAGCGGCTGTGCGATACCTGTACTTGAAGGTGACCATGGAGTCGGATAACGGCGACGTCATTACACACCTGCAGGAGGCCTTCGAAGAGACCATCGAGCACGCCGAATGGCTGGCGGCAATGATTCGAGATCTGAACGGCGTCCCCCGACTGAGCGTCCGGGTGGACTGCGAGCAGCCGCCGGCGACGCCGGATGATGCCGTCCACGACGTTCTTACAATTGAGGAGGCAGCCCTGGAGGGCTACAGAGAGTTGCTCGAATTTGCTGAGCGTGACGGCGCGGAAGCGAAGGTTCTCGAGTTTCTCAGAAAGCAAGTGGAACTCGAGTCAGAACATGTCAATGAATTCCGCAGCCTGGAGAAGAGATGAGGTACCGCGCTGGGGTAAGAAGAATTTCCCACGGTTGCGCGATCAGAAGAGCTCATTCAGAAACCCTTGATTCCCTCGACCCGGCACGGGGCCTTCTCTCGGCCGTCAACGCTCGAGGCCATGCGGGCGCGTGCCACGCCACACAGTAAGAAGTAACCCCGTCGCCATCAGCACAGTGCCGATGGTCAATCGGGATGTCGGCCATGCAATCATCGCTTCGAAGTGCAAAGCGGTGACGCGAAAGAGGAAAACCACGAGTCCGATGAGGCCCGGGATCGCGAGCGCCTGTCTGTCTTACGCGGGTACCGGCTATGACAGAGGGCGATGGCGATGAGCGCCGCGGCGAGCTCGTACACCGTGAAGTCACGACTGCAGAGCCTGCCGATCACCCAGTCGTTTTCGTGGAATGGAATATTTGACGGAAAAACAGCAGGCTCAGCGGCACCAGCAGCAGGAGGTAACCGCCCCACATTGCGCACGTACCCCCCCCCGCGGCGAACGCAGATTGCCGACGGCCACCAGCGCGTATACGGCGCCGCTGGCCATCAGAAACAGATTCGTCGCTTCATCGGGCCAGCCATCCGCGGTGTGTCACCATTCCTCGGCGCCGTACCGGGCGAGCACTGTGAGAAAAAAGGCGGCCGGCAGGGGAAAGAAAAGGTAAACCGTATTGGCCCACTGCCGAATCCGTGCTTTCTCACAGGCCTCGGCAATCAGCACAAAGAGAGCCGCCATCATCATCCCAAAGATCTTGTTTCGCCCGAGCCCCATATGCTCCGAATCCAGCCATTCCTTGAGCCCGCAGAGTAGCAGGATTCCGCCGTAAAGCCCGTAAACGCCGAAGCCCGACCAGACAGCGAAAATGCGGGCGTTGCTTTGAAACAGCAGACCAGCACAGCAGCAAAGAAAAACCGCCAATATCTTTGTCAGCTGCAGGTGGATCGGCCATAGCGGGTACCAGGCGTAACCGTTGCCCATCGCTCAGAATGTGATAAGTGCGTGCGGCGGACGTATACCCCGGCCAACGGCCCGTCGTTGACGGCCTACGTTGAGGACGTTTGCTTTGACGGTACATCTCGATCGTGCGCGCGGCAATGCGGAGATAAAGAAGATGGTATCGATTCTCCGCTGTGCCAGTTATCGCCGGCCAAATGCCCCTGGGGCCCGGCAATCGCACGACCGGTCGACTGCACGATACAGTCAGGAAATTCGAGCAGCTTCTTGATACGACGTGAGGGGCATTGCGTAATTAGTGGCTGACCGATGTCCCCTGCCGTGCCACGCGGCGACTCTTGATCTATATTACCTGTTGTCCCCGATACAAAGCGGATTATATCGGCCAATGAAGACGTCCTATAACTGGCTCAAAGAATATGTTGAAACGCCCTGGTCGCCGCAGGAACTGGCGGCAAGGCTGACCATGGCAGGGCTCGAAGTGGAGAGCATCGAGACGATCGGTGATTTTCCGGACTCGATCGTCGTTGCAGAGATAGTTTCACGAACGCAGCATCCAAACGCCGACCGGCTCAGTGTCTGTGAAGTAAACGACGGCAGCAACGGCGGCGTATCGGTCGTCTGCGGCGCGCCGAACTGTGACGCCGGCCGTAAAGCGATTCTCGCCCATGTCGGCACCATCCTGCCGAACGGTATGGAACTGACCAAGGCAAAGATTCGCGGCGAGAGCTCGTACGGAATGCTGTGTAGCGAACGCGAGCTCGAGATTGGGGACGATCACACCGGGATCATGATTCTGCCCGAAGATGCGGTGATCGGCATGCCGCTCCGCGAGTACATGGGGACCGACACCGTCATTGATTGGGAAGTGACGCCGAATCGGCCTGACTGGTTGTCGCATCTCGGTATTGCACGCGAAATCGCAGCCTTGACCGGGACCGGTTTGCGCCTCCCGGATATTGAGCTTCCGGAAGCCGATCCGACCGCCATCGACAAGGAATTCAGCATCGAAGTCGCCGACCCTGACCTCTGTCCGCGCTATATCGGCCGGCTCATCAAGGACGTGCGCATCGGGCCGAGCCCGGAATGGATGCAGAAATATCTGCGCGCCGTCGGGCTGCGGCCGATCAGCAGTGTTGTCGATATCACCAATTTCGTGCTGATGGAATGCGGGCAGCCGCTGCACGCGTTCGACTGCCGAAAACTGGCGGGCTGCCGGCTCATCATCCGGCGTGCCGTCGACGCCGAGACGATCCGTACGCTCGACGGTCAGGAACATGGCCTTTCGCGCGACAATCTGTTGATTGCCGATAGCGATGGCGGTGTCGCGTTGGCCGGTGTGATGGGCGGCGAAAACAGCGAGATCGAGGACTCGACGCAGACGGTGCTCCTCGAAAGTGCGGCCTTTGACGCCCGAAATATCCGTATGACGTCGAAACGGCTGGGCCTGTCGACTGACTCGTCCTATCGCTTCGAGCGCGGTACCGATGTGGAAATGGTAGAATTCGCCAGTGCCCGGGCGGCGAAGCTGATATGTCAGCTGGCCGGCGGCACATTGGCATCGGGAAAGTTTGATGTCCGTACCGCGGCCTACCACGCACCCGAAGTCGTCTGCCGTTACGACCGGGTTGCACGCATGCTTGGCGTAGCCATCGAACCCGACCGTGTGCGTGCCATCCTGAGCAACCTGGGAATGACAATCAAGACCGCCGGCGGCGACAAATGTGTTGCGGCGATCCCCTCGTTTCGCCTAGATCTGACACGGGAGGCGGATCTCATCGAGGAGGTCGCCCGCGTCCATGGGCTGGACACGATTCCATCGTCCATGTCGGCGTCGATTCTCGGCGGCGAAAGGACCGACGACGCCTATTACGCCGATGAAAGGGTCCGTAATGAGTTGATCGAGTTGGGGCTTTTCGAATGTATGTCCCAGAGCCTCACCGGGGCCCGCGAAGCGGCGACCGGCACCGGCTTTGACAGTGACGAGCTGATTCCGCTGGAAAATCCCCTGAGCACCGAAGTCGCGGTCATGCGGCCGTCCCTGCTCTCCGGGATGCTGCGCACGGTGGCGCACAACATCGCCCATGGCAACAGCGATCTGGCTCTGTTCGAACTCGGCCGTGTCTATTGCCACAGCGATGCGTACACCGAAGAGCGGCAAGAGGCGTGCATCGCACTGACCGGTCGTCGGCATCCGGAAAGGTATTCCGACGAGAAAACGGAAGTCTATCAGTTTTGCGATCTGCGCGGCCTCCTCGAAGATTGGATGGCAAGGCGCCGGACCGGCAGCTATGTGATCCGGCCCACGGAGCATCCCGCGTTACGTCCGGGCATCTGCGCCGAACTGGCTGTCAACGGTAAGTCGGCCGCCGTTTTTGGCTGCATCGCCGACACGCTCGTCGCCGATATGCGTATTGCCAATCCGCTTTTTCTGGCCCTTGTTCAGATCGATGTTTTATGGGCAAGCGAATCAGAGCCGTCACGGTATCGGTCGCTGCCGCAGTTTCCGGCCACCAACCGCGACGTCTCGTTCGTCACCGCCGAAGGGCTATTGCATCAGCAGGTGCTCGATGTCATCAACGGCACAAGAATCGACATTTTGGAAAAGACCGAGCTTTTCGATGTGTTTCGAGATGACAAAACGCTCGGCCCGAATCGGAAAAGCATGGCCTACTCGCTCACCTTCCGGTCGTCGGAAAGGACGTTGAAGGATGAGGAAGTGAACGATGCTCACGAAGCTCTGAAGGCCCGCCTGGCGCAGGAACTGCCGATCGAGATTCGGTAGCATTAGAAAACGTCGTACACGACGTTTTCTAATTAAGTTTCGCTCATCACCGCATCGGCGATGGCGGCGACAAACATTGGCGCTGTGTTCATTGATTCTGTTCGGATGAGCGCCAGGCCGTTGTGCTCAGCGATCGCCCGCGCTTCGATATCAAGGTCATAGAGAATCTCGACATGGTCACAGACAAAGCCGATGGGTGCGATGAGTACAGTGTCGTAGTTTTGGCGCCCGAGATCCGGAATCACGTCCTCGATTAGCGGCCCCAGCCAATCCCCGCCGTCGACGCCGGCGCTCTGATACGCAAGCATCCAATCAAGCCCATCGAATCGAGCTGCGATGGCTTGGGCGTTGCCGAGAAACTGGTCCTGATACGGATCACCAGGATCGAGGTAGCGCGCCGGCAGGCTGTGGGCCGAGAAGACCGCCTTAAGCTTCTGATTCTTCCAGTCCGGCACGGTCGCAAGTGCATCCGCGACCGCCGCCGTCTGTGCGTCCAGCAAGGACGGCTGGTCCCACCACGTGTCGACATACCGAAAGCAAATGGGATCGGCCAGCTCACTATTGGCAGCCGCGATCGCCTGCCAGTAGCGGCTGATGCTAAGCGCCGAGTAGTGGGGCGCCATGACGATGGCAACCGCCTGACGAACACCGGCAGCCGCCATTTTGGATACGGTCTCGTGAATGCGAGGCTGCCAATGGCGCATTCCGGTATAGACCGGCACGTCGAATCCACGGTCTCGCAGGACCGCAGCGGTGGCTTGTGCCTGGGCAACCGTGATGCGGTAGAGGGGGGATGCACCACCGATCCGGGCGTAGCGGTCTTTGATTTCGGCAACCAACCCGGGTGAAGTCGGGCGGCCGCCGCGGATATCCAGCAGGTATGCCTCAATATCGTCGAGGGATTCGGGACTGCCGTAGGCGAGTATCAGGACTGCAGATGGCGGGCTCATAGCGGCAGAATAGTGTCGTTTGAATGGGATAAAACCAAAGCGCCGCGGGCAATCGCTCAGCGAACAGCGAACTCGTATACCGCTCGCCAGCGGCAGCGGATCCGGTCCATGGGGGAATGGAACGCGGAAGTGAGCTGCAGCCGCCGACGGCCGGCGGCTCACGGATCGCTGCATTGATGCCAACTCGGCTAGTGATTGATCGCGCGAATTACTCCGTCAGCCGACGGATCAGCTCAACTGTCTGGATCGCCTCCAGTCCGCGTTTCCGAGCCCGGACGTTCTGTATCGCGTGAGGGACGTTGTCGCAACGCGACTCGCGTCGTCCTCGTCCTCGATTCCTATTGCTTCATTTTAACGTCCGAAGATCGCGCTGACGCGCTCCGAGGACGAGGACCGTCCCGACTCTTGCGGATCGGGACTGGGGACAAGGATCCGCCAGCCGGCGGACTGAAAGGCGTCACTCAGCACCCGCATTCGTTAATCCTGGCTTGAGAGAACATTCCGACCCCACTCATGCCCCCATCGTCCCGTTGCGCGTGTACTCGTGAACGAAATTGACCAGCTCGTCGACAGCCTCGACCGGGGTTTCCTTGGTGACGCCGTGGCCGAGGTTGAATATGTGGCCGTTACGGCCCTTGACGTCGTCCAGGATGCAGGCGGCCTGGCGTCGCACTTCAGCCAGCGGCGCCTGCAGCACGGCCGGGTCGAGGTTTCCCTGCAACGCCAAGTCGTCGCCGACTTGAGCCCAGGCATCGGAAAGGGAAATTCGCCAGTCGACGCCCAGGACATCGCAGCCCGCCTGCTTGAAGAGCGGCAGATAACCCGCGGTGCCGGTCCCGAAATAGATAACCGGGATCGTTACGTCCATTTCTTTAATTTCCCCTATAACACGGCGGACGTGCGGCAGCACATATTCATGATAATCATGCGGACTGAGCACGCCGGCCCATGAGTCAAACAGCTGAATCGCCTGGGCGCCCGCGGCAATCTGGCAGCGGGCGTAATTGGCAACCGCCGCGGCCAGCTTTTCGAGCAGCCGGTGCCACATTCTGGGCTGGTTATAGAGCAACCGCTTAACCGATGCGAAGTCCTTACTCGAGCGTCCCTCGACAGCATAACATGCCAAAGTAAACGGCGCCCCGGAAAAGCCAATGAGCGGCACTTTACCGGCAAGCGATTGGCGAACGCTGCGGATAGCGCGCATGGTGAAGTCGAACGCTTCATCCGCCGCCGGTATGGCCAGGGCGTCGATATCGGCCGACTCCCGCAGCGGGTTGTCAATGACCGGGCCGTTGCCCTCGACAAACCGAAGACGCAATCCCATTCCTTCCAGAAGCGGCAGGATATCGGCGAATATAATGGCGGCATCGACCTCGAAGGCGTGCACCGGCTGCAGCGTAATCTCGACGGCGAGATCCGGATTCTTGACCAATTCGAGAATCGAGTATTGCTGTTTGAGCCGCTGATATTCGGGCAGATATCGACCGGCCTGACGCATCAGCCAGATCGGCGTCGCGTCCGTTGGCTGCCGGCGGCAGGCTCTCAAGAATCGATCGGCACGTGCCATGAAGCGGCATTCCTGAAGGATGACGTGAGCCTGAACCCTCTCATGCTCACGGATGGGCGATGTGCACGGATACGATGCCGTCCGTGACTTTTACATCGTACACCGGCACCGGTGTTTCGGTGATACTCCCAGGCTGCGCGGCGCCGGTGATAAGATCGAATGTCGCATGATGCCATGGACACGAGATCGTCGGATGCCCCGAGCCGTCGGTCTCGCCATTGCCGATGCGGCCGAGCCGACCGTGGCACAGCGGGCCGCGCGAATGCGGGCACCGATTGTCGACGGCAAAAATTCGACCGTCAATATTGAAAAGGGCAAGCTGGCGCGAGCCGGCAAAAACGAGCTGCGGTTGCCCGGCCGGAATCTCGTCGAGCCGCGCAATGCTGACCCAGCCGTCACCCTCACTTTCGCCCGCGGCAATCTGCACCGGCTCGCCGCCGAGGCTGTCGAGCATTTCCGGCAGACTGCACGAGATACAGGTAAATGTCGGTGTGTCTTTGAGGGTGTAAGCGCTGGCCTCGGTCTCGCGCAACTCCATGACAAGATTGAGAAAATCGCCCGCATCGTCGGTCTCGAACGCAACCACAAACTCCTGATCGTCGAGGCCATAGGAATACGTAGTATTGAGACGGATATTCGGAAACTTTCGCCCCACCTGGATATGCTCATCGATCATCCGCTGCCGGGCGTCCATATCAAGCGCGTACCAAGCACGTGTCTTGACAAATGGGTAAACAAAAAGATAATTTCGCTCGCCCGGATCGATAATGAGTCGCTGCAGGTCGCCGTCCTCCTCGCCGGGGATGTCGTAAATGCTCCGCTTGGTCTGGGCGAAGTACGCGTGCGGCGTTGTCAAAAATTGTCCCAACCGCGTGTCTCGAATCTTTGTTTCGAACTGTTGGAATATGTCGGGCTGATAAGCAATCTGCCAAAGCAGGAAGTCGACATCGCCCCGGATGCCGACCAGCGAATACGACTTCAACAGCATCCGGCGGCTGAAGTTCTTGACCATGTCAATAAACCCTGCCTTGCTGTCCATCTGCTGCTCCGGCGGCAGCGACAGCCAGGTGCGGTCGAGCTTGTAAAAAGCAAACCGCACGAACTGCCGGGAATCAAATTCTCCGGCCGCAGGATCGCGGTTCGAATCGGCGTCGGCGGCCGCGGCGCTATTGCGCGAACTATCGGTCACAGTGCTCACCCTCCAGCATTTCAATAAATTACGGCACGCGCGTTGACAGGCGCTGTTACTGAATATATCCGTTGTAACGCGCGTTGGAAGTCAAATGAGTTGTCACCGCCGGCCACAGTGTGGGTATCGCTCGACGGGCCTATATTAACAATCTTATGGACCCTCTTGTTGAACAGTTACTTACAAACGACCGGCTCGAACGGTTTCGTAGGATCGCCGCGACGCGGCTGAATTGCCTGACACTACTCTCCGAGAATCTGACGGACCCGCACAATATCAGTGCATGCATCCGCAGCGCCGAGGCCTTCGGGTTGCCATCGGTGCATGTTGTTAGCCCGCGACCGTACGAAATCAACGAGCATGTGTCGCAGTACGCGGACCGTTGGCTCGATGTCCAATGTCACGATACCGCTCAGCGGGCCGTCGAGTCGCTGCGCGCCCGGGGCTTCATCTTGCTCGGCACCGTCCCGAATCCCGAAGCTCCGGCGTTCTCAGAAATTTCCCTGCCGGCCAAAATCGCGGTCTTGGCCGGCAACGAGGCGGACGGACTGAGTGATGAACTCCTCGCCGCCTGCGACGCATTCATCACTATTCCCATGTCCGGTTTTACGCCAAGCCTCAATATCTCGGTCGCCACGGCAATACTGCTGCAACATTTTTCGGCTGTCTACCGGCGCCGCCGCCGCGGCTGCTTCCTGCCCGCGGCGGAACAGGCGCGCCTGGTGGAGTGCTGGTGCCGCCGCGACGTTGAAACCAAGACCCGGGGACAGCTATCAATTTGATCGCGTTCTTTCTATTTTCATGGATTCGTATTAAATTATGTATTTTTTTGATCATACACGATCCGCTTACGAATGCCGTGACGGGATTTAACGGGGTCTGCAATTGACCAATTCACAGATGCGCCCCGGGAAATTACCGGCGGCTGCGGCAAGGCAGATGCATCAATATCGAACACACACCTGCGATGATTTGCGTCCTGAACACATCGGACAGACCGCGCGTTTGTCGGGTTGGATCCATCGCGTCCGGGATCATGGCGGGATTGTATTTCTCGACCTTCGCGACCACTACGGGCTGACCCAGATTGTCGTCCGGCCGGAACGCGAATTTTATGAAGACGTGCACCATTGGCGCCTCGAATCCGTCGTCTCTTTCACCGGCGAGGTGGTCCGGCGAGATCCAGAGACAGTCAATAAAAAGCTCGCCACCGGCGAAATCGAGCTGGTCGCCGAAACCATGACGGTATTGAGCCGCGCCGAGATCCTGCCGATCAGCGTCGCCGATGAGATGCCGTGCCCGGAGAGCACCCGCCTGCGTTACCGATTCCTGGATCTGCGCCGGGAGGCACTGCAGACCGGCATCCGTCTGCGATCGGCCATCATTGCAAGTATTCGCCGGCGCATGGTCGATCTGAGCTTCAACGAGATCCAGACGCCGATCCTGACATCAAGCTCACCGGAGGGCGCCCGCGATTTTCTTGTGCCCAGCCGACTGCATCCGGGTAAATTCTATGCGCTTCCCCAGGCGCCGCAAATCTTCAAGCAACTCCTGATGGTCGCCGGGTTCGACCGCTACTTTCAAATCGCCCCGTGTTTCCGCGATGAGGATTCCCGCGCCGATCGCTCGCCGGGCGAGTTTTACCAATTGGACTTGGAAATGTCGTTTGCCACCCAGGATGACATCTTCGGGGTCGTCGAAGCGGTCATGACAGGTGTCTTCTCGGAGTTCTCCGAAGACGCACATGTCGCGGCAGCGCCCTTCGTCCGGATTCCATATAAACAGGCACTGTTCGAATTCGGCAGTGACAAGCCCGACTTACGCAACCCGCTGCGCCTCATCGACGTGACGGCAGCATTTGCGGACTCCGCATTCAATGCCTTTGCCGGAGTCGTCAAGAAAGGCGGTGTGGTGCGGGCGATTTCCGTGAAGGGGATTGTCGATCAGCCGCGCAAATTCTTTGACGACATGATCGCCTATGCCCAGTCCGTCGGCGCCAAGGGGCTGGCCTATATCGGCTGGAAAAATGGCGAGGAGCGCAGCCCCATTGTCAAGTTTCTGTCGCCGGATACCCTTGAGAAATTAAAGCAGGCGGGGCAGATTGAAGACGGCGATGTGATGTTCTTTATCGCCGACAAAGAGAAGGGCGCCTGTGAAATCGGCGCAGCCGTGCGGACGGAACTGGCGAACCGATTGGATCTGCTCGAGGCGAATGCCTACCGTTTCTGTTGGATTGTCGATTATCCGATGTTCGAGCGTGACGATTCAACCGGCGAGATCGGATTTTCGCACAATCCGTTTTCAATGCCTCAGGGCGAGATGGCGGCGCTGGAAACGCAGAACCCCCTTGAGATCCTTGCCTACCAGTATGATCTGGTGTGCAACGGCCTCGAACTGTCCAGCGGTGCGATTCGGAATCACCGCCGGGAGATCATGTACAAGGCGTTCGAGATTGCCGGGCACGGTCCCGCTGTGGTCGACACGAAGTTCCCCGGTCTGATCAATGCCTTTCGGTACGGCGCGCCGCCCCATGGCGGCATTGCCCCGGGAATCGATCGCATCGTCATGCTGCTGGCGAAGGCACAGAACATTCGCGAAGTCATCGCCTTTCCAATGAATCAGCAGGCGCAGGATCTGATGATGAGCGCCCCGTCGGAAGTCACCGAGCGCCAGTTACGCGAATTGCACATCCGAGTGCAGATGCCGAAATCGAGCCGCAAGGAATGACGAAATACCCAAATACCCAAGGGAATGACAGCCTGGCCGCCCCCCCTGGCGGGAAATTCCAAATCCGCCGTCCAAACGACCGGACGCGCACAGGCGAAAGCAACGTCGTCACTCGTCATTAGGTGCGGGAGAGACCGGCCGACCCACGACCGCAAATAGCTTCGCCATTCGGATTGTGACATCCCTTGGGTATTTGGGTATTTTCCGTCACCTTAAGTACGCTGTGCGGACTACTAGCCCCGCCATAAGCGATCCCGATAGCCGATAGCCGATATCGGGCTCCGGTTTGTGTAAAACCGCCGATGCATTCGTGGATTATAGTCCGGCGTCAAGTATCTGCATAGCAGCCGCACGTGAATTTCAGGTGAGTTCGTGGCAGAGTGTGCGGCAACCGCGGGCTGTGGCTGGCAGCGCATGGCCGCGTCGGATCGATCCGGCCGGCCGGAGGTTGGCAGCTTGACCCGAGCGAGAGTGCAAGCCCGCTATGTTCTCATCGCCGGAACCTAGCGCCCACCATACTGATTTGATCCACCTCTCGATTTCTCTCCCCGACCCCTTCGCCGGGCAACGGTGACGCGTGAACCGCCGCCGCTGACGGCGAATCTGCCGGAAATTACGATTCAATGCCGCACGTGAGGAGGCTGGCGGTGGCTGGCGCCCGGCCGCTGGACAATCATTATAGGATCGCTAATTTTCGGACTAGCCCGAGCGTAACTACTCAGGTGGAAGGTGGAGGCAGAAGATCCGTCCAACGTCCGTCGCATGTTCACAGAAATGGCCTTTGCTAATTTGGCGTTAAACGCTGGAACTCGGTCGCGACTGTCCACCATCCATCGTCCACTATCCCCCTTCCACCTGAGTAGTTACGCCCAAACACCCAGCCAAAAACAAAACAACGCCGGCCCGGAAATCGTTCCCGGGCCGGCGCTGTTGCACAGACGGATCAATTATCGGCATCCGGCCAACGAGGCAGGTCACCGATGATTCGAAACCTTGTAGTATTTAGCCAACGCCAACTGAGCCTCCGCCAGACATTTCTCGCCAAAGAAGCGAATGCCGAGGAGTTCGACTGGAGACTTCGACGCCAATTCCGCCACCGACCGGACACCCACGGACCGCAGACTATTCATGCTGCGGGTTGATATTTTCAGGGTGCTCAGTCCGGCTTTCGCAGCCCCCAGAGCCCCATTCTTCATTCGCCGAATCTTGGCATCGATCAAAGGCTGCCCATTCTTCGACATCGTACGGAATAATTGGCTGCGGCCGTTAGTCCGGAAATTGGCTCGCCCGCCTGACGCCTTTTTCATATCGTCTGCATCCGTTGCTGCCATGCGCTTGCCGTTGTTCGACAGTCCGGCAGCGTCGGATGACGGCCAACCCTCTTCTTGCGACTTCTGCGACTGCAACAGCCGTTTCCCGTCATTATCGAACGTCTCATCATCGATCATGGCCTTGAGTTTTTTCAGCGACTGCATCTGAATCTGGCGGACGCGTTCGCGGGTACGGCCGATGATCCGGCTCACCTCCTCCAACGTCTTCGGGCGATTTCCATCGAGGCCGTAACGCATGATCAGAATCGTCTTTTCGCGCTCATCCAGGTTGTGAATGAGACCCCGCAGACGCTGGATGCTTTCGGTGTCTTCAATAATTTCATCGGGAGTCGACGCCGAGGAGTCGGGAATGATGTCCTCGAAACTACCTTCTTCGCCTTTTTGAATCGGATCATGAAGCGAGAAGGTTTTCAGGTCGGCAAGTTTCAATCCCTGTACGGTTCGCTTGGTAAAGTCGAGATGCTCGGCGATTTCAGTATCTGTCGCTACCCTGCCAAGCTTCTCGGCGAGTTGGATCTTGGCCGTGCGGATCTTATTGATTTTACCGGCGGAGGCGACGGGGACGCGAATCGTTCGGCTCTTCTGGGACAGCGCCCGGCGCATGGACTGCTTGATCCACCAAGCTGAGTAACTGCTGAACTTGGCGCCCTTGGCCGGGTCGAATTTCTCGGCGGCGCGCATCAATCCGATATTCCCCTCGGATATCAGGTCAAGTAATGGAAGCCCGAATCCTTTGAAATCATGAGCAATTTTGACGACCAGACGCAGATTGGCCTTGATCAGCTTTTGCCGCGCCAGCTCGTCACCAACCTTGATCTTGGCGGCCAGTTCAACTTCCTCCAGCTTGGTGATCAGTGGGATCTCGCCTATATCCTGCATATAGACTTTCATCGGATCATTCTTGTGGTACATTATTGCCTAACTCGGCTCCACGTTGTACGGGGTTGGCTTTGCAACAGGGACGGATGGAAACTCCGGCTGTTGACACGGACGAAATATACCGATTCCGCAGTCGACGGAAGCCGGATGGAAACCTGCCGATGTAGTCCGTCAAGGGCCCCGAGATGCGGGCATTTGTTGTGCTACCTAAAAGCGAAAATTACCCCGGAATCGGATGAGTAATTCCCATGTCGAATCTCTATTATAGAGTGACCCTAGTTTCATTGCAATACTGACCGGGAAAAAATTTCATAATTTTTTTTGTGTGGCATCTGTCATGATCAGGTCACAACACACTGTTGACAAGCATAATCTTCGAACTGCCGCCCGTGCCTGGGGTCATATAGCCGCATGGCAGCTCACCGTCTGAGATCCCTGACCGTTACCGCTCTTCGGGCTACCGTCGGTATCACGCTGGCGGCCTTTCTCATTTACTTCGTCCTGTCGCGAAATGACGTTGATTTCGCTGCCGAACTGCGTCGGTGCATCCTACCCCTGCTGGCGATTCCCTTTGGCGCTTACTTCCTAGTCATCGGCACCGCCGCATATCGATGGCATCTGCTGCTCAAGGTTCAGGGAATTGATCTACCGGCACGCGAGGTGATCAGCTTGACGATGATCGGGATCTTCTTCAGCCTCGCGATTCCCGGCACCGTCAGCGGCGATCTGGTGAAGATGGCATTCCTGACACCGCATGTGCGCGGTAGAATGGGTGAGGCTATGCTTACCATTATGCTTGACCGCATCTTCGGCATTTTCGGGCTCTTTATCGTCGCTCTGTTGTCGGTACTCCTGTCGCTTCGGTTTTTACTGGATGCGTCGGCGACGATCCAGTTGGCGACCGTCATTGTTGCCAGCGGCAGCATTGCCGGCATGATGGCGATCCTGGCCGTCCGATTCCGCGAGCGACTCGAAGGGCTGCCAGGCGTTCGCCATGCAATAACAGCCGGCGCCCGGCATTTACCGGCGCGCATCACCAACGTCGTCGGCCGTCTGTCAACGGCCCTCAATCTCTATCGCCGGAAGTCCGGCGTTGTTGCCGTGGCAGTGCTGCTTTCGGTCGGCACCCATTCAGTATTTGCCGCCAGCGTTTTTGTTATCGGCAAAAGTTTTCGCGAGGAGACGGTTGCCCTTCCTCAATACTTTTTGGCGACACTAGTTGCCAACACCATCGCATCCATTCCCCTGACGCCTGCCGGCCTGGGCAGTCGCGACTTTGTCCTATCAGCGTTCTTAGACGCTGCCGGCGCCGATGCGGCGAAGGCCAACATCATTCCGGTTATGTTAAGCATCGTCATCGCCAGCGTCAGTCTGACCGGGGGATTCTTCTTCATAACCTACAAATTCAGGCGGCCCGAGGTTGTCTGATTGCGCCGCGACTCTCCTGCCCTCATTCACTCCTCCGCCGGGCGCCGCAGACGATGTTGATAAAAAACGCCCGCAAGCATCAGCAGTATCACCAGCCACCACATGCCGGTCATTGTTTTTTCGTAGGCATTGGCCAGGATGGATGGCGTCAAGTCGAACTCTCTCGTGATGACGAGGCGGCCGCCCATGACAATAATTATCGCACCAGTGGCGGAGGTAAAGAAAATCAGAAGCGTCTTCTGCAGATTGAGGGCGATAAAGCCGGCAACCAGGCACAACAGCAATATGATCATGTAACCGGCGGCACTCGTCGCCGGTATGGAACTAAGCGATAGAACCGGCGGCGCCAGAAAGGCGCCGCATATGAACCCGATCAGGAAGACGGCCAGCCGGTACAGAAGTTTGAACAGGAAACCGCCGATGATCATGGCAACGATGCCGATACAGACGAATGCGAGGATGTTTTCCGGAAAGAACAGCCCGGCTATCACGTCGGCCAGCAGTAGCCCAAAGAAACACCCGAAGACGACCAGGAGGAATCGTAGAAAATGGTACCCTAAAAAGCAGTACACCAGCCCGAAGCAGATATAGATCCCCACCTGAACCGGCTCGAGATAGTTTGCAATAACTTCCATCTAACTAGCGCGTCGCAAACGGGTGATTGAGGACGCATCGCCCGCGACCGGTCGTCATACCCGCGCATTGTTTCCTTTGTGCCGACTCGGGTTGCGGATCCGGCGTAATCCGGCGGACCCGCGTGATGTTCAAAAGAAACCCGATGCCGGCCCAGGTCATGAGCATATGCGAACCGCCGTAGCTGATCAAGGGCGCCGTGATACCGGTGGTCGGCACGAAGCCGCTGACGACACCGAGGTGAATGAAGGCGTGGAGTCCGATAGAAATCCCGATGCCGGCCGCCAGCAGCATGCCCTCGCGATCCATGGCGTAGATACTGATCATCAGCGCCGCCGAGATCAGCATCATATACAGCAACATCACACCGACCGCGGCGGCGAAACCGAGTTCCTCACCGACGATCGACAAAATGAAATCAGTGTGCGATTCTGGCAGATACCGCTGTTTCATCCGGCTCTGATTGAAACCAATGCCGCGCCAGAATCCCGATCCGAGGGCCAATTGCGAGCAGTAGAGCTGATAACCTTTGTCCGCCTTGAACGCCTCGGGGTTGCGATACGACGTGATTCGGGAAACGCGCTCGGGGCTCACCAGCAACGCGATCAAGAACAGCAGCGCACCGGCTAGCAGCGGCAACACCAAATATCGTAAGCGGACACCGGCGACAAACAGCAACCCGAGTACGACCATACCGGTGATCATTGTCACGCTCAGGCTGCCGCCGAGCAGAATCGCGACAAGGACCGATCCGACAACCAACATGGGTTGCCATACGCCGCGCTTGAAACTCTGGACTGAACGCGGATACTTGCCGTAATAATGCGCCAGAAAGATGATGATCGCCAGCTTGGCGAATTCCGACGGCTGCACCGTGAAGCTGCCAAAGTAGAGCCAGCGATAGGCACCTTTAGTTGCGCCTTTACTGGCGAGCGGGAACTGTGACAGGATGGCGTCCGGCATCCCGGCCCGGGCCAGCAGGTGCATCAGTGCCAGATACACCAGTGGCAAGCTTACCACCAGCAGGAGCCAGCCGCTGAATCGCCCGATCCGGCGATAGTCCAGACAGTAAAGGAGCAGGGCGCCGGCGACGCCCAGGCCGATCCAGATGGATTGCTTGATCAGCAGGCGTTCGCCATGGATCGCACCGGAGGTCGAGTAAAGCATCACGAGACCGAAAATGCTCAGAGCCGCGACGCTGAGAAACAGCAGCAGAGAGGCAACGTTTAATTTCTGCATGCGCTCTTCGTATGGAAAGGAGCGGTGAGAATGCGGACGAATCGCTGGGGGCGGCGATGCGCCGTACCGGGCCGTGGGAAATAGGGTGCGCCAAGCGGAATGTCTTATGCCTTTACCGCAACGACCTCGGGCTTGTGTGCCTTGGCGTCTTCCGCACCCGCACCGGCGTTCTCGTCTTTGACGGGTGACATCTTTTCCCGGATGGCGGCTAGAATGCGATCCTGCAACTCCGCGTCTTCTTTGATCGCGTCCTTGGCCTGTTCCCGTCCCTGGCCGAGCTGTTCGGACCCAAACGAGAACCAGGAGCCGCGCTTCTCGATCACCTTTAATTCGCCGGCCACATCCAGAATGGAACCGGAGCGGGAAACCCCCTCGGCATACATGATGTCGAACTCAGCCTTCCTGAAGGGCGGTGCCAGTTTATTCTTGACCACTTTTACGCGGACGCGATTACCGATGATTTCGCCCATCGATGACTTGATCGCTTCCGACCGCCGAATATCCAGGCGGATTGAGCTGTAAAACTTCAGTGCATTACCGCCCGTCGTCGTTTCGGGATTGCCGAACATGACGCCGATCTTCTCGCGAATCTGATTGGTGAATATGACGCAGGTTTTGCTTTTGCCGATGGCACCGGTCAGTTTGCGCAGGGCCTGGGACATCAGCCGAGCCTGCAGCCCAACATGGATATCGCCCATCTGCCCTTCGATTTCGGCCCGGGGTACGAGCGCCGCGACCGAGTCGATAACCAGGACATCAAGCGAATTGCTGCGTACCAGCGTTTCAGTAATGTTGAGAGCATCTTCACCGCAGTCCGGCTGCGAAACCAAGAGTTCGCGCGTGTTCACCCCGATCACGTTGGCGTACTGCGGATCGAGGGCGTGCTCGGTGTCGATAAAAGCGCACATGCCGCCGGCATTCTGGGCGTTGGCAATCGCATGCAGACAGACGGTCGTCTTACCTGAGGATTCGGGGCCGTAGATTTCGACGATGCGCCCGCGCGGCATGCCGCCGATGCCAAGCGCCATGTCGAGCGACAAAGCGCCCGTGCTGATGGTCGACACGTCCTTGCGGAAGCCGTCGCCGAGGCGCATGATCGTTCCCTCACCAAACTCTCGTTCGATCTGTGCCAGCGCCACATCGAGATTCCGGTCGCGTTCGTTCTGCGGTGATTTTGAGTTGTTAGCTTTGGCCATTTGCATCGATCCTTGAGTCAAGCCTGGATAAACGGTTAAAAGCGGGACAATTTGTTCCTGACAGCTTACACTGCTATGCCCCGTTCATCAAACGTGACACGGTTTTATTTCCCGGATTTTTTCGACACCAGTCGACGCAAATGGCGGCGCAACTGATTCAAGGCACTGATCACCGTGCGATCGCGCATCCGTTGGCGGTCCACCGGAAACATCTGCTCGGAAGTCCACACATCGCCGTCCGCATAGGTCGCCACATACACGAGGCCGACCGGCTTTTCCGGCGTCCCGCCGGTTGGGCCGGCAATGCCGGTAACGGCGATTCCGGCTTCGACATTGAGCCGCGATGCCAGGCCGGTCACCATTTCTGCGGCGGTCTCCGCACTGACGGCGCCGAACGACGCCAGCGTTTCCGCACGAACCCCCAGGAGTTGCGTCTTGAGTTCATTCGAGTAGGTCACCAACGAACCCGCGAACACGTCGGAGACGCCTGCCAGATCGGTGATGTAGGTCCCGATGCCGCCGCCAGTGCATGATTCCGCAGTCGCCAGCGACCATGAGAGTTCGCGTAAAAGACGACAGATGGCGGCAACCAGGCCGCCGTCGTCATCGATGACCTGATCGTCGAAGGCAAGGCGGACTGCCGCCACGGCATTCTGCAGAACGGTCTTTTCCGTCTCCCTTGCCGTCAGTCGGACATCCGTCTTGTCGCGTTTGACGCAGTAGGCCGGCTCGACATCCGGGAAGTCCAGCAGAATGCGGTTCACCTGCTCCTCGAGTGACGATTCCGGAATGCCGCAGACCGATATGGTGAGTCTCGCAATCTCCGGCGGAAAGATCGACGTCAGCCGCGGCATCACGTGGTTGCTCACCATCGGTTTCAGTTCGCGCGGCGGTCCCGGCAGCATGATAACATGCCGGCCGCCCCGCTTGCACCACAGACCCGACGCCGTCCCGTAGTCGTTCGGCACAACGTCGGCACCGACGGGCACATACGCCTGACGCAGCATGGATTCGTTCATCTCGATGTTGCGTTTATCGAAGTACGAACGAATGCGGAGCGCTTCCGTTTCGTTGTATTCGAGCGGCATTTCAAGCGCCTCGGCAACGACATCGCGGGTAATGTCGTCCACTGTCGGTCCCAGCCCGCCGACCGTGAATACGACATCTGCGGCGGAGAGCGCCGAGGCCACCGCCGTTTCGATGGCCGCGCGGATATCGGGGATACAGACTTCGCGATCGATTGCCAGGCCGCAGTCGTCAAGGACCGTGCCGATGTAAGTCAGATTTGTGTTTACTGTCGACCCGAGGAGGATTTCCGTACCTATGCTGATGACTTGAATATTCACGTCTTATGCGGTAAAAATTCAGGGAACCCGCAGTCGTGGCTTCGGCGCCTGCCCGTTGCAGGACGAGCGGAATCATTCGTCGTCGGCAGACGGATACACTGAGAATTGACTTTGGCACTGCCGCTGGCGGGGGCGGTGCACGGGGCAGCGGTATTGGCAACAGTACCATACCGCGATATGTTAATCAACGGGATGCGTAAGACAATATGTTTTTGCGGAGTCCGCGAAAACAATCGAATCCGGGTCCTGCAGATAAGATACCCCATGAGTACCGTCCAACAGACCTATGAAAAAATGAAAGCGAAGCTCGGCGATATCATTCCCGATTTCGAGCTGCGCATCAAGGCAGACCTGGTCGCCGAGATCAATACGCTCAAGAAAGAGCGCAATGCCGTCATTCTCGGCCATAATTACATGGAGCCTGCCCTTTTTCACACGGTCCCCGACTTCACGGGGGATTCGCTCGAGTTGAGCCGCCAGGCGGCGGCAACGGACAAAGACATCATTGTCTTCTGCGGCGTTCGATTCATGGCGGAAACGGCGAAGATACTTTGCCCTGAAAAGACCGTGCTGCTGCCGGCGAAACGGGCCGGCTGCTCCCTGGCCGCCAGCATCACGGCCGATGACGTTCGCAACTTGAAGGAACAGTATCCCGGGGTGCCGGTCGTCACCTACATCAATACCTATGCCGACGTCAAAGCAGAAACGGATATCTGCTGTACGTCCAGCAACGCCCGGGCGGTCGTTGAATCGTTCGACACCGATACCGTCATTTTCCTTCCGGATGAGTATTTGGCAAAGAACGTTGCCCGCGAAACCGGCAAACACATTATTTTCCCCACACACACACCGAAGACCGACCCGGAGCTGGACTACGAGCTCATCGGTTGGCATGGCCGCTGTGAGGTGCATGAGAAGTTCACCGTCGATGACATCGACAACGCGCGAAGGCAGTTTCCGGACGTTGTCGTCCTCGCGCATCCCGAGTGTCCGCCGGACGTCGTCGAGGCGTCCGATTATTCCGGCAGTACGACGGCCATGGTCAAGTACGTCCAGAACAGCAATGCCGACCGCTATCTGATATTGACGGAATGCAGCATGGGTGACAACATCATTGCGGAGAATCCGGATAAGGAGATGGTTCGGATTTGCAGTATTCGCTGTCCGCACATGAACGAAATCACGCTGGAAGAAACGCTGGACGCGCTCCGTCACATTCAATATGTCATCACCGTGCCGGAGGACATCCGCGTGCGGGCCCGCGGCGCCATCGATCGTATGCTGGCGATCGGCAGAAAGGACTGACGCGTCGTCGGTAATTTGATCAGTATAGGAATTCCCCATTCCTCCCATGCTTGCTCTTGATGGTACCGTCATCCGTCCACCCCTCAGCGGCGTTCATTATGCCGTAAAGAATCAGATTATAGCTCTCCTGCGTCACTGTTCTCCGGGTCAACTGGTCTGTTTCACTCTCGATGCCGAAATACGTGCCGCGGCAGGGCGTGCGCAGACCGGCGCTCCCGCCCTGCCGCCGGGGCTCCGTCGTGTTTCACGCCGAATACTCTGGCAGCAGACCGCTTTGCCCGGTCGACTGCGCCGCCTGGGCTGTGATCGTTTGTTCGCCCTCGCTTACACGGCACCGGTGAAGTGCCCGGTGCCGTATGCACTGCAGGTCCACGATACGATCGCTTTGCGTCGGCCCCTCTTATGCAACCGATTGAACGCCTTGCACATGCGCACATTGATGCCAGGCAGCATCAGGCGGGCCGAGACCATCATCACCTCCTCCACCCGCGTCGCCGACGAAGTCGTTCGTATTGGCTGCGTCGGCCAGGCGAAAGTGCATGTTGTGCCTCTCGGTGTTGATGACATCTTTCTCGCGGACACGCCACCGCCGCCGCTGCCCGATGCGATTCGCGAGCTCAAACCGTATATCCTTTTTGTCGGCAACATTGAACCGAAGAAAGACCTGGGAACCCTCGTAGCCGCATTCGATAAACTGGCCGCCTATGAAGTCAATCTTATTCTGGCCGGTCGGGTCGGCTGGCGATGTCGCGACGTAGTCGATCGGATCAAGGCATACAAGGGCCGCGGCACGATCAAGCGGCTCGGCTATATTGATCGCCGTCTGCTCCCTGCTCTCTATGGCGAAGCTGCCGCCTTCGTCATGCCATCCGTCGAGGAAGGATTCGGCCTACCGGTACTGGAAGCCATGGCCTGCCAGACGCCGGTTGTGCACAGCGATCATCCGGTCCTCGGCGAGACGGCAAACAACCTGGGCGTCACCTTCCCCGCTGGTGACGCCGAGGCGCTGGCCGCATGTCTGAAGGAGATTCTGCGGTCGCCCGCCGGCAACAATGAAGCCGCCCGGGCCTATGCGTACAGTCGGACATGGGACCTGTGGGCCGCGACTATCGGCGAGATCACCGGTTGGTTCCAGTGACTGAAATAGGTTATCACCTGAAACTCCAGGCTTCCTCAAGCCACCGGCTCTGCCGGTAGTAATACTGACGAGCAAGGCTGACTCTCATGGAACCCAATATGGACCAGATCTGGATTTGGGACGGGGTCATCGGTTATGCCTACCCAAACCCGGGACCCTCTATCTATGGATTGGGCGACACCGCCAGTTTCTTCAAGTCGCCAAATGTCATGTATCTCTGGGGCGAAAACAACGAAATTGCCCTTGATAGATTACGGGACTTTAAACGAGTCGTCTTGGACATCACGAAGTCAAGACCAGTCCTGAAAACGGTGAGTATCGAAGGCGAGGAAAAACCGCAAAAGGCCTACTTCGACACGCTTATCGGCGAGGATACGGGCACAGCAGCCGACGTTTCGCGGGACGAAGCGCAGAATGTGAGCCGGCTGTCGACCGAGTATTCCAACGTCGTCGGCGCGATCAATGACGATCTCAGTCCACACTACATCAAACACGGGCATGCAACCCCGGCGCAGATGCAGAACATATACGAGACGCTGAAACAGCACAATTCAGCTCTCGACCTTTACGGCGTGTTTTATGGGGAACACTTTGGGCTTCCCCGTCTGGCCGAGTACGTTCCGTATGTCGATATCGTCAACATCTGGGTTGGTAACCCGAACCAGGATCTGGATAAGCTCGACGAATACATTGACCAGTGCCCGCAGGTCTTTGCCGGCAAACCCATCCTCCTTGGTCTCTATCTTTATGACTACGTTGACTGCCAACCTATTCACCGGAAGCTTCTGGAGTTTCAATTCAATAAAGCAGTACAGTACATCAAAGAGGATCGGATTATTGGTTGCACCATCCTGGCGGCGGCCTTGCTCGATAAGATTCCGGACACCGTCCATTGGGTCAAAGGATACCTCGAAGATCATTTTCAGGGGTAATCTCTCTCTGGCTGCGGACTGCGCAACCCGTGTCGTGCCAACCACGGCTGGTCCGCCTGTGGTGGAAACCGTGTCGTGAACGCTATCGATCTTTGCAGACGTGCCGAGCGTATCGTCCGTGTGCGAACCAAGTGATCAACCATCCGTCAAGCCGACGGATCACGTGATGATCAGTTATCGGTAATCAGTGTGAAATCAGACCTGCGGGCACCGTCCACGGCAATTCACCCATTGGGTGAAAATGCCTGCACAACGCGGAAAACTAGAACTCCTTTCTTCATAGATACTAACCCATCCGCGTGATCCGCAGACAACTGTTTTTCCAGAATAATCCAACTAACAAACGAACAAAAAGCCGCGTATCATGAGCAGGGTTTCGTCGCCCTGCTGCCTATCCTCGACGACACTGATATCGCGCGCCAGCGTGACACCTTCGATCGGCTGTTCACGCCGCCGGCCGACGGCGGCAAACCGCTGTACTTCGACCTGACCGGCAAAGATCCCAACAGCGAATTGGAGAAAGGCTCGGTGCCGCAACTGTTGCACCCCTCGCACCACGTCACCGATCTACCGCAGTCGGCGGCCTGGCAGGCCGCGCTAGACATCTCGAACAATTGTTCGAGATGGACCAGCACAGGCGCCAAGACCTGATCGTACGCGATCACATGATCGTCAAACCCCCGCACTCCACCGGCCCCACGCCCTGGCATCAGGACGAAGCCTACTGGGAAGAGGACAAGATCTATCAGGAGCTGTCCGTCTGGTTCGCCCTTCAGGAGACGACTGAGCAAATGGGCTGCATGCAGTTTATCCCCGGGAGCCATCACGGCAAGGTTAATCGGCACCACTCGTGGAAGAACGACCCGAATATCATCGCCCTGGAAGTCGACGCCAACTCCATGGATGAATTGCAGGCCATCGCCTGTCCGCTGCCCGCCGGCGGGGCGACGGTGCACAGCGCCCGAACCTTGCACTATACACCACCGGCAACCGAACCGACGAGCCGCGACGCGCCCTGATCTTAACCGTGGGCACGCCACCGGCCCAGCGCGACAAACCGCGCGATTTCTACTGGAACCGAAAAGAACGCGATTATAAGAAAGATTACCTCGATAGTGAGGCGAGCGAGCAGGCCTGATGCCCGGATCGTCATTCTGGCATTGGTGCCAGACCGTTTAACAACCACCTGATAAGCAGGTTCCGGTTGTAT
>Ga0310123_10000491_pt1 | contig 35495 bp, 26 predicted proteins | sample CB6_AW_1057_MG_FD_203505 | JGI IMG/M metagenome (GOLD analysis project Ga0310123, IMG submission 203505) | Marine microbial communities from Western Arctic Ocean, Canada - CB6_AW_1057 | ecosystem: Environmental > Aquatic > Marine > Oceanic | place: Canada: Western Arctic Ocean | collected... | reverse complement strand
GCGAGGTGGGATATCCGGCGCTGGTGGTTGCTCACAGTGGCTTAGGCACTCTAAACCACACTACTATGACCGTCCGACTGTTGGAACAGCACGGTTGTCGTATCGCCGGCTTGATCATGAATCAGTACGATGCGGATGTTTCGGCAGACTCTTCCATGGGGAGTAATCGCATTTGGTTGGAGAAAATGACCGGCGTCCCAGTGCTGTCAGTGGTACCCCGGGTCGACTCTAAAAATGCCATGCCCCATCGGGGTCGTCTTGACCCTGCGCTGATCGATGCCTTGGCAACGGTGCATTGGCAGGACATCATGTGCCAACCGGTGTGATCGCAATTCAGTTTTAAAGTGGCTAAAGCCCGAACTGGATATTCAAGTCTTGAGTACCGAGTTGGATCCTGATTTATGGAAGAGCCAGCATGGGCGGTAGAACTTTTGCTTCCGAACTGAAAATTCCTCCATCACCAGTCACTTTTCAATCGTTTGTGGCTGGATTGGGGGTTCGAGTTTGAGTCGGCCACCGGAGGGGGCTTCACCAAAAAGATCTCTCCAATTGCTGCGCACACCGCTGAATGGGGCCAAGCGTGCCGTGGGATCAGGGAGCGTGCCACTGACATGGATATTGATCAAGTTATCCTTGAAGACGTTGAGCAGTTGGTCAAAAGTGTTGGGAAACAATGATTGGGGATTTCGGGTGACCAGGTGTAGATCTAGATCTAGATCGGTCCAATCCATCGAACCCTGGCCGACAATCGCGATACTTGGCGAGGTAAATCGGATGTCGTCAAACAACACATCATTTCCAGCGATGATATACCGTGCCGAAGCTTGCTGAAACGATCTTGACAGGGGTAGTGTAAAGTTGAGCGTTTGTAGCACGGCCAGAAGCAGCGGTTCTTCGAAGAGAGAGGCATCGACGATGATCAGTTCTCCTCGTCCTCGGCGCGAATGGGGATCGGTGTACCGAGATTCAATCAGCAGGTTCGCCGAGAGTTGACCGGAGTCGAAAGATCCTTTGCGTGGCGCGTGATCGGGATCGACGAACGAATCCACGTCGACATCATGTATCTTTAGATCGAAGCTGTAGTCACCGCTGGCTGTCAGCCGCAGCCATCCATCGCCAATGAACGAACCACCGTAGACCGTGCCCCGGCAGGCGCCGATTTTGAGCCGTCCCGTGTCGTGGTCGGTGCTGACATGCAGACGGAGCGGTTCGATTAGTCGTTTGGCTGCTCGGACACGCTCAGCATTCAGACTCAGAGATACATCGGGCCATGGGAAGTCGGCCCGGGTGGTAATGGCCACGTCGAGAGTCCCGTAGAGATCTGATATCGGTACGCCGACCGTCGCGGTTCCACCCTGGACTTCTATGCCGCTGTGGAACTCGAGGTTGGGATGTTCCTGGGCATCGGGCCGTAGCACAAGTCGGCCCGACTGGATCGTGAATGCGCCGTCCAACTGCAGGTAATCGATGAACCCAAGCAACTTCTCTGGGAGAAGTGATCGGACCGTTAACCCGAGACGGTCGACGGCTGCGCTGAAGTTGAGAATGGTTTCCCGCGGTTTGGTGTGCCGGATATAGCCCGATGCTTCAAAGGATCCTTCCTTGTTATGGCCGATTAGGTTGTTTAGGTCGATCAGCCCCGGCTGAAGGTGCATCTCCCCACTCATGTCTTGCAACTGAATGTGTTGGTTATGAAGGTCGAAGGAGACCGAGTGCGGCCACAGCGTGGCGCGGTAGTGATTCCCCGCAGCACCATCGTTGCGCACGAGATGTAGTGAAGCATCTGACACTCCTTGGATTTGGTAGACCTGTATCAATTCGTGTAGGGACACCCCTGTCAGATTGTGGCTGGGTATCACACTCAACAGGGCAGGGTCAATGGTTATCCGTTGAGCCTTGAAGTGCAAATCAAAGTTACCCAACTGCCTGCCCCAGTTAACCGTTCCTTCTGCATGTAATGTGCCGCCGCGAGTTTGGGCGACCAACTCGTGGATCGTCATTCCGTTGCTTCGGATTACACACATGCCGTCGATGCCTTCAAGCAGGAGTTCCTTTCCGAACGGGTTGGCCGATGCGCTGGAAAAATTAGTTTCGATTTCGAAACCGATCTTGCCAGTGACAGGATTGACGCCAACATGGCCAGAGGCGTCCAGGTCGCCTGTGAGATTCAGGTCGGCGACCCACTGATTCTGCGGCGCGGGCAGCGAGGCTACCAGTAGCTGGTCCATCAACATCTGGACACGATGGACTTGTATCGATGGGACCATCGGTGCATCGGTGTGCGGGCTCGTGATCGTTCCGCTGACGGCGACCTTGGCGCCGGTGGGCCCTACGGCCTTGATATCTTCGATCAGCGTCTTTTCCGGTGCGACGATAATCTGACCTCCCATGATTGTCAGTGGGTAGGGCCAGTGTTCAAACAGTAATCCGACCGTGATGGGTTTGATTGTGGAAGTGATCTCGAAATTCCGATTCGCCCCCAACGGTCGGTGAATGTCTACCCTCACGTTGATCTGGCCCCCAAGGTTGAATTGGGGCACCATTGGTTCGCTACCATCGCTGGATTGAATAACGCCCATCTCAACTAGGGACCGGTACGCGGTCTGATGGGCGAGCATTTGGTAAATGCTTCGGTGCATTGGTGCCATGGCATTCAGTAGAGACTGGTCGATGGGAATGTCATCTCCGGTTACGGTCAGTTGCACTTCAGCCCCGCGTTTCGGCGGGGAGACTGTGCCGGCAATCTTCACTTGACCGCCCTTGGGGCCGAGGGCGGTGAGACTGACAACATCGACCTGTTCATTAGAAAAATCGATGCGCCCTCGCAGCCTGTGTAGGCGATAGTCGAACAGTTGGTAGGCCGCTTCGGCGTCGATTACTTCCAGTGTGCCATGCACCTGGATGCCATCCCGGGCCTGGCGCGCGATCATGGCGTGGCCCGCGAATCGTCCGCTGGGCCTGAATCGCTGAAAATGCACCTGAACGGCCGTCGGCAACGTGGCCACCCATTTTGGGTCGTTTACTACAACGAACTCGTCGGTCTGGATATTGAACCGAAAAGGTGCGTCAATATTCAGTCCGTCAATTCTGCCATTGACCAAGCACCGAATGCCTTCAATGGAACCGGATAGTTCGTGGACCCGTACCTGATCGCTCGCGATAACAAATTGTCCTGTTACCCCGGTCATTCGTGAGCGGAAATTCTCATAGGGGACATTGATCTGACCATTCGCCAACTGAATGCGAGCGATCAACTGATGCTCGGCGGTATAAGCGATATGGATATGTGGTACCTGTCCTTGTGGTTCAAGCAGATCCCACCAGGCCCGAAACTGTCGTGAAAGGAAGTTACGATCGGAACGATCGAAGTGAAATTTTTCTATCTCGACCGAGAACGTCTTGTCCCGGAGGTTGAATTGGCCGGAGACTGCCGACTTCACCGCTGGATCGTGGTTCTGCCGGTGGAACTTGAAGTAGTATGTTGCAGTATCGGCATCCGAGGCCCTGATCTCCCCTTCAAGTCCGATGGCGTCTAGTGGTTGGTAGTGCCCGTCCTTGACTGCGCCAAATACCACTTTGGCGTGATGCACGTACAACTCGGGAAGGTGCTCGACGGGATCTGTTGTTTTGAATTTCCGGACATGCTGGGCCAGCATCTGGATATTGAACAGGTTGTGATCGTAATCCTCGGTGATGTATATGGTGGGGCGCATCATCCGCATCGATTGGATCTGCATTCGCCCCGTGGTCAGCGTCCACCAGTTTGGTTTCAGGATAATCCGGTCGGTTTGAAACAGTCGTTCGGTTTGGGACTTGACTTCCGGTACATTGAGCCGGACACCCTCCAGATCAATTCGACCGGTCCAGGTCAACATCGCTCGGTCGATTTCGGCTCGGGCCCCGGTATACCGTTCGAGCATCGCAGCGCTGTAACGGGCCAGCCGATGTGGTCGTGTGAAGTAATAGCTCATGGCACAGATGGCCAAGATGAAAATCAGCAGTGACCACCACACATGTTTGCGACAGCATTGTGTGAGCTTGAGCGAACCACGCAGGTAGGGACATTCAGGCACGGAGTCGTTCCAAGGGGGGCGGGGCATCGTTAATTTTACGCTCACACCACGAATCGGCTATCCTGCCGACATGTCTTTTAAGCCCACAATTGAATTTAATGATTTTGCCCGGATCGACCTGCGGGTGGCTACGATCATTGCCGCCGAACCTCACCCCAATGCGGATCGACTTCTCAAGTTACAGATCGACCTTGGCGACGAGCATCGCCAGATCTGTGCCGGAATTCGGCTGTATACCGATGACATCGGGGCCTTGGTCGGCAAGCAGATCATCGTCGTGGCCAATCTGGCACCTCGCAGCATTCGTGGCGAAGTGTCCAATGGGATGCTTCTGGCGGCATCAGCAACCGAAGATGATCGGGTGACAGATGTGGTTCTGCTCGAACCCCGGCGATCCGTGCCTGCCGGGTCAACGGTCGCCTGATTACTACGGATTGACCCGCAAGACACGGTAGCCCTATTTCAGTTCGAAGCATCAGCGGTTTGGGACGGTAACTCGGTTGATGGGTCGGGTACATCAGTGTCGGTGGCAGCCTCTTCGGGGATAAATCCCACTCGTTGGGCAAGGCTGTCAAAGTTCAGAGGGTCGTCTCCTTGGATCAGGGTGGTTTGGGAGAGAATAGGTCCAAGCGCTCGCTGGGCCGCTTCTTGTTTGAATTGGCTACGGGTGATCGGTTGGAAATCCTCCAGCGTGTAGATGGCCAGCGCCAGCTTATCGTCCAGTCCCACAGTGTGGGTGCGATCGGCAACTGGGACCTGGCCGATTGCTTGGGCGGTACCACCGGCCGCTTGGGCGGTTTTAAACATATGGCTGATCAGGGCTTTGGCTGTGCCGATTCCGGGAATTTGTGCCGGGAGCATGCCTTGTAGCGAAAGTTCCCGTTGCGGGGTTGGCGGCACTGTGACTACTTCTGCGCCAACCTCAGCGGCCAGTGCTGCCAACCCCTTGCCGATGGCGAATTCTTGCCACTGCTGGTGTTGCTGCTGCAGTGCTTCGTACGCGGTCAAGCGAAGGGCATCGGTTCGCACCTGCTCATACACTTCATCTAGGCTTTCCGGGGGTCGAGCTTGCTCGATCGCGGTCAGGCGGAACAGCAGTCGTGATTGGTCCAGATTCATCATCGGTTCACTGACGATATGAGCCTGCAGGCGGAGTGGCATCAACGGGCTTTCCGCTTCGAAATCAAGCTCTCGAGCACTGCGGACGTAATTAGTGAGAAACCCATCGGTCCGGTCGGCTAATAGACACATCTCGAGTCCGGGCAGGTTTTTCAGCTTGTCTACAGGAACAAAGGTGTTGGAGAATTCGAATACGTCGGGCTTCACTTCAAAGTTCTGCTGCAACTGGTCGGCGATCTCATGGAAGGACAGGGGGCGGTAATCATCGGGGATCTGTCGGTAGCCATTATTCTGGATTTTCAATGTGCGGTGCGAGTCGTACACCAGTGATTGGGCCGTCTTGATCATCTTTTTCGCCAGAGCCACCGCTCTTTGCGCGGTCAATTCCCGGCGCACCCGGTCGCGTACCGCGGCGTAGCTTTGCGGCTGGGGGATGCCATCTTCCGAAATGGTTACGTATTGTTGCTCGTTGTCTTGGTAGTACTCGTACGCATCGGCTTCATCTATTTTTACTCTGGTCTTGCAGTGATCGATCGGGATGCGCATGTAGTGGATCTTGACCCGTTGCGGGAAGCGATAACCCAGACCGTAGGGCTGGCCGGTTGTAGGCAGGTCACCTCGATATTGTTCGAATAGTTCCGTGAGCCGCTCGGGGCTCGGTTCGGCCGTGGTGTCAATGCCATGATCAGCTGGGATCAGTACCACTTGTCCGGATACCGTGGCCCGCTGCTCCTGAAGAAGGTGCTTGACCATGGGTTCGCTGAGCCGCTGGGAGCCATTGGCCAGCAGAATGGCGAATCTTGTGGCAGCTTCCCGAAGGTAGGATTCCCCGAATGCCTGATCGAAGTCGTCACGGAATTCCAGCAGCCTTCTTTCGGTCGTGGTGCGGTACACAGTGCCGCGGGCCAGGTCGCGGTATCGGTCGGCGATCAACCATTGGCGCACCGTTTCGCGGATCACGTCGGTGTGAATCTGCATCTGGTCGGCCATCTGTCGGACATCTGTCTCCGACAGACCGACGGCCCGTAAAACCGCTTCGGCTTCCCAGCCCGCAGCAGACAGGCCGTTGGCCTTGGCGTCGTGTAGCAGCAGGTGCCAGTGCAGCGGATCATTGCCCACCATGCTGGCCGTTAGTTGATTGACAAGGGGGATTCTGCCGAGCACCCGCAACTGATAGGCTGAACCTTGGACATCGAGGCGGGTTAATTTCTTGCCGTCAATCCGACCAAGCGTCGGATTATTGGCGCCTCCGAAGAGTTGCGAAACGGTGCCTTGGACAAGAAAAGCCACCATCAGCAGACACATGCCGGCGATCAGAATCACTTTGTTGTATTTTCGGAAGAATTTAAACACGCGAACAGGCTCCAGGAGATTGGGTCAAGTATCTGAAGTATATCGGTCTAGGCGGGGTTCTGGGTTCGTCGGATCGGAATCGGCATGGACAAATCCATGGTCACTTGGGATTGGGAGCCGGGCTATGGCCACCGGAGCGGCCGGTTTGGACTCCCAAAGCCCTCCGGGTTCAGTTCCAGCCCGACGAACGTGTCGTCATCAATCTCGTCAAAGCTGGTGACCAGTCGGGCCCGCCATTGTGGAAGCCGCCGTTCGAGCACTAATTCCAATCGCCGGGACTCGTCAACTCCAAAGTCCAGCGTCTGGCCGAAGGCCACCGTGTATTTGGTTGTCAGTTGGTAGGCGAATCCGTAACGGAGCAACTGGCTGCCCATCGCATCGATTTCGCCGTAACCAATGTAGGAGGAAAATCTCGGCGCATGGTCCATCGTAGTATTGAGTCGCCACACGACGACTTGGCTTGCATCAGAATCCCAGGTTAGTTCGCCCGTTAGCCCGAGTTGCTCCGTGACCATCCAGAGCAGTTGAGAATAGAGATGATCACCGCCTACGCTGAATTCCGGGCGATAGTCGAAGTATCGCGGAATAGTAGCTCTCGGGTTCTCCTCGTCGACGGCAAACAGGTATCGGGTTTCGACAACAATCCAGTCGACCGTGCGCCATTGCCCATCACCTCCACGTCGGGTCTGCAGCGTATTCCGTGCCCCCAGGGCCAGGCCGCTACCCTTGTTGAGCGGCTCAACATCGCTGTCGAAGACCGGCAGGTCATTGGAGTCGATCGTGGTGCTCGAGGTGTAGATGTTGATATTTGGTTCAATGATGTGACGCAAACCGTTTATGTAAAGCAGCTCGTTTTGTAGTTGTTCATACGAGCGGTGGAATTGGGTGTGTACGCGAGTTCCAACCTGCCCCCATAGTCGGACCTTATCCTCTTCACCACTGAAATCCTCGAAGTCCTGGTCGTATGCTGTAAGGCGTCCGGTTACATATGGCGTGATATTGAGCCAGTCGTCCACGATCAGCGGCGAGTCGATCTCGTGACGCGTGTCCAGTCGCGACACCCAGTTGGTGGGTAGGACAGGGAACCGTGTCGCGAACTTGTTGGCCGGAGTGATGCCAAACAGCGATGCCGACGTGGGTGCGGCAAATCCGCGATCGGCAGGGGTGTCGTCGCCGGCCCGGACCTTTACGTGGCTGACTCGCGATTCTGAATAGTAGGTCAGCCGGTCATTCCACAGACTCAGCCCCTCAAGGAATAGCCCCAGTTCCGGCAGTTTATCGACCGTGTAGCCGGGGGCCTGGAGCACGGTCAACTGGGGGACAAAATCCGTCAAGTCGTAACGTGTCAGCAGGGTCAGCGCCCAGTCCTCTTTCTGTTTCTTTAAGTAGACCGATGTCTCATATTCCTTGGCGGCGTACGCTTCCGAGGAAAAGTACTCTTCGAGAAACGTTTCATCAGTGATGATCGCCGATTCCACGGACAGTTCGATGCCATGTGGCAGGTATTGGCGGTGTTGCATCTGGATGAAGCCACGGGCGTCCTCCTTGTGGGCGATGTCGAACCGGCCTGAGCCGAGGTTGTCTTCGCCCATTTCTTTTGGGGTCAGATAGGTGTTGAAATTGCCGAAGAATTCGGGGAGGTTGTAGGTGAGGTCTATGCCCATACCTGGGCCGTGTTGGCCCTGATAATCCAGGTTGCCTTCGAAGCGGACGCCGTCTGGTGCCATGCGGCCGGCCAGGGAAAACAAGTCCCAAGTCGTTTCCATGCTGGCTCCATCATCACTGCTGTAGCCAGAACTGGCGCCTACCATCGCGGTATCCCTCGCTTCGCCGCTTGCGGCCGGCCACCAACCAATTGGCGTACCGCCAGCACGTGCGGTGATGTCTTGGGCCTCATACCTTTGGCTGGTGGAGCCATCTTCTCGGCTGAACTGCTCGATTATCACCCGTTGTACGCCAATGGCGAAGTGCGGTTCAGCAAACTCACTGGTGGTCAGCAACGCCTGCTCGGCTTCGAAGCTTGTGGCTGATCGTTGCCGCAGTAGTTTTGCGCGAAGATACAGCGGAACCTGGCGCTCAATGTCATATGCGTACATCACTGCATCGAGCAGAATTGCGCGATCATTCGCGGGGTCGTAAAAGACCTGCGGCGCTCGAACAGTGTAGGTGCCATCGGTTACGACCACGTTATCTTCTAGGTAAATACCCTGAATGTGTTCTGCTTTGAACTGCTTGCGGTCGATCGCCTCGGTCCAATCGCCTTCGACGAACAGGACGATCCGCTCGGCCCCCAGCGACATTGAGCGTTGCCCTTCGTAGTCCTGGTAGGCGATCTTTACGTCACCGAAGAGCATTAGGGCGCTCTGGTCACCGTGCGGTTCGGCGGCGAAGCTATTGCAGCGAAAAAAAACGGCGCCACGACGAGGCAGCACCGACATGAAAGGTTCCGGCTTCAGGCTTCGTCCCTGTCCTGAGGAAGCAATGGATCGCTTGGCTTTCAGACGCTTCTGGTCTACGAAGCCGAGGCGTTGATCAGAAATGTTGCGGCGGCGGTCGTCGCGAAGCTTGAAGGTCTCAGCGGGTATCAGTGGCTCAGCTGGGGCGTCGATCAGGGGGCGGGCTCGGGATTGGCGTAATTGGGCTACTCGCTGAGCGGCTGCCGCTACCAATGGTTGGTCGGGTGCCATATGGACTCTTTCGATCAGGTCGGTTTTCAGATGTACCTTGCCAGTTGTAGAGGCGGTGACCAGCAGGTGTGGCGCGTCAGCCTGCACCGGTCCGGTGCCGGCGATTGGCCGAGCCATCTCCAGATAGATTGACAGGTGCCGGACGACTTTACCGGGTAGGTATTGGGTGTCGATGCGCGCTACGGCGCGGCGGGACTGAAATCCGTATACGCCAATCTCAAAAGCCGAGTCATGTTCAAGCAGCAATATTTGGGCGGTGCCTTCGGTCCAGGCGATGGCCTTTTGTGCCGTGAGGACCGCGTTGGCGTGAAGGACGGGATCTGCCAGTGGGTGGTTAGCATCGGGTACCTCGATTGTGGCGGCCAAGCTAACCCGTGCTGCCTGCGAATCGGGCGCCAATTTTGTAGCCCGTTCAGCATATTGCGATGCCGATGAACTCTGGCCCAACTGCCGGTAGGTTGCGGCGATGTCTCGGTTGGCTGCGAAGTTGTGCGGGTCGATCGCCAGGGCCCGCAGGTACATGACGATCGCCTCATCGAGATGGCCGAGCATCTGGCGCATCAATGCCAAGTAGTAATGTGCGCTGAAGTGATTCGGGTTGATATGGATGACCCGTTCGTAGGCACGTAATGCCAGCTCATAGTCCCCGTACAGGCGGTAGATGTCACCCATTCCCATGTGGGCGTCGATGATCTTGGGGTTCTTTTCGAGGGCCAGACCAAAGGCTGCCAGTGCTGCATCGGTCAGGCCCCGATCCAGGTACTTCTTGGCCGCGTCCATATGGTGATCGGACATGCCGACCGTGGTATCTGGCGGCGGTGTGGTAGCAGAAAGGGCTGGCAACCAGTCGGCGGCGACGGGTATTCCAAGCAGCGTCAGCCAAGCCAACAGGATCCACCGACAGTGCACGGGGGTCAAGTCTAGCCTCCAGCCACGGCTCGTGCGAACTGGGCCTATCCCTCAATCGCCAATTGGCCTCGGGGCAACTCGGTGGCCGGTGGCGTTTGAGTGTCCGGGCGCTTGCCAGGTATCAGGACCACGATCTGCCAGAAATCGAGTGCACTTAGCCTGAAGCGGTCCTGAATACGCAGGTCCACGTCGCCGAGGCATTCGTCGAGGGACAGATCGCTGCGCCAGCCGATCTTGATGAAGATCGGATTCATGATGCGTTCCCACCAAGCAAGTATCGGGTTACTGGACAGAAAATGATTCAGCACGACGATGCGACCGTTCGGTTTGACCAGGCGTGATGCCCATTGCACGAGCCGGGCCGGGTCGCTGACAACACTGATGGTGTGACTGATCAGGACATGGTCAAAACTGCCGGCAGCGAATGGTGGTTGCATGGCGTCAGCTTGTACGAGATGGCAATGATCCAACTGCAGGCGGCGAATTTTTTCCACGGCCTTGGCCAGCATTCCTGCCGACAGGTCCATTCCGACCGCAGTTACTTCGGCTGGATAGTGTGCCAGTATCATTCCAGTTCCCACACCTAAGTCAAGCACGCGCTGACCGGCCTGGAGTTGGAGCTGTTCAATGGCGCGGCGTTTGTGTTTGTACACTAGGCGACCGAAGCTGCCGTCGTAGATCTTGGCCCATAGGTCGTACAGGCGGCTGGTCGATGATTCGTTCATCTGCATGGTGCAATTGCCCTAGAATCTGTTGAATGCGGTCGGCTCCCACCGGTCTTAGGTCCATGCAGGATACCTCTGGCTGTGCGATGGGTCCAATCGGGTTCCCGGGTACTGGGCGTATCCACGGGGCGATTCTGGCCCGATCAGAATTGGATTCAATGCCCTATAATAGCTACAGAATGATGCTGATCATCAATGGCGAGCAGCGAGAGACGCAGGCAGAGACTGTTTGCCAACTTCTGGAGCAGCTGGGGTTGGGCAATCAGTCGGTGGCAGTAGAGTTGAATCGTCGGGTGGTACCGCGCAGTGCCCATAACTGTACCCCTTTGGTTGAGGGAGACATATTGGAAATGGTCAGCTTGGTGGGTGGGGGGTGAGCAAGCAGACCTACCCCAGTGTCTGGCAAAGAATCATGGCGTAAGTGTGTGAGTGATCAAATGACTGTTGAAACCGCTGTTGATAACAAGCTGGACGTGCCACTGCGTTTGGGAAAATGGGCTTTGCACTCACGGCTGATCGTGGGTACGGGCAAGTACACCGACCCCCAAACGATGCAGAAGGCGCTGCAAGCTTCGGGTGCTGATGCGGTGACGGTGGCAGTCCGCCGTGAACGCTTGATTGATGCCAAAGGGCGTTCATTGTTGGATTTCCTTGACACCGACCGGTACACGATTCTGCCCAATACCGCTGGTTGTTTTACGGCCGAAGATGCTGTGCGCGTGGCACGACTGGGTCGTGAGATCCTCGATCAGTTGGGCAATCCAGGAAAGGATTGGGTCAAGCTCGAGGTGCTCGGTGATAAGAAAACGCTGCTGCCAGACCCCCAAGGGACGCTAGAGGCCACGGTTGAGTTGGTCCAGGATGGCTTTCAGGTATTATGCTACACCAGTGATGATCCGATCATGGCTGTCAAGATTAAGCAGGCTGGCGCGACGAGTGTGATGCCGGCAGGTTCGCCCATCGGCTCTGGCCAAGGAGTTTTGAATCCGAACAACATCCAGATCATCCTGGAATTGCTCAAGCAGGATGATCCGGACTATCCGGTGATCGTGGATGCGGGTGTTGGTACAGCCAGCGATGTGACGATAGCCATGGAGTTGGGGGCAGATGGTGTACTTCTGAACACGGGGATCGCTCATGCCCCGGACCCGATTCGGATGGCTCACGCCATGCGTTGTGCAGCCGAAGCCGGCCGATTAGCACATCTGTCAGGGCGCATCCCCAAGAAGCTGTACGCCACGGCCAGTTCGCCTTGGGCGGGTCTGGTTGGCCATATTCCGGGTGAGTGAGAAGAGCAGTACGTTATGGCGGAGGGTGTATTTCCTAGGTAATCAGCGATCGAACAACTGGTGATGTCCGCATGGACGGCACTTGCGCCACGGCTCTTGTAGTGTGGATCCGATTCATCATTGGGCCAATCAGGGTGACACGAGTTGGCGGACAACATCAGTCGGACCGATGTTGTCAGGTATGGCCATGATGCCTGGTTTGACCGGTTCGAAGCGACCCAGTGCTGGGGGTCTGACCAGATCCAGTGCGGTACGGCTGTCTACCTTGGCCAGCGTCAGGGCGCCATCGCCGCTGACAGTCACAGCCCATCGGCCATCTGTTAACCGGCGGTAGGTTGCCTTGCCGTAGCCATCGCCATCCAGATCGCGGTTCCAGTCCACCTCGGCCAGTTTTGGGTCCACGACCACGCCCTTGCCGGGTGGAGTGTCCTCATCGAAGACGCGGCGGATCCAGAGCCGGCCCTCGAGAATAACGAAATCAACGTAAATCTCTTTATTGGGATCCAAGTTGGTCTGGATGGTTTCAAGAGTCCCTTCTGCAGTTCGGATCACCACGCATAGTTTGCGATCCGCAACCAGCAATTCAGTTACAGCAGTCTTGCGTATAGCCTGGTTGTAGGTCTGACGCAGTTGCTCGTAGTTCTGGCTGAGCTGAACGAGCCGCTCCCGGTAGACGTCTGCAGTGATCTGTGACTTAACCAACCGGTAGATAAGCCCGGCAGCAATCACCACCACGACACATGTTAAGACAGTACTGATGCGTTGGATCATGGATCCGGCCTCATATTTTGGTATCGGCCACCGGTTGTGGTGGTCCTGAGTTTGGCCTGGCCAATCTGACCTGAGGCAGGCACCCGTTCATCAGAGTAGTGGTGTGTGGTATCAGGTTGTAGGGCATTATTCGAGGTCATCGCTCCACGATTTGAGGGTCGAGATCAAGCATTCGAATACCACATCCTGTCCCACTGTGGCATCGATTACTCGGTGGTGGTCCGGATCATGTACAGCTTGGTCAAGGAAGCCGCGGCGCACCCGGCGGTGGTATTTGGCGCCTTTCTGTTCCATCCGGTCCAGTAGCGGATTCAGGCGTCCAGCTGCTGAGCGGTCATCGATATCGAAGATCACGACCAGATCTGGCCAGTATTGGCGTAGGGTAATGCGTCCTATGGCCAGGATATCATCGGTTGAGAGGCCACCAGCGGTCCCTTGGTAGGCCAGTGTCGAACTGATGAATCTGTCAGCAACTATTAGGCTGCCTCGATGCATCGCCGGAGCGATGTGATCAGCTACCAGTTGCGCGCGACTAGCCATATATAAGAGCATCTCGCATCTCAGATCCATCGGTTCGGGGGCTGGATCGAGCAGCACCTGTCGGATTTGTTCCCCAATTGCCGTGCCACCCGGCTCGCGCACCTCACATATATCGAGGCCGCTTTGCTGGGCATACCGGCAGAAACGGCGAAGTTGTGTGCTTTTGCCGCTTCCATCTGGCCCATCGAAGACGATGAATCTGCCTCGCATATTTTCCAGCCAATCTAACATGTGAACGAGGATACCCGAATCGCGGACCCGTTCGACTGTCCGTGACGGTGTAGACTCTGCGGGCGATGGTTGGCTCTTCCTATCTCGATCCTTATCGCAACGCGGTTAGCCGCCACGGCTCCGGGTTTGAGGCGACGCTCTGGGCCAGTGAGAAGACCCAGCGCCTGCGGTTCGAGGTGTTCCTTGGACTCTGTTACTTCGGTAGCAAGCGGGTACTCGACGCCGGCTGTGGACCGGGGGATTTTGCTGCATTCCTGCTTGATCACAATGTTGGATATGATCGGTACATCGGTTTGGACGGGTTGCCTGAAGTGATTGATGCAGCACAGCAGCGGGAGCTGGCACGGACGCAGTTTCACGCGGGTGATTTTGTTATTGCCCCGCAAATACTTTCGATCGGTCAACCCCAGATCATTACGATTTCCGGTGCACTGAATACGATGGACGACGCTACGGCCTTGTCGGTTCTTGGCAACGCATGGTTGGCGGCGGGGGAGTCCCTATTGTTCAACTTTCTTTCGGACCGTGCCATTGGCGCACCGCAGCAACAAGGGCCAGCGCGACGTTTGCCTACATTGCGGATTCTTGATTGGGCGCTGAGGCGGACCCCAGAGGTTCAGATGCGGCATGATTACTTCCCCAATGGTCATGATGTTACGATCTTGATGCACAAATCACAGTCGTAGCGAGGAATTCATTGCTTTGCCTTCTTGCTGTTTAAAGAGCGGGTTCTACTGTCAACGCACGAATTGCTCGGGTTTACTTTGGACCAGTTGACGGGCTTTTTTTTACGATCAGCTGCCTGTTCGCCAATATCCGCTGGCAGCCCCTCTGGGGCATCCGCATCTGTGGCTGTATCGCCGTGGACACCGGGAGTGGTTCTCCCGCCTGCAGGCCGGTGCATCATTACTGCGCCAGCGACATGGCCTCCGAAGCCTGCAGCAAATACAGCTTGGGTCGAATGTGAGCTCAGGCAGCATGCTTGTGACTGTAGTGGCACGTCGATCGGTTTGTGCAGCCAGGGCATCGGTGGCCGTTGCGCGGTTCGGGCGCACAAGCAGGCAACTACCAGCGAGACCAGACCCGCAGCTCCCAGGCCGTGTCCTAGAGCCCCCTTGACCGCGTAGTAGTCTGGCCTCGCCGGGGCCAAGGGTGCTGGCTGGGTAATGGAGCGGTAGACTTCCAGTTCCACCGGGTCGTGTTCGAGAGTGCCTGGTGCATGCGGATGGATCAGGGCGACCGAGTGTGGGCTTAGCAACCGCTTGGCGACGTGGCGCAGCGCGTCCATGGTCGGTTTTGGGCGCACGATGTCATAAGCTTCGCAGGCCACGGCAGTGTCTAGCAGCTCCATCTGGCCTGGGCGAACTTGATTGGTGCACTGTAACAGTACTGCGGCCGCCAGTTCGCTGGGCACGAAGCCGCAGCGGCGCTGGTCTAGGGGCAGGGTTCGGTAGTCTGCGACAGTCAGTGGTGCCAGTACCCCCAAGCGTCGATAGCTGTGCAGAAAGAGTGGTTGCAGGGCGGCTTCGGTGCCGATCACCATCGCGAGTTTCGATGTGCCTGCTGGCCCCATACCCGAGCGCAAATCTCGCACCGCCTGATGCAATGCCACCAAGCCTGAGGCGCAGGCGGCTGCCGTGCTGCTGACGGGTTGGATGCCGGTGCGGCGGCACAACTGTTGGGCCAGGTATCCGTGTGGACCTAGTGCGATGACCAGGGCCTGCCGTGGGGAGATACGGGTTGGGTCTGATGTCAAGGCGGTGGTCGCGGCCTTGCTACTGGCCAGGTAGGTAGCGATGCCCCTGAGCTCCACCGCTGCTTCCGTAGCCGCTTCCCGTGCAACTCGCTCCGCCAACTCAACCGTTGGATCCGCTCTGCTGTATTGAGCAATCCCCACGCACCCGACTGCCCGGGCAACTTCTATTGGATCGCTGCAGGCTGGCAGGCCAGCACAGCGATCTGTCAGGATCTTGCCACGACAGAGGGCATCGAACGTGGACCAAGCACACAGCCCTAATGGGCTGATCAGGCCGATCCCCGCGATAACAACACGACTGGGAATTTCGGACATTACAATACGACCGTATTCTACCTGCCAAGAGCCCTGCCAGGAATATAAATATAATTACTGTATATATTTGAACTTAATGTGTGCGGTTCAGAATGCGTTCGCTGGTTTATTGCTCAGCTTGAACCGGACAAGCTATAATGGCGGCGATCAGGTCCGAGGTCCGAAGTATCTATCACCAGGACTGTTGCTGATAGCCAGCGGCGGGATGACAAACGGCTAACCGGACCTTGTCTCCAATCGTTGGTCCTCTAGCCTAGGGAGGGTATCGCTTGTCACGGACGTATAGACAAACCGACCAGCTTGCGACCCACTTTCATTATGCCACTGCGGCCTTCTGGATCGGTATGTCATGAGGAGTGATCCACGCTTCACTCAGGATACAGGGACCGGCATCTTCACCGGTAATGAGTTGTTGGTGAAAGGCGCGTTGGAAACCGAAGGCGGCGTTCACCTGCTTACCGGATATCCCGGTTCACCCATTGCACCGTTTTTTGATTGTGTTGCGGCGTTGGCGCCGCTTTTGGAGCCCCATGGCATCGTGGGGCGCATGGCAGTCAATGAAGCGATCTCTGTAGCCATGGTTAATGGTTCTCAGATGGCGGGGTGTCGAGCGATTACCGCATTTAAGAGCGTCGGGATGCACCTGGCCGCCGATGCACTGGCAATCGGCGTACTTTCTGGAACCCAAGGCGATTCCGGAGCACTAATTGTTGTCGGGGATGATCCATGGTCTGATTCGACACAGGTCCCGGCCGATTCGCGGTTTCTGGCCGAACACGTGCGATTACCAATGATCGAACCCTGTTGCCCACAGGAGGTCAAGGATTGGGTGGGAGCGGCGTTCCAGATTGGCCGTGCGGGGCAGATCTACATTGGGTATCTCATGACGGTGGCTAACGCCGATGGCGGCGGTACCGTTCAATGCCGCCCCAACTGCTATCCATTATTCAACGCCCGGCAGAAGAAGGTGCTCTCGTACGAAAAGGATATCGAACCGTTGCTTGAGCAGACGGTGCTGCTGCCACCTCGGACCTGGCAGCGTGAGATTCAGTTGCGAGATCGATTCGAGGCTGTCAAGGCTGCTGCCCGCCAGTACCGCGTCAATTATGTGCTATATGGTCCCCAAAAGGGGGAAAAAGTGCCTTTGGCATTTGTCGGTTGCGGTTCGGCTCATGCGTATCTCGTTCATGCCCTGAGCGAACTGGATCTTCTTGGCCGTCTGCCGATTCTCCGCATGGGCATGTCATATCCGATAGACGATCAACTGGTGATCGAATTGGCATCACAGTGTGAACAACTGATTGTGATTGAAGAGCGTCGCGAGTTCGTGGAACGCCAGGTACGTCAGATCCTTGATCCTTTGCGCCAGCGCGGCGAGTTAAATACGCAGGTCTACGGCAAGCATTTCCCGGGCGACCTGTCTGGTGTGCCGGAGACGCGCGGACTCAACCCTTCTGTGCTGATGGAGCGATTGATTCCACTGTTCCGTGCCCACCCAACATTGCCAATCGAACTGACCAATGGCAATCTTACTCGTCATCTAGATCGCATCCAAGCCACGGCGTCCTATGAGACGTCCCTACCGGTGCGCACCCCCACGTTCTGTCCGGGTTGTCCACACCGTGATTCATCGAGTGTACTGCTAGAAATTCGCCGGGATCTACTCGATTCAGACTATATGGATCGCGTGCACAAGCGCCGTTGCGTAGACCTAGTGGCCCATGGCGATACTGGCTGCTACACAATGCTGATGTTTGAACCAAACAAGTCGCTCATGCACAACTACTCGGGGATGGGTCTGGGTGGAGGTACCGGAGCCGGTGTTGACCCCTTTATTGAGAACAAGCAGATCGTGTTCATGGGCGATGGGACCTTCCATCACAGCGGCCAGATCGCTATCGGCCAGTCTATCTACATTGGCCAAGACATCACCTACATCATTCTCGAGAACAAGACAACAGCGATGACGGGGCACCAGCACACGTTTGGCAGCGAGGCCGATCTGATGGGCCAGGTGGCGAACCCGCTTGATATCGAGCGCATCGTCAAGGGAATGGTGCCCCGGAAGCAGTCGCGTGATGTGCGCATCGTGAGAATTAACCCTGCAGATCGGCTGCGCTACCGTAAACTCATGGAGCAGACGATTCTGGCTGACGGGGTCAAAATCGTCATCGCGGACAAGGAGTGTGGGATTACCTACCACCGCCGGGGCCGCAAGCAGGAGCAACAGTTGGTTGGGCAGTTTGGGTTCTTGCCCAAGAAGACGCAGATGAACATTGCTACCGATGTGTGTGAGTTCTGCCTTGAATGCACCACCCGTACCGGGTGCCCCGGTCTTAAGTTTGTGGACACGGATTACGGTCCGAAGATGCAGACTGACATGTCGTGGTGTGTCAATGATGGGGCTTGTCATCGCATTGGCGCCTGTCCTGCATTCGAAGAGGTGACGGTCTATCGCAACCGACCCCAGCGCATGAGTGATGAGCACGTGGCGATTGACGATCTGCCCTCGCCGACTCCACCTATTCATGCTGAGCAAGATACATGGCGGTGTTATCTGGCTGGGGTTGGTGGCATGGGTATTGGATTATGCACATCGCTGTTGGTTACCGCCGGTCATGAGATGGGTTATCACGTGCAGTTCCTGGATAAGAAGGGGTTGGCCATCCGTAACGGCGGCGTGTTCAGCCAACTGGTTTTCATGCGATCCGACAAGGAAGCCCAGGTAACGGCTGCGGGTGGATCGATGCCCAAGGTTGTTGCCGGCGCTGCGGGTTCTGGGGTACCGTCGGTCGTCACCACGCCCTTGGTGCCGTACGGCAAGGCCGATCTGTTGCTGGGGATCGATCTGGTTGAGGCGGTCCGTGGCATCGATCCCAGCCAGCCCTACCGGGTGGCATCGCCCGAGCACACGGCGGCGGTGATCAATACCGCCAAGACGCCAACCATCCTGACGCTGATGGGCCGCGACGACTTTGCGGTGAATGATCTGGAGCGGACGCTGGTTCGGTATACGAAGCCGGGACATTCATTCAGCTTCAACATCGGGGATCTGTGCGAGCGGGTCTTGGATACGAAACTGTACGCGAACATCATGATGTTGGGCATCGCCTTCCAGAAGGGCTACCTGCCGCTGACAGGCGAGGCAATCGAGAAAGCAATACACAGCGTGTGCCGCGATGAGGCCGATCGCAACTTGCGGGCATTTAAAATTGGTCGCAAGATTGCGGTACACCCGGAGTTGTTTGTAGTGGAGATGCAACATGAGTACGAGTCTTCCCGCCGCGCACTGCGAAGAAAAATCAACACGATCCAAGCGTGGTGGGGCGCCGAGCCGTTCGGGCGATTCCGATTCCGAGGCGAGTTCGTTGCCCGGCAGTACCGGGTTTTGATGAAGCAGACATTTCGTCAGACTAGAGGTTTGTGCGTGCCTGATGCACTGATGCGAGACGTGATCATTCGTGCCTATGATTGCCTAGTTTGGGGCGGAATTACATACGCGAAGCGGTATTGCCATCGTTTGGTTGAGGTCTTCCACAAGGACCATCCGGAGCATGGGTACGCCATCACTCGTGCCGTTGTCTGGAATCTTGCCAAGGTGATGCTCATCAAGGACGAGGTGTACGTTAGCGCGATGCTGACCAGTCCAGAAAAGTACCGTCGAGATCGCCGCCGCTACAATGTCAATCTGGAGCGTGGCGATCGTGTCGTGTACCGGCACCACAATCGCCCGGAGTTTAACGTCTTTGGCCGCAAGATTCAGTTTGAGTGGAAGAGTCGTGACTGGCAACTGCGGTTGCTGTCCGGTTGTGGGTTCTTGCGATCGCTAATGCCGGCGTGGCATCGGCACGAGAGGCAGTTCTGTCAGTGGTACGAGCTGCTCGTGGACCGGCTCGATTGGCATGGGCCCAATGACTACCAGCGTTGGCTTGCAATCTTATCGACCCCCGAGACGGTACGTGGATTTCGCGGCCCCGAGGCGGGCAATCGTTACGCGAAGCAGGACACCGCCCAGCGCCTGGCGGAAACTTTTTTGGACATGGATCCGGCCGACTTTGATCCAGCCCAACGTCACGCCGTCGACCGTCAGCGCGCTGTTGAATTGCCGGTGATTTCTTGATCAACCCTGAGGCGTTTTTGCAGACAGGAAAAACATAGGATTACATACGCTTGTAGCGGGAGATCAGGTCTACAATTCGCGGTTGGTCTGGGCGTAGCTGAACGCTTTTGCGCCAAGCTCCGACGGCTTGGTTACGTTGGATAAGGTTTTCCCGGCCACCTTGGATATACAGCGTCATCAAGCACACACCTACGCCATTGAGCGCGGCGGTATCGTTTTCAACCAGGGACAGCGACATCTGAAAATTCTTTAGGGCCTGACGGAATTCTCGCTGTTTGAAGTTGGCATAACCCAGCCGTTCGTACGCTGTTGACGAGGGTTCACGGTGGATCAGTGAGTTCAGCACGTTAATCGCCCGGGGGTAATTGCCCAGGCGGATGTGGGCATTGGCGAGGCCCAGGAGTACACGATCGTTCAGGCTTCCCTGTTCGGCTGCTTGACGATAGGCATTGACCGATTCATTGTATCGGCCCTGCAGGCTGTAAGCGGCAGCCAGGTTGGTCCAGGATTCCTGTGAATCGGGCGATAGTTCTGTGGCCCGCTCGGCGTATCGCACCGCCAATGTCATCTGGCCCAGCTGCAGATAGGCTGCGGTGATGTCTCGGTTGGCTTCGAAGCTGCGAGGATCGATGGCGAGGGCCTTCAGGTATGTGGTGATTGCCTCATCGAGACGGCCGAGCATCTGGCTCATCAATGCCAGGTAGTAATGTGCACTGAAGTGATTTGGGTCAATATAGGTGGCCCGTTCGTATGCACGCGATGCCAGTTCATAGTTTCCGTAGAGGCGATAGATGTCGCCCATCCCCATGTGGGCATCGGTGACCCGGGGATTTTCTTCGAGGGCCAGGCCAAAGGCAGCCAGTGCTGCGTCGGTCAGGCTCCGATCCAAGTACTTCTCAGCCATGCCCATGTGATGATTGGATTTGCTTTGTTTGTGTAAGTTCAGCGGAGCTTGACAGCCCCACAGACAGATGCACGCAACTAGCAGTAGTATTTGTCGGCAGTGTGGGGATGGAATTTGATGTGAATTCATGGGTCTTGTCGTTCCAATAGTCAGGGCCAGACATTTTTCTGGTAGTGGTTGGGGTTATCGAAAAGGTAGACCCTAGGATTGTCAATCATCGGTCAAACGAACCATGCCTCGCAAGGTTGGACCCGCAGATTCGCGTCAGATTCCAGCGTCAAATGATTGATTTTGGCATCAGGCATACTCCGAGGTGTCTTTAGAGGCCTGTTGTAGTACCAGAAGCCGGTCAAAATTGATGACAGGCTGAGATCTTGGCCCATTCGGACATGATGGGGCATCAGGGACAGGGCACAATTAGCCACTGGTAATCGGCTTCATCTGCCAACAATATTCGACATTACCGGCTATGTCGTGTCGCCGAAGATCGGCTGTATGGGCTTGGGATTTCCTGTAGCGTGCCTTATGGGCGGCCTTGGGGGTGTGGTGGCACCAAGGAGATCTGTTAGGCTTCTACGCCACTGACTGAGCGCCACGGCCGTTGGTGTCGGCGTGTTTTTAGCGCATGGCGTCAAAGCTGATAAGCGGTTATTGGACTGGGCCCCTAGGTGCGGTTGGAGACTTGCTATCGTGCTCGGTCTATTGCTGAGACATCTGTGGTCTGCCCCTGTTATTTGTTGGGGGCTGAATGCATTTATGCGGAACCGGGGCCAGCTGGCCATGGGCTGTTCCTGTGGTCGGTCTAGGATTTGTCTTTGGCCAACTCCTGGTGGCATAGGCGTGCATATGGGCGCGGTATCTCTTATACGGGTAGCGGTGGTGGTTAGGGTCTGGTGATAACCGTATTTGTCCGATCATGGCGGTGGCGCACAAGATTTCGGCTTGGACGCTTTGCGAGCAGGAGTCCTAGCGATCCCGGGCGCCCTTGGGTACAATGAAGTACAAGGTAACCCACCAGAGAGCCCCGGTTCCGCGGGTTTGGAAGCCGCGGATCGTGGTGGTGCGGCTACACTAACACCAGTCATGCGGATTGCTTTGGCCCAGATCAACCCGACTGTGGGCGACATCGCCGGAAACGTGCGGCTGATCCGGCATAATCTGCGGGCCGCGACGGATGCGGGAGCCGATCTGGTCGTGTTCCCCGAGCTAGCGATCATCGGTTATCCACCCAAGGACCTCCTGCTCAAGCCCTCCGTGGTGCGAGACTGTGTGGCAGCGGTGGATCAGTTGGCTGAAGAATGCAGCGACACGGCCGCGATCATCGGCTACCCATGTCCGTCCGATGGCCGCGAGGGTCGGATGCTCTATAACGCGGCGGCCTTTTGTTATCGCGGTCGGATTCGTCAGCGACACGTCAAGAACCTGCTCCCAACGTATGACGTGTTTGATGAACATCGCTATTTCGAACCGGGTCCGCCGGTCGTCGCTACCCTTCATGGGATCCATCTGGGCATCAGCATCTGTGAAGATCTGTGGAACGACCAGCACTTCTTTGATCGCCAGCTCTATCCCACCAATCCCATTGACGATCTACTTGAACGGGGATCCGAGTTGCTGATCAACTGCTCCGCATCTCCATTTGTCTTGGACAAGCATGACCTGCGGTTGAGGTTGATGGGGCATGTTGCCGGGCGGCACCGCGTTCCCTTGCTCTACTGTAATCAGGTAGGTGGCAATGACGAACTAGTATTTGATGGGAATTCCTGCGCGTTTGATGCTCGTGGCCAATTGATTGCGCATGGCGCCAGTTTCGCTGAGGATCTATTGGTGTTTGAACTGGGCATTGGTGCCAGCCGGGACCCAGTGGCATGTCCCGAGACGGGGATGGCGTCAGCCTATAGCGCGATCACCCTTGGAATAAGCGACTACTGCCGCAAGTGTGGCTTCGAATCTGTGGTACTGGGGCTATCCGGTGGGATTGATTCAGCATTGACCGGTGCACTGGCCGTCGGTGCGCTTGGCGCCGAAAAGGTTCGCGGTATTGCGATGCCGAGCCGGTATTCATCGGCCGGTTCGATCGATGATGCAGTTCAGTTGGCACGGAACTTGGGCATCAAATTCGACGTTGTGCCAATCGGACCGGCCCACGAGGCCTTCGAGCAGATGCTGCATCCTTTGTGGCCTGGCTTTGGGCCGGACGTAACCGAAGAGAACATGCAGGCGCGAATTCGTGGTGTTATCCTCATGGCCATGAGCAACAAGTCCGGCTCGCTACTGGTGACCACTGGTAACAAGAGCGAACTGGCCGTGGGTTACTGCACTCTCTACGGCGATATGTGCGGGGGACTGGCAGTCCTCTCCGATGTGCCCAAGACACTGGTGTACCGATTGGCGCGGTGGATCAACGAGGATCCGGCTTCACCGTTGCGACAAAGATTTAATGGCCCGGTGATTCCGCCGGATTCGTTGTCGAAGCCGCCCAGTGCCGAACTGCGTGCCGACCAGACTGATCAAGATTCGCTGCCGCCTTACGAGGTGCTAGATGAGATCGTTGAGCGATACGTAGAGCGTGAGCAATCGATCGGGCAGATCGCTAAGGAAACTGGATTCGATGGATTGGTGCTGCAGCGAATGGTGCAACTGATCGATCGCAACGAATACAAACGAAAGCAGATGCCGCCGGGGCTGAAAATAACGGGGAGAGCATTTGGTTTTGGCCGCCGTATGCCCATTGCCCAACGTTACGACGGGGCGAGGTCGTCAGTAGCGGCAAAGTGACCAGAGGGTCGATGGTTAACCGGCTCAGCTGTCGTCCGGTGCACCAGTGCAGTGCAGGATGTTGGCCAGAGTCTGTTTGGCGGCGGCACGGGACTCAGCTTCATTTAGATGGCCAAGAAACTGGCGACAGGGGATCTGGCTGGCCTGGGCGTGTCGGCGAGAAATGCGATGTCCCACCTCGAGCAGCTGGCGCAGTTCGATCTGCTCGGCTGGTCGGGCCAGTGCGTATCTGGGATCGATTGCATCACGGTCATCGATCCGGTGGACTAGACCTTCCTGCTGCAGTTGGCCAATCATCTGGTTCACTGCGCGCACGGGCAGTGCCAGTGACCGTGCTAGCGGCTGTAGCCGCGTGGCTTGCCCCTGTGCGAATCGTTTCCCAATCAACGCCATCATTGGAATCATCCACTTGGGATCGAGTAACAGTTCGACATACTCACCCAGCGGCTGACTTGAGAATTTGTGCCCGCGCATGCCCTGCAGGGTGTGGGACAGCACTAGGCCGAACAGCACGATCAGCCATGTGATCCACAGCCACAGCAGGAATAGCGGCAGCACCGCCATTGCGCCGTATAGCGTTGCGGTTGCCGCGCCACGTACGTAGATGCCGAACAACTCAACACCGATGGTCCAGCCAGAGGCTGCGATGAAGCTGCCGAAGACCGCCGGTCTCAGTTGCACCCGGGTATTCGGCAGTAGGGTATACATCGCTAGCAGCACGGACCATGTTGTCAGCAGTGGTGTGGCCACGGCCAGTGGGCCCACCAGCCAGTTGGTCCAGGACTCGGTGTACAACCAGCCCATGAACCGGCCCTGCATGTACTGCCCAAGCAGGAGGGTCATCGGTCCCAGTGTGATTACCGTGTAGTACATCGGTAACCGCAGGTATAGTGGTCGGTTTAACGAAGCGCCGTAGATCAGGTTGAAGCTGCGCTCAACCGTGGCCAGCAAGCCGGTTGCAGCATAAATAAACAGCAGCACTCCCACTAGGCCGATGCTCTTGAAGTTCACGTTCTGCAGCTGGTTGAGCCATCGCTGCAGATTCTGTTCTAGGGCGGATGCGGTTTGTCCAAAATCTGTTTGCATGCTTGTAGTTGGTTGCGATCCGATGTCGCTGGCGCCAGTGTCGCCAAGCCACTGCATCACAAGATCGACGCCAGTATTGCGAAAGGATTCCAACTGGTCGGGGGTGACGAATACTCGCATTATCACCAGCATCAGGGCTACGGTGGGTAGAAGACTGAACAGTGTGTGGTAGGTCAGCGCCGCCGCCATCTGGGATGCTCGGTCGTGGCGCAGCTCCCGCGTGCAATGGCGTGTCAGATCGACGAGATAGCGCAGTACAGCCTGAGCACGCGTCAGCTCCGCCGTAGGATTCTGCAAGGTCCAGCGGACCTGCCCAATCACTCGTTGAGTAAGAGTGGTTAATCTTTGTACTAGCTGCATATTTTCTGTCGTCGGATGATGGCTATGAAATCTTTTGGTGAAGATATTTTAGAGAATTCATTTTTCAATGTCTGAAAAACGCGGAGGCGCAAAATGTGTCAAGGTCCCACAGACCACGTACTTCAGATTCTCTCTAATTTGATCGTGATGCAGATTGGCGCTGGTAGTGTCCATTGATCCGTCGCAGCACTGATTCCAGCATGCCCTGATAGTCGTTCTGTGTAACTGGTTCGTGTGGTTTTACAATGATCACGAGATCGTAGCCAACTGGCCACTCGTGCTGATGTAGACGGAACGTCTCGCGGAGCAGCCGCTTGATCCGATTTCGTTGGATTGCGGTGCCCACGCGGCGCCCCACGCTCAGTCCGATTCGGCAGTAACCCATATTGTTGGCAGCTGCACAGACCACTAGGGGACCGCTACTGCGGCGAACTTTAGCAGCATGTACCGCATCAAAGGCCCGTTTGCCGGAAAGGCGATTGCCACGCGTGAATCGGTAATGGCACGGGAAGTGGGTCATGGGTATGCAGGAGGGTTTGAGTTAAGAGTAAAACTTGGTATTGGCGTTCTGTGTGTTGCGAAGCCACTTTTATTGATTGTAGATCCGGATGAGGGCAGTTTTCTAAACTGCCAGCCCCTAGCTTTTCGCCCCCAAAACCGCAAGTGCTCCAATTCGAATTCTCAGCGCTGAATTCACCTATCTCGGAGTCCTTTCCTAGCGCGACAGCAGCCGATGATAGCTTCGCATCAGTCGCGGTCGGGTGATTAGGCCTCGCACCTGCTGTTGGTCGTCTAGTAGCGCCAAACTGGCGACATCGTGTCGACTGAACTTGTCCAGCACGACATCCAGGGTTTCATCCGCCAAAACCGTGGGCAGGTTTGTACGCATCAACTCGCCGACAATCATCAGGGGGATCGCCTCTCGCTGCACCAGTGTGGTGCGAAGATCTTCGCCGACCACCATGCCGATGTAACGATCGTGTTCATCACAGACCGCGAAATCGACGGTGGCGTATTCTTCGGCCAGTTCGACCAAACGGGCCGCCGGATCATCCGCATGCACGAGTACGGCCGCAACCAGTTCCACATCGGCCACTCGCAATCGGCGTAGCAGCGTCAAGTCCGCAGTCGTACCCATGCGTACACCGCGCTGACGCAGCCACAGGGCATAGATCGAATCGCGACGGAAGAACTGGGCGCAGGTGGTGGCTAGGATCGCTACGAGCATCACTGGCAGGATGACCTTGTAGTTTTTGGTGATCTCGAATACCAGCAGGAAGGCGGTGAGCGGGCAATGAGCCACAGCCGCCAGTGCACCGGCCATACCGGCTAGCGCGTAGGTTGCCGGATTAACGCCCGGAAAGATTGCCAGCCATTGCAGTCCGATGCCAAATGCTCCCCCAAGGCACGCACCCATGAACAAACTAGGCGCAAAAATACCTCCAGCACCACCGGAACCTAGGGTCAGCCACGTTCCGGTGAGCTTGAACAACAGAGCAGCCAGCAACACCAGCATCGTCGCGGACATGATCTGTTGCCCATCGTCACCATCGGGGACCAAAACCGTTGATGCTGGCAGGTAGGACTGGGGGTTGAGCATGGCTTCGACCACGGGGTAGCCATTGGCAAAGAATATGGGCGAATTGAAACCATGGACCGGGTGCGTCCACACTTGCAGAAATAGGAGGCCCAAGCCGCCTAGCAGGGCACCACCAATGGCCGGTCGAATGTAACCGGGCACTTTTAATCGTGCCCATGCTTGCCCCGCAGAACCCACGAGGCCAATGATCACAACACCCAGCAGTCCACACAGCAGGCCGAGCCCGGCATAGGGCAGAAGTTCCGGCATGGAAAACTCGTATTGCGTCATTGCCAGCGGCATCGTAAATATCGCTTCATTGCTTCCCAATAGTGCTTGAGCCATTGCGGTTCCGAACACACTGGCGACTACGATGGGAATGAATGTGCGCACAGAGAAGTCACGCAGCAAAACCTCGAGAACGAACATCACCCCGGCGATAGGTGCGTTGAAGATGCCGGCCATGCTCGCGGCGGCTCCACATCCGACCAGTGTGTGCACCTGTTCCCGGCTGACCCGCAGAAAACGGGCCACGGTGGAGCCGACTACCGCGCCGATCTGAATGATCGGTCCCTCGACACCAGCTGATCCTCCGGTTCCGATCGTCAGTGAGGCATTAATCGCTTTGGCGAACCCGAACTTCATGGGAATCCTGCCACCTTGGCGTGATAGCGATTCGATAACCATGGGGATGCCATGGCTCTGCTGCAGGTGGAACACAAACCAGCGGACCAGTCCCACGAGCAGGCCGCCGGCAGCTGGCAGTGTTGCATACAGCATTAGCGGAGGCATTGGTAGGCCCGGGTATTCGCCGTGCCCATAGCAGATGGTGGTAATTGTCTCGATCAGTAGGTCGAATCCGGTGGCCACCAGTCCACCGAAAATACCAATGGTGGCTGCGATGGGGATCAGGTACCAGTCTGCGGCAAATCCGGCTCGGGTCAGCAGGCGGTTGAGAATGACACGAAATCGTGCGGCAGATGGCATCGGCGCAGTGTAACGGGGACTGGAAGTCGCTTCGGCATCCGGCCTAGGTTTCTGCTGTGGGGGTGTGGGTCTGATCCAGCGACTGAGCCAGCCCCAGACCGATGGTGACACCGACTATTCCGCCCGAGAGATATTGGATAGGAAGGCTCAGGGCCAGTCCTGGGAGATCGCTGCGGTACCAAGCCCGCAAGACATCATCGGTCCCTGAAATATTGCCGTTGAAAAGAACGTAAGCATAGCCCGCGATGGCGACCACGGTGGGAGCAAGCAGAATGCCGAGTGGTGATGCATTAGGCATGATCAGTTGTGCCATTAATGCACCAATGGCGAATGCCAAAACCAGTGAACCGAGTACCTGCCCGGAAATTTCCGATTGGATCAGTAGGTTGCTCAGTAGTCCGCCGATGCCCGCGGCGATCAATCCGGCTAACAGCGTGTGGCTGTCGACGTGCAACAACTGGTTCCTCGTGCCGTGGGCAGGATCGGTACCGGTTAGTCGTGCCAGCCATGCCCGTAAGGTGTGGCGGACGAGGCCAGTGAGGAAGATCAGCCCGACCATCGCCACACTCCAGAAGATGGTTTCGACGATCAGGGCACCGTAGCGGCCGGGAAGATTACTGCGCCACAGAAAACCCTCGATTGAGCCACCACTGGCGGCAAGCATTAACAGGGAGAAGGCGACAACGAAGATCCCGGAAAGTGGGTTGCCTGTACTGGAAGCGACCAGTCCTAGCCCAACCGCGGGCAGTCCGGCCAAGACCGTGATCACAACTGCCAGTGGCACTCCCAATGAACTATCGAACAGACTGATCCCTGGGGATCCATCAGCGGCACCCAACTCCGAGGCCACACGCATCCAAACCCAACCGCCGATGATTAGCCCGATGCCGATGAGCAGACGTTGGCGAAAAGCTGGCAGCATGGCAATTATCCTAGATAATTTCTGCTGGCCTGCAGTTGAACTTGACTGCAGCAGCAATTCTATCGGTGGGATTGGTGGGGCAAACGTACCCAAGGTTAACATGGCTCTAGGTTTTGGCCCCCGTTACCGCCCTTCTAGTCCAGATTAGATAAACATATTTAACTCCGGATTTCCCAGATGACATGAGCGATCTTCTGCAACCCACGCCGTGCTGGCCTGTATTCTATGGCGATTTCATCTCGCCAACCTTCGGATAAGGACAGAACCCAATGGGTGAAACAGGCAAGGACGCCTTGCGGGTCGGTTTTGACCGCACCATTAAGCTCGCGTTTCACGGGGCGCAGGTCAGTTCGGACGCCGGCTTGTTCCCTTACCGCGACCTCGATGACGTGGCAGGTCTGACCGATTCAGCTGGCATGAAGCTGGTGGACTTGCGCACCGGCGGCAACATCCAGCACAGTATGACGTCGCTGCTCCGCCAGTCGATCTACAGCCGTCTGGCCTGGGGACGAGGATGTCAACGACGCCGAGCGATTGAGCGTGGACCCGGTGATGCGTCACGTGGTTGGTGGACGCGCTGCCGACCGGCAGGCGGCCTTGACCAGCCAGGTGTCTCGCTTCGAGACCGACGTGCTGGTCCATCCCGACAACCTCCGTAATGATGAACATGCCCGGGCAGTGGGTGGACCTGATCAGCCAACGCGGGCCGGTGCAGAAGCTCACCCTTGACATGGACAGCTCGGTCAGCGAGACGTATGGCCGGCAGGATAGGGACGGCCTACAACGGCCACTTCGGATGCGAGTGCTACCATCCCCTGTTCTTGTTTAACCAGGATGGCGATGTCGAGCGGGCACTGCTGCGTCCCGGCAACGTCGCCATCGCCGACGACTGGCGATCGGCCCTCGAACGCTACCGTGACCTCAACGCGCCAAAGTTCTTCCGGACCGACGCCGCGTTCGCCATCCCGCAGCTGCATGAACTGCTCGAAGCCGAGGAGTACCGCTATGCCATTCGGCTCAAGGCCAATGCCGTGCTTGAACGGCACATCGCGCATTTGCTGACGCGCCCCGTAGGCCGCCCCCCGAACAAGCCGCAACGGTTCTCCCACAACTTCGAGTACCAGGCCAAGTCGTGGGACCGACCGCGTCGCGTGGTGGCCAAGGTCGAATGGCACCAAGGCGAACTGTTCCCACGCACCGGCTTCATCGCGACCAACCTCGACGGCGGCACGAAGCCGGTGGTGGACTTCTACAACCGGCGCGGTATGGCCAAAGCAGTGGATCAAGGAGGGCAAGCACGCGGTGCGGTGGACCCGCCTGCCGTGCCACGGCTTCGACGCCAACCAGGTGCGTCTGCAACTGCACGTGTTGGCGCACAACCTGGGCAACTTCCTGCGCTGGCTGGGGCTGCCGGACAGCGTCAAGCACTGGACGCTGACAACGCTGCGCGAGAAGCTGCTCAAGATCGGGGCGAAGATGGTCCGCCACGCCCGGTACGTCACGTTCCAACTGGCAGAGGTGGCCGTCCCGCGCGGCCTGTACCGGGCAATCCTGCGTCGCACCCGCCGGTTCGCCGCGATCCTGCCGAGGGCTGCGTCGATATGATCGGCCGGGGCAACGGGCAGAACGATGCAGACATCCGGGCCAGCGCGGTGGGTGTGGGCCGCCCGCCCTCAAACGGGCGGAATGATCACCACAATCGTCGTTCGAGCGTCCGATCGGCCGGCTCTCAGGCTATTCTTGCCTTGGAAGGCCTTGGAAGGCCTTGGATTCTTGGAGGGTGCGTTATGCTGGGCACAAAGAGCCCGGCGGCGTAGCTGGGGCGAGTTCAAATGGGAAATGTGAGTTACGACATGTGTTTCACAATACACCCACGGACGGGCCTCCTGACCCTCCTATCCCAAATTCAGCCCCTCAAAACTCTGGCCATGACGATTTTGCGAACCACAGCAATAACGCCCGACCACCCGCGTTGTGCCTGCCGGTACCGCCCGGCCACGTGGGGGAACTTCGGGTTAACACAGATATTTATCATAATTTTTCTGATCCAGAATGAGGCCAATCCAAACCCTTGACAGGCATTGGACGGATTTACTAGAATAGGATGCTAGCGTGAGCTCGGCTCGGTGGGTGAGCTTGGTTAGTGGCGTAAGAGCGAAGCTAGCATCCCCCCCCTGCGTCTGTCATGCTACGGCGCTTTTGACCCGCCCGAACCTGGACCCGGCCTACGGTTGGCTGCACAACGAGACCGCCTGAGGCGAATGGTTCGTCTCTGACTTAAATATGCGTACCTACAAGTTTGTGTTCTGGACCATTTGCTGCTTGTCATTATTCATCCAAACTGTCTGTCCCAGCTCGTAAGCGAGCTGAAGCCGAGCACCGGATTAATGGTGTTTCGACCCGCAGCAGCATGCATCCTGGACCACACATTCGGGTACGTAAAACCGATTCCATGTTCCAGAGCCCCGACTTAGGAGACCATGCAATGAGATCAAAGAAAGCGTTTACGCTGATTGAGCTTCTGGTGGTGATCTCGATCATCGCCCTGCTGATCGGCATCCTTCTGCCAGCATTGGGCGCCGCACGGCGCACGGCGCGTCAGATGCAATCGAACACCCAGGTGCGTGGCATCCACCAGGCAATGGTGATGTTTTCGCAGTCCAATCGGGAGAAATTCCCTGGCCTCGATTCGCGGGGCAGCATTATTGATGACAATGCTAACGATCAGCTAATCCGTGGCGTTCAGTCCCTTTCCGGTGATGCGCCCGAGGCCCGGTTCGTGATCCTGCTCGATGGCAACTATTTTACCGGTGAGTACTGCATTAGCCCGGTCGAGACCAAGACCGAATGGACTAGCACCGACGTGGACCTGACCGTCGACAATTATTCTTATGCGATGTTGCAGATCACCAAGACCGATGAGGACGATAAGGAGACCGGCCGCTTTAATGAGTGGAAGGATACGCTGAATACCGAAGCGATCGTGATCACCGATCGTAACACCGGTGATGACACGGACAACGAGATCAGTTCGATCCACACGGAGCAAGATGGCGGCGACTGGCGCGGCAGCGTTGCTTGGAACGACAACCACGTGCAATTCGAAACTACCCAAATTTTGGACACCAGGTACTCCAACGGTGCATTCAACGATTCCAGCCAGACCAACAAGGAGGACAACATCTTTGAGCCCCAAGACGGTGTCAATGTTGGTATCGGCGGTAATCCGGAGGACAACTACAACGCCTACATGACCTATGAAGGGCGTGACGACGGCGGCGTCAATCAGGACGACTAAGGCCGATACACCTGAGAACTTGGCTACGCAAGGCCGCCCGGACCGGGCGGCCTTTTTTTGTTTCCAACCGTCGTTTTGGGCCCCGGTGCTTGACGGTGGGGGCGATGATGGGTATTGCTATTTCATGGAAGCGAAGATCATCGAGGATGGCTTTACTTTCGACGACGTGCTTTTGGCCCCTCGGCGCAGCAGCGTCGTTCCAGCCCAGACTGACACCTCCACCCGTCTGACTCGCCACATTCGACTGAATGTGCCCTTGCTCTCGGCACCGATGGACACTGTGACCGAGGCCGCCTTGGCGATTGCCTTGGCCCAAGCCGGCGGTCTAGGGGTGATCCATAAGAACCTATCTATAGATGAGCAGGTGCGTGAGGTGACCAAGGTCAAGCGATCGGCCAATGGAGTGATCGTCGATCCAGTGACATTGCCGCCTGACGCTCCGGCCGCCACCGCACGGCTACTGATGGCCGAGCAGAACATATCCGGCGTACCTATCACCATCGACCGCAAGGTTGTGGGCATCCTGACCCGTCGGGACATGATGTTTTTTGATAATGATACCAAGCCCATTCATGAGGTAATGACAGCGACCAACTTGGTCACCGCCCCGCCGGACACCACGCTCGAGCAGGCCGAGGCTATTCTCAATCGGAACAAGATCGAGAAGTTGCTGCTGGTCGATGGCGACATGCACCTGTTCGGTCTGATCACGATGCGCGACATCGTCAAGATGGCCCAGTTTCCCAGTGCCTGCCGAGATGAGCGTGGGCGCCTGCGTGTGGGTGCAGCGGTGGGGGTGGCTGCCGGTGACGGCCTTGAACGAGCCGGCGCACTGATCGATGCGGAGGTTGACGTGCTGATCGTTGATTCGGCCCACGGACACAGCGACAACGTGATCCAGACCGTACGCGCCGTCAAGGGCCGTTGGATGATTGACGTGATCGCTGGCAATGTGGCTACCGAGCAAGGTGCGATAGATTTGATCGAGGCTGGCGCTGATGCAGTCAAAGTGGGAATTGGTCCAGGATCGATTTGCACCACACGGGTGATTACCGGAGTGGGCATGCCGCAGATGAGCGCAGTGATCAGTGCCTGTCGTGGAGCCGAGCCAGCGGGAGTGCCTGTGATAGCCGACGGCGGGATCCGCCACTCCGGTGACATTGCCAAGGCCATTGCGGCCGGCGCATCAGCGGTCATGCTCGGGTCACTATTCGCTGGCTTGGACGAGGCGCCAGGTGATCTGGTTATTCACATGGGCCGGCGCTATAAGAGCTATCGCGGCATGGGTAGCCAGGGTGCAATGATGGTCGGAAGCGCCGATCGTTACGGCCAGTCCCGGGTCGATGCGCCTTCGAAATTAGTCCCCGAAGGTGTTGAAGGCCGGGTGCCCTATCGGGGGCCGTTGGCGGATTTTGTTTATCAGATGGTCGGTGGCCTACAGGCTGCCATGGGCTATTGCGGTGCCCAGACTATTGATGATCTTCGCCACGAGGCTCACTTCGTCCGTGTTAGTGGCGCGACCTTGGCCGAATCACATCCCCACGATATTACCATCACTCGTGAGAGCCCAAACTATTCCGGCGAAGTTCGCGCTGACGATTGGACCTAGAGCGAATATTCGACCATGCGGTAGTTGCACCAGCACCTTTTTGCCAATCAAAAATCACGAATTAAATTTGACGGCATCAACTACTGTGCGTGGCGCCCACACATCAAACGGGAAGCGTGGCTGGCATGCCCAGCCTTGTGCCCCGCCTGTAGATCGATGCCCCATAGAGTTACACCACATCAAAGGAAGTAATGCCGATTTTTCCTGTGCAACTCCGGGTTACACATGAAGTGTTTATTGATCTTTATTATGTAAATGTTACGTGGCTCGATCGTGGTAAAGGTCGTGAAGCAGTGTTTGCGATCATGATAGATACGATAGATACGATAGATACGATAGATACGATAGATACGATAGATACTCGTGAAATAGTGCGTCGATGTTGCGAGGTTGGCATGGCCATTCACTGCCGGTTCCATGATGCCATCGATGGCCATTTTATTAGTGCTTTGGGGACGGAACAGGTATTTCGGATTCCCTTGGAACATTACAACACACTGGACGAGATTGATGCGTTCTTGAATATAATGGGTGAAATATGGTAATTGATATGGCAAAATCAAGGCGAAGAGAAAATAAAATTGGTGCGGTTGGCAAGAAGCTCAAACATCGACATAGGTTGAACCTGGAACTTTAAGCGATTGAATCCAAAACCTCCATCTCTCGTTCGTATTGGTATCGACACTGGCGGTACCTTTACGGATGTTGTGTCCTACGGCAACCACTGATGATCGGCTGTTATTTCTAAAGGTCCACAGCACACCGGATGATCCGGGTCGAGCCCTGGTACAAGGGGTTCAGGAGGCATCCAATCGCCTGGATCGCGGTGTTGAGGCGATCCGATCTGCTGGTCCACGGCACCACTGTGGCGACAAACGTGGTCGTCCAGCGGGCGGGTGCGAGGGTGGCCTTGATTACGACTGCCGGTTTCCGCGATCTCCTCCACATTCAGCGTCAGAGTCGGCCACGTCTCTACGACATGCATACATTTCGTGCTGCACCGCTTGTTCGTCGTGCCCTGCGGGTTCGAGGTTGATGAGCGCATCCTTTATGAGGGTACCGTCAAGACAGCTCTACACCATGAACAACTTAACTCGATTATTGAACAACTCAAGGCGCAAAGGTTAATGCCGTGGCGGTTGCATTTTTACACAGCTATGTCAATCCCGAACATGAACTTGAAGTGACTCGGATTTTGAACGAAAGATTTACGGGCCAGGTTTCGGCGGCGGCGTCGACACTTACGGTCTGCCTGTCACACGGATTGAGCCGGGAGCATGGTGAATACGAGCGGTTCAGCACCTGCCCCATGAATGCATATATCCAGCCTCTGATGAAGCGATACTTGAGCCATTTGGATGAATCGCTCCGTGACAAGCGGATCAACGCACCGCTAGTGGCAATGAAATTAAATGGCGGGGTGATGGCATCTGATCGGATTGCACATTAGTGTGTTCAGACGATTCTTTCCGGACCGGCTGGGGGTGTTGTGGCAGGTGCGGCTGTCGCGGCCCATCATTCGAACAACAACCTTATTACCGCGGACATGAGCGGCACCAGTTTTGACGTGGCGGTGATTGAGGATGGGCGCTTTGGCTATGTGCGGGAATCAGAAATCGAGGGACTGGCCCTTCAGGTCCCTATGCTCGACCTTCACACAGTGGGCGCTGGAGGAGGCAGTGTGGGATGGATTGATGCCGGGGGCGGATTGCGTGTCGGCCCTCGTTCGGCAGGCGCACACCCCGGTCCCGCTTGTTATGGCTTGGGAGGGACCGAGCCTACTGTGACCGATGCCAATCTCGTACTGGGCAGGCTGGCGGCGGAATCAAAATTGGCCGGGGGGGATGCAACTTGACATTGAAGCATCTCGCAAGGCGATTTTGACTGCTTGGCAGGTCCACTTGCCTGACGGTGGAACGGGTGGCGGAGGGAGTGATCCGGGTTATCAATACGGTAATGGTGGCCGCTATTCGCAGGCTTACCATCGAACGTGGCCATGATCCGCGGGTCTTTACGCTGTGTGCCTTCGGGGGTGCCGGCCCATTGCACGGAGCCGAACTTGCTGCCGAGATGGGTATTGGCGA